>ENA-ORUN01000079-ORUN01000079.1-human-gut-metagenome-genome-assembly--contig:-NODE-79-length-105661-cov-5.229438_pt1 | contig 105661 bp, 96 predicted proteins | sample MGYA00242080_ERZ509209 | MGnify/ENA primary metagenome ERZ509209 (study PRJEB26280, sample SAMEA2338786) | human gut metagenome | biome: human gut; feature: human-associated habitat; material: faeces... | reverse complement strand
GTGGGCAATTCCAATCGGAGTTGCCCATTTTTAAAACAAACAGAAATACAAATCGGGATTTAACGTTTGAGAAAAGAGGAGTAAACATGGCAAAGAAAGAAGAAAGATTTGAAGTTACATTTAGAGACGGAAGTGGGCTTAAAGATGAAGGAATTCGTCAAATTCTTGTAGATAAGGAGACTGGGGTTAACTACCTTTGTTGGAACTCCGGATTTGGAGCCAGTATTACACCTCTTCTGGATTCGGAAGGAAAAGTCATAGTCACAAAGTAAAATCGGGAATTAAAGGATAAAACTAATGAAAATCAAAAAGGTAATTATAGGAGTCACTATCGGAATAATCGCAGCAATACTTTGGAGCGTTGTTTTTATAAATGTCTTAAATAGCATGGCTGGAATTGGAATCGGAATATGTCTGGGTATATCTTTTGGCATATCTGGCAGTCTTATTTTTTCAAAAAAAGATAAAGATAAGTGATGATACAACTTCCTGTTTGCCAACTTGCCCTTTGAGAGAGGAGAAATCCTTTTCTCAAAGGGCTTTTTCTATTTATACGGATATTCGCAAACTACAAGATAAAGCCAAAACTTCATATACTCTAAGCACAAGGAGGTTGAGGTTTATCAAAGATTTTATTTATTTCCCGGATAACTTTGCCGGAGAAGTTGCACCGCCGGACAAGGTGAAGTCGGAGGTGGACACAACTTGAGTATTTATTTTAAAAAGTTTCTTATCTAGGCCATCTGCCTTTCTTATCCATCAACGGTGCAAACGCCTGATGTGGTTCACTCTGGTACCAATAAGCAACACTTGCAACATCATCCTGTCGTTCAAACAGGCCTTTATAACATACTCCAATCTGCTGAATCGTAACTTTTAAATCTTCTTCAAAGCAAATCGGATCCATCAAATGCCAGCGATAAAAGCCTCGCATCGGTGGGCAGTCATCATTATGATAAGGATTATGCACCAGTTCATCATGTGCGGAATAATAAGGGTATCCCAAAAATGGAGAATTATAAGTTTGTTCTACCGTCTTTCCATTTACCTGATGTGCAAAGCTCCAGGAGCCACCAAAATAGTCCTCGGTTCCGGTACCACAGATAGTTGGATATTCGTCATCTCCATCAATATAAAATTTAACTTCGCCTTCGCCCCACCAATATCTCTCAAGTGTTGTCAAAGCAAGATAGGTACCAACATAATGGCCTTTTCCTTTTACATTGTCCAGAATCACATAATCCTTTGCGAGTTCGGTAATTCTTTGACGTCTCCACTGTGCATGGAAATAAGCGGTATCTTCCGGTAACTCATCGTATAAACAGTAATCCACCTGATAGAAGAAAGCAGGAATTGGATTATCATGCTGATTTTCTAAAGTGATTTTTGCTTTTTTGCGGAATGGCATTTCAAAATAGCTGTTAAAGCCTCTATTTGGAACGACAGAGATTGGCATAGAAGTTACAAGACATTCTCTTGCAAAACCGCAGCAGAAGAAGTCACCTAAAGGACTTTCGACAGATGGAGTTTCTTCATCATCCCAGTACATGCGAAGTACTAAATCGCGAAGTACATAACAATCGGCATCTGATGTTTTATTATCAACCGTAATCCAGATATGCTGGATAATACCCGGTCCATCCATTTCAGCTAATACGACCGTTTCATTTGGCATAATATCTTTTAAACATGGACTTCCTTTTCTGGAAGGACCAAGATGGCTTGCTGCCATCCCGCCCTTTCCTTTTTCACCAGTTGGATTTTCTGCATTTATCGCTCTGGATCTTCCATTTTTTAATCTAAAAATATCTGACATTATCAATTCCTCCGTTTACTGTTTTACACCGCCTGCCATGACACCTTCCATAATCTGTTTTTCAAAGATTAATACGAAGATAACGATTGGTAACAGGATAACACATCCAACGGTACTAATCAAATCCCATGGCATACTATATGAGGTTTCTCTTGGGATTGTGGTAATTGCAACACTGAGTACTTCTATTTTCTGTGCAAAAAACAATGGTGTAAACAAATCGTTAAGGCAGTTGATAAAATTAATGATTAAGATTGTTGCAATTGCCGGTTTCATTAAAGGCAGCGTGATATAGAACAGTTTCTGGAACATATTCGCGCCATCAATCTCTGCAGCTTCATCCATTGAAACTGGAATTTCACTTAAAAAGTTGCCTAAAATTAACATGGTAAATGGAATTAACGCACTTGTGTACATGATAACCAGTCCTGGGAAGGTATCAATTAATCCGAACTGTTTCATTAAATCGTATAATGGTCTTGCGGTTACGATTCCCGGAATCAAAGCAGAAGCCACGATTGCAGCATATACAAGAGTAAGTCCTTTTCCGGAATAACGAGTAAATGCATAAGCGGACATCAAACAGATTACAGTGGATAAGATTAATGAGCACACGGTAATAATTGCAGTATTTAAAATCTTTTCGCCCAGATTCATTTGTGTAAAGATCCGGATATAGTTATCTAGTGTTGGGTGCTTCGGTATATAGTGAATTGGGGAACTAAACAATTCATCTGCCGGCGAAATAGATGATGTAAAAATCCAAAGTAATGGAAGTAAAATAATAAAGGCAACGATCAAGATTAAAATCCATTTGAATACGGATGCCAAAATTCTTTTGTTTTTTGGTTTCATTTTCCACATCTCCTTCTATATTTAATCAAATTTCTTTATCGCCTTAAGCTGGATAAAGCTTAAAATAGTCATAACGATAAACAAGCAAACCGCGATTGCAGATGCATATCCAAGATTTAAGTTTGTAAAGGCTTCCTGCATAATTCGATATGCTAACAGTGAGGTTGAATCTCCAGGACCTCCTGAGGTCATCGCATATACTAAGTCAAAACTTGTCAATCGCCACATAGTAAAGAAGATAGAAAGACTTAATATTGTTTTCATAATGTTTGGCAATGTGATGGAAAAGAAGGAACGGATTGGTCCGGCTCCATCAATTTTTGCTGCTTCATAAATGTCGGCTGATAAAAACTGCAGTGCAGCAAGTACTAAAATTGCGAAGAATGGTAAATCTTTCCATAAGTCAACTGCGATAACTGCGCCCTGTGCAGAATTTGCATGCACAAGCCAGTCAAAGTGAAAGTCCGGAACAAATTTGCGGATTAGATCATTGATTAATCCGTATGCGTCGTTGAATGCCCATCTTGCAGCAAGTCCGGCTACTACCATTGGCATTGCCCATGGAATCAGTACAATAGTACGTAAGAATTTTTTACCTTTAATCTTCATATTTAACATTAATGCAAGAATTACGCCGAGTATCAGATGGAAGAACATGGATACTACCGTAAATATTACAGTAAATCGAATAGAAGATAACAATTTTTGATCGCTAAAGATTTTAATATAGTTTCCTAATCCGATAAACTGAAAGTCAGTTCCTTTTAACAAGCTCATGTCATAAGTACTGTTAATAAAGGTCATAATGATTGGATAAAGTGTTGTAGATGCTCGTACAATCACTACCGGAAGCACCAGAAGCCATGCAATCCATAGTCCCTTTGTCTTCTTTTTCATTGCTATTTACCTCCTGTGAAATCTCTGAGATACGATATGAACGACTTTATTTTACGACATAAGTATCAACAGATTGCTGTGCCTTTTTACAAAATTCATCGAGTGTTAATTCATCAGATACATACTGCTGGAATAAAGAACCCATATCACTGATGAATTCCATTGCCTGAGGAGCCATAGGACGCGCAAGCAGTTCAGTATCTGCTACGTATTCTCTGATTTCATCCAAACCTGGCAGATCCATTGCAGCTAACTCATCGCTTTCCAATACATCGGTTCTTGCCGGCAGTCTGGAAGTCATTTCGGTGTAATCCAGCTCGCCCTGTTCACTGGCTGCGTATTTAAGGAATTTTTCTGCGGCTGCTTTATTTTTGGAAGCACTGTTCAGTACATAGCCCCATGTAGACATATAAGCAGTTTTGTTCTCAAATGTTGGCATAGGTGCAATGTGCTGTTTATCCGCACCATATTTTCCGGAATTAACAAAAGTCTGGATTGCACCTACGTACATGAAAATCGAAGCGTAGTCGCCGTCAAAGAATTTCTGCATCATTGGGTCATACTGATCGGCAAGCTGGGAAATCGGTGTTTCATTGTTCTTCATCATATCGTACATGAATTTTACCGCTTCCTGTGTTTTCGGGTTAGTCCAATCATAGTAATCTCCGCCAAATAAGTTTACAAATGTTCCAATTGAGTTAAATACATAAGTTTTTTCCCATGCATCGCCATATCCGTATTTGCCGTCTGCTGAGTTTGCTTCTACATATTTTTCGAAGTCTTCTTTTGTTTTAATCTCAGTAAGTCCTGCATTTGCCATCTTTTCTTCGTCTACCCAGAAAGCAAGAATATCCATGAAGCAAGGTACGGAATAAGCGTTATCGCCAACCATTGTCATTTCCTTCATATATTTTTCCGGGAAGTTCTTCATAACTTCCGGTGTCATGACCGTATCCTGAAGTGGCTCTAAGTATCCGGTGTTTTTAAATGCACTCATCATTTCATCATTGATTGTAATCACGTCGATGCTGTCATCGCCTGAGGAAAGGATGGTTGTGATTTTGGCCTGACGGTCGTCTGTGTTGGTTGGACACGCAATTGTTTCGATTTCCAGACCGGTTGCTTCTTCGGCTTTCTGGATATATTCATCAAATGCTTTTCCATAAGTGGTGTCCTGTGTCATTAAAGTGATTTTGTTGGAATTTTCATTTTGCTTGGCTTCTGAGCTTCCTCCTGATTTTCCGCAGCCGCTACAAAGGCCAACGAGCATGGTTGCTGTGAGTAATACACTAACGATTTTTTTCTTCATTTTCTTTTACCTCCAATGTTTAATATGTACTTTCGAAATTTTTCTGCCACTGATTTTTGTTGACTTAATCATAAAAAAATACAGGTCAAAAATAAATATATTTTTTTATGCATGATTTATATTATTTTTCGTTTTTGATGTAAATGATTGTATTTTTTAGTTTTTTTGATTAGAATTAGGCTGGAAGGAGTGATACATATATGCAGTTTGCTAAAAGATTAATCAATACCATCAAAGAACATTTTCGCTTAAAGCTACTCATTTGCTTTATTCTCTGTGCGATTTTTCCCCTTTTTGTATTGGGAACGATTTCTTACAAAATTTCTTACAATATAGCAAAAGACAACATGCTAAAAGAAACCAAAATAGCGTGTGAAAAAAATCAAAATCTGCTTGAAAATCGAATGACTCAGATAGAGAGCTTAGCAGATTCGATTCATTTTAATTTATGTGTGTTATGCACAACCCCGGAACAGCCGATGTCAAAATATCTTGATACCCTTTCCTCGGTGCGAAACAATATTACTTCGATGGCGGATTCATTTAATATTTATCATGTAAATGTTTTTCTGCCGGAGGACAGTTTTGTGTCAAATGAAGGAATCACGTTTTGTTCTTTATCGGAAATGGAAGATTATAGAGTACAGTTAAGTGATTTTGCCAATCAGGGAATTAAACCGAAGTGGCTGTTTCAGAAACGAGTGAAGTTTCCATATATGGTAAGTAAAAACAAAAATCCCGTAGGCGTACTTTCATGCTATCGGTCTGCCCAAATTAATTCGCAACAATATTGTTTTGCACTTCATATAACGAGCGATGAATTAAGCTACTATTTGGACGAATTTTCAAAAGAGAATCCTTCTGTTTCTTACATAATAGATGCGGAGGGAACCATCTTAGCAAGTACGGATCAGACACAAATCGGTACGTCTTTGACTAATGAAAAACGGAATGCGCTTACCCAAAATAGAAAGACGTCTCATATTTCATATAATGAATGTGAAATCATTTCAGCACCGGTACACAACCAGCTGTTTTTGATTACTGAGACACCGGATTACTATATTCGTCAAAGTGCATCGCTTCTTGTAAAAATGATTTTCGTGTGTTTTATAATTGTGGTTCCGTTGACGATGTTTGCAATTATCTGGGTAGCGGATCAAATGACAAATAAAGTAAATCGTTTGTCACATTCTATGTCTGAGCTTAAGATGGACAACGTCATAGATGCAACACAGATTAATGAGTTGGTTCCGGCAACTTCTTCTCATTTAGATGAAATTGATACGCTGACGGTTACTTGTGCTAACATGATTACAGAGTTAAATGCGAGCTTTGAAAGTAATCTAAATTTAAAAATACAAGAAGAAAAATTGAACTATCAGTTGCTGCAGTCACAAATTAATCCTCATTTTTTATATAATATTTTGGCATCTGTGCAGAATTTATTGTCATTGGGGGAAATTAGCAAAGCAGATAAAATGCTTGCTGATTTATCACGGTTTTACAGAGGGCTGTTGCGCACCTCAAATGATTTGATTCCGATTAAAAAAGAACTGGAAATCGCATGTTTGTACATGGAGATGGAGGCATTATGTAAAGATAATTTGTTTGATTGGGATATAGAGCTGGAAGAAGGCATCGAAAACTTTCTTATTTGTAAATTTACCTTACAGCCGATTTTGGAGAATTCAATTCAGCACGGTTTAAAAGGCAATGGAATCCATATGCATATCCATATTTCTATCACCTATGATGATGATATGATTGAAATTATAATTTCGGATGATGGAATGGGGATGTCTCCTGAAAAATTAAATGAAATTCAGGAAAGCATTGAATCCAAACAGATTCATTATGAGAAGCATTTTGGTATCAGCAATATCAATTCGCGAATCTGTTCTTCCTTGCAAGGTCATGGTACACTTAAAGTAGAGAGCAATAAAGATTCAGGAACAACGATTCATATCAGAATTCCGCAGTTACTGGAGGATTAGTAATGTACAAAATTATGATTATAGATGACAATCATATCTCGGTTGATGGGATTTGTCATAATATTGGCTGGTCTGATTTAAATGCAGAAGTTGTTTGTAAAGCTTATGATGGGCAACAGGCACTTAATTATTTGCAGAATAATCCGGTAGATTTGATTATTTCAGACATTGAAATGCCGCAGTTAGATGGGTTATCGCTTGCCGAAAATGCACTGAAACTGAATTCCTCTATAAAAATTATCCTGATCAGTGCATTTGATAAATTTGAATATGCCAAACAAGCGATACGGCTGGGAGCATTTGATTATATAGAGAAGCCACTTGATTATGCTTATCTGGAAGAAATCATTCGTAATGCGCTTGATATGCTCGATAAAGAGCAGAAGAATCTTGCAATCTTAAAAAAGAGTCGTCCAATCATGGTTGACAATTTTTTCCATAAATTAATACAATCTTCAAGCGATGAAGCGCGATATACACTCTCAGATTATGCAAATTATCTTCAATTAAACTTGGAATATCATTACTATCAGGCGATTGTCATTCGAATACAAAACGCAGTAGAAATCAAAGAAAAAAACGGAATTGAAGAGTATCATATAAAGTTAATGAGCATGTCGGATACGATAAGAGAACTTTTTGATAAAAACTTTGCTTTGGTGCATACTTTGTCAACTTTTGATGAAATCGTGTTGCTGCTTGGGCATAATTATTCAAATTCAAAGTACTTCTACAGTACGTCATATGGATTGTTGACAGAGTTAATACAGATGTATAAGCATCATCTTTTTGAAGTAAATATTGGAATTGGCAGCATTGTTAAATATTTGTGGTCGTTGTCGTCTTCGTATTCAAATGCATTAAAATCACTGGAATATCGTTTTTTCTTTCCACAGAAAGATATCTTTACAATCAGTGATACAGTAGACAAAGATTATGCTGTAGAGCTATATGAGGTTTCCGGAAATGAAGAACTGATACAGCTGTTGTGTAAAAATGATTTGGATGGAGTAAAAAAATGGATTCTCTCATTTTCAGAAGAATTGACGCAAAGCTATAAAAACAAACAATTTATCTTTTTGCGTGTCTATCAGCTTTTGGGGCATTTACTGAAATTTCTTTGTGACATGGGGCTTAACATCAATGATATGGAAAAAGATATTATTAAGACGTACCAACAGCTTGATGCGTTCTCGACAAGTACAGAAATTTTCCAATGGCTGTTTCGCTTGTGTCAGACAATTTCTGATGAAATGAACCTTTCAACGAAAAGCCATCAAGAGCATGTTTGTGCTGCAACGTTGGAGTATATACAGCAGCATTATCAGGATAACACATTATGTTTGAACGAAATTGCGGAAAATGTACATATCAGTCCGGCGCACCTTAGTGCGCTATTTAAAAAGCAGCGCCAGCAAAATATTTCGGATGTAATTGCAGACATTCGGATTGAAGCAGCGTGTAGTTTATTAAAAAATACCAGTCTTCCATTGAAAGAGATAAGTGCGAAAGTAGGCTATTCAAACCAATATTACTTTAGTTCTTGTTTCAAAAAGAAGACCGGTAAAACACCTTCTTCATACAGATAAAAAATAATCGGCTGCTTTCTGTATTATTTTCAGGAAGCAGCCGATAGCTTTCTACTCGGAGATTATGCTTTTTATTCGGTTTTGAAACAAAAAAGTTCAAATTCTAAAGTTCGTGTAGCTACAGCATTATAGAGCAGCTGCTTTTTGAATTCGATATTCCGTAGGTGTCACTCCATAATATTTTTTAAATTGCTTACAAAAATAATCAACCGTTTCAAATCCAACGTTTTCAGCGATAACAATTACTTTTTTCTTTGTTGTAGTCAAAAGAATTGCTGCTTCCTGCAATCGATATTTTAGCAAATAATGCACCGGCGTATCATGAAGATATTTGTGAAACAAGTTTAACGCCGTGCTTTTGCTTACCATGGCCTGTTCGGCAATCTCTTCTAAAGAAAGTTTTTGGTTAAAATTTTGGTGAATGTATTGCATCATAAGTTGCAGTCGGCCTTGTGATGAAACAATATTTACTTGTTTTTCTTTTGATAAATCTTCTTTTATATGGGAGTAAATCAGATACCAAAGTTCTTGTACAAGACAAGAGGTGAGCAGCTCCATTTCGCCTTCTTCTATTTGGAGTGATATTATTTTTTTCATAACATGTAAAGCTTCTTTTTGCCAGGGGATTTCCGGTGAAAAAAACAAACAATCTAATGCTGATTTTTTAATGGGTTCAATGTACTTTTGATAAATTCGGCTGTTTGAAGCTGCAATAAATGTTGGAAGCAGGAGAAAATTTGGAATGACGGCTCCTTTTTCAGAATAAAAGCGATGAAGAATTCCGGAATTAACCCAGAATCCTTGTCCTTCAGTTATGGAAAACTGTTTTTCTCCTGCCCAAAATATAGCATTTCCTTTTTCAACAAACACAAATTCGAATTCGTTATGCCAGTGCCATTCGATACAATTAAAATCAAATAAAGACAGATTGTCATAATAAAAGTGAAATGGATAATCGCTACGACCATGCTGAATTGTTTCCATCATATTTTCATCTGTCAAAATTTTATTGTAGTAGGTGTTATAATCCATGTTTTTTCTCCGTATTTCTTCTCCATAATTTTTGAATTTACGATATTATACAATAAATATCTGATATATTCCAGTGAAAAAAGAGTGAGATTGTGTTATTGTACAGTAGACGTTTTTGTGAAAAAGAACGTAGAATAAAAAAATAAGCAGAAAGGAAATTTTTTAATGAAAAGCAAGTATAGAAAAACATTAATTGCCTGCTATTTAGGATTCATCACTCAGGCAATCACTGCAAACTTTGTGCCGCTGTTGTTTTTGATGTTTCACAGGACTTATCAGATTTCACTTGGTAAGATTGCTTTTATTTCAACAGTGTTCTTTTTTACACAGTTGCTTGTGGATTTGTTTTGTGCAAAGTATGTAGATAAAATTGGATATCGCAGAAGTGTTGTTGCATCTGAAGTATTGTCCGGAGTAGGTTTGATTGGGCTGGCTGTTTTACCGGAGCTGCTGCCTTCTCCTTATGTTGGAATTTTAATCAGTGTTATGATTTATGCAATTGGAAGTGGGCTTATTGAAGTGCTTGGCAGTCCAATTGTAGAGGCTTGTCCGTTTGATAATAAAGAGAGTGTTATGAGTCTTTTGCACTCATTTTATTGTTGGGGTTCAGTTGGAGTAATCTTGCTCTCTACTTTATTCTTTGTAATTTTCGGAATTGAAAATTGGAAAATTCTTGCATGTATTTGGGCAGTGATTCCATTGTATAATATCTTTAATTTTCTTTCTTGTCCGATTGAATCTTTGACGGAAGAAGGAGAAGGTATGAGTATCAGCCAATTGTTCCAAATCCCTATTTTTTGGATCGCAATTATTCTTATGGTTTGTGCCGGAGCAAGTGAAATTTCTATGGCACAGTGGGCATCTGCTTATGCAGAATCCGCACTTAATATTCCAAAGAGTCTCGGAGATATTGTAGGACCGTGTCTGTTTGCAGTCATGATGGGAATTAGTCGTTCATTTTATGGAAAATACGGTGAAAAATTAGATCTGATAAAATTTATGATTGGTTCAGGAGTGCTTTGTCTTGTTTGCTATTTGCTTGCAGCATTAGGTCCATTTCCGATTTTAAATCTTGCAGGTTGTATCGTATGTGGCTTTTCAGTCGGAATTATGTGGCCGGGAACAATTAGTATTACTTCCGGTAAAATTCCGCTTGGAGGAACTGCTATGTTTGCATTACTTGCGATGGCAGGTGATTTGGGTGGCTCCATTGGACCTGGTGTGATTGGGGTTGTGACTCAGAATGCAAATGATAACCTGAAAGCCGGCATGCTGGCTGCCTGCGTCTTTCCGGTAGTTCTGATTTTATCGGTTCTTTTTATTGGAAAAAAGAGAGCTGAAATTAAGCCAATAAATCAAAAAACAGAATCTTTTTTATGAGATAAAGTTTGAGGTGCTCGCAAAAAGCGGCACCTCTTTTTGCGTTATATTATTTTGTTTTGATAGGATTCTGAATTCATTTGATATAATTACGAAAACAGACTATACTTAGGATAATAAGGTTTGTGTTTGCAAGATAAATAAGCCAAAGTGGAGGAAGAAAACAGTGTCAACTACCCACCTCCCAAGGGAAGTGGGGGTCCGCTTATGATAAACGAAAGGATGTCATGCGGCTTGTGGTATTTTGCAAATGTCTATAGATACCCATGGTAGAAAGGAAACGTTTATGGAGCATTTGCGTTGTGTAGTAGAGCGAATTACATATCAAAATACAGAGAATGGCTACACAGTTTTGAAATGTGCTGTGAAAAATTATAATGACCTTGTAACTGTGGTTGGCACAATGCCGGATACTCATGTTGGTTCCGTATTATCGCTCGACGGTATGTGGAAGATGGATGCCAAATATGGACGGCAGTTTTCTGTACAGAAATTTGAAGAAACCCTTCCTGCAACCGTATATGGAATAGAAAAATATCTGGGTTCTGGTTTAGTTAAGGGTGTTGGACCGAAGTTTGCAAAGAGGATCGTGGAAAAATTTGGAGAAGATACCTTAGATATCATAGAAGAGACACCGGACGAACTGCTGAAAGTGCCGGGAATAGGAAAAGTCAGAGTAGATCGGATAAAAACGAGCTGGCAGGAACAAAAAGAAATCAAGAATATTATGCTGTTTCTGCAAGGTCATGAGGTCAGCACTTCTCATGCAACGAAAATTTTTAAAACGTATGGAAGTGAGAGCATTGCCATTGTAAAAGAAAATCCTTATCGGCTGGCAGATGACATCTGGGGCATTGGATTTAAGACAGCGGATTCGATTGCGCAAAAGATGGGAATTGAGAAAGGAAAATTTGTCCGACTGCGCAGTGGTATTTTTTATACCTTAAATAAACTTGCAGAGTTGGGGCACTGTTATGCTACAAGAGAACAGTTGATTGAAAAAGCCAGTGTCCTTCTGGAAGTAGAACAGCCGGAACTGGAGATTACATTAGACGAAATGCTCCGTACGAATGATATCATTCGAGATGTGTTTGAAGAAAAGGAAGCGATATATCTTCCACCTTATTATTTTTCGGAAAGTGGATGTGCAAAGAGACTGGTTCATTTGATGTCAGGCAGACAAAAAAAGTGTGAGAATCCGGAAAAGATTTTGGAAAAAGTGGCACAATCATCCCAAATTACTTATGACGAAATTCAGTGGCAGGCGGTGAAAACAGCCATTTCATCTAAAGTTATGGTGCTGACCGGCGGACCGGGAACCGGTAAGACAACGACAACATTAGGAATTATTTCCGCATACAAACAGGCAGGGTGTGAGATTATTTTGGCTGCGCCCACAGGAAGAGCCGCAAAGCGAATGTCCGAAGCAACGGGCATGGAGGCAAAGACCATTCACCGACTGCTGGAATATAAGCCACCGGAAGGCTATCAGAAAAATGAAGACCATCCGTTGGAAGGGGACGTTTTGATTTTAGATGAGTGTTCTATGATTGATATCATGCTCATGTACAATCTTTTAAAAGCGATGCCGGAGCAGATGTCTTTGATTTTGGTTGGAGATATTGACCAGCTGCCAAGTGTAGGTGCAGGTAATGTCTTAAGGGATATCATTGATTCGGGACGAGTTCCGGTGGTGCGTCTTAACCGGATTTTCCGTCAGGCACAGGGAAGCCGGATTATTATGAATGCACATCGAATCAACAAAGGGGAAGGGATTGATATGCGTGGTGGAAAAGATGCAGATTTTTTCTTTGCGCCAAAAGAAAGCAATCAGGATGTCGTAAATACGATTGTCCAATATTGTAAGACAAATCTGCCACGATATTATCATGTAGATCCTTTGCAGGACATTCAGGTATTGACTCCGATGCAGAGAGGAGAATGTGGAGCGATTAATCTGAATCAGGTACTGCAGGAAGCAATGAATCCATCAAAAATCTTTTTGCGAAGGGGTGGAACGCAGTATCGGCTGAATGATAAAGTTATGCAAATTCGAAATGACTATGAGAAAGAAGTATTTAATGGAGATATCGGTACAATTACAAAAGTAGACATGGAAGAGCGGGAATTGACCGTTTTATTTGAAACAAGGGAAGTTGTTTATGATGTGACAGAACTGGATGAACTGATGCTTGCTTACGCAGTTACAATTCATAAATCACAGGGAAGTGAATATCCGATAGTCGTCATGCCATTTACGATGAGCCATTTTGTGATGTTACAGAGAAATCTTCTCTATACAGGAGTGACCAGAGCGAAAAAAATTTTGGTACTGGTTGGTGAAAAGAAAGCAATTTATTATGCGATAAGAAATGAAACGACGACCAGAAGAAATACCTGTCTGGCAAGGCGTTTACAGTCGGATAGTGAAGAATCAAAGGAAGTAGAAGTACTGCGTTCATGAGCAAGTAGCGAAACGGATTGTGAAAGTCTGCTTTACAGAAATTCCAGAAAGGAGAATTTCGGATGATTTACATTACAGGAGATTGTCATCGTGAATACAGGAGATTTAATACTCAAAATTTTCCGGAACAAAAAGAAATGACCAAAGAGGATTATGTGATTGTCTGTGGGGATTTTGGCGGAGTATGGAGTTTTGAAAAAGAAGATAAAGAAGAAAAACATCTGCTCGACTGGCTGGAAGAAAAACCATTTACGACGCTGTACGTGGATGGAAACCACGAAAATTTTGACCGGCTTTATGGATATCCGATTGAAAACTGGCAGGGTGGAAAAGTGCATAAAATCAGACCATCGGTATTGCATTTAATGCGTGGACAGGTCTTTGAAATCTGTAATAGAAGTATTTTTACCTTTGGCGGAGCAAGCAGTCATGATATCAGCGGTGGGATTTTAGAGATGGACACACCGAATTTTCACAGAGAGATAAAGTGTTTAAATCGAGTGGGGATACCGTACCGTATTAATCATTGGAGTTGGTGGGCACAGGAACTGCCATCCAAAGAAGAGATGGAAGAGGGACGAAAGAATCTTGAAGAGCATAATAATACGGTAGATTTTATTGTGACGCACTGCTGTGCTTCGAGTACTCAGCAGCTCTTGGGGAGAGCGGGATTTGAAGATGATATTGAGACAAGATATTTGGAGGAGATACGACAGAACATAAACTTTAAGAAATGGTTTTTCGGGCATTATCATGATAATCAGAATGTGACAGAAAAAGAAATATTGTTGTATGAGCAGGTGATAAGGATTGCATGATATGATGTGATTAAATTATAAAAAGACGCTGCCCCGTAGAGGATGATTTTTCTATGGGGTGGCGTCTTTTGTTTGGTTGTTTGGTGCCTGACACCGATCAAAGTCAGTCAGGATGTTGAGTGGTTTTGGGGGGTGTCTGACACCGATTTTTGCCGATTCCTTGACACCGATTCCTGTTGTTGTTTGAAACTCTTAACGAACTCAGGATATTCTTTCTGGTGCGTTTGATGGTTCTTTATGAAAAGATTAAAATGTTCTGGTTCACTTATGATTTCCTGTGATGGATATAAACTGTTTTTGCGTATTTGAAGAAGTATGTTCATTCTTTCATTTTCATCTGGAATAAAATAAGAATTACTGCTTATAAAAGATTCAAGGAATACTGAACAATTAGTAAATACAGCTTTATCAGGTGCTAAAAGTCTTTTTAGTGTTTCGTCTTTACGCAGGTCTTCCAGAGTATCTTGGTCTATGACGATTGGAGTAGAATTTAGTGATAAAATTCCACGTAGCATATTGGTTGTATTAAGATTATCAAGATTTTGTCGGACTCGGAATAATGCCATTTTTTGAAAGAGTGGTTCATGAGTTTTGTTAGTGGAAAAGGTCAGCATACCAGCAGGAATATAATATCGAATATCAGAATTTAAATTTAAATATCGAAACATAAGAGCCATAGCCCTGCGACCAGTATCGTCTGAAATGAAACTATATGCTATAGATGGATTTTCAAGAAGTTTCAAATCACCAGTGAGTTTAAACAGAGGCATAGGGTCTCCATAAAAAGTTGTATTTGTTTTTATTTCTTCAAAAGTTACGATGGTGCGTCCTTCGGTTATGTTAACATTCATTTTGGCTTCTTGAATTTTGCCATCTTTAATAGGTTTTAAATGTTCTTGATGGTGTTTGGGATTAAAATAATAACAATAGTAGTCATAAGCATGATATTGATTGGTAAGCTGATGAATCCCAGAGTCTTTAAGTTTCCCTTTTGTAATACGGGAAAAGTTAAAGTCAGATGAAGAAGGAGTCTCTGTTGTTTCCGGAAGCTCACAGATACTCCATAAAGGAATATCAAAAATCTGCGCAAGTGCGACAAGCTCTGGAAGTTTTACTTCTCTGTCGGATTCACCATCGAGCATAGCGCGTATTTTACTGGGTGAGGTTTTGATATTAAACCGTTGAAACATCATATCTGCGATACCGGAATAATTTAAAGTCTGTTCCCCGAGAGCCCGTTCAAAATCTCTCTTCCATTTAAATAATCGTTTCTTTACAAGGGAATTATAATCTTGATTTCCGTTTGAATTATCTGAAGATTTAGAGTTCATAAAAGTTCCTCCCAATAATAAAAATTTAAAGAAGTATAACTATTTTCATCATATCATTGGTACGACAGGAGTTCAATGCGAAAAAATGCCAAAAATGAATCATATTATATTAAAAATAAAAAATATAAAAATCAAATCTGTTATAAATAAAGTTAATAAGACTAATGATAAAAAATAATAAATGTGATAATATTACAGTACATCAGATATCTGACCTTTCTAAAATCTTTTTAATAATCAGAGATTTTGAATTTTAAAAGAACAGAGTTTCAATTTTAAGATAGTAGAGTTTCAATTTATGGAAAATTAGAGAAAGATGAAAGTATAAAATTATGTTTAAATAACAAGTGTAAAGGACAAGGGATAAGTTTTTAGATGGTAAAAAATAAGGGAGCGTGGTATTATGTATAAGTGACTTTGCAAAAATAGATTTATAAAAATCAGAGATACAAAAGAGAAACAGAAGAGAAAATCTGATAGAGAAGAAAAAATTAAGAAAGAAAATATATCAGAGGGGAAACGGAAAATATGAGCGAATTTTCAACTGTATTATCGCGGTTTGTGAAAGAGAAAGATGTCAACGTATACCGTCTGGCAAAATATTGTGGATATGACAGAGCTAATCTTTATAAAGTAATGCGTGGAGAGCGGAAACCGCCGAGTCTGGAAGTTTTAAATCTGTTGTGTGAATATATGCATCTTTCACCGGCGGAGGAAGAAATTTTAGAAGAAAATTATGAGATTACAATGGTAGGACACGATAACTATTATCGAAGAAAAAATGTGATGAAATTTTTTTCTGACTTTTCAATGACCAGTAACTTGGAAAATGTACTGCCAACAGTAGAAATTAAAGAGGACTTTGAAATTCCAAATTCAAGTTATATGCTGCTTCGCGGCAATTATGAAATTAATTCTGCACTTTTTCATATTATTGCAGATGAAACAAAAAATCAAAAAGGACATATTCAGATACTGGCACAGCCGGAACATGCGTTAGGAAATCTGTTGGCAATGCGTGGAAATACTTCAAACGAAATAATAATTGACCATATTATCTGCCTGGATAACAAACCGGAGATTGCATATTCAAAATCAAATTATACGTTAGATTGTCTGAAGCATATTCTTCCATTATATAATTACAATTACGATTATAACACCTGGTATTATTATGCAGACCTTGGTTCATTGGGAAGAAATTTCTCTGTATTTCCGTATATGATTTTAACTTCAAAATATGTATGTATGCTGTCGGATGATTTGCAGGACGGATATTTAAGTAATGACCCGGAACTGATTAAAATGATGAAAGAGCGTTTTGAAAACTACCGGAGACGGGCTCATCGGTTAGTGGAAAATGTGCAGGGTGAAATTGAACAGCAGTATAGGATTATGGGAATGTTAATGGCAAATCCTTATCCGAAATATGCATTTCATATGTCTCCATGTATGATGGCAGTATTAGACAGAGAATTGATTGAAAAATATCTGGTGCCTCAGCTTCCACAAAGAGAAGAATTAGTTGAGGTATTATGTGAGTATATTTCAAATCTTCAAAAACAGGATATGACTTATGTCTGCTCAATGGAAGGAATTTTACAGTTCATTGAAACAGGAATCATCAGTGAATTTCCGAAAGAAATGTATCAGCTTCCGGATAAAGAAGATAGAATGAAGTTAGTGAAGCGACTTTTTGATGAAGAAAAAGCCGGAAAAGTACATATTTTGAAAAAAAACATTGGAGATTTAAAGGCAGAATTATATTTATGCATTACACCGGAAAGCGGATTGCTGCGATTTGCAGTTCCATCTAAGAATGTTTTAAAAGATATCTCCTTAGAAGAATCAGGTTTGGTTTCGGTGTTTTATGATTTCTGTGAAAATTTAAGCCCGGAATTATTTTATTCGGAAGAAGAAGCAAAGAGAATTATTTTCGAATAAATGTAGTTTTAAAATCAAGCACAGAAGAATTATGAGAGTACATATAATCAGAACAGAGTTTTTTGGAAGAAAAAGCCGGAAAGCTCTGTTTTTTGTTGTACAAAAGTAGAAAAACAGGTAAAATAAAAGAAAAATTGTCGAAAACAGGGGGAAATGATTTGAAAATTTGTATGAAATGCAAGAGAGCATTTGAAGACAAAAAGAAAGTTTGTGATTTTTGTGGGGAACCACTAATTGAAATCAGAGAAACGGATGGAGTAAAAAAAGAAAGAATAAAGAAAAATCCAATTGTATTTGCAGTGGCTGGAATTGCGATCGCATTGATGGTGGGACTTGGAATAGGTTCGCTGACAATGAAACAGCTTGTAACTGGAAAAAATGAAAAAAGTGCGGTGCAAAGCGTTGAAACAGATGAGGAAAACGTGCTCGGAGAAGTAAAAAAAGAAAAAGGTGTTTCAATTGAAGATGAGGAAGAGGAAACAGACGAAGATGTAGTGCCGGAAATTAAAGTAGGAGAAACCTGGACTGTGGATGGTCTGTGGAAGGTTACGATTAATTCTGTGACTGAAACGGAGGAGAGATATACCGGTATAAGTTATGGTGGAGAGAAAAATCCGGAAGCAGTTTATATTGTAGATTATACGTATGAAAATTTAGGATATGAAGATGATTATTCAAAGGGATTATTGATTAGGCTAGAAGGATATTGCAGTCAAATCGTAGATTCAGATGGTGAAATGGGTTATGAGTATGATTTGCCAAAGCTTACTTCGCCTGATTATGTACCGGTGGGAGCAAGAATGACTGCACAGGTAGCGATAGGAGTAAATCATAAAGGAACATTTTCAATTTCATATGAAGATAACGTAGAAGAGGAAGAAGAGGAGTATAGTACTAAAGTTTACAGAGCAAAGTTTATTTGTGAAGTGAAAGAGTAAGGAGAGCAGGAGTATATTTAAGAGGAAAGAGAGAAAGAAATATGGCATTAATGGAAAAGTACGATGCATTTATCAGCTACAGTCATGCAGAGGATAATGCAGAGATTGCGGAGGTACTTCATAAAAAACTGGAGCATTATCGGATTCCTTCTCAAATTCAAAAAATAACAGGAAAAAAGAAAATAGAACGTGTCTTTCGCGATAAGGAAGAACTGCCGCTTTCAGCAAACCTCACAGAAAATATTTACACAGCATTAGATAATTCAGAATATCTGATTGTGCTTTGTTCACCGGAATCACGGGCATCTCAGTGGGTACAAAGAGAGATAGAATATTTTGCAGGGGTTCATGGAAAAGAGTGTATCTTTGCGGTATTAATAAAAGGAGAACCGGAAGATGTATTTCCTCCAATTCTCTGCGAAAAGACAGAAATAAAAACAGATATCAATGGTCAAAATTACATAAATATAGAACCAGTTGAACCGCTTGCAGCAGATGTCAGAGGGTATTCAAAAAAAGAACGGTTAAAAAAATTAGATGCAGAATTCTTACGCCTGATAGCAGGAATCCTGCAGTGTCCTTATGATGAGTTAAAACAGCGGCATCAGGAATACCGAATGAAGATTGCAATTGCAGCAATGAGTGCAGTCATGTTTCTTGGAATCGCATTTGGCATGTATTCAGCATATCAAAGGAATCAGGTTAATACAGCATATCAGCAGTCATTAATAAATCAAATGAAGAGTCTGTCGGAAGAATCAGAACGATATCTTGATGGAGGTGACAGAATAAGTGCACTAAAGACAGCACTTGAAGTTCAGATAGAAGGACAGAGCAGTATTTATCCGATAGTACCGGAGCAAATCTATGCTTTAAATAAGGCACTGTATACCTATCAGCGTTCAAGCAATTATATTTATAAGCCAGAAAAAATGAAAACCATGGATGGGGCAGTAACAGAGGTAAATGGCTTCAGTTCAGATGGAAGTTTGTTTTTTGCACTTGATTCCTTTGGACAAGCTTATTTTTATGATACAGACACAGAAAAAGTGGTATGGAAAATTAATGCAGAAAAAGTTTTTGAAACGACAGGGGAAAATTTTATCTGGGGTAAATTTAACGGAAACCATTCGATTGTGATGGCAACAGAACATTACTTTGTGTCATTGGATGTAGAAAAACAATCCTGCGGAGCAATTGTGAAAACAAAAAAGAAAAATCAAAAAGATCAGGCGATGGATTTGTATAAAAACAAATTAGCGGTGTGTTATAAAACCAAGAAAGAAAATGCCAAATATGACAGTATCAGTCTGTTTATTTATGATATGGAAAAGGGGGAACTTTCAGAAACGTATGATTATCTTTCGGAGAGAGAAACAAAAGATATATCCAAGATTAAACAGATCAGCAAAATAGTTTTTTCAGAAAGCGGAAATTATCTGGCAATATCAAAATCATGGAATACCCTAAATGTTGAGGACGAACAAAGTAAAATGATTTCTATTTATGATATGAAAAATGGAGAAATTATTCAGAAGTTTGGAACGAAAAGTGTTTTAGATCTTTGTTTTATAGATGAAGATGCAGTTGCTTCGGTAGAATATAGCTTAAATTTATCGCTAGGTTATAATAGCTGGGAAATGCAGGAAAATATTTATAGCCTAAAAGATGGAAAGAGCTTGTGGCAAAGCCAAAAGACGAGAATAACAGATACAATAGCAGTAGATAACCCAGCAGCTTTTTGTAAATATATTAGTAAGGTTAATACAGATACGAATGGAGAAAAGGCAGAAGTAATTGGATTTAGCTGTGAAGGAAATTTGACATTGGTAAGAAAAGGCGATTGGGATATTCTATTTCAGAGAGAGTTTGAATATGATATTGTGGAAATTCAAAAGATAGATGACAATAATATTTTGGTTGGACTTAATAATGGAACCGTTTATCGTGTTATGGATTGTGGTCTTTGGAGTAAGATGTTGGTTGTAGATGCTGATATTAGTGAAGAATATTACAATGCAAAGAAAGATAAAATTGTTCAGCTAAAGTCACATGACTTAGTGTTCTCAAAAAAGATATTTGATGAATCTATGAAAAAAGAGGGAACAAAACGACCGAAATTCGGAAATGATGTAACCAATAATGAAGGAGAAAAAGTAGTTGGAACAAAGTACAGGGCAGAAGTTGAAGGTGATTCAATCATTATAACGGACAGAAAAACGAAAGAAACCGTTTTGACAATTCCCATGTATCAGGCAGAAGAGATGGTTTACGGATTTTTTAATAATGATGAACAATTTTTGGTATATAATGAACAGTATGAGGAAATTGTAGTCTGGGATATGGAAACAGGAAGTATTTTAAAACAGCAAGAACTGGATTTGGAATCCCCTGTTAAAACACAAATCATTATAGACGAAGATTTGCATCTTTTTGCATTGAATCTTGAATATGGAAACATATCGTTTACGGCTGAAGAAACACCACATAATACATTAGATCTTTTTTATTACGACGATGAGTTTAATATTTATCGGTATGCAAGTATTCCTTATGGGGATATTGATTTCAAAAATAAGAAACTATATGTAAGAGATGGGCAGGATTATTATTCGACATGGATTTACAGTTATGATGAACTGGTTGAAAGGGCAGAAAAAATTTTAAAAGAAAAATAAAATTAATAGTGGCGGAGTTTTCTGGTTTGACAGAAAGCTCCGTTTTTTGTTGTAGAATTTCAGCAAGGAGTTTCAAAATTTGAAAAAGATGGGAGAGTTGAAATTGGGAGAAGATGGTTTAATAAAGATAGGAATTGAAAAAAGAAGGGAGTAAGAATTATACGATGAAAAAAATAACAAAATGTTTATTAGTAATAATTATGTTAGGATTGATTGGAGTGTTTGCTTATTTAAGTAAAGACTGGTTTGGGAGCGATGGGTATTTCGAAATGAAAAACATTATGGTAGGAACGGATACACTTTCATTACAGGTAAAACAGATAATAGTTATAGGATTTTTAATAGTTATGTTATGTGTTCCGGTATGCTTAACTGAATCTAAATGGGCACCATGGGCTTGGTGTATAATTGTTTTGATAGGAACGATCATTAAAGGCGAAGATTTTTGGGGATATTTAATTGTTGTATTATCAGCGGGAGGCTGTCTGTTTGGAGCCATAGCTCAAGGAATTGGCATAGTTATAAAATTATTTTTTGCAGATTTTAATCCAGTATGGCTGATAAGAGTTTTTCAGATGTTAGGAGATATGGGAATAATATATGTCATTTCATACTGGAAAGAATTCTTAAAGTCCTGTCAAGAAGATTCAGCACGAACGAATTATAACTATTCGTATGGGAATGAGAAAAGTTTTACACAGGAATTAATAGATGAATACGATAAAATAATGAAAGAAAAAAAAGAGGAAGAAACCTTAGAAAAATTAAAAGATATTGATTGGAGATTAAAAAATATGAAATAAAATAGACAACCAATGGTAACGGAGTTTTCTAGTTTGGTAGAAAGCTCCGTTTTTTGTTGCGGAATTTCAAAGAAGAGTTTCAAAATTCAAAGAATATGGGAAAATTGAAATTAAGAAAAGGTGGTTTAATAAAGATAGAAAGTGAAGCAAAAATGAAACGAAAGTTAAGTGGGAATAAAAGGAGATGGTTAGTAAAATGCAGATAATGAAAAGTATTTATAAAAAATTACTAAATATGCCCAGTGTTCCGCCAGAAATGGGAGGCATATTAGGAAGTAAAAATAACGTTATAGATGAAATAAAATTTGATAGAAAGATAACTTCTTGTGAGAGTGGAATTTATGTTCCAGACGTTAAAATATTGAATAAATACATACAAGAATGGAATGAAAGAGGGATTCAATTCCAAGGATTTTTTCATACACATGCTTTTAACTGGCCTGAATTATCGCAGAATGATAAAGAATATATTGTATGTATTATGAAGGCAATGCCTGAAGTAGTGAATCAATTATATTTTCCGTTAGTATTTCCGAATTCTCATGTAAGAGGATTCTTAGCAAAAAAAGTAAATGGAGATATTGAAATTATAGAAGATGTGATAGAGGTTGTTTAAAAGTTTAGAGTTTCATTATTTCAGAATAGCATTTCAAACTTAAAAAAATAAGATAGGATGAAATTAAAAGAAAATGGTTTAATAAAGATACAAACAAGATAAGTTGATGAAAGAGAGGTGAATAAGAAATGAATGTAACAATGTTAATTGCAGATCTTTATGTACTTTGGTCAATTTATTCAGGATATAAAATCATTTCTGGTCGTTCAGTATGGCTGGATGAAAGAAAACCTTTAAGTTTTATTTGTAAATTGGTATTAGGTACAGCAATGGGAATTTTGGTAGCAGGATTCTATTTCGTGTATTTGCTTTTAAAATTTTTAAATGCAATGGCAAAAATGTAAAAGAAAAGGAGAAAATGATTATGAGAAGAGAAGAAATGAAAGAAATGAAAATTGTAGTAGAGATTCCAGAGGGAAAATTTTGTGGACATAATTGCGCAGATGGATGTATTTATTGGAATCCTTATGACAGAGATGGTAATGGAAGACAGTATTGTAGTCATTATGACAGCTATTATTATCCAAGAGAAAGACAGGGGTGTTTATCTTATAAGTGATAAATAATAGAATTGTATATCAGAGTAGTAATATAAAAAACGAAGGAGTGTTAACGGTGTGATTTATAAAGCTATGAAACTTATCAAAAAAGAAAATGGAACGTCAGGGTTTAAAACATTCAATAGAAGAGTTTGAAGATGGTTTCACTCTTTGGGTAGGATTTACAATTAATAATGGACCAAGTTTACGAAGATACTAGTATTGGTGCAGAAGCATGTGAAATTCTTGTTTGTATTGTTAGAACTGTCGATGAAGTATATCCTAAATTTATGAAGATAATTTGGAGTTAAAGTATTTGTTGTTTGAAGTAGATAATAAAGAGTGAGATTAAATGAGACGCAAAATTATTGCGTCTCATTTTGAATAAAATCTGACGACAAAAATCGACACGTATTGTGGGAAAATATTAAAAAAGGTAAAATAAAAAGCAAGAATAACCGTTTAAAGGGGGAAAGTGGAGAATGAAAAAAGAAAAAGAACCGGGTTCAATGAAAAAATTCATCAAAAAAATGGCAATTGCAATTTTAACTGGAACCATTGCATTTTCAGTTGTACCCGCAACAGTTCAGGCAGCAGGATGGAAACAAAACAAGAATGGATACTGGTGGCAGGAAAATGATTACAGTTATCCGAAAAATCAGTGGAAAACCATTTATGGAAAACAGTATCATTTTAATTCAAAGGGATATATGGATACCGACTGGACGAAGGTAGATGGAAAATGGTATTACTTTGGTGGAAAAAATGATGGAGCGAAGAAGACTTACTGGCAAAAGGTAAGAGGAAAATATTACTGGCTTGGAAGCAATGGTGTGATGAGAACAGGCTGGCAAAATGTATATGGAAAATATTATTGGCTCGGCGGTTCAAATGACGGAGCAATGAAGACAGGCTGGCAGAAAGTAGGGGGTAAATTTTACTGGTTGGGGCATTCAAATGATGGAGCAATGAAGACCGGTTGGCAAAATATATATAAAAAGAAATACTATCTTGATCCAAAAGACGGCTTTATGAAAACAGGATGGCAGAAGATTAGTGGAAATTGGTATTATTTTGGCGGCGCAAGTGACGGCTCTATGAAATCGAATACATGGATTGATGATTGTTGGCTTACCAGTTCTGGAAAGTGGGATTCAAGTGTAAAAAGAGACTTAACTCCATATTTAAATAATATGAATAATATGATTTCGACCATAGGAGGAACGCGTCAGACACATGATACAGGCGATTTCGAGAAACTTATGGTAAAAGATGGAATGTGGTATGGAAATTATTATGGTATAGGTGTTCCTAATAGTACAACAGTTGATGAATTACATATCTATTCTGCAAAATATAGTATTTATGGACTTTATGTTGGTCAGAACTCTGTTAAAGCAAAAGAAACATTATTGAATAAAGGGTGGAGTCTAAAAAAAGAGCATAAACGAGAGTATTATGAAAAAGAGAATATGGGTATTCACTTTGAAGTAGAAAATGAGAAAGTATCATTTATTGTGTATGCTACTGATTATCTTGAGTTTTTAGGTCAAAGTATGGAAAATGATGCTGATCAACCAGTAGTTGAAAGTGCTCCATTAGAATCCCCACAACAGGAATTTGATACAACAGAAACTGAAATTCCAGATACCGAGGCAAATAGCGAAGAACCTGCACTTCCAGAAACAACAGAGCAGGAAACTTCCGATGCGACTCAGAACGAGAATAATACAACAGAAATAGAAGAAGAACAGGCAACTCAGGAAGAACAAGTTTCTGAAGAAGAGTCAACCGAAGAGACTCAGCAAGTAGAAGAAAATAAAGAAGAAAACCAGTCATCGGAGATAATAAATGAATAATAAAATACCGTCCGAGTTAAAGGGGGAAAGCTAATGTACTGTAATAATTGTGGCACACAAATGGCAGATGGAGCGAAGTTCTGTCCGAAATGTGGAATAAAGATGGATGTTCAAAATTCAACAAATCAAAGTCCAGTAAATCAAAGTATGGGAAACCAGAACATGGGAAATCAAATTCCGAATAATAATTATCAACCCAATCCTGCACCTGTTTATTATGCGACTGATTCAGGTGAACTTCCAATGCGATGGTATAAATTTGTGATATGGGTTCAATTATTTCTTAATGCATTGTTAAACATAGTTTCTGGAATAATGACTATGACAGGAGCACATTATCAAGGACAGGCAACAATGGTTTATATGGTTTATGGGAGCTTGAAAGGATTAGATATTGTAATAGGGATTATGATGCTTGTATTAGCAGGAGGAGCAATCTGGGTAAGACAGATGCTGAGTAAATTCCAGAAGATGGGACCAACTGCTTATGTAATTCTTTTAGCTTCAAATGGTGTAGTAAATTTGATATATGCGATTATGGTATCTGCTATTACAAGATTTAATGCGTTTAGCACCACTGTAATTTCTCAAATTGTAGCAAGTATTGCACTGTGTATTTGTAATTACATTTATTTCAATAAGAGAAAATCTATGTTTGTAAATTAATTAAAGGAGCATGTAGAGAGTAAAATCTATGCATGCTCTTTTTGCGTTCAAAATTTCAAAAAATAATTTCAAAATGAAAAAAATATACAGTCAATGAAATCCCGGGAAAATGTTTTAATAAAGACAGAAACAAAGTGCAATGCGTCAAAAGATAATAAAGATTGACGACAAAAATGGACGCATATTGTGAAAATGCACTAAAAAAGTTAGAATTACATTGATTTAACAGAAAAAAACACGAAAAGGAGAAAAGTATGAAAAAACAAGGGATTTTGAAAATTTTTGCAGGAATGATGTTAATTGCAACTACAACAGCGTGTGGTTCAAGTTCAGCAGGAGTAAAAAACGTTGATTTAAAAGACCCAGATGGAGATTATCATGTTCAGGTTGATTTTAAAACAAATGAAGTAACTCTTTCCTGTGATGTGGAAAATGATGATACGGGAACAGGTGAAGGATGGTCTGAAATATTGAAAGCATGCAATAGAGATGAGGATTCAGCAATCAATTTTGAAACAATGTCTTTTAATACAACTTATAAAATGTCAGACGATTTTAAGAAAGTATTTAAAGATTTCTGGGAAAATGATTTTCAAAACGAATACTCAGGGGTTGAAATTAATGAGGATGGAACGACATCAGATATAGTGGAGCTTTGCAGATTTTTAGCATTAGGAGAACAATGGGAAGAAAATCCGAATTTACTTGTTACAGAACGTCCGGTTGTTGAAGATGGAGCAGAGGGAGCAGTAGAAGTATTTGTAACGTATGATGGAAAGGAAGAAAAATTTCAGAAAGCAGATACAGATAAAGATGGATACATTTCAGTACAGGAATATATTAAAATGATGGTTTCAAATTATGAAGAAACCATAAAAGAATTTGAGGCGATATAAAAATAGCAGAATGGGAGTTGGTTTAAATGAAAAAATCAAATAAAGCGTTAAGTATCATAATTTCAATTATTTATGCAGCTGTTGCTGTTGAATGGATTATTTCGATTGTATTACAATATCTGAAGATAAAAAGTGGTTTTTCACCTGCGGCAGAAATCTTATATTTTGTTCCGGCAGTGTTAATGTTAATTATTGCAGATCTGGAAATTTATCGTTTGGTGAAAGGAAAATATAAAGTTCTTGATTCGGTATTATTTTTAATTTTACCATTTGTAATGTGTATCTCTGCATTTGTGCTTGCACCAGGTATTGTGGATAGCAATGGCGCATATCATGTCAGCATCATAAGCTCTGTGAGTCTGATGTATTTTGTAAAAGATTTAGTTGCAATTGTAGCAGGGCTTGTGGCTCTTGTACTGGCAGTGATTAAGAGGAAAACAGAAAAATAAAATAACTGTAAATACAGTAAATGCAATATGAAAAGGAGGAACACAATAGATGAAGAAAGCAAAAAAAACTGAAACGATGAAAATGCTTATCAAAAAAATAGCAGTTGTAGCTTGTGTTGCAACGCTTGCATTTTCTATGGTACCTGCAACGGTTCAGGCAGCAGGTTGGAAGCAGAACAAAAACGGCTACTGGTGGCAGGAAAATGATTATAGTTATCCAAGAAATCAGTGGAAAACTATTTATGGAAAACAGTATCACTTTAATTTCGGTGGATATATGGATACTGGCTGGACAAAAGTGGATGGCAGATGGTATTATCTGGGGGCAAGAAATGATGGGGCAAAGAAAACTTACTGGCAGAAAGTGTACGGAAAATACTATTGGCTTGGAAGTAATGGTGTGATGAGAACTGGATGGCAACAAGTATATGGAAAATATTACTGGCTTGGCGGTTCGAATGATGGAGCAATGAAGACTGGCTGGCAGAAAGTAGGAAAATATTACTATTGGCTCGGTCATTCCAATGATGGAGCAATGAAAACTGGTTGGCAAACTGTCTATGGAAAGAAATACTATCTGGGCGGAGCAAATGATGGAGCGATGAAAACCGGATGGCAGCAGATTAGTGGATATTGGTACTATTTTGGTGGTGCAGATGATGGTTCACTCAAAACAAATACTTGGATTGGAAACTACTATGTAGATGGAAATGGAAGATGGACAAAAACAAGAAAGACAGATAAACAGATATTAAGTGAATTTATAAGTGGAGGAAATTATAAGAGATATACAAATGGATATTCAAATTTGTCTTATGCTATTGCGGATTTAAATGCAGATTCTGTTCCTGAATTATTAATTGAATCGAAGACAGAAGCCAGCGGCTTTTACGTGACATGGGTATTTACATTAGATAAAAATAAGAATGTTGTACCGGTTAAAGTAGAAGATTCTGAGTTAGTATTAGAAGAGTATGCAAGTTATGGTTATGGACAATTTAGATACTCCCAAAAGTATAAGGCTGTAATAGTATCTACAACATTTAGGTCGAATAGTAATTTGGGAGATATTCCGTTCTATAAATTACAAGGAACGAGCTTAAAACATTCATTTAACATAGTTTGGGATAAGTGGGATAATCCTTCTAATTACAGATATGATTCAAATGGAAATAAAACAGAAATTACAAAAAGTGAGATAGAGGTATATAAACAGGAACTTATTGATTTTTCCTGGACGCAATTTGGCAGTTGGACAAAAAGTTATTCTGAAACGGATGAATCTCAACCAGTTGTTCAGAGTGCAAATGAAAGTGAAAATCAGAATGAATCCCCAGTTGTAATTCCAGAAGAAACACAGGGGGATGAACAGAATGGCGAGCAGAACTTAGAGCAGGATGAAAATAAAGAAGTAGAACAAGATACAAAAGTAGAACAGGATGCAGAAATTCAGGAAGATGAAGAAATTCAGGCAGATGAAGAAATTTCAGAACAACCTTCAGAAGAATCTCAATCAGCAGAAACTCAGAAAACCGAAGAACAAGTAGATGAATAAACTTAAGAACCTGTGGAGAGAAATCTCTGCAGGTTTTTTGACTTTTATTAAAGTATGATAGTGTGGTATAATAAAAATAAATCAAAAGAGAATAACATGATACTAAAAGGAGTTAGAAATGGTAAAAAAGCAAGAACTTACATTGGAAGAAAAAGAAGAAAAAGTTCGAGATTTTCGTCCAATAGATGATGCTTTTTTTGAAACACTGGCAGATGATAGAGCATTTTGCCAAGAGATACTACGAGTTATATTAAGCGATAAAAAATTAGTTGTAGAAGATGTAATCGTACAGAACAGTAAAAGAAACCTATATGGGCGTTCGGTAAGACTGGATGCATTATGTACACTTGGGAATGGAACGAAATGTAATATCGAAGTGCAACGATCGAATAATGATAATCACTTAAAGAGGGTAAGATATAATGCGGCAAGTATAGCGGTTGTGGATTCCCAAAGAGGGGATAAGTTCAGAGAACTGGAAGACTTATATGTGGTGTATATTTCCGAATTTGATGTATTTCACGGAGGATATACAAAATATCATGTGGACAGTGTAGTTCGAGAGACAGGAAAAAAAGTAAAGGATGGTCTGGAGAGAGTCTTTGTAAATACAGAGATAAAAGATGGAACCGAACTTTCAGAACTAATGACTTGTTTCTTGGAAAAAGAAGTGGATAATCCGAACTTTCCGGAGTTTTCGAAGCGAATGAAATTTTTAAAACATGAAAAAGGAGGTCTGGACGCAGTGTGTGATGTAATGGAAAGATATGAAGAGATTGCAGCAGAAAAAGCAGAAGAAAAAGCAAATATTAAGGCAGTGAAAAACATGATAAAAGTATTTCAGGCAACAAAGCAGCAGATTTTACAGATATATTCAGAAACAGAATATGAGCAGGCTGTGAAAGAACTCGAGGAGGAAGAAACTAAATAAAAAAATAAGAGACAAATAAAATAAGTGATAAAGAAACTAAAAGGAGTTAGAAATGGGAGAAAAGCAAGAACTTACGTTAGAGGAAAAAGAAGAAAAAGTTCGAGATTTTCGTCCGATAGATGATGCTTTTTTTGAAACGCTGGCAGATGATAGAGCATTTTGCCAAGAGATACTACGAGTTATATTAAGTGATAAAAAATTAGTCGTAGAAGATGTAATTGTACAGAACAGTAAAAGAAATCTGTATGGACGTTCAGTAAGACTGGATGCATTATGTACACTTGGGAATGGAACGAAATGTAATATCGAAGTGCAACGATCGAATAATGATAATCACTTAAAGAGGGTAAGATATAATGCGGCAAGTATAGCGGTTGTGGATTCCCAAAGAGGGGATAAGTTCAGAGAACTGGAAGACTTATATGTGGTGTATATTTCCGAATTTGATGTATTTCACGGAGGATATACAAAATATCATGTGGACAGTGTAGTTCGAGAGACAGGAAAAAAAGTAAAGGATGGTCTGGAGAGAGTCTTTGTAAATACAGAGATAAAAGATGGAACCGAACTTTCAGAACTAATGACTTGTTTCTTGGAAAAAGAAGTGGATAATCCGAACTTTCCGGAGTTTTCGAAGCGAATGAAATTTTTAAAACATGAAAAAGGAGGTCTGGACGCAGTGTGTGATGTAATGGAAAGATATGAAGAGATTGCAGCAGAAAAAGCAGCAAAAGAGGCATCAGAAAAAGCAAATATTAAAGCAGTAAAAAATATGATTCAATTTAATATTTCAAAAAACATGATTTTGACAAAATATTCAGAAACAGAATATGAGCAGGCTGTGAAAGAACTCGAAGAGGAAGAAGCTGAATAAAAAATAAGAGACAAAGAAATGATAAAGAAACTAAAAGAAGTTTAGAGGAAATCTATAAGTAAGAACGATCTAAATAAAAATTATAACGTGGTGTAAAACAGTATGTGGAGAAAAAAGTCTTTGCATGCTGTTTTTATATTTAAAATTTCAAAAAATCATTTCAAAATTTGAAAAATATGAAGATACTGAAACTCAAAGAAAATGTTTTAATAAAGACAGAAACAAAACGAAATGCGACAAAGATTGACTACAAAACATGACACACATTGTGAAAATGCACAAAAAAAGCTAAAATTATAGCAATATATCAGAAAAAATGCGAAAAAGGAGAAGCGTTATGAAAAGACAAATCAATTTTAGGGGGGAGGTAAGCAAAATAACTCCATAAAAGTCATAGTGTAGTCAGTTTGATTTCAAAAAGAAAAGGAGTTGTTTTATTTAAATGCGAAGAACAGGAAAAGCATCAAATAATATAATTAAGATTGTGTACATACTTTTGGCAATTATATGGGTTGCAGTCAGTTTGCTATTCTTTTTGGTAGGCAGTAATTTGGGTTCAGTTGGCAAAGTACTTTATTTTCTTCCAACGGTTGTAATGCTGATTGTAATTGTAGTGGGAATTATACATTTATCAAAAGATAATTACAAAACCAGAGATGCTGTAGTACTTGCGGTATTGCCGTGGATTTTTATAGTTGTTGAATTTGCCGTGTCAGTGAGTCAGGATGCCAGTAGAGTAAGCATTGAAGTGTTCATGGGTTCTTTCTTTCAGGGCGTTATAACTGGAATCGTAGGAATTTTGATTTTTATTGTGAAATACACAAAACAGGATATCCAGGAGAATGAAAAATTAAGCAAGATATTAGATAACATGATGAAGGCAGTATATGCAATTGCAGCAGTTATCTGGGTTATTTTAAGCATCTTTTTATTCACGAGACTTAGAGAGCCTGTTACAGGCGCAAAGATAATTATCTACTTTATTCCATTATTAGTAGTTCTGGCAATTATCGGAAGTCAAATTTATTTCCTTATGAAAGAAAAGCATACAATGATAAATGCTTTAATTGTTACAGTATTAGGATGGGTTTTGGCAATTATTGGATTCATGAATTTATCAAGCAGAGATTTTGATTCATTGGGAGTTGCAATGTTCGTAGGATATATGTTTCCGGCACTGGCAGTGGGAATACTTGGAATAGTAGTTGTAGTGCTGACTGCAATGAGAAGAAAATACAGTAAATAAGAAGTGCGGATGAACCTGTGGAGAGGAGTCTTCGCAGGTTTTTTTTGCAAAATAAAAAGTGAAGCTCTTCCTGTGAAGATTTCTTGTTTGAATGGCAAAATGGAAAATATGAATATACCTTACGAGGTGGTCGTTTAGTAGCGATGTTTACAGTAAAATTTACGCCTACCGCAGCAGGTATGAGAATTCAGGTTACACAGCAGGATGGACAAAGATACTCTTGAATAGGGGGATATACAGGAAATAATAACGTAAAAGGACAAGATATTGAATATAGAGAGCGGAGTTTTGTAGATTTACAGAACTTCGCTTTTTTAAAGATAATACAGAACTGATTAAGAGTTTCAATTTATACAGAAAACAGTTTCAAAAAGTGAACAAATAAAGAAAAATGAAATTAATAGAATATGGTTTAATTAAATCAGAGAAAAGAAGACAAGTTGTTATTTTCTTATTATAAAATTTTTGCGTCTGAAAACAAATAAATATTGCCGACGAAAATGGACACATATTGTAAGAATATAGTGAGAAAAGGTAAAATTAAAACAATAAAATCGAAAAATAAAAGAGGAGGAAAAGAATATGTATTGTGGAAATTGTGGAACACAGAATGATGACCGTGCAATGTTTTGCCAGAGTTGTGGAGCAAAACTAAATGGAGGAGGAAATCAGAATCAGCAGCAATATGTTGGATTTGGACCAGGTGGTCAAAGTACAGGATATCAAAGTATGGTATATGAATCAAAAGGAATCGGAAAAACAGCAATGGTTGTTAAAATTGTTTCGATGGTTCTGTGTACTATTACAGCGTTATTTTTCTTTCATGCGGCGGATGAAGCAAAGTATTCAATACGGGCATGGTCTTATGCTCTACAAACGGGTACTTCATTGTCAAGTATCTATTCAACGATAGGAACACTTTTTATAATCGGGGCAATTGTAGACTTGATTGGACTTGTATTGTATTGCATTTCCTGGGCTAAAATTGACCGTTCAAGTATTACAGCTAGTTGTATAGGATTAACACGAAGCTATCAAATATCGGATATCACAAGTGTCAGGGCATTTGGAAGTTTTGTATTTATTCATGGAAATTCAGGAACGAGAAGAATAATTGTAGATGATCCTAAGAAAGTACAGGGAATTTTAGAGAGTATGATATATAGAGTTTGATTAAAGAGAAAAAGATTATTGCAGTAACGGAGCTTTGTAAATTTGCAGAGCTCCGTTCTTATTATCAGAAGAGGAGAAAAATACATGGATGAATTATATGTAGTTGTTTTAGAAATTAGTGCTGAAAGTGATGGTTATTATGTAAGAGAAAAAATAAATGAAAAAGTAATTATGGATTCACCGGTGCATAGATATGATGGATTTGAGTTTAGAATATTTGTTGAAAAGAAGAATCAGAAATATTTTTGAAGATGTAATTTTTGTGATTGAAAGCAAGGGAGAAAATCGTTCGGATATAGAGGCTTTTAAGGCAATATAAAGGAGCAAAATTTGACAGGGCAGTTTTTAAATTGCAAAATTTTTGCGTCTAAAAACGAATAAAAACTGCCGACGAAATCTGACACATATTGTAAAAATATACTAAAAAAAGGTACAATTAAAGCAATAAAATGGAAAAATAAAACAAAGAAGGAGGAAAAGAGGATGTATTGTGGAAATTGCGGAACACAGAATGATGACCGTGCAATGTTTTGCCAGAATTGTGGAGCAAAGTTAGAAGGAGGAGCAGGAGGTAATCAAAATCAGCAGTGGCAGCAAAATATTGATTATAGTTATCAGAATGAAATTCCTGGGCAGGTTTCAATTCAGGGAAAGAAAAAAGGAAAATTGAAAATTCTGATACCGGCTATAGCAGTAGTAGCTGTTGTGTTGATTTTGGTATTTAGTTTAACTGGAAGAAGAGGGTATAAAAAAACAGTAGAAAATTATGTGCAGGGGGCGCTGGATGGAGATATAGAGAAAGTAGTCAGTGTAATACCAGAGGGCTATATGGAGTATTACGGTGTGGACAGATCAACAGTAATTGATACGGTTGAGGAAGCACTTGATGATAGTGGGCTCTATGATTTATTAGATGAAGACTGGGAATTCAACTATGAAATTGGAGATGCAGAAGATATTAAAGGAGCGGAATTACAGGAAATAAAAGATGATTGCAGTGACAGTGGAGTTAAGGTATCTGCTGCAAAATCGGTAGATTTAAAACTTACTGTTACAACAGAAGATGGACCAGAATCTGAAACGGTTTCCATTCCACTTATAAAGGTAGGGCGTAAGTGGTATATCAATATTGAAGAATTTATGGGATTATTTTATTAAAACCTCATAGCAAAAGCGAATCATACGAAAGTAAAATTGAGAAAAGAGGATGAGTTTATGCAAAGAACAAAAATTGGAATTTCAGCAGGATTGTTAGGTGCAGGAATTTATTTTACAGGATTATTCAGTGGTTATTTGATACCGATAATTTTGACGTTCTATGTACTTTGGTTTGAAGAGAATGGATGGTTGAGAAGAACAGCAGTAAAAGCCGTTTCAGTCATGATATTCTTTTCTATGATTACATTATTTGTAAATTTGTTTCCGGATTTCTTAGGAATTATCAGTAGTTTTGTTGGAACTTTTGGTGTTGAATTTTATTATTCTTCAGTAAATAGTTTATTTGATTCCATAGTTAAATTGATTGATTTAATGAGAAATATTTTGATTTTAATATTGGGATTCAAAGCATTTGGACAGAGTACAATTTATATTCCGGTTATTGATAATTTACTGAGTAAATATATGCAATAAAAGAGAAGGGACAGCAGAAGAAGCAATTGTAGTAGATATTCTGGGAACATTTACAATTAGATTAGAGTTATCGGATGGTAAAGGAAAAAAGCTTTATAGTGCAAAATTTCTCTGTGAAGTGCCATGATTCCATACTATTTTATCTGTTTTCAGAGTTTCAAAGAATGATTTCAATTTATCATTAAGCCTATAATGTTGAAACTTTATCAGCATGGTTTAATAAAGACAGAAAAACAAAGGAGGACAAATGATATGAAGAAATCAGAAAAGGCAATGGGTGTATTAATTGGTTTTATATATGTGGTACTGGCAGGGGGTTGGATTGCTTCAGGGATTCATTATAAAAGTTTTGCATTAATGTTGATGCAGACTTCAAAGATTGGAATTGTGTATTATGTGCTTCCTCCGGTTGCAATTGTATTTCTTGCAGGAAGCAGTTTATGTGAGCTGGCAAAAAATAAAAGTATTGCCTTAAACGCTATTATGGGTATCATATTATCGCTTGCAATCTTTGGAGCAGGGATGTATAGTTATTCCAGATTAGGATATGGAACGAGAGATTATGTTTTGTATACAGCAAGTGCATACTTAATTATTTCGGCAGTTACAATTAGTGTATCGTTTATTTTAATGATGTTGAATTCGGCAAAGAAAAAAATGAAAACGAATTAGAAAAGCAGAAAATGAAAAAGACGTATGAGAAAATATTTCAAGTGCGTCTTTTTTTAAAGAAAATCATAAAAAATAGAGTAAATGAATATACAGATGAAGGAATTTGTTTTAAAATAGATAATAAGAAAAAACGAACAGGAGTGATTAACGATGGCATTTTGGGATGATTTGGAAAAAAAAGCAACCGACGCAACTACGAATGTAATGTCTCGGGTAAAGGGCGTGTCGGATACTACAAGATTAAATTCAATGGTAGCAGAAGAAGAAAAGCGAATCAAAGACATCTATTTTAAAATTGGACAGACTTATGTAGCGTTACATGGTCAGGAAAATGATGCTGCATTTGTAAACCTGCTTAATGCGTTAAAGGCATCACAGTTAAAAGTAGAACAGTATAAGCAGGAAATTATGGATATCAAAGGCGTACGCAGATGTGAAAAATGTGGTGCAGAAGTTCAGAATGGAGCCGCTTTTTGTATGTCTTGCGGAACTCCTCTTCCAAGGATTCAGCCACAACCGGTGAATGTTGGAAGAACATGTAAGAAGTGTGGGGCAAATTTAGCACCGGGAGCTCGTTTCTGTACAAATTGTGGAACACCTTATGCGGAAGAAGCATCAGGAAGTCCAAGCGGAAATTCTACAGGAAATTCTACAGGAAGCGCTATGGGTAATTCATTTGGAAGTTCAAAGCCTGTAGAACAGCCAAATTATGAACCACAGCAAAGGGAAGAATCGGATTCTTATCAAGAGCCAATACAGAAAGAAGAACAGCTTCAAAAACAATGGGAAAATCCTGCAAAAAAAGTATGCCAGGCATGTGGAGCGGAACTTGGTGAAAATACCAGATTTTGTATTGTGTGTGGGGCACCAGCTGGACAAGCACCAAATAACGCAGAACAACCACAAAATATAACCGTAACAGTGTCTCCGGTTACACTTAGTAAACCAGAGACACAGGCAGTACAAAGTGAACCGGCAAGAACGAAGTTCTGTACAGGATGTGGTGCACCACTTGAAGATGATTCCCTTTTCTGTACCGAATGTGGAAAAAAGGTAGACTAAAAAAGAGATAAAGTGATAACCTGCAGGAAGAAATTTCTGTGGGTTATTTTTATGTAATGAAGCTGCAAAAATACTGCCGACAAAATCTGACACACATTGTAGAAGAAAATGAAAAAAGTTAAAATTGTAACAGAAAAGAAAAAGAAAGGGGGATTTTAAAATGCAGAAGTCGAGTAAAGTACTAAATATAATAATAGGAGTGCTGTATGCTCTTTTGGGAATCATATGGCTTATTTCAGGAATCTCTTCTTTAGGAAATGTGCAGATTCTATTAGGAACGAATATACTGACATATGTGTGCTTGTTCCTTCCGGTATTGGTAGTATTTGCTATTATTGGTATTAGTTTGTATCGTCTGAAGAAAAATGAAAGTACAGGATTGATTGCTTTATTATGGGTAATCGCATCTGTTATAATGTTTTTTGTAGGAATTGTTTTATATAAGCAGTATACATCAGATGGAACATACTTTGAAACATTGTTTTATACGCTGGCATTTTATTTTGTGGCAGTAGAGTTGACTGTTCCTGGTGGAATTATTATTATGATATTAACAGCAATAAAGAAGAAAATAGAGCGTTAAATTAAGATTATGGATTACAATGAACTGATATCTTGTTTTCAAGATACGATAAAAATGTCAGAAGATGAGCTTCAGGATGCAACTTTAGAAGCAATTGACAATACCTGTGTATTAAAAGAAAATATCTATGAAGAAGTATTTGAAAATTCAAATGTCAAAATAAAAGAAAGACCAGAAGATGCAGATGTATTTGTTGAAGTTAATACGACTTTTGCAACAGCAAAGGAATATTTGCAGGATGGAAAAGTAGCAGTTTTAAATTTTGCAAATCCGATACGTCCCGGTGGAGGAGTACAAAACGGTGCAATCGCTCAAGAGGAATGTTTGTGCCGGAGTAGTAATTTGTATTGTTGCTTAAGAGAGGAAAAGGTCTTTGAAGATTATTATCTATATCATAGAAAGATGGATCATTATCTGAGTACAGACAGATTAATCTACAGCAAAGATATAACTGTTTTCAAAAATGACAACAGAATTCCGGCATTAATGTCTGCCAGAAACTGGTTTCAGGTAGATGTCATAACTTGTGCAGCGCCTTATCTGATTGGAAATGTAAATATTGACCAGAATTCATTAAAACGAGTCTTTTTGAAACGAATACAGAACATTTTAGATGCTGCAATTTTAAACCAGGTAGATACGATTATATTAGGAGCTTTTGGATGTGGAGCATTTAAGAATCCTCCGGATCTTGTAGCACAGGCTTTTTATGAAGTGATTTATGACTGGGATTATAAAAAATATTTTAAACGAATCGTGTTTGCAATTAAATCTACCAATATGAAGTGTAGAAATATTGAAATATTTTCAAAATATTTTATAATTAAATCAGTTTCAGAAGAATGTCTGATAGGGGATAAACAGTATTTCAAACAATGGCAGAAAACAAATCCGTATTTTGGTAAAAAGTTTTCAGTTCTGGGAGATTCAATTAGTACATTAGAAGGTTGTCATCCACAGGGATATAAAGTGTTTTTCAAAGATGAGATATGTAAAAGAACGGGTGTCGTAAAAGAAACCGATACCTGGTGGGGAAAAGTAATTTGTTTTTTTGGTGGAGAGCTATTAGTGAATAACTCCTGGTCGGGAAGCAGAGTGACAATGGTTCCTGAAAATTCTGAATTGTTTCCTTCTGCATGTAGTGATGAAAGAACAGGTTTTTTACATTGGGATGAAGAAGTGCCGGATGTAATTCTTGTTTATTTGGGAACGAATGACTGGGGATTTGGTGCACTTTTATCCAGAAGAGATAAAAGAAAAAAGACCAGACCTCAAATAGCAAATTATTCAAGATATCAGGAATTTGATTATGCTTATGATAATATGCTTAAGAAATTAAGACGAAATTATCCAAGTGCAGAAATCTGGTGTTGTACATTAGGTGTAACGGAAATGTCTTCAAATCCTTATTTTGAATTTCCTTATGAATATTGTGGAATGAATATAGAAGCCTACAATGGAGTAATCAGGAAAAAGGCAAAGAAGCATAAGTGTAATATAATAGATTTGTATGCAGAAAATCAACCTTATGATACCATAGATGGCACACATCCAAATAAGGATGGTATGAATACTTTGGCGAAAATGATAGCATCAAGTATGTTATGAAAAGATAAAAAACAATAAAAAATAATAGAAGAAAAGACTGGTGAAACCTAAAAGGATTATGATAGAAAGCGCAATGTATGAATTAAAACAAGACTTAAAACTATATGGAAAACCATTATTGTTAACAGCAATGGTACTTGTGGCAATGCAGTTGATTTTTCATGAGTTATGTCCTATGAAGATACTTTTAGGGATTCCCTGTCCAGGATGCGGGTTGACTCATGCCTGTCTGGATATTTTGACATTCCATTGGAAAAAGGCATGGAATTGGAATCCGGCAGGATTTTTGTGGGTACCGTCTATTCTTCTTTTATTGTGGATGCGATATATAAAACAGCATAGAATAAAATATGTATTTGTTTTTTTCTGGTTTACAGTCGGTATGACACTGCTGAATTATGTGATTAATTTTGGGAACATTATTGCAGAGTATAAGGCTTTGTGATAAAATTTCTATAAAAAATATTATATTTTTGTAAAAAACAAATGAGGAGGGGATCTCAATGAGATGCAGTAACTGTGGTGGAGAGAATGAGAGCGGCGTAAATTTTTGCCAGTACTGTGGAGCAAAATTAGAGCAGGAATCAAATTTCTCCCAAAACGATTTTGACAAGGGTCAGGCAGGACAAACAGGATATGATCCAAACTATAGCAATCAAGCAGAATACAGCAATCAAACAGATTATAGTAATAATGGAGGATATTCAGGACAGGCAGGATATTATCAATTAACAGAATCTCAGCTTCCGGAAGAATACAGACCACTTACCATGTGGGGATATTTTGGATATCAGTTATTATTCTGTGTTCCATGTGTAGGATTTATATTTTTGTTAATTATTGCATTTGGCGGAACAAGAAATGTTAACCTTAAAAACTTTGCACGTTCTTATTTCTGTGTGTGGATTATAATGGTAGTATTAATTCTTCTGTTCTCAGTAATCGGAGGCGGTTTTGCGACGTTATTCAGTCTTGGATATTGATATTATTAAAAGTAGAGGGGATGTCCCCTCTATTTTTCTTCCTCTTGACAGTAATCCTCTTACCTGCTATGATGTCAACAAAGCAATTCTTAAATTCAAATTCAAATATATCTTTTTATTCAAAAATTTTTCCAAGATTGTAAATAATTCAAATTTTAGAAGCTTTTTAATGATTTCAAGCCTAAGACTTCCTCGTTATATGTAAAATTCCGTTAAAAACAGAATAAAACCTCGAAAAAAATGCAAAAAGTGTGAAAGTTTTGTGACCACAAAGTTTGACACATATTGGTTATTTGTTGAAAATTTATTAAAATAGATGACAAATAATGATATTATTATACATTTTTCGCAGGAGGGAAAGGCTATGAACAAAAGATTTGTAAAAAGACTGCTGGTGTTCTTTACCGTGTTATGTATGACAATGGCAATGACAGTGCCGGCACTCGCAGCAGGCAGTGGAACTAATGCCACAACAGATGACCCGGCAAACGGTATTCTTCAGGTAATGCTTGCCTATGTTGATGATGGGGGTAACAGAACTTACTTTAGTGCCGGAACTTGTTTTATGGTTAATGAAGAGTATGTTGTAACCAATAAACATGTATTTGATTTGGATACAACAGATTCTGACGGAGTGACACTTCGTGACACAATCGTAGAAACAATGGGACTGAAAAGTCTGAAAACAAATGATACTCACTTGAAGTTATATGTATTTACAAACAGAGATACAAACGTAGAGGCAACTGTAGATGCAAATGCACAGAGTGAAGAACTCGACTTTGCAGCATTAAAACTTTCAAGAAAAATTTCCGGAAGACAGCCATTAGTACTTGGTGACAGTGATTCTATTAAACCACAGGATACTGTATTTGCTTTAGGTTATCCGGCAGATTCAATTCAGAATAAACAGTCTAATACAAAAGAAGATGTATCTATCACAAATGGTATTATCTCTAAGGTAACTGTAACAGACAACGTTGATATTATTGAGCACACAGCTTCTCTTAATAATGGTAATTCAGGTGGACCGCTTCTTAATGCAGATAATGAAGTAATTGGAATTAACGAATTTATCATAGGGCAGAAAGGATATTCCATCCAGATCAATCAGATTAAAGATTTGCTTGATACTTTTGAAATTGCATACACAGACGGAGCAACAGGTGCTTCCACTTCCACTTCTAACTCAAATGATGCAGAAGAGACAGAAGAACCAGATGCTTCAACAGAAGAAGAAACCACAGGTGAGGCAGAAGAAGAGAAAGCAACAGAACCGGATGCAGACCTTGTAACAGCACTTCAGAGTGAAATTACAAAAGCTAAAAAAATTGACCAGAAAAATTATACAGAAGAGAGCGCAAAAGTTCTTGATGATACAATTGGTTCTGCTGAAACAGTTGCAGCAAATAAAAAAGCAACAAATGACCAGGTTACAACTGCAACAAATGATTTAAAGACAGCAATTGATAATCTGGAAGAAAAATCCGGACCAAACATGATTATGATTGCAGGTATCGCAGCAGCAGTTGTAGTAGTTATTATTGTAATCGTAGTTATTATTGTAGTATCAAATGGCAAGAAGAAAAAAGCAGCACCGGCTCATAACAATATGCAGCGTCCAAATACACCACCGACTCGCCCACAGCCAGCTCCACAGCAGCAGCCACAGTACAGTCCGGTTGACCAGGGTGATTCCGGAACGACATTATTAAATTCTGGTTCAGGCGAAACCACATTATTAAATGGTGGCGGCGGAAGTGCTTATCTTATCAGAAGAAAAAATGGTGAGAAAATTATGATTACTTCTCAGAACTTTGCAATCGGAAAAGAAAGAAGAAGAGTAAACTATTGTGTTTCTGATAATACATCCGTCAGCAGATACCATGCAATTATTACGAAAAAAGGTTCTGATTATTATGTGGCTGACCAGAAATCAAGTAACTTTACTTATGTAAATGGTGTACAGTTAAGCCCATATCAGGAAACACTGCTTACAGACAGATCCACTCTGAAATTATCAGATGAAGAATTTGAATTTCATTTATCATAGTTGCTAAATGATTAAGAACAGTGTAGGTGAAAAAGATGGGATTTTTAAGTGTTTTACATAGTGATGTAGGAATAAAAAAGAATACGAATCAAGATTCTGTCTTAATTAAAGTGGCTTCTACAGACTACGGCGAGGTAATGCTTGCCGTGGTCTGTGATGGAATGGGCGGCCTTGCCAAAGGTGAGGTCGCCAGTGCCGCTTTAATTAAGGCTTTTTCAGATTGGTTTGAACAAGAATTTCCAGAAATTTTATACAACAAAAGAACCGAAAATGGAATTGACAGACTGGAACTGGAAAATGAAATGAATCAGCTTGTACTTGAAGTTGGCGAAAGAATCTCCAGATATGGAGAGATGTCTCACGTAGCAATGGGAACAACGGTGGCAGTGCTTCTGATGGCAGAGGGGAAATATCATATCTTAAATGTAGGAGATTCCAGAGTCTATAAACTGAATGAGACTGGATTAAATCAGCTTACAAAAGATCAGACCTTTGTTCAGAAAGAAATGGACCAGGGAAGAATGACTCCTGAAGAAGCAAAAGTACATCCACAGAGAAATGTACTGCTGCAGTGTGTTGGAGCAAGTGAAATTATTATTCCTGAGTTTTCACATGGTGAATACAAAACAGGAGAAGTCTATATGGTTTGTTCCGATGGATTTCGTCACGTCATTGCAAAAGAAGAATTTGAAAAACTTATGGAGCCGAAAAAAATGGATACAGAAAAGGCACTCAAAGATGTTGCCGTTTACTGTACCGAATTAAATAAATCGCGACAGGAGAAAGATAATATTTCAGTCATTCTCCTGAAAGTATGCTAGGGGATAAATGAATGCTGGAAATAGGATCGATTATTGATGGTAAATATAAAATATTAAATAAAATCGGCCAGGGTGGAATGAGCGTCGTTTATCTGGCCATGAATGAAAGAGCAAATAAACAGTGGGCAATTAAAGAAGTCCGAAAAGACGGCGTGAAAGATTATGATGTCGTACGTCAGGGACTGATTGCGGAGACAGACATCTTAAAACGTCTGAATCATCCACATCTGCCAAGTATTATCGATGTCATTGACAGAGATGATACCTTCCTGATTGTTATGGACTACATTGAAGGAAAGTCTCTGGACCACTGGTTGAAAAAGGATGGCGCACAGCCACAGGAAAAGGTAGTGGAATGGGCAAAACAGATTTGCGATGTATTAGGTTATCTTCATTCCAGAAAACCACCGATTATTTATCGTGATTTGAAGCCGGCGAATGTAATGCTGAAACCGGACGGTCAGATTATGATTATCGACTTTGGAACTGCCAGAGAGTTTAAAGAGACAAGTATAGAAGATACTTCTTGTCTTGGAACACAGGGATATGCAGCTCCGGAACAGTATGGCGGTCATGGACAGACCGATGCCAGAACAGATATTTATACACTGGGAGCAACCATGTATCATCTGTTGACAGGACATAATCCAAGTCTTCCACCGTATGAAATGTACCCGATACGAAGATGGAATCCAGCTTTGTCATCAGGTCTTGAAAAAATCGTATTGAAATGTACTCAGAGAAACCCAAATGACCGATATCAAAACTGTGCAGAGCTTATGTATGCACTGGAACATTACGGGGAATTAGATAGTGCATACAGAAGAAAACAATCAATTAAATGGAAATCCTTTGTTGCGTCCTGCGCATTAACTGTTGTGTCATTGGCAGGAAGTATCGGATTTAAAGTAGCAGAATCAAAAACAATTAAGAATAGTTATGATGGATACATCAGCGAAGCAACAAAAGTAACCACGCAGGAAGAGCGTGCAGATTATTATGAAAAAGCAATTAAAATAGATCCAGAACGAGAAGAAGGATATTTAGAATTGCTTGATCTGTTTGTCTATGGTGCGGATAAAAATGAACGTGATTTTAATCGTGACGAAACAGCAGAGATGACAGCAATTCTTGGATATAAAGGAACCGGAAACAGAACAAACGAAAGTTATTTTGAAAGAAATAAAGAAGGATATGACGAGTTTGCTTTCCGTATGGGAGTGTATTACTTCTATTATTATGAAGGAGGCGGAAGCGCAGGAAAATCGATGGCACAGCCGTGGTTTGAAAAAGCACAAAAAGGAACAACCTTAGATGCAGACAAATTACAGCTTGCGGAACGTTTTGCAAAGATTTCCGGATATTATGCTTCTTTAGATTCAAGTGATGAGACCGGATATGGAAGTTCTGCTTCTTATGGTGATTATTGGACAGACCTTACCAATCTTACAGATGGAGATATCAGCAAAGTAGTTAACACTAAGACTGCTGTTGCAATTTACGAAGAACTCATTGCACGTATTAATGAAAATGCAGTTGATTTCAAACGTGCCGGAGTTACCAAAGACCAGATGATGGATAAATTGTCCAACACCAAAACAAGACTTGAAATGCTTCAGAACGAAATTTCACAGAGTGATGAAACCTGGGATGAAGTATTAGATAGTATCAGTGCAGCGGAACATCAGGTAAGCGTTGCATTTTCCGGAAGAGACACACAGCCGGAACAGAATCAGGAAGAAGGAGGAAATACGAATGGAAAGCAGTGAAAGACTGATTGAGTTATATCGTATGGGCTTTATTATTTGTCTGTGCCTTGCAGCCGTATTTTTACTGCTGAGTATCTTTTTCTTTTTCAAATTCAGAATCCGTGATGTGTTTGATTTCTTAAGTGGAAGAGCAGAGAAAAAATCGGTTAAGCAGATGGAAGAAAAAAATGCGAAGACAGGAAAGCTTCGTGATGACTATTATGCAGAACCGCTGAGTTCAGAACTCTATAAGACGCCAAGCGGAAAAGTTGTGCCGACGATGTATCCGCAGACAGAACCAATGAATACCGGAACAGAGCCAACACAAGAGACACAGACTAAAATGAGTCAGACTCCGACACAGCCATCATCAAATGGAAGTGAAGAGACGACTTTATTAGGAAGCGGACAAGAAGAAACAACTCTGCTTGGAAATGGTGAAACCGGTACAGAAGAAACCACACTTCTTGGAAATCAGAACCGTAATAAAGAAGAACAGGAAATACCGGGCTATAACGGTGAGACTGCTCTTTTAACTCCAGAGATGGAAAAAGCAATACATAAACAACAAGAAGAGAAAAAGCAGGAAGAGAAAGAAAAAGAAGCCAGACGTAATAAGTTTGAAATTATAAAAGAACAGATAGAAATTCATACAAAGGAAGTAATCTAAAATTTTGATAGAAAAAAATAAGGAAGGAGTGAGAGATATGAAAAATCCAAAAAGAAATCCAGTGGAAAGATTTTGTGCATTACTGCTTGCATTTATTATGGTGTTTACACTGGTACTGCCGGATGGGGCATTGAGTGTATCGGCGGCAGGAAATAATTCGGATGAAGCGTCAGGAGAGCCTGAAGCAAGTACCGAGAAAACGACCGATGTTGAGTTTACGATTTTTGAAAAGGTTCCTACAACAGAAAATCCAGATAACAAAGTTACAATTCAAGGTGCAGATTTGCAGATTAAAGAGGCAGGCACAGACAATGTAGTTGCAAATGGACAATCTGATGCAAACGGAAAAGTGAAAGTTGAAAATCTGACTTATGATACAGAAAAAAGTTATGAATATACTGTATCAAAAGCAGGATATCAATCATTAGAAAACAAATCCGTATCAATTGGAACGGTAAATGAAGTCGAAGTTACATTAGAAATGAGTGACATTAGTTTAGGAGATTTATCAGCTGTAGTATTATCTCCAAATAAAGAAGGTGTTCCTTCTCAGGTTCAAGCAGTTATTAATAACAAAATTGATAATTTTGAGGTTGGAGGAGCAGCACAGTATAAATGGGAATCTTCCAATCCAGCAGTTGCAGATGTAGATGGAAATGGCTTAATCACTGCTAAAGGAAGAGGAAGTGCAACAATTACTGTATCCAGAAATGGAAAAAGTGCTCAGACAACGATAAAAGTAAAAGAAGTTCCGTCAATGGGATTGAATGTAACTCCGGACAATGGAACAGATGTTAAAAGTGTTACAGCAAAAGCAAGTTTGCCAACAGATGCAGCAGGAGGAACGGTTACATTTTCAGTAAACGGTGCCGACAATGTAGTTAATGTGGCAGCAGATGGAACTGCAGAACTGATTTTAAATGGCGCAGTGATGGGCACATTAAATATCAGTGCAGTTTATTCTGGAAATGAACTTTATTATGAAGCTAGTGCAAGCACAAATGGAAGTTACAAACAGAGTAAAGGTATTACTTTAAAAGATGAAAAAAATAGTAGTAACACAACAATTACTTATGGAGTGAATGAAGTACCAGCACTTTCTGTTTTTGATGCGGAAGACAGAGTTGTTACATTTTCATCTGACGATCCGAAGGTGATTGAAGCAACTCCAGAGGGTAAGTTAACTGTAAAAGGAGCAGGAACTGCTAAGATTACTGCGACAGCAGCAGAAAGTGATAATTATATAAAGGCAAGTGCTTCTTATAATATTATAGTTAGTCAAAAACCAATTGGCGAGATTACATTTGATGACTTTGAATGGAATACAACAAGTGCTTCTAAAGTATATGATAGGAGTAAAAAAATTAGCATTACTGGTACTTTAAAAAGCGATAAATTAGTAGGAAATGATCAGATTACAGTTACAGTAAACGCACAATTGAAAAAAGAAGACGTAGGAAATTACTCTGAATTTACTATTACAGATGCTGATTCAGATATTAACTTAAAAGGTGCAAATAATTATAAGATAACGACAGACTTTTCAAATAAAAATGTTCAGTTAGCAGAAGGTAAAACAGTTAATATTACTCCAAGACCAGTTTATGTTAAGGTGGCAGTAAAAGAAGGTAAGACAACAAAATTTGCGTACGGAACAATTAAAGCAGATTTACAGAAAGCTGTAGAAGAAAATTATGAAGTGGTACTTGCGGGTAAATATGAAGATGGTAATATACTTGAACCGGATAAAGAGCAGGGACTGCTTTCACCAGCTAAACTTGAATTAAAAAACTATGCAAAAGTAGCATTAAAAGGTTTTAATGATAATAATACTGTGTATTATGTAGGAGGTTATACAGCAGAAGTAATTCCTGTTATAACAAACAAAAATGCAGGAAATTATGAAATTAGAGTAGATTCTGAAAATATTGCAAAATACAGTTCAGATCTTACGATTGAAAAAGAAAAAGAAACACAGGCTAGTTTAAATGATTTAGTTGAAATTGTTGGTGCAGATGGAATTTATCGAAATGAGAAAGATGGTTCTGTATATATAAGAGGAAATCAGGCAGCAACATTAAAACTGAATTTCAAAGAAACAAATGCGTATTATGACCAGATCTGGGTATCTAAAGGTGAAAAACAGGCTGATGGTCAGGAAATTTATTACGATGCCATTAATAGTGGAATCAACTTTGATGACAGCGAAGATAAAGAGTACACTTTGAGAGTTTCCTTAAGAAATAGTAAAAATGCATCAACAGTGACAGACGGTGTTGAATATCAGAAGATAACTGTAGATGCTACTAGTCCAACAGCTGATTTTAAAGACTTAGGAAATGCAGGACAGTTTAATAAGGTACTTCCAAACGACTGGAAAGGATTTGGAAACTTTTCAAAGGATAAAATAAAAAAATATCTTGTTACTTCTGATGATGCTACTAGTAAAGTAAAGAGTCTTAAAATCTGCAAAATCACAGTGGACAACGATGAGGCAGAAGCAATTGTAGAAAAAATTTCAGAAGCAGTTAAAAATGATAGTGTATGGGAAGAAAAAGATAGTGTACAGTTCAATAAGGAAGGAAACTATATTGTACTTGCACTTGTAGAAGATAATGTTGGAAATAAAGCGGTTTATGCATCAAATGGTTTGGTGTTTGATTTGACGAAACCGACGGTTACAATTAAAGCTGATGATGCAAAAGAAGAAGCCGGACCGGATGGAAATATTGAATTTACAATTGACGTAAATGATAAAGATATTACGTCTGGTATTGATAGAGTCGAAATTAAGACTTTAGATGCAGGTAAAGAAGTGTCCTCAGAAGAAGTTAACTCTGCTGGTACATGGGACAGTTCCCTTGAATCTATAAAAAACCATTCCAGCTTTTCATTTAAGAAAACATTAAATATTAATGAGTATCCATCAGGATACGCAGAGATTCAAGTAACTGCGTATGATAAAGCAGAAAATGATAGTGAGACAGCATCTAAAACAGTACAGGTGGATGTTATTAAGCCAGAGGTAAAAGTTAGTTATGCTCCCAAATCAAGTTCCGAATATATTAAAAGTAATACAAGAGAAATGAAAATTACTTATACGGAAAGAAACTTTACCGAAGATGGATTGGCATTTGATGTTTCGATTGATAATGAGCAGAAGACGGTTTCATTAAATGAATTGAAAACGTTTGAACCGAGAATCACAGTAGCTAAAGGAACTTCTGAAAACGCAGATGAACATGTGTATACGCTTACTTTTAATGGTGATGGGGCATATAAAGTAATTCCTAAAATAACAGATGCTGCTGGGAATACCAATATGAATACCAATGGTAAGATTGAAATTGAATATGAAAATTCTAATTCTCAAGCAAATGAATTGTTTATTTTGGATAGTACAGCACCTCAAATAAGTGTAAGTTATGATAAGGATTCGGAAACTAGTCCTAAGTCTGAATATGTTAAAGATTCAAAACGAGAAATGACGATTGTCTATACGGAAAGAAACTTTACCGAAAATGGCTTAACATTTGATGTTTCAATTAATGGAAAAGAGAAAAAAGATATATCTCTTAAAGATTTAGGAGAAATTGATACGAAGCATATTAAAGTGGATGGTCCAAAAGATTCACAAAAAGATGTGAAGGAACTAAAGAACTATACTAATGACAGAACAAATGAATACACTATTACTTTTATAGGTGATGGAGCTTACGAAGTAATTCCTAAAATAACAGATGCTGCTGGAAATACGAATAATGGTGTTACGTATGCAGATTCAGAATCGAAAGCAAATAAACTATTTATTTTGGATAGCACTGCGCCAGAAGTAACGATTACTTATAATGATGATAACAAAGATGTAAAAGTACATAATGGTAAATACTTTAATCATAAGAGAAGTGCGAAAGTAAGCATCAAAGAACGTAATTTTAATTCTGAAAATTTGGGATTTACTTTAACTAGAGATAATAAATCCGTAACGTATGATAGTTTTGAAGATTTAAAAACAGCAGTTAAGGATAATGAATGGAAAGACTGTAGTATCAAAGAAGAAATTAAAGATAATCAAGATGGTAAGACAAAAGAGACTTATGATAAGGAGCGAACTCACACATTTAAAATCGAATTTGGTCAAGATAAAGAGGATCATGATTATACGATTTCCATAACAACAACAGACCTTGCAGGTAATAGTAATAGTTCAGTTACAGATAAGAACATAGGGGCTGAGACGGTTGCAACAGGAAAAGAGTTTACTGTTGATATGCTGGCACCAACTTTGACAGTTCAATATTATGTATATCAAGATAAAAATGGTAATGAATTAGATGAGGAACATAAAGAATCAATTACAGAGAAGATTAATTCTGGAGATTGTTATAAAAATGCATCTATTCATGCAGAAGTAATAATTGATGAACGTAATTTTTCTGAAGAAAAAAATGGAAAAGATAGTTTTGTAGAGAACCAGATGAATCTTGAATATTCTGCTAAGACCTATGATAAAACTGAAGTTAAAACAACCAATTTTAGCGATATAGCTAAGGAGAGAGAAAATTGGAAGCCTAACCAAGAGAATAGGAAAGATAATATTGAAACGCTCAATTTAGAATTTTCTGAAGATGCAAATTATACTCTAAGCATTACATACAAAGATCTTGCTGGTAATTCTATAAGTTATGCTTCTCCTAAGTTTACTGTGGATAAAACTGCACCAACTGGAAAGATTCAGATAGGCAAAGATGAAAAAGATGTAGGAATTATTGGAAAAGTTTTTGATTTTATATATTCATTTTTCACGAATAATAATAAAACAGAGATTACTATGGTAGGAACAGATACAATGTCACCAATAGTAGAACAGAAATATTATATTGAGAAAAATAGAGATATAAAAAATGGTAATACGGGTTATGAAAGATTAAGCCTAGAAGAACTAATTGGTAAAAAAGAATGGGTTGATACAAAAACAATAGAAGAAAATAAAGAAAATATAGCTACAAGTACATTTAAAATATTAGAAGAAAACTCTAAGGCAATCCCATATCTATATATAAAAGATAAGGCTGGAAATGAAACTTACGTAACATCTGATGGTGCGATTTACGATGGAAAAGAAGCAGGAAAGCCTAATATTCAAATTACAACAAAAAAAGATAATCTAATATCTTTGGAAGGTGAAAATAAGGATATAGGTCTTTTTAATGGGAATGTAACTTTTAATATTGAGGTGACTGATCCTATAGTGAACGATACTTATTCAGGTATCAATAAGGTTTCATATAGAATTTATAAAGATGGTAAATCTAAAGATGTAGAATATACTTCTCTTTATAAGGAAAAAGAAACACCAATAATGAAACAAAGTTTTAATACTTCTAATAAGGATGATTTTGAAGGGGAATTAGTAGTTTCATCAAAAGATTTTAATAGTAATGATGTTACAATTGAAGTAACTGCTACAGATAATGCAGGAAATACTAAAACAGTAACAAAACAAATTGCTATAGATACCACACCACCAGAAATTACGGTTTCCTATAACAACAATACTGTTGCAAATGGTAAGTACTTCAAAGCAGATCGTACTATGACAATTGAGTACAAAGAAAGAAACTTTGATGAAAAGGGACTTACCTTTGATGTATCAACAAATGGTAGTTTATTACAGGGAATTTCGTTGGACGAATTAAAGAAACTTAAGGATAAGGGAATTATCGTACAACAATTTACTGCTGCTGATGATGATACTGAATCGGGTAAAAGCTTTAAGGACTTTACAGACAAACGAGTTAATACTTATAAAATTCTCTTTAATGCCGGTGGCAATAACGGAGACATGGATTACTATATCGTTCCGCACATAATCGATAAAGCTAATAATAAGCAGAATAAAGAGACACAGTATAAAGCTGGTACAAAAGCTAAAACAGAATTCACCATCGACAAAAAAGCCCCAGTCATCTCCATGGCTTACAGTGCAGAGGGTGAAACAATCAATCCAGGCGGAAATGAAGTTTCCAGAGTCTACAGAAACAAAACAATTACAGCGACAGCTACAATTGAAGAACGTAACTTCTCCAATAGTAATAGTTTTTCAGAAGATCCGAAACAAATGAACCTCACCTACGAAGCCCTGAATTTCCAAGGCTCCAAGGTCAACACCGAGAACTACACGGGCACAGCAAACACAAGAGGTGAATGGAGTACTAACGTTTACACCAGAACAAAAACCTTCACATTCTCTCAAGATGCCAACTATACCTTAGGTCTTGTTTACAGAGACCTTGCCGGTAACGAAGCAGTCTACGATACACGTTACTTCACAGTAGATAAAACTGCTCCAACCGGAAGCATGACCATCGAGGATAACAGTGGAACAGCCAAGACCTGGATTCAGTGGATTCAGCAGGTATTCTTCGATATCTTCACGCAGAGTCAGAAGGGTGTATCCATGACAAGTGCGGATGAAACAGCAGGTGTAGCAAGTACGCAGTACTACAAGTATCATCCAGATTCAGAGAGCCGTCATACTTTTGATGGTTTATCAACACAGAACTTGGATTCTATCAGCAACTGGTCGGATGGATATAGCACATCGGTTAATGCAGATGAACAGGTTATTGTATATGAAAAGATTACAGACCGTGCAGGAAATGTAACTTACATTAATAATCAGGAAGGTGTTATCGCAGATAATACTTCACCGACTGCACCGGAAATTAAGATTACGGCAGCAGAACCTGCTCAGGGAATCTATAATGCAAGTGTTCCATTTACAATTGATGTAACAGACCCTGAAAATGGTGGAACTTATGCCGGATTAAAAGAAGTTTCTTATGAAATTACAAACAACGGCAAAGTAACACAGAGTGGTAACTATAACAGTGATTTATCTGACCCGACAGCGAGAGTACATAACATTCATCGTTCTGAAACAGTAAATGCAGAACTCAATAACAGCAACCATGTAACAATCAAGGTAAAAGCTGTAGACTATGCAGGAAATCAGTCAGAGGCAACTAAGGATTTGAAGATTGATATCACACATCCGGAAGTTACAATCACATTTGACTTAAATAATCCGCTGAATGGCAAGTATTATAAGACAACAAGAACAGCTACCATTTCTGTAAAAGAACGTAACTTTGATACCAACGCAGTTGATTTGAAGATTACGAATACAGATGGAACAATGCCTTCTGTAAGTGGATGGAGTATCAGTTCTCAGGCTGGTGAATCCGATGATGCAATTAATACCTGTCGTGTTGAGTTTTCGGCAGATGGTGATTACAACATGACAATGAAGTGTAAAGACCAGGCAGGAAATGAATCAAATACAGTAAAAGTGGATGAGTTTACCATTGATAAAACCATTCCGGTTATTTCTGTATCTTATGATAATAATTCCGCAGCGACACCGGGATATTACAATGCAAACAGAACAGCAACGATTACAATTAAAGAGCATAACTTTAATGCAGCAGAAGTTAATTCACAGATTACAGCGGCTCTTCAGGGAAGTGGTATTTCCGCACCGGGCGTTGGAGGCTGGAGTAACAGTGGAGATACTCATACCGCAAGTGTTACATTCTCAGATGATGGAGATTATACCTTCGATATTGACTATACAGACCTTGCCGGAAATGCAGCAGCAGATTATACACAGGACAGTTTCACTGTGGATAAGACAAAACCGGAAGTAGAGTTCTTCGATATTGAAGATAAATCCGCAAACAATGGAGTTGTAGCACCGGGTGTGAAGTATAGTGATGTGAACTATCTTGAAAGTGGCGTAGAGATTAAGATTGAGGGTGCAGAGCATGAATCTAAAGAACTCACCGGAAGCCGTTCCAGTATCGCAAACGGTGAAAGTATTAAGATGAATGACTTTGAGTATACACAGGACAATGATGATGTTTACACAATGACCGCAGTAATCTCAGATAAGGCAGGAAACAAGACAGAGAAGAAGATTATGTTCTCTGTAAACAGATTTGGTTCGAACTATTCGTTCTCAGATACAACAAAAGAATTCCTTGATGAGGTATATTCTAATTCGGCAAAAGACCTTGTTATCACAGAAACCAATGTCGATTCACTGGTATTTAACGGAATTTCTTACAGTCTGGATAATAAGACAACAGAACTGAAACAGGGGACAGATTATACCGTGAAAGAAACCGGAGGCGAAGGTTCCTGGAAACAGTATACTTACACAATTAAGAAAGAGAACTTTGAAAAAGAAGGACGTTACAGTGTAACAATTGATTCAGAGGATAAGGCAACAAATACAATGAATAACAAAGTAAAAGAAAGTAACATTAACTTTGTTATTGATAAGACTCCTCCAACTGTTGTTATCACAGGTATTGAGGAATCCAGCTATCGTGCAGACAGCAGAGATATGTCAGTCAATGTATCCGATAATACCGCTGTAAAACGTCTCGACATCATGGTAGACGGAAAATCTGTAGCAACCTATAGTCAGGAAGATGTAAAAGAAGCCGGAGGCAAAATTGTTTATACATTGAACAGCTCAAACAGCAAACAGAAAGTAAAAGCTGTTGCGGTTGATATGGCGGACAATGAAGCAACTTCTGATAATCATAATATCCTGATTACAACCAATCTGTTTATTCAGTACATTAATAATAAACCTCTTTTTATAGGTTCTATTATAGCGTTAGTGCTGATTGCAGGTGGTGCAATTTACTTCTTTGTATTTAGAAGAAAGAAATCTGAAGATGCAGCAGATGCAAATTAATTAGAAAGGATGGCTGTCTGAATAGAAATATTTGGGCAGCCAACTTTTTAACCAGAGTATGTATTTTGGGCGTCTGTCTTAAAGAATTTAAGACAGGCTCCGAGAGTACATCAAAGAAATTTTAAGAAGATAAAAGAGGATTTGGCGGGGAGGTGATTTGATATGCTTCAAAATGGAGAAATACTTGGCGGGATGTATCAGGTCATTGGTGAAATTGGTAAAGGTGGTTCTGGAATTATTTACCTGGGATATCACTTACGACTTCAAAAGCAGATTGTGATTAAGAAGATTAAAGATATCAATGTCGGACAGATTAACACCAGAATAGAAGCGGATATTTTAAAGAAACTTCATCATAGATATCTTCCGCAAGTGTATGATTTTTTAGAGATGCAGGATGGAATCTATACCATTATCGATTATATTCCGGGGCATGATTTGAGTTATTATCTGGGACGAAACTATAATTTTCCGGAAGAAACGATTCTAAAGTGGATGCATCAGATGTGTGAAGTGCTAGAGTATCTTCATTCTCAGAAGCCACCGATTCTTCATAGCGATATCAAACCGGGAAATATTATGGTTACAGAAAATGATGATATTTGTCTGATTGATTTTAATGTTTCTTTGGATGGTGAAGTATCAAAGGAGCTTCAGGGATTGAGCAGAAGTTATGCTGCTCCGGAACAGTTTCAATATGCTCTGGATAGAATGTATGGAAAACACAGCAAAATAGTATTAGATGCACGGATGGATATTTATAGTATGGGGGCTGTGTTCTATCGACTGATGATGGGGTGGACGCCAGATGCAGAATCAGGAATGCCATATTCTATTATGGTGATGAATCTTCCCTACAATAATGGAATCAAAGCAGTGATAAACAGGGCAACGGCATGGGAACCATCACATAGATTTCAGTCAGCAAAGCAAATGAGAAAGGCTTTGGACAATGTGGAAAGAATGGACCCACAGTACAAGGCATTAACGAATCTGCAGATTCTTACAGCTTTTGGAAGTGGTTTGTTGATGCTTTTTGGTATCTTTTTAATCTTGTTTGGAACAATGTCAAATAAAAAAGAAAAATGGCAGGAAGCTTATGATTCTTTTTATGAAATTACAGAATCCGGCACAGATTCCGAGGTTGTCACAGAGGGAATTGATTTGCTTAATAATGGTTCCGTACAGGGGGTACTAAAAAAGTATCCGGAGAAAAAGGCGGAGATTCTTCATGCAATCGGGGATAGTTATTTCAGACAAAAGCAGTATGAAGATGCAATCGATTATTATAAAGAGGCACTTGATACAGGAGAAGTTCAGGAAAATTATTTAAGAGATTATATGATGGCACTGGCAAGAAGCGGGCAAAATGTAGAACAGTCAGTGATTGAAATAGAATATCCGGAAGCAGCCTATATGGAGCGGGCAGATGTGGAGTTGATAGAGGCGCAGACAAAGTATACACAGGGTGAGTTTGAGGAAGCGTTAATAAAGTGTGAAGATGCATTAGCACAAAGTACGGATATAGAAGTCAGCAGTCTGATTTGTGTCTTAGAGTCAGAAATCTATACGGAGCAGGAAGAGTATACGAAGGCGGCAGATTCAGCAATACGAGTCACCAAATTTGATTCATCCAAAGATGCAAGAAGACGAGCAGGAAGTCTTGCTTTTGAAGCGGGAAATCACTTAGAAGATACGAAAGAAAAAAATGGGTGGTATGAGAAAGCCAGGAAATATTATGAAACGCTTTGTCAGGATGAGACGTGTTCGTATGAAGATGAAATGAATTACGCACTGGTACTTCAGGCTCTGGAGCAGTATTCGGACAGTAATGTCTGTTTAAGAAAGATGAGAGAAGAATATCCGGATGATTATAAGGTACTGATGTGGATGTGCTATAACTATCTGGGAATCGGAAATCAAAAGGGCAGTATGGCTGAGGTGGAATCTGATTTGAATTTTGCATATAGTTCCTGTAAATATTTATATTCTCAAGATGAAAGCATGACAGGTGGTTCAGATGAGGATATGGAAAAATTAAATGAGTTGATGAAGCAGTTGGAAGAATAATAAAAATACAGGAGGAAGCTATGGCAGGAAACGTTATGATAGTTGCAGGCAGCATACTGATAGTCGCAGCAATCAGTATTATGGTTGGTGTGAATATAGTGTTATCACGAAAAAAAAGGCGGATAAAGGAACAGATTTATTCCATGTATGAGTAAAGAACAAAGAAAATAAAAGGATGAGGGAGGACAGCAAATGAAGAAAAAAGGTTATATCCTATTGAGCGTGATTTGTGCAGTTGTTTTAATTGCAACAGGAATTATTCTGGGTGTAGTTATGAAAAAGCAGTCAAATAAAAAAACATATACGGCTTCGATTAAAACAGCAGAAAAATATCTGGAAGCGGGTGATTATACACAGGCAGTTGTAGCATATAAAACTGCAATCGAAAAAATGCCGGAAAAAGAAACTGGTTATGTAGGACTTGCAAATACCTATCTGGAACAGGGGGATACTTCTTCTGCAAAAATTATCTTGAAAAAAGGTTATCTGGTCACAAACTCTTCCAAAATTCAATATATGTTGAATGGAATCGAAGATGGAAGTCTGCTTGTGAACAATCTGAAAGAAACACCTAAGAAAGAAACGCTCCAAAAGAGTGGAGAATTATCATTTAATCAAAATTTTTTCCAAAAATTAGAGAGTTTTACCTATCAGGATTATGAAAGAGAATATGGTGGACTTCCGGAAATTGTAAAAGTAAAAAATGGAGAAGTTGAAGTGGTACATAAAAATCTTTCTGCAACTTGTTTTTATGCAAATACCTCAGAACATGGAGATGTAGTTAATACAAAAACTGATACACCGGATGAAACCGGTATGCCGGAAAAAATTGTAGTGGATGATATTTCTTTACTGTTTAAGAATTTTACAGGAGAAATTACAATTGATGAACTTCAGAGCATTTGCGGTTCCAAAGTAGATATTGTGAATAAAAAAGAGCGCAGTTATGTGGAATTTGAATCTGGAAGTGCTTTGATTCGAATTGAAAGCGATGAAAATGGAACAATTTCCTCATCTACGGCATGGAATGAGATTATCCTTACAAATGCGAATAAAAACCGGACAGCTAAGAAAAGTGTATTTTCTGGAATTGTATTAAATGCAATGACAAGTGAGGGTGTAGAAGCTGCAAATATTAGTTTAGAAGCGCAGGGAGATTCCAGTCATTCAGCGAATATAAAGACGGAAATGGATGGTTCATTTTCAATTGAATTAGAAGCGGATACCTATAATATTACTATCAGTGCAGAAGATTATGAAGAGGAAACATTTGAGTTTACAATAGAAGAAAATAGTAACTACAGTGGAGAGCAGTTTACGATTTCACCAAGTCTGGCAAGTGGAAGTGCACGTATCGTGCTCGAATGGGGAGATTATCCGGAAGATTTGGATTCTTACTTGATAGGTACGACGGACGATGGAACAGAAGTGGATGTTAGTTTCCACAATGACCAATGTACAAAAAATGGAGAAGTAATTGCAGAATTAGACGTAGATGAAATGGATGGTCATGGACCGGAAACGATTACCTTAAATAATTTAAACGGAACGTATCGGTATTTAGTAGATGATTTTACAGAATCAGGCAAATTGCAAGAGTATGGTGCGACTGTAAAAGTCTATATTTCAGGTAAGAGTCAGCCGGAAGTGATTACGATAGCTCCAGATGCAGATGTAAAAAACGTTTGGGAAGTATTTGAACTTGACCATGGGAAACTTAATATTTTGAATCGTGCAGCAGTAGAGGATTATGAATAAAGAGGCTTAGTTTATGTGGATGGTATTGGTTATGCTGATTATTGCACTGGCATTATCAGGGATTTTTCTGTGGATTAAATACAGCATAAAAAAATCAGAGGAAAAGAAATATTATGATGCGGCAGCGAGGATGATTAAAGAAAATTGTCTGAATAAAATCATACAAAACCGTGGGCAGAGAAGGCAGACAGTGACAGATAAATTAATGATTTATATCAGCATATCAGGAAAGTCCAGACAGGGATTTGTATTTGACCCGGAGAATGGGATTCGTATTGGAAGAAACATTGAGGAAAATGAAATCTGTATTCGAGATGCACTTGTTTCAAGCAGTCATTGTAATATCTACCTGTATCAGGGGCAGCCGATTATACAGGATTTTAATTCAGCAAATGGAACATTTATCAAGAGAGGATTATTCGATAAGCATCCGGTTGATGGATGGGAATATATCTATTCAGGAGATACGCTGTTGATAGGGGATACAAGGATACAGATTAAGTTTTTCTTATTTGATATGATGAGATTATAAAAGCAGGAGGACGACAGAGGTGATATTGTTAATTTACAATCAGAAAATGTGCAGGGAGATTCTTTTACCTAATCTTCGAGATTCTGATTATGCGATAAGTATATCTGGAAAAGCATATGGATTACGACAGGATATCCGACTGCTTTTGGAGATTACGGGGGTCACCTGGAAAATAAAAGCAGATGAAACTTATCAGTTGCGGAAATCAGGAATATTCTGTGAAAATGTGGTTCTTGAAGAGCATGAAAAGCTTGTAATCAGGACAAAACGAGGAGAAGAGCTGGAGTTGATTGTGGCAGATTCGGGATTGGGCTTTTTGACGCTAGGAAAATATGATTTTCGCCAGATGAGTCAGATTTCAATCGGAGCTGCGCCGCAAAACGAAATTTGTTATGAGTTTGAAAATTTGATTTCCTCTTATCACGCAGAATTTCAGAGACATTCGGACGGCTGGTATGTGGTGGATAAAAGTTCAAATGGAATTTTTGGAAAGAATGGAAGAATCGGTGGAACCTACAGACTTAATTTTGGAGAGCATCTTAATTTATTTGGACTTCATATTATTTTTCTTGGAACGATGTTTGCTGTTGGTACCTATTATGGTGAATTGAAAATCGATCAGGAGCGATTAAAGCGATACGATTTTAAGAATCAGGAAAATAATATACCGTCAAACAAAACGGATACGGAAGAAACGGATACCTATTTTAATCGTTCTCCCAGAGATTTTTCCTCTTTGTATACAGATCCGGTTGAGATAGAGGGACCTCCTGCCAGAAAAGCGGCAAAACAAAAGCCCTGGTTTTTAGTTGTGGGACCATCATTTACAATGGCAATTCCAATGCTTTTAGGATGCGGTCTTGCAATCTGGGGTTCCGGAATGAGAGGAATGGCATCGGGAGCGTTTATGTATACCGGTTTGATTACAGCAGTCGGTTCTTCCGGACTTGGTGCTTTTTGGGCGGTAACAAATCTGAAATATGCAAAACAGGAAGAAAGCAGTGAAGAAGAAAGGCGTTTCAATGCCTATAGCAATTATTTAATTGATATTACAGAAACAATTGAAAAAAAGTATAAATACAATGCAGATATTATGCGGAAAATATATCCGGAAGCGCAGACTTGTGCCGGATATGATAGTTCTAATATTCATCTTTGGAATCGAAATTACACGCATGAAGATTTTCTCTTTCACAGACTTGGGCTTGGAGAACTTCCATTTCAGGTAAAAATTGATGTTCCGAAAGAAAAATTTACAATGGATACGGATACTTTGATTGAAAAGCCACAGATGATACAGAAGCAATTTGAAACTTTATATCAGGTTCCGGTAGGAATTTCTCTTTTGAAAAAACAATTGATTGGTTTAATTGGAGGAGAAAATAAAAGGGGAGCAATTGAAATCATGCATTCCATTGTTGCGGAAATAGCAGCTTCTCATTGTTATACAGATGTGAAGTTTGTTTTTCTTTATGATGAGGAAGAAGACGATAAAAAAGTATGGGAATCTATGAAATGGTTTCCTCATGTGTGGTCAGAAGACCGGCAGATGCGATATATGGCAGCAGATGAAGTAGAAAGAAGAGATGTCTTGTTTGCATTATCCAATATTTTAAGGGCAAGGATACAAGATATTGATAATCGGAAAAAAAGAGCAATTCCAAAACCATATTATCTGATTTTTGTTTCAAATCCAGCACTCTTAGAGGGAGAACTTCTGGCGAGATATATTTATGAACCGGTACCGGATTATGGAATTACGACATTTTTAATGGCGCAGACAGTCTCACAGCTTCCGAATACCTGTGAAGAAATGATACAAAGTGATAAGACATTTGAAGGATATTATAATCTTCAGGAAGGTCCGATGCAGAGAAAGCCGATTCGTTTAGACCGTGTTTCCAATGACAGTCTGGAGCAAATGGGGCGCAGGCTGTCTGGAATTAAGGTAAACGAAATAGAAACAACAAGTGAGATTCCTCAGAGTCTGGATTTCTTTTCAATGTATGGAGTGCGAAAGCTGGATGACTTTATGGTGGAAGAGCGTTGGAAGAAAAACAGAACTTATAACAGTATGAAGGCATTAATTGGAAAGAAATCCGGAAATGCAGACTGTTATCTGGATATTCATGAAAAGTATCATGGACCGCATGGTTTGATTGCAGGAACTACAGGTTCTGGTAAGAGTGAAACTTTACAGACTTATATTCTTTCGCTGGCATTGAATTTTAGCCCGGAAGATGTATCATTTTTCATCATTGACTTTAAAGGTGGAGGAATGGCTAACTTGTTTGATGGTCTTCCTCATATGGCAGGACAGATTTCAAACCTTTCAGGAAATCAAATACGAAGAGCAATGATTTCGATTAAGAGTGAGAATCTGCGCCGTCAGAGAATTTTTACGGAAAATGGTGTAAACAATATTAATCTTTATACCAGATTGTATAAAAATAAAGAAGCACAAGAGCCGGTTCCACATTTATTTATTATTATTGATGAATTTGCAGAACTCAAAAAAGAGGAACCGGACTTCATGCGTGAGTTAATTAGTGTAGCTCAGGTAGGACGAAGTCTGGGAGTGCATTTGATTTTGGCAACACAGAAGCCGAGCGGAACTGTAGATGATAACATCTGGAGTAATTCAAGATTCCGATTGTGTCTGCGTGTACAGGACAGGCAGGATAGTAATGATATGCTTCATAAGCCAGATGCTGCATTTATCACACAGACAGGGCGTGGTTATCTTCAGGTGGGCAGTGATGAAATTTATGAATTATTCCAGTCCGGATGGAGTGGTGCACCTTATGAAGAGAGTGAGGATGGCGCAGATGTATCGGTATCCATGCTTACCAGAACGGGAAAAGAGGCACTTGCTGCAAGTCGTCTTAGACGTTTAAGAAAAGAAGTTAATAAAAGGGATACGCAGGAAAAGACGCAGCTTTCGGCAATTGTAGAATATTTAAAATTAAAAGCAGAAGAACTGGGCTATCAAAATGCAAGGCAGCTTTGGATGCCGGTTTTAGAGAAAAATATTGTGTTATCAGAACTGGAAACAGCAGATAGATCAGCTTTGGATAAAGGTGAGAAATGGAGTCTCGATGCGGTAGTTGGTTTATATGATGATCCGCAGAATCAGCAGCGGAAGCCTCTTTTAGTTGATTTTGCACAGAATGGAAATCTTGCGGTATGTGGTTCTGTTGTGACAGGAAAAAGTATCTTTATGCAGACGATGCTGTATTCACTGTTTCAAAAATATAATCCGGATCAATTGCAGTGTTATATATTGGATTTCAGCAGTCATTTAATGACTCCGTTTGAATCAGCACCGAATACAGGTGGAATTGTATATGACAATCAGGAAGACCGGCTTGGCAAATTTATGCATCTTCTTGAGAAAATGATGGAAGAGCGAAAGAAGCTGTTTGAGGGAGGAAACTATGCACAGTATGTTCGGGCTTATGGACAGAAAATTCCGGCAATTCTTGTAGTGATTGACAATTTTGGAGGTTTTCGTGAGAAGACACGGATGAAATATGATGATATTATTCTCAAATATGTAAGAGAAGGTACCGGATATGGAATGTATCTGGCAGTTACGGCAGCAGGATATGGAATGGCGGAGATACCGGGAAGAATTGCAGATAATATACGGACTCCAATCTGCCTGGAACAAAGTGATAGATTCCGATATATGGAAATTTTAAGAACAACAAAACTTCCGGTGTTTCCGGAAGCCGGAATACCGGGGCGTGGACTGGCAGAAGTAGACGGAAAGATGTTGGAATTTCAAACTGCATTATCGGTTCAGGCAGATGATGATTTTGGAAGGGGCAGGATTTTGGAACAATTCAGCAAAGAAAAATCAGCTAAGTGGACTGGAAAAAGAACACTTCCAATACCTGAAATTCCGGAAAATCCAATTCTTGGTCAGTTGGAAAAAATGGAGAATTATTCAAAACTGGCAGAGGGAAGAAATCATATTCCATTTGCTTATGAATTAGAAACAGCAGAAGTATTTAGCGTAGGACTTAGAGAAACCTATTGTTATACAATATCAGGACGTGCACATACAGGAAAAACAAATGTATTAAAACTCTTAATGTATGGAGCACAGAAAGCGGGCGGAAAGCTATGTGTAATTGAACCGGGACAGACCGAACTAAAGAAAACAGCACAGGAATGTGGAGCGCAATATCTTACAGATACCAAGACGGTATTTGAATATTTTAAAGAACTGACACCGACGTTTGTAGCAAGGAACAAGAAAAAACGGGCATTGATAGAGGAAGGGGCAGATGAAGAAAGAATTTACAGAGAAATGTATTCAGAAACTCCGGTCTATATCTTTTTAAGTGATTTGAAAGAGTTCTTTAAATTGATTTATAGTGCTGATGCAGAAGTCGGAAACATGTCTGGATTTATGGAGACAATTATGGCAAAGGGACCGCTTCACAGAATTTATTTCTTTGGATGCCTGAAAGTAGAAGATGCAATATCTTTGATGTCTTATAAAGCATATCAATCTTATATTTCTTATAAAAAGGGAATCCATTTAGGTGGAAATTTAAGTACGCAGAAAATATTTAATTTCCAGAATATACCTTATGCAGAGCTTTCCAAAGCAATGAAAAAAGGGTTTGCTTATGCGGCAGATGAAGAAGATGAAACAATAGGAATTCAGATCGTTGTACCTCTTGCAAGGAGGGAAAACATTTGATTGGAATGTTGATTTCATCAATGTCAGAGAAAGAAACCGGATATATCTGTGTGCGGGCAAAAGATATGATGGGAAGCATGAGCGATGAAATGCTTGAAATACATAAATGCCAGACAATAGAGATGCTGAAAGAGCTTGTTGAGTCTGGTGAGAAAGCAGATTTAGCCTGCATTGACATTACAATTCCAAAAGCATTAGAACTTACAAAATTATTTAGAAGTAAAAATGAAACGGCATATATCATATTGATTGCAAGCCTTAAAATTTCTCCGGTTACTTATATGAAGCCGTCTATTCGTGCTGAATCCTTGATTTTAAAACCGTTTCAGTCACAACAGGTAGATATGGCAGTGAAAGAAGCAATTCAGGAAGTGCTTAAAAAGTATCAGAATCCAGATATAGATAAGGTGTTTGTTGTAGATAATCAAGAAGGCAGGGTTTTGATTGAATACAGTGCAATTTATTTCTTTGAAGCAAGAAATAAAAAAATCTATTTGAATACAGGAGCAAGAGAGTATGGATTTTACAGCACAATCGAGCAGCTTCAAGAGGAATTAGGGGAACAGTTTATCAGATGTCATAGAGGATTTCTTGTAAACCAGAAAAAGATTGAACGAGTTGTGTTTGCAAAAAATTTGATTGTCTTGACAGATGGATATGAAATTCCGGTATCACGTACGTATAAATCAATTTTAAAAGAATTTCGTACGAGTGTTTGATAAAGAGGAGAAAAATGTCTGAATATGAGTATGCAGAAAGTGGAGTTTTGCTGACTTTTCGGGAGCTTACTTTGCTTCTTCAAAGTGTGGGAATAAGATACATAAACGGTTTTTGTCTGTCGGAGTCTGAAATTTCCGATGAAGAAGTAATTCAACTGATAGGAAGTCTGGTTCGAAAAGGGATTCTAAAGACTTCTGACACAGAATTTTATATGGAAGATATGGTTGAAAAAATGATTCGCTGTATTGGGTGGCCTGATGAAGATTATGAAATCGAACAGGAAAATGGACAGATTTATTGTTATGAAAAAGAAGAATATGCATTGGTTACAAAAATCTATCCGGTGAGAGAGAAAACTCTGGAACTTATTTTATATAGTAAAGAAGAGTTTCAACAGAAAATCAGAAAGGAGGAAATTTTGTGATACTGGTGGATGTTGAAGTGCCTGTGATGGGAAAGACTTATGATGTTCAAATTGATGAAACTGTTCCGGTAAAAGAGATTGCAGGGCAGATAAGAGATATGATTTGTCTGCAGGAACAATGTGGAATCTTGGGCGGGCAGGAAAATCTGACTTTATGGGATGTTCAAAGGCAGCAATGTCTGATGGGAGAACATACAGCAAAAGAATATGAAATTACAACCGGGACAAGGCTTATGTTGGTATAAACATGGTTATTGGTCAGAAAATCGTGTCATTCGTCAGAGATGTGTAACAAAAATAGAAATCAGTGATAGGATAACATTAACAACAACAAAGAGAAAAAAATAGGAAAAATTGGAGGTAGAAACATGGGACAGATGGTAATTGGAACCACAGAGTTAAAAAATAAAATTGAAGAGCTTCGTGCATTAAATACCCAGTTTAAAAGTGCAGTAAGTGAGTTGGAAAATACAGAAGGTGCTTTAAATGGAATGTGGGAAGGCGATGCAAAAAATACTTTTCATAACGCATTTATGAATGATAAACAGCAGATGGATAATTTCTATTCCACAATTGAGTTATATGCACAGAAGCTGGAAGTGATTCTTGCAAAATATGTGCAGGGAGAACAGAAAAATATTGAGATTGCAAATCAGAGAAAGTACAAATAAATTTTGAGAACCAACTTTGAGAGTACATATAAAAAATAGGAGGAACCATTATGGATGGAATGATTAAAGTATCACCGGAATTATTAATTTCAACAGCAGGAGAATTTTCAAATCAGGGAACAACAATAAATACATTGACAGGAGAAATGCTGCAGCTTGCAACAGGGCTTGCTTCTGCATGGCAGGGAGACGGAGCAACTGCTTATATCACAAAATTTAAGGGATTAGAAAATTCAATTCAGCTTATGGTTCGCATGATTCAGGAGCATGCAACTGATTTGGAAGAAATGGCAAAAGTATATCAGGAAAGTGATAAAGCTGCAGCGGACGAAGCAAGTGGTCTTGTTACTGATGTAATTCAATAATGAAATAATGATAAAGGCTCAGAGGAGAAGAAAAAGTGATTAGAATTGAAATAGAAACGATGAAAACTGCTGTCTCTGAGTTACAAAGAAAAAGAGCCATTCTCTCGAATATAAAAGAGAGAATGGCTAAACTGGCTTATGCAGTCAGTCAGCAATCTTACGTGGAAGAAACGGTATGTGAGCTAAGAAAACTGAAAAAGCGGATGAGAGAAATTGAAGAAAATCTGAGAGATTTACAAGAAGCTCTTGAAGAAATTTGTATTTTGATAGAAAAAACAGAAGAAAAAGTGGTTTCATATTATGAAGAAGAACAACAGAAACCTCAATTTACAAGATTTATAATTCGATATAATCAAGAGTTGTTGTTAAATCCGCATATACAGGAACTTGCACCTATCAGGCTCAAAAATGAAGGGGAAGCAGATGAGTAAAGTAATAGAAATTGATACAAATGCATTAAATTCAGATAAGAGCAGTATGTCAGAAGAATTGCAGCAGATACAAAATGAATTGAAGTCACTCCAGGACGAAATGGAGACAATGAATAGCTGGTTTACCGGACCGGCAGCTGCAGCGTATCAAAGTCATATGGAAGAAGAAATTGAAAACGCAATGAGTGTATGTACTTATCTTACAGAGTATATGAACTGCATAGAACAGGCTTCAAGAGCTTATACAGAGTGTGAACAATCAGTTGCAGGTGTGGTAAACAGAATCAGAATTTAAGGAGAGAAGCAAATGAGCGATGTTCAGGATATTTTGATTAAAGTAGAGCCAGAGAAACTGGAAGCGTTAGCCGGAAGAGTAAATTCAAAAATTGAGGCAATCAGGGGACGGTTTGAGCGAATTGAATCAGAGGTAAATAACTCGAATCATTACTGGAAAGGCGAGGGAGGAGAGACTCACCGAAGAGTTTACCAACAGTCGAAAGAAGGAATCGAAGAAAGTCTGGAAAATTTTAAAGGAATGGTATCTGCATTGGAAACAATGGCAGGAACTTATAGAAGTACAGAAACAGCTGTAACAGGTGAGGCAGACGGACTCCCGGTGGATGTAATTATGTAGGGGGAATAAATAATGGGATTACTAAAGTTTGATTTTGATAAGGCAAATGCACAAATTCGAGAATTGGAAGAAATTGCATCAGAGATAGAACAGCTGGCATCGACAGATTATGAGAATCTTATGCAGGAAATGCGTAGTGCATGGAAAGGCAGTGCAGCCGATGCTTACATGAGAAAAGCATCAACAGTTCAGGAAAAAATAAAGAAAACAGCACAGGATATACAAAAAACCTCAGAAAAGTATAATCAGGCAGTAAAACGGGTGCAGACAGCAGAACAAAGAGCGAAAGAAATCGCATCAAGAAGAAGTTGAGGTTGAGCAGTACATGGAAATAGTTGTATTGATTATATGTGCAGTCATAATTGTAGCGGGAATTGTATTAATTATCTGGCTTTTGAGAAATCGCTATGATAACAGTAATGTAGTAATACATGGCGGGATGGATACAGGAACACAAAAAAACGGAACAGAATCAGGCAGTTTATTTATCGGTGTTTCAAATGAACTTGGAACTTCTGTATTAAATGGTAAAAATAGAAGAAGAACGTACCGTTTTTATTTAATAGATATGGAAAAAGGTGAAAAATATGATATACAATTTCGTGAGAATATAGGAATTGGAAGAGCAGAAAATGTAAGAGGAATTGAACGTTTTCTTACAATTCATAATGACATGAGAATATCAGGATATCATTGTAGGATTTATGCATTTAACAGTCAGATTTATATTGAAGATACCGGTTCAAAGAATCATACTTATGTGAATCAGGAGCAGGTGACAAGACCTCATGTTTTAAGAAATAATGACGTAATAAGAATAGGGGACACAAGGCTGACAGTAAAATTTTAGAGGTGCTGAATATGAAGAAAACAATATTAACAACAATGATAGCAGTCTTTTTGATTTTTGAAGGGAGCGGGTGTGGAATGATAAAACCAGTATCGACACAGGAAAAAATTCTTTCTGTGATGAAAGAAAAATATGGAGAAGAATTTGAATTTGAAGGATGGGCGCATAAACAGTATGGAAGCCGTGATATGACAGCCAATGTTACCTGTGCTTCATTTCCGGGGGAAAGAATACAGGCAGGTCAGGAAGAAAACGAAGAAGGAAAGATGATTTACTTTGATGATTACATGGCTTATCAAAATAAAGAAGAGATGCAGACAATACTTGAGAATTTAGTACAAGAAGTATATCCGACTGCACGTGTAATCTGGAAAATCAATTCTTCAGAATTTCCAAAAGAAATGTCTCCAGGAATGAGTGTAAAGGAAATAATGGAAAGTAAAGAATCGGTGTTTTCTGCTTATATTGTAGTAAATCAGGCAGTAAATGAAGAAGAAAAATATTATGATTTGGAGAAATTAAGAAAAGTCTTAGAGGATAATAAGATTCGAATGAGTGTGGCATTGTTTTTTACTTTAGATAAAGAAGCCTATCAAACTGTAGATGGAGAGAATTATTCCTATTGGGCATCCAGAGATGGGTGGTTTGAACAGAGATGTAATTTCGCAACAGATCGGGCGTATGAATTTTATTACGCAGATTGGAGGTAAAAGATGAGAAGTGGAAATGAAACATATTCAGCTATTTTTAATCTTTTTACATATTGCAAATTTTCAGGAGAGATACAGTCTGGAACTACACTTAAAGAGATTTTAGAGATTGCAAAGAGTAAAGACTCAAAGGATGAAATTTTTTGTCAAGTATTAGACGATGCAATTCGTCGTTATCCAGAATTAGAAAATGCAAGATTATTAAGTCCTAGCTGGCAACAGGGAGGACGTTATCATTCAGAAACACATGCATGTGTTTTTGAATTACCAAATGGAGATAAATATGTTGCATACCGAGGTACAGATGATGGTGGATGGATTGATAATGGTCAGGGAATGACTCAGGAATCAACTTTAATGCAAAGAGAAGCAGCGGAATATTTTGATCAAATGGCAGAGGAACATGGATGGACGGAAGCTGATAATATTTATGTGACAGGACATTCTAAGGGGGGAAATAAAGCACAGTATGTTACATTGATGTCTAATCATGCAAATTTGGTAGATGAATGTTATTCCTTAGATGGACAGGGTTTTTCAGATGAAGCAGTTCAGAGTTTTAAAGAAAAGTATGGAGAGGAAGAGTACCAGAAAGTTTTGCAGAAAATGTATGGTTATAATGGGGCAAATGATTACGTAAATCCTTTAGGAAATACAGTTATTCCGAAAGAAAATATTACATATATCAATACGGTTCCAAATCCTGACAGTGAATTTAAAGGTTGGCATATGGAAGAGATGATGTTTCAGATAGATGAAAATGGAAATTCCGTAGCAATTTTGGGAGAAAAAACAGAACGGGGCTCGATGAGTGAGTTTTCTGAAAAAGTATCTGGTTTTTTGATGAGCCTTCCGAAAGAGGAAAGAGATGCTGCTGCAATGATAGTTATGCAATTTATGGAAATTGTTTCAGGGGATGGTTATACAGGAACGGATGGAACAACTCTTACCGCAGAAGAAATTATGATATTTTATAAAAAGGTGTTGCCAAAATTGATAGAAGAAGTTGAAAAGAGTATGGGATATAATCCAGAAGACATGAAAATAAAACGTGTAAATCAAATATTAATTCCTTTTATAAGAATGATGTTAGCAATATTATCATCTTTGCTTATAGAAGGAATAATGCTATATAGAGAATTAAGCCAGATTTTAGAAAACTTAGGAAAACGATTTGATGCTGCACGGAAAAAGTTAGAATCCATTATAGACTGGCTTGAGAAAAAAGGTAATCAGCTTGTTGAATGGTTTAAAAATCAAAGAAATTCTTCAGATTACAGTTATTTTTATATCGACTCCGAACAATTATTGCAGATCAAAGAAGAATTAGCACAGAAAAAAACACAGCTGGAAGAAAAGGCAGACAAAATTCGTGAAATTCGAAAAAGGGTTGATTTCGGAAATATAACACAGCAGTATATGTATTACTGCTTGGTATCATCTGCCAGAAATCTTGAAAATGAGGCAAAAGCAGTTAATAGATTGAGTAAAGGACTTCAAAATTGTGTGAAAGTTTATAAACAAAATGAGCAAAAGGTAATAGGAATTTATGGAAAATGTGGTGGATGATTTCACAAAAATTACAACAAAAAATGTCAAAACCCACTTCCAAATCTAACTTTTTTCCTTTAGAAGGGTAATCAAATGGTTGACGTTATATGGAAAAGAGGGATGCTATGACAACTTCAGACCTTGTAAAAGAAATGTGTCAGAAACATGGCATCAGTAAAAGTAATGATCTTTCACTGACAATTATCCTAACACACAGGGGAAGAAAAAAAACTAAAAGTTTTCTAAAAGTTGGAAAAGTTGAAAAAATGCGGCAAAAATGAGTTGGAAAAGCTGAAAAAACATGGTCAAAACAGGTTGGAAAAGTTGAAAAAATGCGGTAAAAATGGGTTGGAAAAATTGAAAAGCAACTGTATAATAAAGTTGAAAAAGGTGTAAACTTATTATACGGAGGTGCAAAATGTTGGAGCGTTTGGCAAAAAGAAAGATTCAGGAATGGATCAAAACAGGAAAAGACGCATTTATGTTAACTGGGGCAAGACAGATTGGAAAGACATATTTGATTCGTGAGTGCTTAAAAGAAAGTGGATTTCCATATATTGAAATTAATTTTATCGAACAGCCACAGCTTGTAGATGTATTCTCAAAAGCAAAAGATGCCAAAGAGTTATTGATGCGTTTAAGCTTAACTGCAAATGGAAAATTGAAAAAAGGAAAAACAATTATATTTCTAGATGAAGTTCAGGAATTTAAAGATATCGTTACAAGGGTAAAATTCTTGGTAGAAGAAGGAAGTTTCCGATATATTATGAGCGGTTCATTGCTAGGAGTAGAGTTAAATGACCTTCGTTCAGCGCCTGTGGGTTATATGGAAATATATGATATGTATCCTATGGGATTTAAAGAGTTTGCATTTGCAGTCGGGATAAACAAAGAAATTTTTGAAATGCTGGAAGAGAAATTTAAAAATAAGGCCGTTGTAGATGAATATGTACATTCTAAATTGTTGGAAGTGTTTTATTTGTATTTAATTGTAGGTGGAATGCCGGAAGCAGTAGATGTGTATCTTTGCACGAATGACCTGGAAAAAGTAGCTCAGGTTCATGAGAAAATTATCAGGTTATATAAACAGGATTTTTCTAAATATGAGATTAGATATAAGCTTAAATTGCGTGAAATATATGATGCAATGCCTGGACAACTGGATCAGAAAAACAAGAGATTTCAATTAAATAGTATAGGAAAAGGAATGAGTTATGACCGGGTTGAAAATGATTTTCTGTGGTTGAAAGATGCTGGCGTGGTGATTCCCGTATACAATGTAGCAGAACCTAAATTACCGCTAGTTATTAGCGAAAATAGAAATCTTTTCAAATTGTTTTTTTCAGATGTTGGTTTGTTGACCAGCAGATATTCCAATCAGGTAAAACTGGCAATCCTGAATCAGGATAAATCGATTAACAATGGCGCTCTTTTTGAAAATGTAGTTGCACAGGAATTGCTTTTACATGGACATAAAGAATATTATTTCAACAGTAAGAAACAGGGAGAACTTGATTTTGTAATTGAGCTAAATGGAAAGGTGACTCCGTTGGAAATAAAATCAGGAAAAGATTATAAGAGACATTCTGCATTAAATAACATTTTGCAAAATCAAGATTACCAGATTGATGAAGCACTGATTTTTTCGGAAGGAAATGTAGAAATAAACGGAAAACGAGTGTATCTGCCAATTTATATGATTATATTTCTGGAAGAAGCGAAGCTAGAGAATACGGTTTATAAGCTAGACTTAAGTGGATTAAAGAATATCTAAATTGAAATTTAAAGCTGAATATGCAAAAAAAAACAAAACAAAAGAGCTGGAGGGCTACGTACCTCTGGCTTTTTCGTTTTTTGTAGCAATTTATCTCTTTTGCAAGCTAGCAAATTAAACTATTACTTGTGACTCGCAGACATAAATGGTACTATAAAAGAGAAAAGACTCCTAAAAAAATTAAGAAAGGGGCAAGTTTATGGGAAAAGAAGGAGAAGTTAAAGTAAAGAGTCTGCAAAAAGCGATGGAAGTATTGGAGTGTTTCGCACAAAAGCAGCCGCTTGGAGTAACGGAAATCAGTGAAAAACTGGGGCTGTATAAGAGTAATGTGCATAATATTTTAACGACCTTTACTGCACTTGGATATTTATCCCAGGATGCTGAGACGGGAAAATTTCGACTGGGAGTATCCATTATGAGCTTAAGCAGAGCATTTCGTGAGGGACTTGATATTACAAGAGTCGCAGTACCATTTATGCGAGAAATTGCAAATGAGGCAGGAGAACTGGTTTACTTAACTGTTCCGAGAGAGGACAGTGTCGTTTATCTGGAAGGAATTTCACCAGATAATCAGAGAATGGTAAGCAAGTCTGTCGCAGGAGAATGTGGTAAGATGTACTGCACAAGTGTGGGAAAAGCAATGCTTGCAAACATGCCGAAAGAAGAAGTAGAGAGATATCTTTCCGGTGAATTGGAAGCTTTCACGGAAAACACGATTACAGACAAGAACAAGCTGTTAGAAGAAATTGAAAAAACACGGATTCGAGGTTACGGAATCGACGATATGGAAATTACATTTGGAATTAAATGTGTTGGAGTCGCACTTTTAAACCATGATGGAAATGTAGAAGGTGGATTAAGTATCAGTGCTCCGTCCCTTAGAATGAGTGATGAGAAAATTGAATTATATGCAAATATACTTAAGAAATACGCCGAGAAGATACAAAAAATGTTGTAAACTTGTGCAAGTTTGCTGAAAAATAAAAAAACGAAAGAAAAATATTGCAAAAATAGACAAAAGATGATAAAGTAAATGTATCAAATAAAGAACGTGGTTCTCTAATAAAGAACAAAAGGAAAAACAGCCCGACAACGAGTCGGGTAAAAAAATGAACAAATAAAAGAACAGAGTTCTATAATAGAGAACAAAAGCAAGAAGGAGGATACAAAATGGCAAACAAACCGTATGTAGTAGTGGAATGGAACGATACAGAAACAGATGCAAAGGGCTGGATGTGTGCGTATAACTTTGTTGGACATTATTGTGGTGGTGGAACAAGAATGCATCCGACAGTAACAAAAGAAGAAGTTATTCGTCTGGCAACAACAATGGGATACAAATATAAAGCATGTGAATCCCAGACAACAGGTGGATGTAAAGCAGGTATTGCTTATGATTACAAAGCTCCAGATGCACTCGATGTATTAAAGAGATTCTTAACAGCAACTGCTCCTTATATTAACGCAGGTGTTTCTATCGGTGGAGACTTAGGTGTTGATTATTCAGACGTACTTCGTATCTTAGATGAACTGGGAATCGGAATTCCTCAGACAAAAGCAATGAAAGAAGACCCAGATATCCATCAGGGAATTGTAAACCATGACAGAGCAGAAAAAGAATTAACCTATGACGGATTTAAAATGTATGACATGATTACCGGATATGGTGTTGCAGCTGCAGCTGATGAAGCCTGGAAATTAAAAGGCGGAAAAGAAGGCGCAAGCATAGTAATTCAGGGATTTGGATGTGTTGGTGCAAGCTGTGTATATTCCTTATATAAAATGGGTTATAAAGTAGTTGGTATCGCAGATGTAAACGGATTAGTTTACTGTAAAGATGGATTAAATATTCCGAAATTAGTTGAAACAAGACTTCCAAAAGGTGAATTAAACCGTGAAGCATTTGAAGAAAATTATGAAGTTCTTCCAAACAGCGAATGGATTTCAGCAGACTGCGATATTTTAATTCCGGCAGCACTTGAAGATGTTATCAATAAAGATAATGCAGATAAAGTAAAAGCTTCCCTTATTGTTGAAGCAGCAAACATTCCGACTACTCCAGAAGCAGATGAAATTCTTCAGAAGAAAGGCGTAGACGTAGCAGTTGACTTTATCTCCAACCTCGGCGGAATTCGTATTTATGAAGCACTTATCTTCCGTGTTGTAAAAATTGAAGATATGAATGATGAAGATGCAGCGAAAGCAATTGTAGACGATACAGTAAATCTGATTCGTAAACAGACAAAACTTGTATTTGAAGAAGCAGGAAAGACCGGAGAATTTACTCGTGCGGTTGCAAGAAAACTCTTCACACCGGATAAATCAGATACTCCTGATGTATAAGAAGTAAAGATATGAAACTTTTGGAGGGGATGTTTGGAAAAGCATCCCCTTTTGTATAAAAAAGATTGGAGGGAATATATGAATTCTAAATTGAAGAAATACATGACTATCATAGCACTTGGTCTGGCGGGGGGATCTATTTATTTCTTACCATTTGTAAAGTATGTATTTTATGATGCACAGATTGCTGCTATGGGAATTAGTAATACACAGTCTAGTTTATTGCTGACAATGTATTCTATCGGTAATACCATTTTATATATTCCAGGTGGTATTCTTGCAGATAAAATATCATCGAAAAAAGCACTTGTTGTTTCGCTATTATCAACTGCAGTATTAGGACTTATCTATGCGTTTACAATGAATTTTGTAATTGCAATGATTGTTTGGTTAGGTCTTTCCTTTAGTACAGCATTTGTATTCTGGTCAGCACTTATGAAAGCAGTTCGTCTTGCAGGAACAGAAGAAGAGCAGGGATTTACTTATGGCTTATATTATGCATGTAATGGACTTAGTGGTGCTTTGACAAATGCAATCGCACTTCAGGTTTACAAAATGGCAGGCGGAGATATGAGAGGCGGCTTCGTAAGAGCCGTTATTGCAGGTTGTGCAGTATCCGCAGTTGCAGGAATCCTTTTATTATTCCTTTTGGATGATAAAAAGGAAGACCCGAACGCAGAATCAGATGAACCGAAATTTGAAATTCGTGATGCAGGAAAATTATTAAAGAAACCAGTCGTTTGGTTTACATCTATAGCAATTATGTGTGCTTATGGATATTACAGTTGTATGTCCTATTTTACTCCATACTTAACAGAAGTTGTAGGTGCTTCAGTAGAAGGTTCAGGACTTATTACAATTATTCGGACTTACTTATTACTTCTCCTTGCTCCTGTTGGTGGAATCCTTGCAGATAAAGTATTTAAATCTACATGTAAATGGCTGACTGTTGCATTCCTTTTATTAGCAGCATCCTTTGCAGTTGTTATGGCACTTCCATCATCAATCAGTGTTACAGTAGCTATGTTATATACTCTGATTCCAGGTGCAATTTGTACAATGATGTATAGTGTTGTATTCTCGGTAGTCAGTGAAGCAGGAATTCCAAGAGCAATGACAGGAACGGTAATCGGACTGGCATCTATTATTGGATATCTGCCAGATTCTATTTATAATATTTTGTTCGGAAGATGGTTAGATGCTCATGGTATCGTAGGTTATGATTATATCTTTACATTCCTGGCAGTTTCAGGAGTTGTAGGTGCAGTTATGGCTGTATTAATTTATAGGTCTGGTCGTGCAAAAAAAGAAACTGCAAATTAAGTTAAGAGAAAAAAGAAAGTATTATAGATTAAAGTATTATAGATTAAAGAAAGGAATCAATTATGGGTAAAGAAAAAACAGAAAAGGTATATACAAACCCGGTAAGATGCAAAGGCTGCGGATATTGTATTAATGCCTGTCCGCAGGAAGCAATCAGTGTTTCCGATCATGTAAATGCAAAAGGATATAACACGATTGTAGTAGATGAAGAAAAGTGCGTGGTATGTGGTATGTGTTATCGTGTATGCCCGGATTATGTATTTGAGATTAGATAAGGAGGTCAGTCACTTATGGCGAAGGTATTATTAAAAGGAAATGAAGCGCTGGCCGAAGCCGCATTAGCAGCGGGCTGTCGTTTTTACAGTGGATATCCGATTACTCCTCAGACAGAGATTTTGGAGTATTTATCATGGAGAATGGAAGATGTAGGTGGAGTATTTATTCAGGCAGAATCTGAGTTAGCCGGAGTTAATATGGTACTTGGAGCAGCAGCAGCAGGTGCAAGAGCACTTACAACTTCATCCGGTCCTGGATTTTCTTTAAAACAGGAAGGAATTTCTTATCTGGTAGCAGCAGATCTGCCGGCAGTTATTGTTGACGTTATGAGAATCGGAAGTGGTCTTGGAGATATTGCACAGGGTCAGGGAGACTACTGGCAGCTTACAAGAGGCGGTGGTCACGGAGATTACCATACACTCGTACTCGCTCCGGCTTCCGTACAGGAAAATGCAAATATGATGGCAGAGGCATTTGACCTTGCAGAAAAATATCGTCATCCGGTTCTGATTGCATCCGATGCAGCAATCGGACAGATGATCGAAGCAGTTGAAATTCCGGAATTTGTTGAGCATGATATCAATAAATTTGACTGGAGTATCAAAGGATGTAAAAAAGGCTGTGAACAGCGTAAAATTCAGAACGTTTATTATACACATCCTGATTATGAAGGCTATTTATCTTCTAAATATGCACAGATGGAAGAAGAAGAACAGCGTTATGAAAATATTCAGGTAGAAGATGCGGAAGTAGTATTAGTTGCATATGGAATCAGTTCCCGTGTAAGCAGGGAAGCAGTTGAAATCGCAAGAGCACAGGGCTTCAAACTTGGTTTGATTCGTCCGATTACTTTATGGCCATTCCCGAAAAAAGCATTTGAAGAAGCAAAAGAAGCAAAAGCATTCTTAACTGTTGAAATGAATATTTTAGGACAGATGGTAGATGACGTAAAACTTGCAACAGAAGGCAAATATCCGGTAGAACATTATGGTTCTATCTTTGAAATTCCTGAAACAGATGGAATTATTGCAAAAGCAAAAGAAATGTTAAAAAAGGGGGAGATATAATATGAGATTAGTAGCTCCTGAAACGATTACATTTACCCAGAGTGGTTTTTGTCCGGGATGTGGACATGGTTTAGCAGTACGTTTGATTGCTGAAGTTATGGAAGAAATGGGCTTAAGCGAACAGCTTTTAGCAGTTGTAGACGTTGCCTGTGGTTCATTAAATATTGACTCCTGGAGATTCGATACAATTATGGCAGCGCATGGAAGACCAATCGCAACAGCAATTGGTGTAAAAAAAGTTCGTCCGGAAAATCCGGTTATGGCATACATCGGTGACGGTGCAGCTTACTCAATCGGTATGGCGGAAACCATGCATGCAGCACTTAGAAATGATAATGTAGTGACAATTGTTATTAACAACAGTTTATATGGAATGACAGGTGGACAGTGTGCACCGACTTCTCTTCCGGGACAGATTACAACTTCTACTCCAAGAGGAAAAGATCCGAAAAAAGCAGGTATGCCATTCCGCGTAGAAGAAGCATTTACCGGTTTTGATATTGCATATCTGGCAAGAGGTTCTATGGCAGATGCAAAAGGCATGATGCAGGCGAAAAAATATGTGAAAAAAGCATTTGAAAAACACATGAAGGGAGAAGGATTCTGCCTCGTAGAATTATTATCTCCATGTCCAACCAATCTGAATATGACTCCTGTTAAGAGTGTGGAACGTATTAAAAATGAAATGATAAAATATTTCCCACTGGGAGAATTTAAAGATAAGAAAGAGGAGGAATAGACATTATGGCAAAAGAAATTATTTGTGCCGGATTTGGCGGACAGGGCGTACTGACAGCCGGAATGCTTTTGATCAACGCTGGTATGGAACAGGATAAAAATGTATTGTTCTATCCTTCTTATGGTTCTGAAATGAGAGGTGGAACTGCAAACTGTACAGTAAAAATCAGTGATAAATTAATTGCAAGTCCAATTTCAAAGAAACCGGATATTTTATTTACCATGAATACACCGGCGATTGATAAATTTGAAGAGAGATTAAAACCAGGCGGACTGCTTCTGGTAAATTCTTCTATCGTTCCGGACGACAGAAAATATCGCGATGATATCACAGTCGTAAAAGTTCCGGCTACCGATATCGCAGCAGAAGTAAAAAATCCAAAAGGTGCAAATCTGGTTATGCTTGGAGCACTTGCTGCTCACAGTGATTTATTTTCTATTGAATATATGGAAAGTGCAATTGTTTCTTTTTTTGAGAAAAAAGGAAAAGGCAAATTTAATGAGAAAAATGTTGCCTGCTACCGTCGTGGTGTAGAAGGAAAGTAAAAACTGGAGGTAACGGAAAATGAACTTAAATAAACTGTTGAAACCAACATCCGTAGCCGTTATCGGTGCAAGTGAAAAAGAAGGATTTGGTGGAGATGTTTGTAGAAATATTTTAAGTTACGTGGAAGATAGAAGCCATATGTATTTTATCCATCCAAAAAGAGACAGTGTTTTTGGAGTTCCATGTTATAAATCCATCAGCGATGTACCTGAAAATGTGGATTTAATGGTTATCTGTACTTCACAGAAAACAGTGATTCCGCTTTTACAGGAAGGTGCCAAAAAAGGTGTTGGCGGAGCAGTTGTATTTGCCAGCGGTTATGGTGAAGTTGGAACAGCAGAAGGAAAACAAAATGAAGCAGAACTGATTGCAGCAGCAAAAGAACTCGACATTGCGGTTATGGGGCCAAACTGCGCAGGTTTTGTGAATTATATTGATAATGTACAGGCATTCGCATTTATCTCCGCAAAAAGAGACAGAAAAGGAAGCGTTGGTGTCGTGTCCCAGAGTGGTCAGCTTTGTCTTTCCATGATGGATGACCCGGGAATGCGTTTCTCTTATAATATTTCAGCAGGAAATGGAAAAATCGTTCAAATGGAAGATTATATGGACTTCCTTGTGGACGATGAAGATACAAAAGTAGTCAGCATCTATATTGAAGGTGTTAAAAATGCAGATAAATTTGCAGCTGTATTGAAAAAAGCAGCTGAAAAGAGAAAACCGGTTGTTATCTTAAAAGCCGGACGAAGTGCAAAAGGTGGAGCGATTGCTGCTTCTCATACAGGAAGTCTGTCCGGTTCCGATGCATCCTTTGATGCAGTATTGAAAAAATTCGGAGCAATCCGTGTAGATGACCTGGAAGAATTAATCGCAATGTCACTCATGCTTTCTACTATGAAGAGAATGCCGGAAAAAGCAACATTTGCTTCTATGAACTTATCCGGTGGAGAAACAGGAATTTGTGCCGATGTAGGAAGTTTAAATGGAATCGAATATCCGGATTTCACCGAAGAAACTCTGAAGAAATTAAAAGAACAGCTTCCATCTTATGCTTCTCCAAACAACCCGCTCGATATGACTGCAAGTCTTTCTTATGACGCAGACCTTTATGCAGGAGCACTTCGGACGGTTATGGATGACCCGAATATCGGTATGGTACTGATTGGATATACTCTGCTTCTTGAGATTGCAGACCCGTGTATCCATTACATGTATAAAGGAATTGAAAAGGTAGTTCAGGAAAAAGGCGGTAACTGCAAACCAATTGCCATGATACCATTTGCGGAGAACACAAGAAATCCTGAATATCAGGAAAAATTATTCCAGATCGGCGTACCGGTTTTACCGCCTCCGGTATACGCCTTCAAATTACTCCGTCATCTGGCTGACTTTATCGCTTATGAACCGGAGACAAAGACTCTGGAACTTGCGGTAGGACATCCGAAGAGCGAAGAAACACAGGCATTATCCGAGCATGAAAGTAAACAGGAATTAAAAGTATACGGTGTACCGGTACCAGATGAAGTCATCGTAACATCAAAAGAAGAAGCAGCTCAGTTTGCAAAAAATCATCCGGGTCCATTAGTAATGAAAGTAGAATCAGCTGATATCCTCCATAAGAGTGATGTGGGCGGTGTAAAATTAAATGTTTGTGGTCCGGAAGCAGCAGAAAAAGCTTATGAAGAAATCATGGAAAGTGTAACCGCAAAGAGACCGGATGCACACATCAATGGAATTCTGACAGTTCCAATGTTAGATGCCGGTGTGGAAATCATCATAGGCGTAAACAATGACCCGCAGTTTGGACCGATGATCATGGTTGGAATGGGCGGCGTCTTTGTAGAAGTCTTTAAAGATGTAGCCTTATATCCGGCACCTCTGAAAGAAGAGGAAGCGCTTGAAATGTTGAAATCACTGAAATCATTTAAACTTCTTAATGGATATCGTGGAACTGAGAAATGTGACATAAAAGCATTGTGTCAGACAATCGTAGCAATCAGCAATTATGCCCAGGCCAATAAAGATGTTTTAAAAGAGCTGGATATCAATCCATTGTTTGTATATCCGGAAGGTAAGGGTGTCGGTGTAGCAGATGCTCTGATCGTAAAGAGAAAATAATGTATTAGCTAGTCCATTTGGTAAAAAATAAATTCAGAGATATCCCGTAGAAGTCAAAGATGACAGACTACGGGATATTTCTGTTCTATAAAAATTATAAAAAAACGGCAAAACCATATGGAAAGAACGCTGTGTGATGGAAGCAAAATCTTTTGCAAAGTGGGATATTTGCCGATAATAAACAGAAAAAGAATGAAAAATATAAAATAAATGCACAAAAATTACAGAAAATTAAACTGAAAAAAGTTAAAATGTATAAATATATTCGGCTTGAAGTGCGTTGGCTTTGCGAATATGATTTGTGGAATCTTCTGGGAGTTAGAAAGAAGATTTGGGGACTGATGGAAATTGGCAGAAACGAAATGTAATTAAAAGGATTGAACTGCTTTTTAATTATATTTAAAGAAAAGGGGGCAGTTCATTCATGAAGAAACTTTTTGAAAACATAGAAAAGAAAATATTTATACCGGCATTTTTGGTATTAATTGTACTGACACTTACGATTTATCTGTTTCCAGGTCAGGTAAACGGAGTGATTTCGATTTTATTTTCATTTTGTACCCATGAGCTTGGCTGGTTGTTTATGCTGACCTGTCTGGCATCATTTGGATTTATGATTTGGCTGACATTCAGTAAGTATGGAAAGATCAAACTTGGAAACAAAGATGAAAAACCACAGTACAATAATTTGTCCTGGATTGCAATGTTGTTTACAGCGGGGGTTGGAACAAGTATTGTAATTCTTGGATTTTTAGAGCCGATTTATTATGTGAGTGCACCACCATTTGATTTGGAACCGTTTAGTAATGCTGCATATGAGTATGCACACATGTATGGGCAGTTTCATTGGGGATTCAGTGCTTGGGCATTTTATAATCCGGCGATTGTGGCAATTGCCTATGTGATGTATGTGCGGAAAGAAAGCAGTATCCGCTTGAGCAATGCCTGTCGAAGCGTGCTTCATAAAAAATCAGATGGATGGCTTGGACACATTGTGGATATTCTTGTTGTATTCGGTATTGTAGGTTCGATTTCTACATCTCTTGGAATCGGTGCACCGGTGCTTTCTGATATTATCCGTGAAGTGTTTGGTATCCCTGCACAGTATGATTTTACTGTAAAAATTATTGTGTTGATTATCTGGGTATTAATCTTTGGAACAAGTGTGTATCTGGGGTTGGATAAAGGGATCCAGCGGTTAAGCAATATTAATGTTGTGCTGGCATTTATTTTTATGGGACTGATTCTTTTGATTGGACCGACAATGCAGATTTTTAAGATGGAAGTAAACTCAATCGGTTTATATGCATCTGATTTTATCAAGATGAGCACTTATACAGATCCATTTGGAGAAGGAAAATTCTCCAGTGAGTGGACGGTATTTTACTGGGGATGGTGGATTGCTTTTATGCCGATGATGGGAATGTTTGTCGGTAAGATTTCAAGGGGAAGAACTATCAAAAATGTAATGTGGGGACAGCTTCTATGGGGGACACTCGGATGCTGCTGCAGTTTTATGATTTTTGGTGGATATTCTCTTTACCTACAGCAGTCCGGAAAAGTTGATTTGGCGACCATCCTTGCAGAAGAAGGAAACAGCGGTGCAATTATTGCAATTTTGCAGACCCTTCCAATGTCTAAGATTATGATGCTGTTCTTGTGTATTGTCTGTTTTGTCTATCTGGCAACAACGATTGATTCGTGTGCTTATGTACTGGCCGGAACAACGACAAAACGCTTATCCTATAAAGAAGACCCTGCAAGATGGAATCGTATCTTATGGGCAGTTTTATTTTGTGTCTTATCCATTGGGCTTATGATTATTGGTGGATTGGAAGCTGTAAAAACGATTTCGGTGTTGACGGGACTGCCACTGATTGCAGTGTTGATTGTGCTGATGGTTTCAGTGAAACGAATGTTGAAAGAAGACGAAGAAAAGGAAGAAAAAAGGAAATAGAAAAATTTTAACTAATTAACATTCAAGAATAGCCGCTTAGTTTAGGAGACGTGGGCGGCTATTTTTGTGATTTATGATTATCTTTACCTATTTACTTATAACAGTCAGTTTCAATTTTTCTAAAAATAATCACTGTTGAAACTCTCAGGATATGATTCAATAAACTTAACAATAAAAATAAAGCTGAGAAAGGGGTTTATAAATGATAAAGGTTATAAAAAATCATGGAAAAACAGTGCATGCATATCGCCTGGGAGAAGACAGTGAAAAAATTCAGCAATTAATAAAAGAGAAAAAAATCATTCCGCTTCCGGATGATAAATTCGAAGTGAAGTCCTCAGAAACGCTTTCAAGTCAAAGTGAGCATGGTGAAATTGCAAGGGCAGGAGATTTTATTAAAGTGGACAGTGATGGCAATCCCTATCCAAATGGTGCAGAATGGTTTTATCGAAATCACAGACATTTGGCAGGAGATGAATATGAACAGCTTCCGCAGACTTTAGACGCCTGGACGTGCAATGAGAAAATGTGCAGGGAGATTGAGTTTTTAATTCAACATAAAGGACTTGTAATAAACGAACAAGAGGAGGCAGATTATTTTGTAGCGCCACTTTGGGGAACAACAGAGACTGCCGCAAAGGATGCTGTAATTGTATTTTACGGAATTACATATACAGAGAACGGTGAAATTATGGATGTGGAGTTTAATTTTGTCAAACGCACAGAATTTGATAAAACCTACCATATCACGGAATAAAAAATCTAAAAAAATAATGCGTTTTTACTGCGAGTTTTAGCTATATGGCTAGTGTACAAAATTTGATAAACTGATATAATAAAATTACGAATATATACGTAAAAAAATAAATTTGTGCGAAATCAGCAGAAAGGAAGGTATTATTATGGGTCTTATTAAAGCGGGAGTTGGAGCGATAAATGGAGTATTGGCGGATCAATGGAAAGAGTTTTTCTATTGCGAAGCGCTGGATAAGGATATTCTGGTAACTAAGGGACAGAAACGCATTGGCAAACGTTCCTCTAATACAAAGGGCAGTGATAATATTATATCGAATGGAAGCGGAATTGCAGTTGCAGACGGTCAGTGTATGATTATTGTCGAGCAGGGAAAAATTGTTGAAGTCTGCGCAGAACCTGGAGAATTTACTTACGATCGTTCGACTGAACCAAGTATTTTTACAGGAAAACTGGGTGATGGGATTAAAGAGACGTTTAAGACAATCGGCAAACGATTTACATTTGGCGGAGATACCGGAAAAGACCAGAGGGTTTATTATTTTAATACTAAAGAAATCATAGATAACAAATTTGGAACACCGAATCCATTCATGTTTGATGTGGTAAATAAAGACATCAATATGAGAAGAACTGTTCAGGTGCGCTGTAATGGTGTGTATTCTTATAAGATGATTGACCCATTGTTATTCTATACACAGGTTTGTGGAAATGTAGAGCGTGAGTATACCAGAGAAGAGATTGACCATCAGTTAAAGACGGAATTTATCGATGCCCTGCAGCCGGCATTTGCGGCACTTTCCGAATTGGAACTTCGTCCGGCACAGATTCCGGCACATACAAAAGAATTAAAAGATGCCATGAATCGTGCATTAAAGATAGAATGGACAGAACGAAGAGGAATTGAAGTACAGGCGATTGCCTTAAATCCAATTACACTCACTGAAGAGGATATGAAGAAAATCAACCAGATGGAGGATGCAGCAACACTTGGCAGTAATCCATTTATGATGGCAGGACGTATGACAGATGCAACTGCAAATGCAATGGAAAATGCAGCTTCTAATCCAAATGGGGCAATGAATGGATTTGTCGGGATGGGCATGTCGATGAATGCAGGTGGAGCAGGTGCAGGCTTTGGCGCAGCGCAGAGCTTTTATAATCAGGGAGTTCAGCAACAACAGGCACAGCAGCAGATGCAGCAAATGCAGCAGACAGCACAGAATCAATCCGGGCAGCAGTCTCAGGATAGTTGGAAATGTGCATGCGGAGCAGTTGTAACCGGAAAATTCTGTACCGAATGTGGAGCAAAGAAACCGGAACCAATTCAGGCAGGAAGATGGAAATGCAAATGTGGCGCGATGGCAACCGGAAAGTTCTGCCCGGAATGTGGCTCACCTAAACCATTAGAGAATGGATGGACCTGCACCTGTGGAACAGTAAATCAGGGAAAATTCTGCCAGAACTGTGGAGCAAAGAAACCATCGGGTGCACCGTTATATCGCTGTGATAAATGCGGATGGCAGCCGGAAGACCCGAAGAATCCACCTAAATTTTGTCCGGAATGTGGAGACCCTTTTGATGAGAATGATGTTCAGTAAAAAATATAGTTTAGGCTCTTTTGATATTTAAACAAGAAGCTCGTTTATTTGTAGCCGAGTAGTTTACTTTGTGAAAAATTTTTTGATGATTGTGTCAGAATTTCTAAAGTATAAGTAAATGAAAGTTATTACATCATAAGAAAAGAGAGGGGGAAACTGCATGGGAAATTTACAGGAATATAAGTGTCCGTGTTGTGGAGGCGCAATTGAGTTTAACAGCAAACTTCAAAAAATGAAATGTCCATACTGCGATACAGAATTTGAAATAGAAACCTTACAGGGTTATGAAAAAGAACTTCAAAATGAACAGTCTGACGATATGACATGGGAGACTTCTGCCGGAAGTGAATGGCAGGAGGGTGAAGCAGAAGGGCTTAGAGTCTACACCTGCAAATCCTGTGGCGGAGAAATTGTTGCCGATGCAAATACTGCTGCAACATCCTGCCCATACTGTAATAATCCGATTGTGATGACCGGACAGTTTGAGGGAAGTTTAAGGCCGGATTATGTGATTCCGTTTAAATTAGATAAAAAAGCAGCAAAAGAAGGTTTGATGAAACATTTGAGCGGAAAACGGCTTCTGCCTAAGATTTTCAAGGACCAGAATCACATTGATGAAATTAAGGGAGTGTACGTTCCATTTTGGCTGTTTGATACAGATGCAGAGGCACATATCCGATATCGTGCAACGAAAGTGAGAAGCTGGAGTGATAGCGAGTACGATTATACCGAAACAAAACATTATATGATTCACAGGGGCGGAACCGTTGGGTTTGAACGAATTCCGGTAGATGGTTCCTCTAAGATGCCGGATGATTTGATGGAATCGATAGAACCGTTTGATTTTAAAGAAGCGGTAAAATTCCAGATGCCGTATCTGGCAGGATATCTGGCAGATAAATATGATGTAAGTGAGGAAGAAAGTGTTGGGAGAGCAAATAAGAGAGTGAAAAAATCGACAGAAAAAGCATTTGCGTCTACTGTCAAAGGTTATTCTTCTGTGACAACGGAAAACAGCAGTATACAGTTGCAAAATGGAAAAGCAAAGTATGCGCTGTATCCGGTTTGGATTTTAAATACGACCTGGAAGGGAGAAAAATATCTTTTTGCGATGAATGGACAGACTGGAAAATTTGTTGGAAACCTTCCGGTGGATAAAGCGGCAGCAGGAAGATGGACCGCATTGCTTACAGTGATATTTGGAGCTTTGAGTTATGGCATTATCTGGCTGTTTTGGTTGTTTGGTGTGTTATAGAGGGAGGGCGGAAAAATGAAGAAACGAATTTTTACAGTTTTTTTAACCATACTTCTTTTTATGCTTTCCACAGTGGGAGTCTGGGCGTCAGAGGGATCAGATGACAGCGGATTTTCAGGGGAGTACGAACGCCTGACTGATTCAGCAGGACTATTAAGCGAGGAAGAAGCACAGAATATTTTGACAAAGCTGGATGAAGTAAGTGAGCGCCAGAAGTTTGATATTGTAATTCTGACAGTAGATAGTCTTGAAGGTGCAACAGCGACGGAGTACGCAGATGATTTCTTTGATTATTATGGCTATGGATATGGCGAAGGGAAAGATGGAATTTTATTCTTAATCAGTATGGAAGACAGAGACTGGGCACTTTCAACACATGGATACGGAATTACTGCATTTACAGATGCAGGATGCGATTACATAGCAGAACAGTTTAAGAGTTCACTTTCAGATGGCGAGTATGAGAAAGCATTTGAAATTTATATCGACCAGTGCGATGCATTTGTCACACAGGCGAGAGAAGACCGCCCTTACGACAATTCCAATCTTCCAAAAAAACCACTTGGAATGATATGGATTCCGGTTGCACTGGTGCTTGGATTTATCTGTGCATTTTCAATTGTAGGAGGAATGAAACGACAATTGAAAACCGTGGCAAGAAAAACAACGGCCGGAAATTATCAGAAAAAAGGCAGTCTAAAAGTGACAGAAAGCAGTGATTTATTCTTATATGAAGATGTAACTCGTACAGCAAAACCAAAATCCAGTGATGGGGATTCCGGAAGCAGTACCCACACTTCATCGTCGGGGGAAACACACGGCGGAAGCAGTGGAAAATTCTAGCAAATTGGGCTGAAAGTTAGTCTTTCAAAGGGGAGTATATAAGGGTATAATGAAAGAAAAATTAAGACCAATTTTGTTAGAGAAGGGAAATTATGACATGAAGATTGCAATTTTAGGTGCTGGAAGAATCGCAGTACATATGGCAGAAACATTGGCTGGAATGGATGATGTTGAGGCTTATGCAGTTGGAGCAAGAGAACTTGAGCGGGCAGAGGCTTTTGCAGAGAAATATGGATTTACAAAGGCTTATGGTTCTTATGAAGAAATGCTGGCGGATAAAGAAATTGATTTAGTCTATATTGCTACGCCACATTCCCATCATTATAAACACGCAAAAATGTGTCTGGAAGCAGGAAAAAATGTGCTGTGTGAAAAATCATTTACCGTAAATGCAGACCAGGCAAGAGCACTTTTTAAACTGGCGGAAGAAAAAAATCTGTTAATTACAGAGGCAATCTGGACCAGATACATGCCGTCAAGAAAAATGATTCAGGATATTGTGGAAAGTGGAGTGATTGGAGAGGTAACTTCTCTTACTGCAAATTTAAGCTATGCAGTTACAGAAAAAGAAAGAATCCGTAAACCGGAACTTGCAGGAGGTGCACTGCTTGATGTCGGAGTCTATCCGATTAACTTTGCAAGTATGGTGCTCGGTGAAAACCTCAAAGCTGTGCAGTCAAGTGCAATTTTTGAAGGCGGCGTCGATATTCTCGAAACCATTATTATGAATTTTGAAGGAAATAAAATGGCAACGCTTCAGAGTGGTGTCAGAGAAATTTCTGATAGAATGGGAAGTATTTTTGGAACAAAAGGCTACATTCAGGTTCAAAATATCAATAATCCGGAGAAGATTACAGTATTTAACCAGAACCATGAAGAAACAGCAAGCTATTTTCCTCCAAAGCAGATTACAGGATACGAGTATGAAGTCCGAGCTTGTAAAAAAGCATTGGAAGAGGGCAAAATTGAGTGTCCGGAAATGCCTCATGCTGAAACGGTAAGAATCATGGAAATTATGGATGGTTTGAGAAAAAGCTGGGGATATGAAATTCCGGAAGTGTACTAGACTCAAATAAGTATGTTATAATAAGTGATAAAACAAATGTCCATACAGACAGCAAAACAAAAACCCCGATGCGGCAACATCGGGGTTTTTTACGTTCTAGTAGAAAATGTCAAGAAAGATTTAAAAATTTTGATTCTGTCAGTTGCCTTTTAAGACTACACGAATTCTCTTATAGATTAAAAATACAATCAAAGAAGTCAGTGTGTATTTAAATAAGTTAAATGGGAAAATAATCAAGGCTGCAAATGTCAGAAGATTATGAACAGAACCATGAACGGCACTTCCCATCTGAATAAATGCATCAACCGGCATTCCGAATGCTTTTCCGTAAGCCGGAAGCAGAATAAATGCATTGATAAAGCAGGCTACAACAGAGGTTAAAAGTGTTCCGGCAATCATTCCGAGAACAGCATGTTTTCTATTTTTCATAGAACGATAAATGAAACCGGCCGGAACAACGAAAGCACATCCAAAGATAAAGTTGGCAACATCACCGACACCGGCTGTCATTGTACCCTTTGTTACCAGATGAACTAAGATTTTCACAAGTTCCACCCAGACACCTGCAAGCGGTCCCATTGCAAAAGAACCAACTAATACCGGAACTTCAGAAAAATCCAGCTGATAAAAACTTGGTGCTAAAAAAGGAATCGGAAATTCCAGATTCATCAAAATTCCTGCGATTGCACCAAGCATCGCAATCTGTGTAATTGTTCTTGTACGACTTCTTGTCGATACATTTCTTCTTAATACCTGTTCACTCATTTTTCGTCTCTCCTTTAAAACTTATGATTTTATATAAGAGAATCCTTTGAAAATTTCTTAGTCTATAGCATATATGATAAGTTTCCATAAACTAAAAAGCCCCTGGAATTTTTCCTAGGGGCTTGAGCACGTATTTAAAAATTTGCGCGTTCTTCTCTCATCCAGACTATACTGTCGGTTTCGGAATTTCACCGAATCAGCCGCTTGCGCGGGTCGCGGACTATACCGCCGGTAGGGAATCTCACCCTGCCCCGAAGAATTCTCTTTTTCTTTGTCCTCATTATACTATATATGTATTCTGGTTTCAATAGTGAATCTGTTTTTCACAGTTCGCTTGAATTTACCTTTGTTTCCGAGTATAATGAAAATAATTATAGGATGTTTTCTATTTCTATAAGTGAGAATTGAGGAGGAACTTATTATGATTAAGTGGAACAATTTAAACACTCTTTCTTCATTTGAGAATCTTTCAAAAGTAGAACGTGTAAAACTCGCAGAGGTAATGTCAGGAGAAAACGGTGCAGACCGTGTGAAAAAATACACAATTCCTATGGCAGCCGGTCTTTCTTACAATTATGCAGCAAAACAGGTAGATGATGATGTATTAGAAGCATTAACCAAGTTAGCGGAAGAAGCACAGCTTGCAGAAAAATTTGAAGCCCTCTACAATGGAGAAGTCATCAACACAGGAGAAAAACGTCTGGTTCTTCATCACATGACACGTGGTCAGTTAGGTGAAGCAGTAGAAGCAGATGGTGTGGATAAACGTACTTTCTATACAGAACAGCAGAAGAAAATTGCAGATTTTGCAAATAAAGTACATGCCGGTGAAATCACAAATGCAGCAGGCGAGAAATTTACAACAGTAGTTCAGATTGGTATCGGTGGAAGTGACCTTGGTCCTCGTGCAATGTATCTGGCACTGGAAAACTGGGCTAAGAAAAACAATACATTTAAGATGGAAGCAAAATTCATCAGTAATGTAGACCCGGATGATGCAGCAGCAGTTTTGAATTCTATTGATGTTGCACATTCTATTTTTGTACTGGTTTCCAAATCCGGAACAACTCTGGAAACACTGACAAATGAATCTTTTGTAAAAGATGCTCTGAAAAATGCAGGCTTAGACGCATCCAAACACATGATTGCAGTTACAAGTGAAACTTCTCCGCTTGCTAAGAGTGATGATTATCTTGCAGCATTTTTCATGGATGACTACATTGGCGGTCGTTTCTCCTCTACATCAGCAGTAGGTGGTGCAGTTTTATCTCTGGCATTTGGTCCGGAAGTATTTGCACAGTTCTTACAGGGTGCAGCAGAAGAAGATAAACTTGCAATGAATAAAAACGTCTTAGAGAACCCGGAAATGCTTGATGCATTAATCGGTGTCTACGAACGTAACGTATTAGGATATCCGAGTACAGCCGTTCTGCCATACTCTCAGGCACTGAGCCGTTTCCCTGCACATCTTCAGCAGTTAGATATGGAATCCAACGGTAAATCTGTAAACCGTTTTGGTGAAGCAGTAGATTATCCAACCGGTCCGGTTATCTTTGGTGAACCAGGAACAAACGGACAGCACTCTTTCTACCAGTTACTGCACCAGGGAACAGACATTGTACCGCTTCAGTTTGTTGGATTTAAAAACAGCCAGATTGGTACAGATGTTGTAATTCAGGACAGCACAAGTCAGCAGAAACTCTGCGCAAACGTAGCAGCACAGATTGTAGCTTTTGCATGCGGAAAAGCAGATGAAAATAAAAACAAAAACTTTGAAGGTGGACGTCCATCCAGCATTATTATCGGAGAAGAACTGACACCGGAAGCACTTGGTGCACTCCTCGCTCACTTTGAAAACAAGATTATGTTCCAGGGATTTGTATGGAATGTAAACAGCTTTGACCAGGAAGGCGTACAGCTTGGTAAAGTTCTTGCAAAACGTGTCCTTGCACATGAAACAGATGGCGCATTGAAGGTATTCAGTGATTTATTAAACATCTAATTCTTTAATTGAAATTTTTAAGAGAAAGTCTGTCTGTATAGAAAAATCTTGCGGACAGGCTTTTTTTAGGATGAATGTAAACTTATAAAAACAAAACGGTTGACATTTAATTCTTTTATGGATATACTAAATTTTATACGCAAAAACATCGAAAAATGAGAGGAAAGTATATTATGTCAGAATTATCCATCACATTACGTTTAGAAAAATGGGACGAGAGCAGACCGCTGACTCGTGAGGAAGCTGTTGAAATTTTAAATCTTCCGGAAGAGGAAATGCCAAAACTTCTGGATTGTGCTTACGCACTTCGTACGAAATATAAAGGGAAAAAAGTCAGTGTACAGCTATTAACAAATGTGCGCAGTGGAAACTGTTCCCAGAACTGTGCGTATTGTGCACAGTCTCGTGATTCCGAAGCTCCGATTGAAAAGTATCGCAGAGTTTCCGATGAAAAGTTATACGGAGATAATGATTTGGTGGATGAAAAACATCTGGCAAGACATTGTATTGGCTTAAGTGGAATCGGTTTCTCCGATGAAGAAATTGAAGATTTGGCAGACCGTATCCGTGAAATGAAGAAAAAGGAAACACAGATTTGCTGTTCCATTGGATTTTTAACAGAGAAACAGGCAAAAATGTTAAAAGAAGCCGGACTGGATCGTATCAATCATAATTTAAACAGCAGTCGTTCTTTCTATCCGGAAATCTGTACCACTCATACTTATGAACAGCGTGTAAACAATATTAAAATGCTTCAGGGCTTAGGTTTTGAAATCTGTAGTGGCGGAATTATTGGAATGGGCGAAAGCAAAGAAGATGTAGTGGATATGCTGATGGATTTAAGAGAAATCAATCCGGAATCCGTACCGATTAATTTTTTACTTCCAATTCCGGGAACAAGACTGGCAGACAGAGATATTTCAGAATTAACACCGGAATATTGCCTGAAGGTGCTTTGTCTTGCAAGACTGATGATTTCAAAATCAGATATTCGATGTGCAGCGGGACGTGAAGTTTATTTCAAAGGAATTGAGCCGACTTTATTTAAAGTAGTGGATTCTATCTTTGCTTCCGGATATCTGACCGCAGGCGGACAGGGAATCGATGCGACAATGAAAATGATAGAAGAAGCCGGATTTACCGGAGAAATTGAATCGACAGATGAAGAATAATAGAGAATCATAAAGACAATAAAGAAATAAGGGAAAAGACAAAGAAGCTGAAAAAATCGTTTCTTTGTCTTTTTTTGTGCTATAATCAAAAAAATAAAAAATAAAAAAACTTACAGGAAGGACGAAAATCATTATGAAAGAAAAACAAACCGGCAGTTGTGAAAGCTGTACCTATTATATTTACGATGATGAATATGAAAGTTATCTTTGTGATGTCAGCATGGACGAAGATGAGTATATGAGACTGGTTTCCGATACGCATTATCAGTGTCCGTATTACCGAAATGGAAATGAATATGCAGTAGTAAGAAAACAGATGTAAAGAACAGTAGTAACAATATAGAAGCAGAAAAAAGCGAATAGTAATCACGTTAGAAAAAGAGGAGAGAGCGATGACAAAAGATTTGACGACAGGAAAAATTATGCCGATACTGGTAAAATTTACGGTGCCGCTTGTCCTTGGGAATTTATTTCAGCTGACCTACAATGCAGTTGACAGTATTATCGTGGGACATTTTGTCGGAAAAGAAGCACTTGCGGCAGTTGGAATCTGCAATCCTGTCAGTACACTGATGATTTTATTTTTAAATGGACTTTGTATGGGGGCAAGTATTTTGATGGGAATTCAATATGGGGCAAGGGATTATAAAACTTTGCACCGCCAGATTAGTACAACGATGCTTTCAGGTGTTGTATTTTCTGTATTTTTAACACTTATTTGTGTCATTTTTGCGGTGCCGATTTTGCGGTTACTGCAGGTAGACCCATCGATTCTGGAAATGACAAAAGAATATTTGAGAATTATTTTCTGGGGATTGGTATTTACTTTTTTATACAACTTTTTTTCAAGCACCCTTCGAGCACTGGGAGACAGCAGTTCTCCGTTGTATTTTCTGATTATCAGTGCAGTTTTAAATGTATTTGGCGATTTGTTTTTTGTCGTGGTATTAAAGGCTGGATGCAATGGCTGTGCGGTTTCGACGGTATTAAGTGAAGCATTGTGCTGTTTATTCTGTGTGATTTATATTCAGAAAAAAGTGCCGATTTTGCGATTGGGAAAGAAATGGCTGGTGTTTGATGCAAGTCTTTTAAAGCGAACGATTGCTTATGGATGGGCATCGGCAATGCAGCAGGCGACGGTACAGCTTGGAAAGATTGGGATTCAGGCGATTGTCAATACGATGGGAGTTTCCGTTGCGGCGGCATTTGCAGTGGTAAACAGAATTGATGATTTTGCATATACACCGGAACAAAATATCGCACATGCGATGACGGCACTGATGGCACAGAACAAAGGGGCAGGAAAGAAAGACCGTATGCGGGAAGGATTCCGTTGTGGATTTATATTGGAAGTGATTTATGGAAGCTTGGTTTTGATTATCTGCTATGTGTTTGCAAGACCGCTTATGATGCTGTTTGTAAAAGATGAAGAGGTAATCGGTCACGGTGTGATTTATTTACAGTTGATTTCACTTATGTATATACTTCCGGGAATTACGAATGCACTTCAGGGATTTTTCCGTGGAATTGGAGATTTGAAAGTTACCTTAATCAGCAGTTTTACAAATATGGGAGTGCGTGTACTTGCAGCCACTCCGATGGTTTTTTTATGGGGATTTGGAATTGAAGCACTTCCGTATTCTTATCTGGCAGGATGGATTGGAATGTTACTTGTGGAAGCACCGCTGTTAATTAAGATTTACAGGAAGAAATAAGGCACAAGCTGAATAGAATAATAAAAAAGAAAAATAAGAAAGCAGAAATCTATGAAATTAGAGCTTTTGCACATTTCAAAACAATATGGCAAAAAAAAAGCAGTGGAGGATATGTCTCTTGTTTTGACAAACGGCGTGTGGAGAATTTCCGGAAATTCTAAATGTGGAAAAACAACTCTGCTTCGTCTGATTACAGGAAGCGTGAAGCCGACAGAGGGAAAACTCTTTTATAACGAAAGAAATATTTTTGAAGATTATTCACAATACAAAGCAGTGCTTGGTTATCTGCCGCAGCATTTTAAACCGGACCATGTATTTACGGTAAAGGAATATCTGAATTATATTTCAGCTTATAAGGGCTTATCGAAGAAACAGACAAAAAGAAGAACTGCAGAGGCACTTGGAGCACTTCGTTTGTGGGAAGTGCGGGACAAAAAAATAGCGAGACTTTCAAGAGGAATGAGACAGAGAGTCGGAATGGCACAGGCAGTTTTAAATAAGCCGAAGGTTTTAGTTTTAGACGAACCTTCGGCTTATTTAGATGAAAGAGAAGAAAATCTGTTTTATGAGCTGGCAGGAGAATTTTTTCAAAACCGCATTGTGATTATTACAGAGAGAAGCAGTTTGGATGAGACGAGAAGCAGATGCGAGGAAGTAGCGGACTGGAATCTGACGATGAAAAATGGGAAAGTGGGGAGTATTTAGAATGAACTCAATAAGTGCGAAATTAAAATCGGAAATAAAACGAACATTGTATACAAAATGGATTTGGTTTGCAGGATTTTTGGCATGTCTACTTGGAAAGATAACCCAGATGGCAAGACAGGACAGCATTACATGGAGGTGTATTTTTATTGCTTCGGCAATTTTAATCAGTGAAGTTTTTTGGCTGTTTGAGCTGAAAAGCCCGAAAGATGAGGCAGTACTCTGCACGAAATACGGAAACCGGTGGATGCATCAAAAAAGAGCAGTGATTCTGTGGGTGCTCGTGTTATTGATTTTATTAATTTTCGGTTTATAATTTTGTCAGAATAAAACAAAGAGACATTCGATTTTTTTCGGATGTCTCTTTTGCATATCAACCGCTTTACTTAATCAATCACTTTTTTGATTGCATCAAGCAGTTCGTCATAAGTTTCATAAGCCGGAATTTCCGGATATTCTGCTTTGATTGCTTCTGTACTTTTAAATAAAAATCCTGCTTTACTTGCCTGAATCATACCAAGGTCATTATGGCTGTCACCGCTTGCGATTGTGTCATAACCAATGGACTGTAATGCTTTTACAGTAGTATATTTGGATTTTTCACAGCGCATCTTAAAGTCTGTGATTTCTCCATTTTCTGCGACAACGAGAGAGTTACAGAAGATGGTCGGATAGCCGAGTTTTTTCATTAAAGGTCCGGCAAACTGGGAGAAGGTATCACTGATAATGATAACCTGAGTCATTTCTCTTAACTTGTCCAAAAATTCCTTTGCACCGGGAATCGGGTCAATCTTTGCGATGGTTTCCTGAATCTCTTTTAATCCAAGGTTGTGTTCTTTTAAAATGTTTAAGCGGTATTTCATCAGCTTATCATAATCCGGCTCGTCTCTGGTAGTTTTTTTGAGTTCCGGAATACCGGTTTCCTCTGCAAATGCAATCCAGATTTCCGGTACGAGTACGCCCTCTAAGTCTAAGCAAACGATTTCCATTTTTTCCTCCATTCTAAAGCAGGTTGATAGGGTCCATTCTATCGAACTCTGCTTTTGCTTAAGTATTTATCTACTATTATCAAAACCTATTATATTAGAAAACGAAAAAAAACGCCACTGAAAATTTTACGTTTTAATGCGATAAAATTTTCAATGACGCTTAAAAATCATTTTAGAATCAAATACAGGATTCAATTAATCTTAAAATAAATGATTGAATTGTACTTAAATAGTGGTAGGTGATTTTTTATTTCTCAATTGGAAACCAGCCAAAGTCAACGCATCTTCCAAGGTCCCAGCTGTCCCAGCCAACCCATCCAGGGGTGTTTACAGTATCGGTCAGCAGTTTGTAGCTCCAGTAGAAGTATCCGCTTCCGGCATCCCATGCATCTAACATGGCTTTTGCAAGTGTGTTGTAAATTTCTTTTTTCGTTTCAGCACTGATACATTCTTCGCTTAAACCTTCTACACCATTTAAGACTGTCTGTCCGCCTTTGGTGTCATGTCCAACAGCGAGAGAATTGAATAAGCACCATTCCCCACAGATAACCGGGAAGTATTCCTGCATTTCTGCAATGTCTTTTTTGAGTTCTTCTACATAAGAAACATAGTTTTCTACGTTCTGTTCACAGCCGTTCATCTCAGCAACCATCAGGTACTGGTGCGTATCAAGTACAACGTTTTTATATTTTTCTTCACGCATGAAATCTTTCCATGCTTTTAAGCGGAAGGCATCATGGAAAACAACGTATTTTTCTTCCGGCATGTGTTTGCGGATTCTGTCGTAAGCCTCCAAATAAAAACCGCGGATAAATTCCATTGTATTTGGTTTTGTTCCCTTTGCTTTTTCAGGGTCAACTGCCGGATAGCGTTCTGCTACGTTCATAGATTCCCACATATCTTCAAGTATAGGCTCGTTTAAAATTTCGATTCCCCATAAGCCTTTTCTTGTACCGTATCTTTTTGCAAGTCTTTCAAGAACAGTGAGTTCAAATTCAACTTCGTCCGGATCCTGTGACCATTTGCAGACACCACTGATTCCGCCATTATCAAATCCGTTCTGGCTGTCCGGTGCAGTATGTAAGTCGATTAAAATCTGAAGTCCATATTTTTCAGCCCAGTTAAATGCTTTGTCAAGTTCTTCGATACATCCGATAAAGGGCTCTCTGTCGCCAAAGATGAAATACGGAACAGGGATTCTGACTGCATCCATTCCCATCGATTTGATTCTTGTGAAATCTCTTTCTGTGATATATTCAGAACGATGGATTTTGATTTTTGCCTCATAAACTTCTTTGGAAAGTTGTGTTGGAAGATAATATTCATCTTCAGCAGTTGTTCCATCGAATAAAGATGGGCTCATCCATTTTTCAAGTACCAGCCAGTTACCAAGATTAACACCTTTTATTTTCATGTGTTCTGTTTCCTTTCTCTTTTTTAAAAAAATTTTTATTTAAAAATGTGATTCATTGTTTTTTGCAATCGTTATTTTACCCATCCAAATCTTAAATTTATATCATAATTATTGGAAATTTATCACTTATATTGTGAAAAAATCTGTGCTATAATGGAAAAGCAAAAGAAAATGCAAAAAGAAATGCAGGAAGAAGGGAGCGTGAAAATTTGAATATAGATTATCTTGCATGGCATGTTTCACATGAACTTCATACATTTGTAAGACGCTGGAGCGGTGAATTAAAACCGGATAATAAGCCGGAAATTTTTTGTGCCAGAAAGGATTTAAAAGACGATTATTTTTCTTTTTCAGAGTTTGAAGATTATATGAATCAATGTCTGGCTGGAAAATTTGTGTCTGCGTGTCCGGTAGTTTTTTCGGCAGGTTTAAAAGAGAATCAAGTCGCTTATGCCTATCTTCAGGCAGGAGATTTTTACTATTTAGTCGGACCGGTACGGTTTGATTCAAAGGTTCGTCTGTATTATCATATTGGAGAATTTGAAATCCCAAAGAGCGATTTTAATGCGGTATTTAGTTCTGAGTTTTATTTTTTCTGTTCTAATATTTTACTGATGTGTAATCTGTTTCGCAAGGAAATTTTGACAAGGGATGATATTGTCTATGAAAACTGTGAAGAACAGATTCGAGATTCGGAAATTATGGAAGAATACTCGGCACTTATCTTTGAAAGGCAGGAACTTGAAGAACCACACAATCCTTATGAACAGGAAATTCGAGAACTTACCAGTATTGAACTGGGTGACATCGAGATGTTGAAAAAAAGTATTGGAGAAGATTATCTTGGAAAGACCGGCGTGCTTTCTAAAGATGAACTGCGCAATACAAAAAATCTTGGAATTGTGGTTATGACGCTTGCGAGCAGGGCGGCAATTCGAGGCGGATTAATGCCGGAAATCTCGTATTCCATGAGTGATGTCTTTATCCAGAAAATCGAAGAAATGACAGATATTGTGGCGATTTATACGGCAATCCGTCAGTTTGAAATGGAATATGCAAAGCTGGTGGCAGAAATCCGTAAGCAGGATGAGAAAAAATCCAAAGAAAAGCAGAGTATCTGGGTGGAAGCAAGCAAAGAGTATATCTTTAAACATCTGCATGAAAAGATTCGGGTGCAGGAAATTGCAGATTACCTGCACTTAAATTCCAGCTATTTATCTGAACTGTTTAAACAACAGGAATCTATGACACTGACTGATTTTATTTTACAGGAGAAAGTAAAACTGACGAAGAATCTGCTGACGTATTCGCCGTATTCTTACATAGAGATTGCAACTTATCTGGGATTTTCTTCGCAGAGTCATCTGGGAAAAGTCTTTAAGAAATATACGGATATGACCCTTAGGCAGTATCGGGAACGGTATGGAAGAGAACAGATACAGGAACGAAGAAAGGCAGAATTAATATCAAATGAATGAGGTTGAGGAGTTAACCGAATCAAAAAGAAAACAGCGAAGCGGAGGAAAAATATCCGCTTGATACAAAAAAGAAAGAGGAAATTAAAAAATGGGAAATGACTTATTTGAAAAAGCACCGATTCCGAAAGCTTATTTCAGTTTTGCGCTTCCGGTGGTATTTAGCATGGTGATTTCGCTGGTTTATAATATGGCGGACACCTATTTTATTGCCGCTACCGGAAATACGAATCTGGTTGCGGGTGTTTCACTTGGCGCACCGATTTTTACGTTAATGATTGCGCTTGGTGATATTTTTGGACTGGGCGGAAGTTCGGTGATTTCACGACTATTCGGCAAAAAAATGGATGAGGACGGAAAGCGTTTAAGTGTGTTCTGTTTTTATGGAGCAATTGTATGCGGAATTGTTGTAGCAGTGTTGATGATGTTGTTCCGTGCACCGATTTTAACTCTATTAGGTGCAAAAGCGGATACCGTGCAGTATGCATCGGATTATTATACTTGGCTGGTAATTGGTGCTCCGTTTATTATTTTATCTTTTACGCCGTCTAATCTGCTTCGAACGGAAGGATTTTCAGTAGCATCTATGACAGGAACGGTGCTTGGCTCTGTGATTAACATTATCTTAGACCCGATTTTTATCTTCATGCTTGGCATGGGAGCAGCCGGTGCAGCGATAGCCACGGTAATCGGAAACATCGGTGCGGATTTATTTTTTGTATTTTTCTTACTAACAAAAAGCAAACGTTTGTCTATCAATCCAAAAGGATTTTTTATCAGCAAAAGAGAACTTGGAGATATCTTTGCTATCGGAATACCGGCATCTGTTACCAACTTTATGCAGAGTCTTGGAATTGCGCTGACCAATCGTTTTTTACTGGTCTATGGAACAGACAAAGTGGCTTCGATGGGAATCGTAATGAAAATCAATATGATTGCAATGCTGATTTTAGTTGGCTTTGCTTTTGGTTCACAGCCGTTAATCGGATATAATTATGGTGCTGGAAATAAAAAGCGTCTGAAAGCGATTCTGGCATTTAGTTATAAATTTGAATGTGCAATGGGAGCTGTGCTGGCACTTATTTTATGTGTTTTTGCAAAGACTTTGATTTCGATGTTTATGAATCAGGAAAGCATCGTAAATGCAGGAGTTCCGATGCTCAGACTTCAGCTTGCAGGTGCAGTATTTACTGCGGTTACACTCGTAAGTACCTGTACGTTCCAGTCCGCCGGAAAAGCATTAAATGCTTTTCTTTTATCTGTTAGCAGACAGGGCGTTATCTTTGCAGTTGTGATTTTTATTTTGTCTAAAACAGTGGGCTATTATGGAGTAGTTTCGGCACAGCCGGTGTCAGATTTTCTTACAGCTGTGCTTGCCGTGATTCTGGTGAGAAGGAGCGTATACCGAGAGATACGATAAAAAATTAGAAAATGCCGTTATTGTGGTTTACAAATTGTCAAATAAAAGGTAATATACTTTTATAAAATATTTTATAAAAGGAAGCTTTTGTATGGCGGGAATAGAGAAAAAAAATGTTACAAAATCTAAAATTGTGAACTACATTATCAATCATAAGGCAACGTCTAAGGTAGAGTTATCTAAAGATTTAAATATCAGTATGCCGACAGTATTGTCTAATGTAAAAGAATTGCTAGCAGGTGGAATTGTGATTGAAACAGGAGAATACGAATCAACAGGTGGGCGAAAAGCGAAAAAGATTAGTATTAATCCTGCATATCGTTATGCGGTTGGAATCAGAATCACTGCAAAGCATATAGGGTTTGTGCTTGTAAACATGAAGTATGAAATTGAAAAATATGAAAGAATACGGCTGGAATTTTCAACAAATACTTCTTATTATTCAAAAATCAGGGAAGAATTGGAGGCATTTCTTAAGGATGTAGAAAACAGGGAGAGGATTCTGGGAATCGGTATTTCGATTCCTGGAATTGTTAACTTGGAGAATCGAATGTTGGTGAAATCTCATGCTCTTCAATTAGAAAATTATAGCTTGAATTTTCTGGAACAGGTGTTTTCACTGCCGGTATACTTTGAGAATGATGCAAATGCAGCGATGAGAGCAGAAGATTTAAATAGATATAAAAATGCGTTGTATTTATCTTTAAATAATACTTTGGGTGGTGCGTTTTGTATTGATGGAAAATTAATCTTGGGAGAAAATCAGAAGGCGGGTGAGTTTGGGCATATCATTCTTGTTCCAGGCGGAAAGCAATGTTATTGTGGAAAGCGTGGATGTGCAGATGTTTACTGTGCGGCGAGCGCACTGACGGATGATACCAGCCAAACATTAGAACAGTTTATGCAGCAGTTAGAAGAACGAAAGGAAAGTGCACAGCAGGTTTGGCAGGAATATTTGGAATATTTAGCGGTTTTAATTTCAAATTTGCGGATGGCTTATGACATGGACATCATTCTTGGAGGCGAAGTGGGTGGATATCTTTCAGATTATATGATTCCATTGGAAGAAAAAGTGATGAAATATAATGGGTTTGACCATGATGCAAGATATTTGAAGATATGTTCTTATAAAAGAGAAGCTTCTGCAGTAGGTGTGGCAAAGTATTTTTTGCAGGAGTTTATAAAAGATATTTAGTTGCTTGTAAAAGAGAAAAAGTTCCAGAGAGAAAGCAGTTTAAAGAATGTTTTCTCTCTGGAACTTTTTTTGCTTTCTGGAAAAATGCATAAATTCACAGAAACAATCTTGTGCAATAGGCAGAATTAAACGTTGGGATATTGACAAATTTTATCTTTTGGATAATAATGTAATTACTTTAATAAAATGTTTAATAAAAGAATATAAATAAAGGAGGAAATACATTATGTTACAGCAGGTAATGACAAATCCAGGAGAAATTATTTTCAGAGAGGTACCAGTTCCAGAGGTGAAAGACAATCAGGTGTTGGTTAAAATTATGAATATTGGAATTTGTGGTTCTGATATTCATGTATACCATGGAAAACATCCATTTACAAAATATCCGGTTACACAGGGACATGAAGTGTCTGGTGAAATTGCAAAGATTGGAAAAGATGTTACAGAGTTTCGTGAAGGACAAAAAGTAACAATTGAGCCTCAGGTATATTGTGGAGAATGTTATCCATGTCGTCATGGAAAATATAATCTTTGTGAAGAACTCAAAGTTATGGGATTTCAGACAACAGGAACAGCTTCTGAATATTTTGCAGTAGATGCGTCGAAAGTAACACTGATTCCAGAGGAGATGTCTTATGAAGAAGGTGCAATGATTGAACCTCTTGCTGTAGCAGTGCACGCTGTAAAACAGATGGGCGATGTGAAAGGAATGAATATTGCAGTGCTTGGAGCAGGTCCAATTGGTAATCTGGTTGCTCAGTCAGCAAAAGGAATGGGAGCAGCAAAGGTTATGATTACAGATGTCAGTGATCTTCGGTTAGAGAAAGCAAAAGAATGTGGAATTGATGTATGTGTCAATACAAAAGAAAAAGATTTTGGTGAGGCAATGATTGATGCCTTTGGTCCGGATAAAGCAGATGTAATTTATGACTGCGCAGGAAATAATATCACAATGGGTCAGGCAATCAAATATGCAAGAAAAGGAAGTGTAATTGTTCTTGTGGCTGTATTTGCAGGCATGGCAACAATTGACCTTGCAGTTGCCAACGACCATGAACTGGATATTAAGAGTACAATGATGTACCGCCATGATGATTATGTAGATGGGATTGCACTCGTAAATGAAGGAAAGGTACATTTAAGACCATTAATTTCTAAGACTTTTGCTTTTAAAGATTATTTGAAAGCATATCAGTATATTGATGATAATCGTGAAACAACAATGAAAGTAATTATTAATGTGCAGGAAAAATAGAACGATAAATTTTGGAAGGATGGGGTTTAGTCAGAAACGCTGATAAGGAGGAAGTTATGGGAAGTGAGAGTAAGAATGGAAAAGTGCCGTTGATTAGTAAAATCGCCTATGGATTTGGAGATGTAGGCTGTAATTTTAGCTGGATGTTTGTCAGTAACTTTTTAATGATTTTTTATACCGATGTGTTTGGAATCAGTATGGCAGCGGTATCAGCCTTGATGCTTTTTTCAAGATTCTGGGATGCAATCAATGACCCGATTGTAGGAGGACTGACAGATAAAACAAATACAAGATGGGGGAGGTATCGCCCATGGCTTCTGATTGCGGCTCCAATTACGGCGGTGCTTTTGATGCTCTCCTTCTGGGCACATCCAGACTGGTCGAATACAGCAAAAATCGTTTATATGGTAATTACATATTGCCTTCTGGTATTAGGCTATACTTGTGTAAATATTCCGTACGGAACACTTTGTGGAGCTATGACACAGGATATTGATGAACGTGCAAAAATTAATACTTCCCGTTCCGTGTCAGCGATGATTGCAATCGGAATTATTAATATTGTGACAGTGCCTTTGATTAGTAAGCTAGGAAGCAGTAGTGCCAAAAAAGGCTATCTGCTTGTTGCGATTATTTATGGATGTATCTTTGCAGCCTGTCATTTCTTCTGCTTTGCAAAGACAAAAGAACAGGTAACAATCCCTGAAAAAGAGAAAATTTCAATTAAAGTACAGCTGAAAGCAGTTATGCAGAATAAACCATATCTGCTTGCACTGGTTGGACAGGTATTGTTTGGATTTACATTGTATGGAAGAAATGCTGATATTTTGTATTATTTTACTTATGTTGAGGGAAATGCTTCTTACTATACCACCTATTCAATGTGCATTATTATTCCTTCTATTATTGGTGCAGCATGCTTCCAGCCAGTATTCCGTAAGTTAAATAATAAAGGAAGAACAGCTTCTATTTTTGCATTACTTACAGGTATCGCAATGCTTGCTATGTATTTCTTTAATGTAAAAGAATCACCAATCACATTTTATGCATTAGCCGGTATTACACAATTTTTCTTTTCAGGATTTAATACTGCAATTTATGCCATTATTCCAGACTGCGTGGAATATGGTGAGTGGAAAACAGGACTTAGAAATGATGGATTCCAGTATGCCTTTGTTTCTCTTGGAAATAAAGTTGGGATGGCAGTAGGTACTGCGTTTCTTGCAGCATTACTTGGAAAATATGGATATGTGGCAAATCAGACACAGAATCCGGAAGTAATTGCAATTATGAAACATGCATTTTCAACGATACCTGGAATTTTGTGGATTGTTACAGCAATTGTTCTGTTTTTCTATCGTCTGAATAAAAAACGCTATAATGAAATTGTGGAGGACTTGAAAAATGGCAAAAGAGGTTGATATTGTCGCTTTAGGAGAACTTTTGATTGATTTTACAGAGGCAGGAAAAAGTGATTCAGGAAAAAAGCTGTTTGAGCAAAATCCTGGTGGCGCACCGGCAAATCTTTTAACTCTAGCCTCACGTATGGGGTATCGCACGGAATTTATCGGTAAAGTCGGAACGGATATGCATGGGAATTTTCTGAAAAAAACTTTGGAGGAAGAAGGAATCGGAACAAAATATCTGATTTAGGATGAAAGATATTTTACAACTCTTGCTTTTGTAGAGATTGCGGAAAGTGGGGAGCGTCAGTTTTCTTTTTCCAGAAAACAAAGTGCAGACACACAGCTTTGTGCAGATGAGTTAAATCAGAAATTGCTTGAAGATTGTAAGGTATTTCATTTTGGTTCGTTGTCATTGACAGATGAACCGGCAAGAACAGCAACAATAGAAGCTGTAAAAATAGCAAAATCATCAGGTGCACTTATTTCTTATGACCCTAATTATCGGGCATCATTATGGGAAAAGAAAGAAACTGCTGTAGAACAGATGAAATCCATGATACCTTATGTTGATGTGATGAAAGTGTCAGATGAAGAACTAGTTTTGCTGACAGGAAATAAAGATTATAGTCAGGCAGTTAAAATACTTCTTGATATAGGACCAAAGTTAGTGGCTGTGACGCTTGGAAGCGAAGGGGTTCTTCTTGCAACAAAACAGAGACAGGAGAAACTACCAGGATTTAAAGTGAAAGCGATTGATATGACGGGGGCTGGAGATTCTTTCTGGGGAGGCTTTTAAAGTGAGTATCTAAAACAAAATAAAAAAATTGAAGAGCTTACATGGGAAGAACTTAAAAAGTGTGCAAAGTATGGCAATGCAACGGCGGCATTGTGTGTGCAGAGAAGAGGTGGAATTCCGGCAATTCCTAAAAAAGAAGAAGTAGAAAGTTTGTGTAAGTAAATGATGCAAAGGGGAATGTGAAAAAAATGGATTTTCACGTTCCCTTTGATGTTTTATCGAGAGATACGATAAAAAATTATATTTAAAAATCCAAAAAAATCAGTTATTTTATTTCCAAGTAAAGATAAAATGTACTTTTGAAATGTACTTTCAAAACATTCCAAAAGTAAAAAAGTACATTGAAATATACAGGAGGAAATAAAGTTATGATTCATAATCCAATTTTACCAGGATTCCACGCAGACCCATGTATCTGTCGTAAAGGGGATGACTTTTACGTTGCCGTTTCTTCTTTTGAGTGGTTTCCAGGGATTCCGATTTATCATTCAAAAGATATGAAAAACTGGGAATTATATTCTCATGCGCTGACAAATGCCGATGACTCTGATTTGAAAAAACTGCCAAGTGCAAAGGGAATCTGGGCTCCGCATCTGACCAAACATGGTGATTATTATTACATTATGTGTGCCGAAGGTGATACAGGATATTATCACAGTGTGACAATGGGTCGTTCTAAAAACGTATACGGACCTTATGAGGCAGACCCATGCAATCCGATTTTAACTTCTGCACCAGGAAATTATAACGAACGTGCAGATTGGGATCATTTAAAACCACGTTACTACAATCCAGAGAGCAAACTTCAGAAATCCGGTCATGCAAGTTATGTGGATTTGCCAAATGGAGAAACCTGGATGGTGCATCTGACTTCCAGACCATTTGTACCGGAACTTCGTTGTACACTTGGTCGTGAAACTGCAATCCAGCGCATGAAATAGAAATAAAAAGTTCCAGTTTAGTTTTTTTAAGAACTATTCTGGAACTTTTTTGTGCATATCAGGAAGGGTTCGTACGAAGTTGTATATTGGAGATAACCTCCGATGCACACTAAAATTATTAATAATTGGAAAAATACACCGTAATCGTACAGATTTCGCTGTCTGTTCCAACCCGCATTGCCGGACCCCAGACACCGACTCCGGAAGTTACAATGCTGTTCAGATTACCTTTTTTTAAGTAACCGCAGGGATTTTCCCAGAATAATTTTACCGTTAGATTTCCGGGAAAAATCTGTCCATCGTGAGTGTGACCGCATAATTGCATATCTACGCCGGCATTATCAAGTTCTTCAAGTTGTTTTGGCTGATGTTCCAGGACAAAAACAGGTTTGGTTTTATCTACGTTCGAGAGCAGTTCTTCGATAGTTTTTCGGTTCGTTGTGCCGTCTCCTGGTTTTTGAATATCTTTTCGGCCAACGAGATAAAAGGCATTGTCAATACAGGTGACTTCATCATCGAGAAGAGTGATATCGGCATCTTTTAGAAAACTTTCAAATCTCGGGTCACGGACTTCGTTTTCTTTTGATGTAACTGAAAATCCACCTAAGAGCCGTTCTGTCACATCATGGTTTCCGAACACAGCATAAGAGCCATAAGTACTTTGAATCGTAGAAAGTGTTTTGGCAATTTTATCTGGATTTTGAACGGCTTCATATTCGTTGTCAAAAACGTCGCCCGCAAATACAACAAGGTCTGCATTTTGTGCATTGATTTTCTTTACCATGCGCTGCATCTGCCTGTCATCGACACTGTAACCAAGATGCAAATCTGCAGCGAGAACGATTTTTAAAGAATCATGTCCGGCGCAGGATTTTTCTACAGTAATATCATAAGGCGTCACTTTTACGTGTTTGGAATGTAAAATTCCATAAGCGCTGATACCGCAGATAAGTGCGGTAAGCAGAAGTCTAACAAATACATAGCCGGCTTTACAAAAGAAAAACTCATGTATTTTTCCAGTAATTTGTTTTAAAATCAGCCGGAGAATATCTGCGACTGCAATAAACATTAATAAATATAAAAATGTGCCAAGCCAGTAGTTGCTGATTCGCTTTACAAGTACCTGAAATTCAGAGGCAGGCAGTAAAAATGCAAAAAGCAGAGAAAGCGCCAGCAGAGAATAAATAGTAAGATAAGGCACAACAAACCATTTGGAATGAAAACGCTCAGAACATGCAGTCAGCCATTTATGGATTCGGTGCAGGATGTAGGCGTTTAATAAAATATAAATGGGAATGATGAATATTAAAATCATAATAGGGCTTCCTTTTTGTTTTTCAGAATAGCACAAATGGCAGGAAGAAGCAAATGAAGGGTGGGCATTTGATTTTTGATAAGAAAAGACATATAATAAGTATAGCTAAGAAATGCGATTATACTCTAAGTGAGTAAAAAGAAGTTCGGAGTGCCAGCTCTGAACTTCTTTTTTTCTGATTTTTTATGCTAATCCCTAAATTGCTTCTTCTATGATATCAGCAAGTTTTTCTGTTGTAATTTCCATAAACAGTGACTGCATCGGTCCAAATGAATCAATAATTTCCATTAGTTTTTTGCGGTCATGAGGATTTTCTTTTAATTCTTTATACTGACCAGCACCATAGATGATGCGGACTGGCCCTTCATAAATAAAATCTTTCATGAGCTACCTCCAAAATAAAATGTTATATTAGTGTGTCCGTATAGTAGAAATATTAATATACTAGGGTAACCCGAGGGCAAGAAAAATTTTATCATATCTAAAGTTTACAATGTAGAATAAAAAGGCTAAAGGTGGAAGTTAGTTTTTTATTTGAATTTTCACAGAATGTTCACAAAAAATTAGCACTCAACTCTTGACAGTGCTAATAATACGTGCTATAGTACAACTAGAACAAAGGAAGAGGGAAATAGAGAGAGACAAAGAAATAAAAAAGCCTTTCCCCTCTGGTTTGACCTAAGTTCCAAAAAAGAAACAGGTAAACAGCAATTAAGATTTTGAGATAAAAAAGGAGAGATGA
>ENA-ORUN01000051-ORUN01000051.1-human-gut-metagenome-genome-assembly--contig:-NODE-51-length-118203-cov-7.412593_pt1 | contig 118203 bp, 120 predicted proteins | sample MGYA00242080_ERZ509209 | MGnify/ENA primary metagenome ERZ509209 (study PRJEB26280, sample SAMEA2338786) | human gut metagenome | biome: human gut; feature: human-associated habitat; material: faeces... | reverse complement strand
GATGTCAAGACCTGGTAAGGTTCTTCGCGTTGCTTCGAATTAAACCACATGCTCCACCGCTTGTGCGGGCCCCCGTCAATTCCTTTGAGTTTCATTCTTGCGAACGTACTACTCAGGCGGAGTACTTATTGCGTTAACTGCAGCACTGAGATTTGACTCCCAACACTTAGTACTCATCGTTTACGGCGTGGACTACTAGGGTATCTAATCCTATTTGCTCCCCACGCTTTCGGGACTGAGCGTCAGTTATGCGCCAGATCGTCGCCTTCGCCACTGGTGTTCCTCCATATATCTACGCATTTCACCGCTACACATGGAATTCCACGATCCTCTCACACACTCTAGCTCTACGGTTTCCATGGCTTACCGAAGTTAAGCTTCGATCTTTCACCACAGACCCTTAGTGCCGCCTGCTCCCTCTTTACGCCCAATAATTCCGGATAACGCTCGCCACCTACGTATTACCGCGGCTGCTGGCACGTAGTTAGCCGTGGCTTTCTTATAGAGTACCGTCACTTGGATATCATTCCCTATATCCACCGTTCTTCCTCTATGACAGAAGTTTACATAACGAATTACTTCTTCCTTCACGCGGCGTTGCTCGGTCAGGGTTTCCCCCATTGCCGAAAATTCCCTACTGCTGCCTCCCGTAGGAGTCTGGGCCGTGTCTCAGTCCCAGTGTGGCCGGTCACCCTCTCAGGTCGGCTACGCATCGTCGCCTTGGTGGGCCGTTACCCCTCCAACTAGCTAATGCGCCATAAGTCCATCCTCTACCTATGCCGTAGCATATTTCATATCATCTCCATGCGGTTATGACACCTATGCGGTCTTAGCTATCGTTTCCAACAGTTATCCCCCTGTAAAGGCCAGGTTACTTATGTATTACTCACCCGTTCGCCACTCTTCACATATGTGAAGCGTTCGACTTGCATGTATTAGGCACGCCGCCAGCGTTCATCCTGAGCCAGGATCAAACTCTCCATTGTCCTTCTATCTCTTCAGACAACTTTGGTCTGTTTAGCTCTTTTTTCTTTTAAACTTAAATTGACGTTGTGTTTTATTCTTTCCTGTTCAGTTTTCAATGTCCTCTCACTCGTCTCTCTCGTCGAGTGCTCATTTATACTACCATCCATTTCTCCTTTTGTAAAGCTTTTTCTCTATCTTTTTTTATCTTTTTTCCTGTTCCCTTCCTTTTTCCCCTCTGTATCGATGTTTTTTATCCCTCTCTTTTTTTACCTTTTTCTCTTTTTTGTCTAATATACTGTGCTTTTACAACAAAAGAAGGCCTTTTCAGTGGCCTTCTTTTGCTATAAAATTTCTTTACTGTCTAAAATAATTGTTGTTGGACCATCATTGATTAATGAAACATTCATCATAGCACCAAAAATTCCCGTTTCTACATGAACTCCTTTTTTTTCAAGATATTCATTAAAATATTCATAAAGCGGTTTTGAAAGATCAGGTTTTGCTGCATCCAAGAAACTTGGTCTTCTTCCTTTTTTACAATTTGCATATAAAGTAAATTGTGAAATAGATAAAATTTCCCCTTTTACATCCATTAAAGATAAATTTAATTTTTCATTTTCATCTTCGAAAATCCTCAAATTAATTAATTTATCCGCCATCTTTTCTACAACTTCTTTATTATCATCGTTGGTAATTCCTACTAATAACATGAAGCCTTCATCAATTTTCCCATTGACTTTTCCCTCAATTTCAACGCTTGCTTTGCTTACTCTTTGTATAACTAATCTCATTTCATTTCTACCTTTCTTTTTCTAAAAGTGTTATAATCATTATACTTCATTTAAAAAAAAGGGGGAAGAATTTTATGAGTGGAACTCTTGCATACAATATGCGTCCTCAATCTTTATCGGATATTTTAGGACAAGAACATATTACTGGTGAAAATGGACTTTTTACTAAATTTGTTGAAAAAAATCATCCAATGTCTGTCATTTTATATGGACCACCTGGTTGTGGTAAAACAACATTAGCTATGGCTCTTGCCCATGATTTAAATATGCCCTTTCGTACTTTTAATGCTTCAACCGGTAATAAAAAAGAAATGGATTTAATTATTGAAGAGGCAAAATTATCAAATGGTCTTTTTGTCATTATAGATGAAATTCATCGTATGAATAAAATGAAACAGGATAATCTTCTTCCCTATGTAGAAAGTGGATTACTTATTATTGTTGGTTGTACAACAGCTAATCCTTATCATTCTATTAATCCTGCCATTCGCTCAAGATGTCAAATCGTTGAAGTAAAGCCACTTCAAAAAGAGCATATTATCCAAGGATTACATAAAGCTTTAAAAAGTGAAAAAGGCTATCATAATCAATATACATGCGATGAAGAAGTCTTTAAACATATTGCTCGTTTATCCTCAGGGGATATTCGTTTTGCCTATAATTGTCTTGAAGTTTGTTCAATCATTGCTCATGAAAATCATATTACGATTGAAGACGCTAAAAATGCTTTAACACAAGCTAACGCACAATTTGATAAAGATGAAGATCAATATTACGATACTTTAAGTGGATTACAAAAATCCATTCGTGGAAGCGATCCTAATGGAGCTATGTACTATTTTGCAAAGCTTATTGAATATAATGATATTGAATCTTTAGAAAGACGTGTTCTTGTTTGCGCCTATGAAGACGTAGGACTCGCAAATCCCAACGCTTGTATGCGCACTGTCGCTGCTTTCCAAGCAGCTCGCACAGTCGGTTTTCCTGAAGCAAGAATTCCTATTGCCAGTGCCATCATTGATTTATGTCTATCCCCTAAATCTAAATCATCAGAAGCAGCTATTGACGCAGCCTTAGCTTCGCTTAATCATCAATCACTATCTGCACCAGAATATTTAAGATTAACACCTGTTGGATTAGATGATGATGAAAAATATAACTATGATCGTCCTGAATTATGGGAATATATTCAATATCTTCCCGATCCGATTGCTCAAAGTCAATTTTATGTTCCATGGATGACAAGCAACTATGAAAAAGCACTTGCCGAAAATTATCGTCGAATTCTAAAACATGGCCGCACAAATCAAATGAAAAAATTAAATCATACTAAAAAATCCTAATTTTTATTAGGATTTTTTAAATCACGAGAAACTTCCTCTATCGTCTTTGAAAAATTTTCAAGACAGACATCATACCAATGAACATCAAATTGATTTTTAAACCAAGTATATTGTCTTTTAGCATATTGTCTTGAATGTTTCTTGATGTTTTCGCTTACTTCATTTAAGTCACATTTTCCTTCAAAATAATCAAACCATTCTTTATAACCAATTGCTTTCATACTTTGGTTTTCTCTTGTAAGACCTTGTTTAATTAATGATTCCATTTCTCCTTGTAAACCATTTTTCATCATTAAATCGACTCTTAAATTAATACGCTCATAGAGTAATTCTCTTGGTAAAGTCAATCCAACAAAATAAGCATCATATAAACAAATATGTTCTTGTTCATTAATCATTTCACTTTTCTTTTGACCTGTTTGTTCATAGATTTCAATAGCTCTTAAAACACGTCTTCGATTATTGAAATGAAGAATTTTTGCACTTTCTTCATCAATTTGTTTTAAATGAGCATAAAGTTGTTCATTTGTATAATCTTTATATTTTTTATTGATTTCATCATGATTATTTTCCATTTCACTAAAAGTATAATCATATAATGCCGCCTTTATGTAAAGACCTGTTCCACCTACAATAATGGGTACATGTCCTCTATTTGTAATTTCTGTAATTTGTTTTCTTACTGTTTGTTGAAAATCATGCACACTATATTGATCTTTAGGATCTAATATATCAATACAATGGTGTGTAACACCTTCCATTTCTTCAATAGTTACTTTAGCCGTTCCAATATCCATTTGACGATAAACTTGCATTGAATCACCACTAATGACTTCACCATTTAGTTTTTTTGCAAGAGCTACCCCCATTTTTGTTTTTCCTACACTTGTAGGTCCAATAACAACAATTACTTTTTCCATTAGACGACCCTCTTAAATAATTTTTCTAAATCATATGCTGAATAATGAATAATTGTTGGTCTTCCATGAGGACAGACATAAGGATTATCACAACGCATGAGATTATCAACTATTGTTTGCATTGATTCAATTGATAAATGACTATTTCCTTTAAGCGATGCTTTACAACTTAAAGTAGCAATAGCATGTTCTTGCAAAGAAAGTAAATCAATTTTATTGTCTTTTAATACTTGTTGAATCATATCTTCAATAAAAAGATGTTCATTAATTTGATTCATCCACATTGGAAGTTGTTTAATAATAAAGCCATTACCAAAAGGATCTAAATAAATCCCTACTTCTTTTAATAACTCTTTTCTTTCTTCAATAATCATACATTCACTTAAAGGATATTCTACCGTGATCGGTACTAATAAATCTCTCATTGTCATATCTGGATGACTATATTTTTCTAAGAAATATTCATAATTGATTCTTTCTTGAGCTGCATGTTGATCAATTAAATACATGCCCTCTCCATCTTCACCAACAATATATGTTCCATGAATTTGTGCTTTAACAAAGATTTTCTTTTTCATTTCTTTTAGCGGTGTTTCTTTAATTTCTTCAACAATCTTTTGTTCTGAGATTTCTTGATTTATAGATGATGCCTGATATTCTTCTTTTTCTTCATAAATATAAGAAGGCATTGTTCTTTCAATTGGTTGAACTTGTAATGGTGGTACTTCTTGTCTAAAATCGATTTCTAAATCTAATTGATCTAATTGTGGCTTAAAGACTTGTTTTTCTTCTTTTGCTTGATAAGTTAAATTGACTCCTTCTAGAGTTTTCGAAACACCATCAAAAATAAGTTGTTTCAATTCACTTTCTTTAGAAAATTTAACTTCTAATTTGCTTGGATGTACATTCACATCAACAAGATAAGGATCAATTTCTATATTGATAATAGCAATTGGATAACGATTATCTGCCAAATATTTGCGATAAGCTTGATTAATAGCATCAATAGCAATTTGATTTTTAACAATACGATGATTGACTAAAGTGACAATATGATTTTTACTTGCTCGATTGATTTCAATCTTACCAATATATCCTTCAACTTCAAATTCATCATTTTCTACTTTTAAATTCAACATATTTTTAACAACTGATAAACCATAAATTTGATGAATAACTTCTAATAATTGGCCATTACCATTTGTTTTATAAGTCACTTTTCCATTATGCATTAAAGTAAAGGAAATATCAGGATGCGATAAAGAAAGTCTTTCTACATAATTTTGAATATGAGCAAATTCAGCGTTGACTGATTTTACATATTTTAAACGTGCTGGAACATTTTGAAAAAGTTTTGTAACAGTAATTTTTGTTCCTCTTTTTAAATCACTTTGTTTTTGTTCAATGAATTTTCCAAATTCATAAACCACTGTTGAACCACTTTGACCATCACTGGTTTTTAATTCAAAGTGAGAAATTGAAGCAATTGAAGGAATTGCTTCACCTCTAAAACCAAGTGTTTGAATACAAAAGAGGTCTTGATCATTGGTAATCTTACTTGTGGCATGTCTTGAAAAACAAAGTTTTGCATCTTCTTGATCCATTCCTAAACCATCATCAACGATTTCAATAAGATTCATTCCTCCTTCTTCAATAATAATATCTATTTTAGAAGAAGAAGCATCGATACTATTTTCTACAAGTTCTTTGACAACATTGGCCGGTCTTTCAATAACTTCACCTGCCGCTATTTTATTTGCTAAGATTTCATCGAGTTGTTTTATCTTCATTTTATACCTCTATTTTAATAACTTTTTTAATTCAATAAGTGTTGATAAAGCATCTAATGGTGATAAGGCCATTGGATCAATTGTTTTTAAATATTTTTCAACTTCACTTTCTTTTTCAATAATTGTTACTTTTTCTTCTACTAAACGATCTTCTACATTATTTTCTTCTAATGTTTCTAAAACACGATTGGCACGTTGAATAACTTCATCAGGTAATTTTGCTAGTTTAGCAACATTGACCCCGTAGGATTTATTTGATTTTCCTTTTTTAATTAAATATTCAAAAACAAGATGATCATTATCTACACGGGCACTAGCATGTACATTTTGAATACCTAATCCTTTATCTTCTAAGAATGTAAGTTCATGGTAGTGGGTAGAAAATAAGGTCATGCAATGAATATTTTTGGCGATATATTCAATCATTGCCTGAGCAATAGCCATTCCATCAAAAGTCGCTGTGCCTCGACCAATTTCATCAAATAATATCAGTGAATTTTCATTTGCATAGCGTAAAGCATTGTTTGCTTCTAACATTTCTACCATAAATGTTGATTGTCCACTAATTAAATCATCACTTGCCCCAATACGCGTAAAGATTTGATCAAAGATGGTAAGATTAGCATATTTTGCAGGGACAAAAGAACCAATTTGAGCCATGATGATCATAAGGGCTACTTCTCGCATATAAGTTGATTTACCACCCATATTTGGTCCAGTAATTAAAACAACTGGATTCTTTTCATCAATAGAAACATCATTAGGAACATATTGACCATGTCCCATGACTTTTTCAATCACACCATGTCTTCCTTCTGTAATTTCTAAAGTTTTATTATTATTGAAAATAGGTCTTACATAGCTATTTTCACTTGCCAACATTGCAAGTGATTGATAAACATCGACTTGAGCAATGATTTTTGCAATATCTTGAATGAGATGTACTTCTTTTTTGATTTCATTTCTAATTTGAGTAAATAAAACATATTCTAATTTTTCTATTTTATCTTGTGCCGATAAAATCTTACTTTCCATATCTTTTAATTCAGGTGTAATAAATCTTTCAGCATTCGATAAACTTTGTTTTCTTGTATATTCAAATTCATCTTTAACTTGATCTAAGCTACCCTTAGTAACTTCAATATAATAACCAAAAACACGATTATACCCTACTTTTAAGTTTTTAATTCCTGTTTTTTCTCTTTCTTTTTGTTCAAAATCGATCAACCATTGTTTTCCATGATCTCTTAAATAACGAAGTTCATCAAGATCTTCACTAAAGTGATCTTTAATAATATTTCCTTCTTTAATTGTAAGAGGTGGATTATCAATGATAGCATCATCAATCAGCTTCGTAATATGAGATAAATCAATAAGTTGATCGGCAAGTTGATTTGTAAGATCTTCATTAAATGAATAGAGTTGTTGTTTTAATTCAGGAATCACTTTTAAAGAAGAAGCAATCCATTTTAAATCGCGCGCATTAATATTTCCAAAAGCAATGCGACTTGAAAGTCTTTCTAAGTCATATACTTCTTTTAAGATTTCTTTAATGGATTCTCTTTGAATAAATTGTTGCGTAAAGATTTCAACAATATCTAATCTTTTTTCAATTGCTTGTCGATTTAAAAGAGGACGATCGATATAGTTTTTTAAAAGACGTGCCCCCATAGCTGATTTCGTCATATCTAAAAGCCAAAAGAGTGAACCATATTTTTCATGATCTCTTGCATTTTCAGTAAGTTCTAATGATTTTTTTGTATAGAGATCCATTGTCATATAATCTTTATTATTAATTTCTTCAATGATTTGAAGATGTTCTAAATCTCTTTTTTGTGTTTCAATTAAATAATTTAAAAGTAAAGTGGCAACTTTTATTTGTTTTAAATCTTTAATATTTTTAAAGATATCTTGGTATTTTTCATTAAAAGTCTCATTATCATAACGTGATACCATAATGCCTTCATGGAAAGAATATGTACAATTACTTTCAACAACGATTTCTTTTATTTCCATTGTTGCAAGCTGATTATTTAAAATATTATCTTGTTTATCAATATTAACAACTTGGAATTCACCTGTTGTAATATCACAAAAAGCTAATGTATAAACAAAATCAAAAGTCATCATACAGGCAATATAATTATTTCTATTTTGTGTTAATGATTCATCAAAAATAGTACCTGGTGTAACAATTTGAACGACACCACGTTCAACAATTCCTTTTTTACCAGGATCTGTTAGTTGTTCGACGATTGCCACTTTATGACCATTGTCTACAAGCCTTTGAATATATCCACTTGCACTATGAAAAGGGACACCACACATTGGAACTCTTTCTTTTGCTCCTGCATTTTTCCCTGTCAAAGCAAGTTCTAACTCTTTTGAAACCATGATGGCATCATCAAAAAACATTTCATAAAAATCACCTAAACGGAACATCACAATAGAATCTTTATTTTGTTCTTTGATTCCTAGATATTGCATCATCATTGGACTATATTTTTCTTTCATCCTACCACTCTCCTTATTGATACTTTGATATTATAACATGATGGTGGTCGGGAAGAAACTAATTTAATTGTTCATTTCCGACAAAAAGTCGGAAATGAATGCTTGTCTTATGTGATAAAATCTTGGTTTATTTTCATATCGATTTCTGGCGTTTCTTCATTTTTACTTTCTACGAGAATCGTTGTATCTCCTATGATTTTTAAAGACATTTGTTTTTCTATTTCAAGATGCACGGTTTTATTTTCAAGCTTTGCATGGATACATCTTGGTAAATAGAGACTTTCTACAACAACTTCATCCTTTTGGCTCGTTTCATGATTTTTAATACTTAAATCAATTTCATCACAATAAGTCACCTTTTGTTTCAATAAGAAACTGTCATTTAAATGACTATACCAAATATGCAAATCAAAACTACCCTCAATCACCGGTTGTTGTTTAATAACACCTCGATATTGATGATTGCAAATCCAGCACCCTAAAATCTTATCAATATCATTAACAAGATAATCATGCTTTGAAATCGTCTTTTTTGTTCCTTTTGCAAGCGTTGCCTTTGTCATTATTTCATACACTTTTCCAGACATTTTGTCACCCCATATAAGAATATGTCAGAAAATAAAAAAAAGACTTCGCTTGAAGTCTTATTTTTGTTCTTTTGAATCTTTTAATACAACGTCATGTGCTCCACCTTCAACAATGGAAGTTGCAGAAACAAGTGTGATCTTTGCTTTTTGTTGTAATTCAGGAATCGTTAAAGCACCACAGTTACACATTGTATGTTTGATTTTTGATAAAGATAATCCCACGTTATCTTTTAAGCTACCAGCATAAGGTACGTAAGAGTCAACCCCTTCTTCAAAGGAAAGTTTTGAATCTCCACCCATATCATAACGTTGCCAGTTACGAGCACGAGCAGAACCTTCACCCCAGTATTCTTTCATATATTGTCCATTAATTTGAACTTTATTTGTAGGAGATTCATCGAATCTTGAGAAATATCTACCAAGCATAATAAAGTCAGAACCCATCGCTAAGGCTAATGTCATATGGTAATCATGAACGATACCACCATCTGAACAAATTGGTACATAAATACCAGTTTCTTTAAAGTATTCATCTCTTGCTTTTGCTACTTCGATTGTTGCAGTAGCTTGTCCACGACCAATACCTTTTTGTTCACGAGTGATACAAATCGATCCTCCACCGATACCAATTTTAACAAAGTCAGCACCACATTCTGCTAAGAATCTAAATCCTTCAGCATCAACTACATTACCAGCACCTACTTTTACAGTATCACCGTAATTTTCTCTAATCCAGTCAATTGTTAGTTTTTGCCATTCTGAGAATCCTTCTGATGAATCAATACATAATACATCAGCTCCTGCTTCTACTAAGGCAGGTACACGTGTTGCATAGTCACGAGTATTGATTCCAGCACCGACGATATAACGTTTATTTTCATCTAATAATTCATTTGGATTTTTCTTTCTATTTTCATAGTCTTTTCTAAAGACAAAGTAATGTAATCTTTGTTCAGCATCCACAACTGGAAGTGAATTTAATTTGTTATCCCAAATCATGTCGTTACATTCTTTAAGAGATGTTCCTAAATCAGCACAAATTAATTTTTCAAATGGTGTCATGAATACAGAAACTTTTGTATCCATTGATAAACGAGAAATACGATAATCTCTACCAGTAACAACACCTAATAATTTACCATTTGCTGTTCCATCTTCTGTTACAGCCATTGTAGCATGTCCTGTTTTTTCTTTTAATTCTAAAACATCTTTTAAAGTTGAATCTGGTGATAGGTTTGAATCACTTGGAACAAATCCAGCTTTATAATTTTTAACACGTCTTACCATAGCTGCTTGGCTTTCAATTGATTGAGAGCCATAAATAAATGAAACTCCACCTTCTTTAGCTAAAGCAATTGCCATATTATCATCAGATACAGCTTGCATAATTGCGGATACTAATGGGATATTTAATGATAATGCAGGTTCTTCACCTTTTTTAAATTTAACTAGTGGTGTTTTTAAACTTACGTTTTCAGCACGACACTCAGCAGATGAGTATCCTGGAACTAATAAATATTCATTAAAAGTATGCGATGGTTCTTCAAAATAAAATGCCATTTTTTTATCTCCTTAATCTTTCTATATTTTTGAAAAATTATAATCCCCAAATTTAAATAAGTCAATAATTAAAAAGAAAAAGTAGGTTTCCCTACTTTAAGGCATTATTAATTTGTTGATTGATTGTTTGAAGTATTTCATTTACCTCATTTTGTAAATATAAGTAATTAACAACTAAAGGATGATTTTCATAATATTCTTTTTTTTCTTGATACTCTTGTATTGTCTTTGTGACATCATCACCCTGTCTTGCTTTTTGATTGACAATCTTTTTTTGTAATACTTTTAATTCTTTTTCTAATCGTTTTAGTTTTTCATCATTTAAAACAAGTTTTTCATACTTTTGATATTCTTGAACAACTTCCAAACCTAAAATCTCTTGATTCAATTTTTGCGCAAGTTCTTCAATTCTAGTCAACTTGTTCACCTTTTAAAGCCCAAGTTTTTACTTCTGTTACTTTTACAGGCACAATTTTACCAATATCTTCTTTGCGTCCTTTGAAGTTAATCAATTTTTGATGCGCCGTATATCCTGTCATCATAGTTTCATCACGTTTAGATGGACCATCCACTAAAACATCAACAATTTGATTTAAGAAACGTTGATTTTGTTTTAAAGCTTTTTCTTTAACAACTTCATTTAATCTTTCTAAACGATCTTGTTTTTGTTCAAATGGAACGTTATCTTGCATTTTAGCCGCTGGTGTTCCTTCACGAGGTGAATAGATAAATGTATAAGCTAAATCATATTCACATTCTTCATATAAAGAAAGGGTATCTTGGAATTGTTCTTCTGTTTCATTTGGGAAACCAACGATAATATCTGTTGTAATTGAACAATCCGGCATCACTTCTTTAATCATATGGAAAAGTTCTAAATATTGTTCTCTTGTATATCTTCTACCCATTAATTTTAAGATTTCTGTATTTCCTGATTGTACTGGTAAATGGATATAAGGCATGATGTTATCATATTGGTTAATGATTTCAATCATTTCTCTAGAAAAATCCCATGGATGACTTGTTGTAAAGCGAATACGCGCAATTCCCGTTTTAGCAACTTCTTCTAAAAGAGTCGCAAAATCATAGTCTTCTTCTAAATCTTTTCCATAACTATTGACATTTTGTCCAAGTAATGTGATTTCTTGATAACCATCTTCTTTTAAGCCTTTAACTTCATCAATAATATCGCTCATTAAACGAGAACGCTCTTTTCCTCTTGTATAAGGAACAATACAATATGTACAGAATTTATTACATCCATACATAATATTAACCCATGCTTTATGCCCATTAGCACGTGTTACAGGTGTATTTTCAATAACATCCCCTTCTTTAGACCATACTTCTACAACCATTTCTTTATTGAACATCGCTTCTTTTAATAAAGTTGGTAAACGATGAATATTATGTGTACCAAAGATCAAATCTATATGTGGATGTTTTTCTAATATTCTTTTAATAACAACTTCTTCTTGAGCCATGCAACCACATAACCCAAAAATAAGATTTGGATTTTTCTTCTTTAAGTTTTTAACATACCCGACTTTACCAAATACCTTTTCTTCAGCATTTTCACGAATCGCACAGGTATTTAATAAAATGACATCGGCATCTTCAATTTCTTTTGCAGGTGTATATCCCATCATTTCAAAAATACCCGCTAAAGTTTCACCATCACGTTCATTAGCTTGACATCCATAAGTATGGATATAATATGTTTTTCCTTTACCTACATTTACCATATCACTTGGTATTTCAAAAGCATCTTTTAAATGATCAACTTGTTTTCTACTTCTTTTTTGAGCCTCTTTTAAATTTGGCCCTTTAAAATATTCACTATAATCTTTCATTTTTTCACCACATTTCTTTCCTATTATATACATAAAGTTATCTTTTGGCTAGAAAAAAATAAGGACTTATCAGCCCTTATCATTTTTATCTTATCCAAAGAACCCATCTGGTTGAATTGAGAAGTATAATACTTTTCCTTCAGGAGTTCCTTTGAAAACTCCTTTGCAATGACCTGCAGCTTCTTCAGGTGACAATTCAGTTTCACATTCAAATTCAGCTTTGATTCCTACTTTTTTAACATATTTACATGATACTTTATCATCTGAATATCCATCAAAGAAATCAATAATTTTTTGAACTTGTCCTGTTTGCATTAATAATTTACATTTTGCCATTTTAATAAAACCTCCATTTACATGTCAGTATTATACAATGATTATCTAAAAAAAGAAACCCTTTTCACGAAAAATTAACGTAATTCAATAACAAGACGAATGGCTGTAATTATTTTATCATCTACTGTCAAATCATGAAACGAAGGAATACAAATAAGTTCTTTTCCTGTAGGAATAATATACCCTCTGGCAATAGCAATCGACTTAATAGCTTGATTAAGAGCTGCAGCTCCTATTACTTGAATCATAAGTTTATCCTTTTCTCGCATTAATGATGCAATAGCTCCTGCCACGTGATTAGGAACTGATGTTGAAGATACTTTTATTATTTCCATATTTTTGCCTCCTAATTCACTATATGAATTCTTTATAAAAAAATAACAAAAAAGCATCTAAGATGCTTTGTAAGGATGATCCTCATTGATCAAAATTCTTTCAATTGAAATTGGTTGATGTTGTTCATTAAACTCCATAACCACACCAGCAAGTTGCCCTGAATTTTCTGATATTAAAAACTTAGAACTTAACCCTCGCATACGGGCAATCACACTATCTAAGTCACAGCCAAGTGAACTTAAATAAGGTCCTGTCATACCTGCATCAGAAATAAAAGCTACTTTTCCATCAATAATTCTTTCATCGGCTGTTTGAACATGGGTATGTGTTCCTAAAACTGCTTGTACTTTATCTCTACAATAATAAGCAAGTCCAATCTTTTCACTTGTTGCTTCAGCATGAATATCAATAATGTGAATATCTTGTTCAAGGTTTAAATAATCATCAATTTGATCAAAAGGATTTGAGTAACGATTATCCATAAAAACACATCCAAGAGCATTAGTAACACGAATCTTTGTCCCTTTAACATTAAACACCCTTGAAGAAACTCCTGGTAAAACCCTTGGTTGGTTATAGGGAACCACTAAACGATCCGCTTCATCAATAAAATCAAAAAGCTCTTTTTTATCAAAAGTATGATTTCCCATTGTCATACAATCAACACCTTCAAAAGTAAAAAAATCATAATGCTTTCTATTTAAACCTTTACCATGAGTGGCATTTTCAACATTAGCGATAACAAAATCAATTTGGTAGTCTTTACGAATACGATAAAGATAATCCTCAATCATTTGTCGTCCTACATTTCCAACGACATCTCCAATAAATAAAACCTTCATTTTCATTCCTCATTTCTAAATCAAAAACATTCTAACATAACAAAATAAAAAAAGGGAATGATTTTCCCTTTATTTAGCAATTTCACTTGCTCGAATTTCTCTTATAACAGTTACTTTAATATGCCCTGGATAAGTTAATTCATTTTCAATTTTTGTCTTAATATCACGTGCAATCTTATGACTTGCAACATCATCAACTTGATCAGGTTTTACGACGATACGAATTTCGCGTCCTGCTTGAATAGCGAAGACACGCTCAACACCATCAAAGCTTTTAGCCATTTCTTCAAGTTTTTCAAGTCTTTGGATATAGTTTTCAATTGTTTCACTACGACTTCCTGGTCTAGCAGCAGATAAGGTATCTGCCGCAGCAACTAAGATTGAAATAACACTTGTTGCCGGAACATCACCATGGTGAGACTCAATAGCATTAACAACTGTCGCATTTTCTCCATGTTTTTTTGCAAATTTTGCACCTAATTCAACATGGCTACCTTCCATTTCATGATCCATAGCTTTACCAATATCATGCAATAAACCAGCACGTTTTGCCATTTGTTGATTTAAACCAAGTTCAGTTGCCATAATACCAGCTAAATGTGCTACTTCTAAGGAATGTTGAAGTGCATTTTGTCCATAACTTGTACGATATTTTAATTTACCTATTTGTTTGATAATTTCTTTGTCAATACGAGAAATACCTAATTCAAATACCGCATTTTCTCCCGTTTTACGAATCACTTCATCTAATTCTTTTCTTGTTTTTTCAACAACTTCTTCAATTCTTCCAGGTTGAATACGTCCATCTCTAATTAATGTTTCCAAAGATAAACGAGCAATTTCTCTTCTTACTGGATCAAAACAAGAAATTGTAATAGCTTCAGGTGTATCATCAATAATTAAATCAACACCTGTTGCTTGCTCAATTGCTTTAATATTACGCCCTTCACGACCAATGATACGTCCTTTCATTTCTTCACTAGGAAGAGCAACAACTGTTACTGTTCTTTCAGTAACTTCTTCTTGAGCATATCTATTGATTGCATTAGCGATAATATCTCTCGATAAATCAGCCGCTTTACTTTTAGCTTCTTCTTCTTGTTCTTTAATATAAGCAGACATTTCTAGTGAAATTTGTTGTTCAACTTGTTTGAACAATTCTTCTTTTGCTTCTCTTGCTGACATAGCGGCAACTTTTTCTAATTCTACAACTTTTGAATCAATTTTATTTTTAAGTTCAGCCTCTAATTTATCTATTCCAGCCTCTTTTTCATTTAATTGTTTGACTCTTTGTGCTAAAACTTCTTCTTTTCCTTGAACGGTAATATCTTTACGTTCAATTTCTTTTTCACGATCAGAAAGTTTATTTTCAAGTTCAATAATTTCATGTCTTTGTTCTTTAATTTCTTTTTCCGCTTCTAACTTTAATTCGTAAGCTTGTGTTTTGGCATCTAAAATTGCTTCTTTTACTAAGTTATCAGCCTTTGTATTGGCATCATCAATAATTTTTTCTGCACTTACATTTGCTTTTGAAATATTAAGTTTGGCATATATAAAATAAATAAGAACACCTACAGCGATAGCTAGAACATAGGATAAAATAGAGACAATATTCATACTTGGCATAAATTCATCCTCCATTTTTTCTATGTATATTCTTATATGACGTGTTTACGCACAAGTATATTATATGTCAAATTCACATTTTTGACAATATTAAGTTGTCATGCAAAAAAAGTGATTTAAATTGAAAAGACCTAACATTTTACATAATGTAGATCCCTCTTTTCTTTCATTCATACTCCATATAAAAATCATATTATTGATATTTAAAAATGAAAACCTTTTTTCATTGACTCTCGCTCTTATCAAAAAAGGACAGTCTATAGGATTATCCGTTTTCAACTATAATATGAGATCACCAAAAACGTGCATAATATCATAATTAAAACTAAATACAATGTTTTCCTTGAAATTTTACATAGTAAAAAGGAAGAAGATTTACACTTCTTCCTCACTTGGCATTAATGATGCTTTAATTGCTTCTGTAATTTCATTCATAATATCAGGATGTTCAATTAGATAACGTTTTGCATTTTCACGACCTTGTCCAATCTTTTCACCCTTATAGGCATACCATGCTCCTGATTTATCCACAATATCTTTTTCAACCGCTAAATCAAGTACTTCACCATCTCTAGAAATACCTTTTCCATAAATAATATCAACAGAAGTTGATTTAAATGGTGGTGCAACTTTATTTTTAACAACTTTAATATTTACTTTATTTCCGACAATTTCTGTACCATTTTTGATAGCTTCACTTCTTCTAATTTCAACACGAACAGAAGAATAGAATTTTAAAGCACGTCCACCTGTCGTTGTTTCAGGATTTCCAAACATCACACCAATTTTTTCACGTAATTGGTTAATGAAAATAATTGTGCAATCTGTTTTATTCATGACCCCTGATAATTTACGTAAGGCCTTCGACATTAAACGTGCTTGTAGACCCATTTGTTGGTCTCCCATTTCACCATCTAATTCCACTTGAGGAACAAGTGCAGCAACTGAATCGACAACAACTAAATCAATCGCTCCTGAACGAACAAGTGTTTCTGCGATTTCTAATCCTTGTTCTCCACTATCTGGTTGTGAAAGAATAAGTTCATCAATATTGACTCCTAAGTTTTTAGCATATACAGGATCAATTGCATGTTCTGCATCAATAAAAGCAGCAGTTCCCCCTTGTTTTTGAACTTCTGCAATTGCATGTAATGTTAGAGTTGTTTTCCCACTTGATTCTGGTCCGTAAATTTCAATAATTCTTCCTTTTGGATATCCTCCTATTCCTAAGGCCATATCCAACGTTAATGAACCCGTTGGAATAACCGCTACATCAACAGCTGCACGATCTCCAAGTTTCATTACTGAACCTTTTCCAAATTGTTTTTCAATTTGTTTGATTGCATCATTTAAAGCTTGTTCTTTTTTTGTATCAACATCTTTTTTTACTGCCATAATTTTACCTCCTAACCCTATATACGCTTTTTTTCTTAATTTTTCTTCAAATTTTCATTAATTTTTTCAATTATTTTCTTTTTTGCAAATTCAACAGCCTTTGAAGCAATTTCTTGTCTACTTCCTGTTAAATTCAATTTATAAACAACAACATCTTGATAAGCAATCCCAATATAAACTTCACCTACTGGCTTACCTTCCATTGCATTTGGACCAGCATTTCCTGTAAAAGAAACACAAAGATCAGTATCTAAAATACTCTTTCCATTGACGCACATCAAAGTTGCAATTTTTTTAGAAACGACCCCGTATTTTTCAATCAAAGCATGATCAATCGATAAAAGTCTTTCCTTTGTTTCACTTTGATAAGTAATCAAAGAACCCTTATAAACCTTAGAAATGCCAGGAATACTTCCTAGCATTGTCGCAAAATTTCCTACTGTAAAACTTTCTACAGAAGAAATTGTTATTCCCTTTTCTATCAATAATTCAGCAAGTTCATTCATTACATTGACTCCGTTAACATATCTTTACTATCCATAAAATAATCAATTCCACTTACCACTGAAATAATACAAGCAATCCATACCATTATTTGTCCAACTGGTAAATGAATGATTGAAAAAGGAAAATCATTAAGTAATAAGAAAATCACACTAATCATTTGTGTTACTGTTTTTAATTTTCCTAAATATTTTGCCGCAATAACAACTTGCTTATTAGCTGCCACTAAACGAATCGCATCTACAATCGTATCCCTAGAAATCATAATAATAGGAATAATAATTGAAATTGTTCCATCACTTGCTAATAATAAGAAAATTGTATTGATTAATAATTTATCTGCAATAGGATCCGCAAATTTTCCAAAGGTTGTAATTAACTTTGATTTTCTAGCAATTTGTCCATCAAAATAATCTGTCAAAGAAGCTACCGCGAAAATGATAAATATAATAATATTTACAAGTGAAATATTTGCATTCAATATATGATAAACAGGCATATTGATTCCAAATGTTGTATAAGGAAACATATAAATAAGAATTAGAATTGGAACTAGGATAATTCTTGTAACCGTTAATTTATTAGGTAAGTTCATTATTTATCCAACGTTAACTTAAATGTTCTAACCTTACCATTAGATCTTGTTCCATTATGATCGCTTTCTTCTAATGGGATTTTTTGGTCATTAATATAATAACGATGTCCTAAGTTCCAACTATATGAAAATTCTAAATATTGAAAATCATTGACATTAAATTCTAATTCAACACTTTCACAAGCTGAATCATCTTTTAATGCATCCGAGGCAGAAATGTTTGCTAGATTACTACTATAAACACCTCGTTTAAAAGTATCAGTTTGATAGCTATTTGTATCGCCATTGACATGTAGATCAACTGTTGTCGCAAAAGTAAAGTCTACTTTTAATTTAAAAGTATCTCCTTCATATCCTTCTGGTAATTTAAAACTGTAATCTCCATCTGCATTTTTAGTAAATGTGATTTCAGATGTTGTTTGCTTTTTCGTTGTTTTTTTCTTCGTTGTTGATTTTTTTGTGTCTTTTGTTGTATTCTTTTTTATATTATCACTTGTTTCTGTTTGTGAAGGATTACTATTTTCGAACTTTGCATCCTTTGAGTTTGTGAAAATAAATGAATAACCTAGAACACAAATAATTGCAATCACAATAACGATCACAATTGCATACTTCACATATCTTAAAATATAGTGATCTTCATAAACACCTTTTTTTACGGGTTGTTTTTTAGGTGGTTGTATATTTTTTACTTTATCTACAAAAGTAACAGATCCTATATCTTCCTTTTTATCATCTATAGTTTTTAAATCAGCCTTTTTAATTTCCCTTGTAATTGCATAATAATCATCTGCAATTGTCTCATCTATTTCTAAGTATCTTGCGATTTTTTTAAGATACATTTTTACATAAAGCTCGTCTCCGACGAAGCGTTCAAAAGCACCATCTTCAATATCACGAATAATATTAACAGAAAGTAATGTAGCTTCTGCAACTTCCTCGATTGTAACGCCTTTGGCAATGCGGGCTGCTTTTATTTTTTCACTTATTTTGTCCATAAAGACATCCTCCTTTACACATAGGCATAATTAAACAAATAAATTATAGCACAAATGTTTTATTTAACAAATACAAAAACTCATTTTATTTCACTTATATTATATACTCTTTAAATAACATTTATATGAACAAAAAAAGAAAAAGCTTCCAAAGAAGCTCTAGAGAGTAATGATTCCAAACGTTGATAAAATATAGCTTAATAAAATAACGATCAAAGTTGGAACACAAATGTATTTCATAACAAAATTATAGATTTTTTCTCTTTTAAAAACCGATGAAATTTTAACTTCATCTGATACCGTTGATATCTTTGTAACAAAAATAATTAATAAAACTGTAGATAATGCAGCAACTGGCATCATACAAGAATTTGTCACAAAATCAAAGAAATCTAATAATGTCATGCCTAATGGTTGAATCCATCCTAAAACACCATAACCAAGTGAAATAGGAATACCAAGTAATAACATTTCACCAATCATGACAAAAGACGCTTTTTTTCTTGAAATATGTAATTGTTCCATTAATGTTGCAACTGAACATTCCATTAATGAAATAGCTGATGTTAAAGCAGCAAATAAAACAAGTAAGAAAAATACAAGACCAATAAAACCACCTAATTGAAGTGAATCAAATACTTTAGGCATAGTAATAAACATTAAAGAGGCCCCTGCATTTAAACTTTCTTTTCCTGAAAAAGCAAAAACAGCTGGAATAATCATCAACCCTGCAAGAAAAGCAATCAAAGTATCCATGATTTCTACTTGTGAAATAGCTTTTTCCATATCCACTTCTTTTTTCATATAAGAACCATAAGTAAATAAAATTCCCATTCCAATAGATAAAGAATAAAACATTTGTCCTACTGCCGCAATAACTGTCATGATACTAAAATTTGAAAAATCAGGAATAATATAATATTTCAATCCTTCAATTGCTCCTGGTGTCATCAAACCATAAACAGAAATAAAGATAGCCATAGCAACTAAAATTGGCATTAATACTTTACTTACTTTTTCAATTCCTTTTTCAACACCTTTAATAACTACAATAAAAGTAAGAACAGCAAAAACAATAAGCCAAAAAGCTGGTGACAACGAACTTGATATAAAACTAGAAAAATAAGTATCTTGTGTAAGTAAATGAGATGATCCTCTTAAATATTCAAATAAATATTTACATACCCAACCACCAACAACGCAATAATAAGGTACGATCAGCACTGGAATAATTGAATTAAGCCATCCCCCTATTTTTAATTTTTTAGCACCAAGCATTTTATAAGCTTTGATTGGATTATTTCCTGTCTTTCTTCCTAAAGCTGTTTCACTCACAAGCAAAGCAAAGCCAACAGTCAAAGCTAAAATGATATAGGTCAATAAGAAAGTACCTCCACCGTATTTTGCAGCTAAGTACGGAAAACGCCAAATGTTTCCTAACCCAACAGCAGAACCGGCAACTGCCATAACATATCCTAATCGCCCTGAAAAACTAGATTTTTTATTTGTTTCCATCGAATTTCCCCTTTTTAACATGCAAAAAGAATTATATTAAAACAAATAAAAAAGTCAACTCTAATGTGAAATAAATAACAAAAAAACAGCCCAAAAGGACTGTTTTTAATGATTATTATAATAATGATTTATATAATTCTTTGATTTCTTCTACATTTGTATCTCTTGGGTTACCTGGACAGCAAGCATCAGCTAAGGCAGATTCACTTAAGAATTGTAAATCTTCTTCTTTAACGATTTCTTTTAAGTTAGCTGGGATACCAACATCTTTTGATAATTGTTTAACAGCATCTACAGCAGCTTTACGATATTCTTCTTGTGACATACCTGTTGTATCAACACCCATTGCTTCAGCGATATCTTTATATTTTTCACCAGTATATGGAGCATTGTATTCCATAACTGTTGGTAAGATAATAGCATTTGCAACACCATGAGGTGTATCATATAAAGCTCCAAGTGGATGAGCCATTGAGTGAACTAATCCTAAACCTACGTTAGAGAATCCCATACCTGCAACATATTGACCTAAAGCCATACCTTCTCTACCTTCAGGAGTATTTTCTACAGCTCCTCTTAAGGATTTAGAAATAATTTCAATTGCTTTAATATGGAACATATCTGACATTTCCCAAGCACCTTTAGTAATATATCCTTCGATAGCATGAGTTAATGCATCCATACCTGTTGCAGCAGTTAATCCTTTAGGCATTGATGACATCATATCAGGATCAACGAAAGCTACAACTGGAATATCATGTACATCTACACATACCATTTTACGATCTTTTTCAACATCAGTAATAACATAGTTGATTGTTACTTCAGCTGCTGTACCAGCAGTTGTTGGAACAGCGAAAATTGGTGTACAAGGATTTTTAGTTGGTGCAACACCTTCTAAGCTTCTTACATCTGCAAATTCAGGGTTTTTATCAATAATACCTACTGCTTTTGCTGTATCCATTGATGAACCACCACCAATAGCGATCATATAATCAGCACCAGCATCATGTAATGCTTTGACACCTTGTTGAACGTTTTCAATTGTTGGATTAGGTTTGATATTTGAGTAAAGTTCATAAGCTAATCCTGCTTTATCTAATAAATCTGTAACTTTTGCAGTCACTCCAAATTTTACTAAGTCTGGATCTGAACATACTAAAGCTTTTTTGAATCCTCTTGCTTTTGCTTCTTCAGGAATAGATTCAATTGCTCCTTTTCCATGATAGCTTGTTTCATTTAATACAAATCTGTTTGCCATAATTAAATCTCCTCTTTTCTAACTACATACATTTTAGTATCATGTGAAAATAAAAACAAGTTACATTTAAGCCTATGTGTAACATTTCACATACTTTTTTTAAAAAAAGAGTAATTTCATTTTTTAGAAATTTACTCTCATTTATGATTTCTTTGTTGATGAATTATTTTTTTATGTGCATACATATTTTTGTCAGCAATATAAAAAGCTTCTTTAAATGGTAACGTATCATCCATCGCTGTATAATAGCCAAAGGCTGCATCAAGTTTTAAAATATTATCTGTCTTCGAATGAAAACTTTCTTGCAATTGTTCAATTAGCTTTTCAGCTTGTTGATGATCATGATGTGGACATAAAATTAAAAACTCATCTCCACCTACACGAATTGCAATACTTTCTTTAGAAATTGTTTCTTGAATGCTATTAGCAATTCTTTGTAATAATAAATCTCCATATTCATGTCCTAAATGATCATTAACTTCTTTTAAATAGTTACAATCGATCATAATCAAGCTTGTTGGAAAATCATCTTTTCGTACATAGTTTTTACTTCTTACTTCCATATAATTACGATTATATAATCCCGTTAGTTTATCTGTAAATGATAACTCTTCTAATTCTTTTTCAAGTCGTATTTGTTTTGTTACATCCGTAACGATTCCAATGATTCCAATAATCTTATCTTGATGAAAAACAGGATTTTTTCTTATTTCATAATATAATGATCCTGTTTCAAAAGGAAATTCACTAATATAATCACTGCCTTTTCCTGTTTCAATAATTTTTAAATCATCTTCATAATAAAGTTGTCCTAATTCCTTATTTTTTTGAATTTCTTTATCTGTTTTTCCAATAATACTATTTTCTTTTCCACCATTGACAAGAGCACAAATTTCTGAGGCAAAACGATATTTACATTCTGTATCTTAAAAAAAGATATTGGCAGGCGCACTTTTCATAAAAAGTAAAACTTCTTCTAGATTAAATCCTATTTGCTCATCCATATTTTTTCCCTCCCATGATGATTCTTTATTATTTACTATATAATATAAAATAAGATTTATTTTGTAAATATTGTACCCCCCCCCTCGATTTTTGTCAAATTATCTTATAAAGAAAAAAGGGAACAAAGTCCCTTAATCAATTGCATTTGCTGCTTGATATGCACTTCTAACGGCGCTAGCAATATCAGCTGTTCTTTCACCAGAACAATCACCAATATAAGCAAATGGTATATGAATATTTTCTTCTACAAAAATATTTTTCTTTGAACCTAAAGCATTAACAATTGTATCTGCTTTAATTTCTTTATCTTCTGTATAAACAATACTATTTTCAATATGATCCACTTTCGTATTAACATATTGTTTAACACCATGACTTTCAAAGTCTTTCATCATTAATGGTAAAACAGTTGTTGATTCACCTGCAGCAATTTTATCCATCATTTCCACAATTGTCACTTGATGACCTTTGTTAGCAAGATATTCTGCAGTTTCAGCACCTACAAGACCACCACCGATAACAACACAAGCACCTTGTACTTCTTGTCCATTTAAAACATCCCAACTTGAAACAATGTTGCTTTCTTTATGAGGAATAGGCATTTCCATGTTATGTGCTCCAATAGCTAGAAGTGCATAATCATAATCATTAATATCTTTTACTTCTTCATTTAAATGAATATCGACATTTAATGTAGGTAAGATTTTTTCATAATATTCAACACTTCTTAAAATTTCACTTTTGCGTGGTGGCACAGCAGCGATATTGATTTGTCCACCTAATTTATTTTCTTTTTCAAATAAAGTAACATGATGTCCTTTAATAGCTGCAACTCTTGCCGCTTCTAAACCAGCAATTCCTCCACCAATTACAACAACATTTTTAGGAGCGGCTGTCTTTTTAATCGACATTGTAGCTTCGTTACCATTTTCTGCATTTAAAACACAAGAAATATATTTTCTATTTTGAATTGCATCCACGCAGCCTTTATTACAGTTTAAACATTCACGAATACATTCTCCCCTTTGTACCTTTAAAGCAATATCAGGATCTGTAAGTAAAGAACGTCCATAACCAATAATATCTGCATCGCCATCATTTAAGATTTTTTCTCCAGCCTCAACACTTACAACTCTTCCGACTGTCGCTACCGGAATTGAAACAGCGTCTTTTACTTTTCTTGCAACAGGTAATGTCCAATTATAAGGAACATCTCCCATAGGTGGAATGGTATCTCCCATATTTCCTGTATGATTCGCTTGAGCTACTTGAATCATGTCGACACCTACTTCTTCAAGTCTTTTAGCAAAAGCAATTCCTTCTTCTTCCTTTAAACCACCTTTACCTCTAAAAGTACCATCTTCATTTTTAGTAACAATTGGTAATTTATATTCTATCGTAAGTTCAGGGGCTGCTTCTTTAATGGCTTGAACAACTTCTAAAGCATAACGAATACGATTTTCAAAACATCCACCATATTCATCTTCGCGATGATTTAAAATTTCTGAACAAAGTGATCCTAAAAGACGATCTCCATGCACTTCAATGGCATCAATTCCAGCAAGCATCGCTTTATGAGCACAACTTGCAATACTTTCTTTGATTTGATTAAGTTGTTCATGATTTGCTTCACTTACAAAGTGTTGCATATCATGATGAAGTTTAGCATACGCATCTTTTGTAAGCTTTTGCGCAATTTCTGTTTGTTTTAAAGCTTCATCTTCGTTTCCTTGTTCTTTTGCCTGCGCCGCTTTTTGACGAGCCATTCCCGCTTCCATAATCATTTTTCCAACACCAGGAACATCATATTCTGGATGGAAGATTTGTAAAGCGACTTTACAATCATATTGATGTAAGGTATCCGCTAATTGTTTAAAAGCTGGAATTTGTTCATCATTATAAAGTTTTGGTGTTGGCGAAGCTGTACGAACAGGAGCAACATCTCCAATAACAACATAAGATACGCCACCTTTAGCCAGTCTTTCATAAAAACTTAAACTTCTTTGTCCAATAGAGCCATCTCTTTCTTCATATCCTGTCGTAAGAGGTGGAAACATAATTCTGTTTTTTAATGTCATTTTTCCAACTTGAATCGGTTCTAATAGTTTCATATTATATCTCCCTTGTTATTTGATATGCTTGACTGATGGCATCTTTAAGTGTTCCAACCTTTTGACAATCACCAATTAAATGGGCATTTTCAATTGGTGAAGAAATTGGTTGATATCCCACCGCAAACACTAAAGTATCCACATCATTTAAAACATATTCTTGATTATTTTTTTCATATTTAATTGTTGTTTCATCAACGTAAGTAATTTTAGAATTAAGTTCAATCTTAACCCCTTTTTCCATCATACGTCTTGTAAGTAAACTCTTGGTTGCTCCTGATTCACCTGTCATTAAACCATTTGTCATTTCAATTAAAGTAATATCTCTATTTGTAGAGAATAAATCATTAATTAATGGTGCTAAATAATCAGCTGTTTCACAGCCAACAGAACCGCCACCAATAATCACAATTTTTCTACCTGGGAATTTTTTACCTGATAAAATATCATCCGCTGTCATTGTTTGTTTAAACACTTTATAAGCTTCTATTTCTTTTGGTGTTGCTCCAACGGTTGTAATGATTTCATAATCTTTAAATTCTGTTTCAATCATTTCTTTTGTAACCGTTGTATTGTAACGAATATCCACACCTTCTAATTGATTTTTCATATATTTTACAACTTTTGTAATTTCTTGTTTACCAATAGGTACACAAGCAATGAGTAATTGTCCACCTAAACGATCTGTTTTTTCGCATAAAACAACGTCATGTCCTCTTTTTTTAGCAACATAAGCTGCTTCCATCCCTGCTGGTCCACCACCAATAACAAGAACTTTTTTCTTAACGGATGCTTCTTCAATTTCTTCTTTTTCTACAGCTGGATTCACTGTACAACTGATTGGTTTTCCAAACATGATTCCTGTAAGACATCTTCCACAACCAATACATGGACGAATATCATCAATACGCCCTTCTTTAGCTTTATTAGCGAATTCGCTATCACATAAATTAGGACGACCAATCATACAAATATCTGTTTTACCGTTAGCAATCAATTCATCCGCCACCCATGGTTCATTAATACGAGAAACCGTTGCTACTGGAATCGAAACATGTTTTTTGATTTCTTCACTGGCATGCATATGTGGTGCTGGTGCTGTTCCACTTGCAGGCATAGAGCTTCCTCTTTTAATAGTATTTCCACCTGAAACATGAATAAAGTCAACAGTCGCCTTTTCTAATTGTTTAGAAACATAGATCATATCATTAAGTGTTAAACCACCGTCACTGTATTCATCTCCTGAAATACGTACATCAATGATAAAGTCTCTACCACATTGTTTTCTTACTTCTTCAATAACTTCTAAAGTAAGACGTAATCTTCCATGAATATCACCACCATATTCATCAGTTCTTTTATTATAAAGAGGTGTTAAAAAACCACCAAGTAAACCATGAGCATGCGCTGCTTGGATTTCCACACCATCTCCACCTGCTTTTTTAAAACGTAACGCTGCTTCACCAAATTGTTTAACAAGTACTTTTAATTCTTCTTTTGTAACTTCTCTTGGTGCACTTTTAGCATAATAAGGTCCTACATTTGATGGAGCTATTAATTGTGGTGTTCCTGGTATTGGAAAAGCCATATAAGCAGGATGAAACAACTGCGATAAGATTTTAGTATCATATCGATGCACAGCATCCACTAATTTTTTCCATCCTGGGATATAAGAATCATCATAGATTGACATATCTCCTGGTAAATATGTATAGGTTGGTTCTACGGTTGTTACTTCTGTAACAATCAAACCAACGCCTCCTTTAGCACGGGCTTCATAGTGTTTTACTAAGGCATCTGTGACGTATCCTTTATCAGCAAGATTTGTTGATAAAGGAGGCATAAAGATACGGTTTTTTATTGTTGTATTTCCTATTTGAATAGGGGTAAATAAATGTTGATATTGATTATTCATAATGTTTTCTCCTTCATGTTTATTTTATCACAAGCACAAAATGAAAACGTTATCATATAATGATAGTTATACCTATTTTTTGTCCTACAAAAATAAAAACAAGGACAAATTAACGCCCTTGTCAGCAACTATTCTTTTATTTTTATCATTAATTCATTCTTTTCTTGTTTTAAAGAAGCATGATCTATTTGTTTATAATGATAAAGGATTTCCTCATTTTCTTTAGTAATTTCAAGATTTTCATCTTGATAAATTCTCTTTTCATTTATAAGATGTTGAATCAATTCAATTTGTTTTTGATCTAAAGACATCCTTTGTTTACGTTGTTCTTTATTATACTTCAAATTCTTTTGAAATTGTTTACGATAGATACTTGGAGTAATTCCATACAATTCTTTAAATGCTTGACTATATGCTTTAGAACTTGTCATACCGCAATGAAAAGCAATTTCATCAATTGAATCCTTTCCCGCAAGAAGTGCTTCTAAAGAGTGACGTATTCTTACCATTGATAAATACTTTACAAAACTGACGCCTGTATATCTTTTAAATAAACGTGAAGCATAGGAATTACTAAAAGATAGATTCTTAGCAATATCTTCTAAATGAATATCTTTTTGATAATTTTGATCAATGAAAAGAATAGCTTTCATATAATTTTCATGATTTTTAGATGTTAAAGGAAGTTGTTCTATTGAATATTCTTTATTCTCACTAATGATATAGATTAAGTGAGAAATCACTTTATTCAATAAATAAACATTATCTTTCTTTTGAATAAAATGAAGTAATAAAATACCAAGTTGTTGTTGAATTTGTAGAAGTAACTTTTCATTTTGATTTTTACGACAAACACAAGATTTAAAACTTTGATCAATATCTCCTACCATATAATGAGGTAAATATGAAAAATCAATATGTAACGTTAAAATAATACTTTCAGGCTCATTCATTTTAAGCATATGAATATCATATGGTGCAATTAAAACAAGTTCATGTTTCTTAATAAGTGTTGACATACTTTCCGTAATAACTTCATAACTACCTTTTAAAACATAAGAGATTTCTAAACTTGATTGTCTTGAAAAAGCTAAACGATTAAATTGGTTAATACTTAAACTTAGAGGATAACCAAATTTTTGTCCTGAAAAGTCATAATAATAATTCATATTTTGCATATTTACCATCTCATTTCTTCTTTTATCTTATCATGAAAAAAGCAAGAAAAAAAGCCTCGTTAAAGGCTTATGGTAATGGTTTATCACTTGCAAGATAGAGATCATACCATTCTTGACGTGTAAGTTGTATTTTACAAGCTTCACTGATTTCTTTTAAATGAATAGGTGATGTTGTTCCAACAATCGGTTGCATTTTAGCTGGATGTCTTAAAAGCCACGCAATCGCAATTGTTGGTTTTGTTACGTGATATTTATTTGCAATTTCTTGCATAACATCGTTTAATTTTTGATAGTCAGGATGATCAATAAAAGTTCCTTCCGCCCAAGAAGCTTGAATTGAACTCCATGGTTGAATTGTAATATCATTTAAACGACAATAATCTAAAACACCACCATCTTTATCTTGAGCAAAAGCTTCTTTCATATTCATATTTAATCCCGAATCAATCATCACTGAATGAACAATCGATAATTGAAGTTGATTAATAATTAAAGGATATTTTGAATATTTCTTCAACAATTCAATTTGTAAAGGTGTATGATTTGAAACTCCAAAATATTTTACTTTTCCTGCTTGATAAAGTTCATCAAAAGCTTCTGCTACTTCTTGAGGATCACATAAAGCATCTGGGCGATGAAGCAATAAAATTTCTACATGATCCGTATTTAATCTTTTTAGTGAATCATTGACACATTGAAGAATATGTTCTTTAGAAAAATCATATCTTTTTCCTGGTACAATGCCACATTTTGTTTGAAGAATCATCTTTGCACGATATTCTGGATGACGTTTTAAAACTTCACCAAATACTTCTTCTGATTTTCCTCCACCATAAATATCAGCATGATCAAAAAAATTAATTCCTAAATCTAATGCTGTTTTTACAAGTTCTTCTACTTCTTCTACACTTTTACCACTAATTCTCATACATCCTAAAGCGATTTTAGAAACTGTCAAATCACTTTGTGGTAATTTATAATATTCCATCTTTTTATCTCCTATAATTTCAATAAATTTAAACCAACTTCTTCATCAAAATAACGATCTACTTCTCCATTAATAATTTGAATAACCATTTCACAGGTTGCAGAAACAATAGCTTTATTTAAATGTCCACCGAATACTTGTCCTTGATCATTTCCCGCTGATAAATGCATATGACTGTAATATTCATCATTCATTGTATTGATTGTTCCCGTAAGCGAAACAATTTCAAAATCACCTTTAAATTCATTGGCATAATATTTCTTTTCTTTTGTTTTAAAAACACCTACCGTAAATTCATTAATGGCACCAAGAGCTGAAATACTGGCGAGTTTAATCTTTTCTTTTAAAGCAACGTTTTTAACTTGTTTAACAATATCTTCTCCCTTATCCATTCTTACAATAATTGTTTGTTCAAATCTTTGATATTTCATTTTATCCTCCTTATCTATCTTTGATCAACACGATATTTCCATCTACCTGATAGAAAACGCGTAGAAAGTAATAAACATCTTGATACATTATCTAAAACCATCATGATCCATACACTTTCAAGTCCAAGCGAAAATACATTGATCATCAACATGGAACCAAAAATACGAATCCCCCACATTGTCATTAAAGAAAAAACAAAAGGTGCTTTTGTATCTCCCATCCCATTAAATGTTCCTTCTAAAATAATTAAAATACCATATATAGGTTCACTTACTGAAACTATACGTAAAACTCTTGTTCCTAAAGCAATAACGCGTGGATCTGGTGTAAATAAAGCCATTAAATGACCGGCAAATATAAATAAGAAAATTCCCGCCATCAACATAATACTTGAGGTAATGCAACAAGTAAGATAAGTCATACGTTTAACTTTCACTTTATCTTTTTCACCTACCGCATTTCCTACAAGAGTGCTTACAGACGATTGAAAACCATAACCCGGTGCATAGAAAGCTTGTTCAGCTTGAATGGCAATGGTATGTGTCGCAAAAGGAACAACTCCTAGTTTCGCAATTAAGGAAGCAAAAGTAACATGTCCTAAACAAATCACACTTCTTTCCATAACAACAGGTGTCGCAATTTTTAAACATTCTAAACATAATGGTTTATGAAAATGGAAACCGGTATGTTTAAAATCAAAAATTTGATTTTTATAATAATGTCTAAAAATCATAACGCCTCCAACAACATAAGAAATTGCTGAAGCAATGGCCGCACCTGAAACTGAAAGTCCCGCTCCGTATACTGTTATGCCAAACATCTTTCTTGTGGGATAAATCAAAATAAAATTTAAAACAATATTAATTAAATTCATATAAACATTGATCATCATCGGCGTTTTCATATCTTTAACTGCACGAAGCGTTGATGATAAAACGATAATCATTGTCCTAAAAATAAAAGGTGAAGAAACAATAAAGAAATAAATTGATGCATCTTTTCTTATTTCCTTTGCTCCATTTAACCAACCTGGTAAAAATGGTGCAATAATAACACTTATAATTGACGTTAATAAACCTATAACCAAGGAAATAAAAAGGGCTTGTTGTCCTGTCATCTGTACCTTTTTATGATTTTTTGCGCCATCAGCTTGAGCACATACCGCTAAGATTCCAACCCCAAAAGCGACTGAAATGCTTCCTAGAAGCCATGTAACTGATGATGTTAAACCAACTGCAGCCGAAGCTGTTGCTCCCATGGCACCGACCATAGCCGTATCTACATAAGTGACAATCGTATTCATTGCTTCTTGAATAATTGCCGGCCAAGCAAGATGACATATTCTTTTAATATCTGTTTTATACTTCATTCTCTCATCCTTCCATTAAGTCTATTATACAACAAAAAAGGGAATAAACAATGTTATTCCTATGCTGCTTGATATAAACGTGTTCTTTTAACATCTAGATATTTCCAGTATTTTCTTTCCCGACCGCCTACAGCTATTACTAATTGATCACTATAGCCAAATTCTCTGGCAATCGTTCCTTTTTTCACTTTAGAAATGTGTGTTAATTTACCATCAAGTATTGCATATTTCATAATAGCTACCCCCTTTATCTACTTCTATTATATATATTTAAGGAAAAGCTATTTTTATTTATATATATTTAAACACCTGTTTTTTGTATTTAAAAAGGAGATTTTAAATCTCCTTTTCTATTTATACTAGAAATCTACTTCAGTATCATAGTAGCATGCTTTTAATAGAGCAACCATTTCATCATGATTTGGAATACGTGGGTTTGATCCAGTACATGCATCAGCAATAGCGTTGTCTGCGATTTCATCAACACGTGCTAAGAAGATATCTTCTGGAACAAATCCAGTTTCAGCTGGCATACCATCTGCACCATATTTATTAATTCCATGAGGAATATTTAATTCATCATTCATCCCTCTTAAATATTTAATTAATAAAGTAACTTTTTCATCATCGTTAGCTCCACCTAAATGCATATAATCAGCAATAACACCATAACGTTTTTTAGCTGTTGGATCTTTTGCATTGAATGCAATAACTTTTGGTAAATACATTGCATTGGCAGCACCATGGATAATATGTCCACCTTGATCAACGAAAGCAGCTCCTGTTTTATGAGCCATTGAGTGAACAATACCTAATAAGGCATTAGAAAATGATTGACCTGCTAAACATTGAGCATCATGCATTGTATCTCTTGCATCCATGTCTCCATTATATGATTTTACTAAATTAGCTTGAATTAATTCAATTGCATGAATTGCAAGTGGATCTGTATAGTTACAATTTGCAGTAGAAACATAAGCTTCAATAGCATGAGTCATTGCATCCATACCAGTATGAGCAACTAATTTAACTGGCATTGTTTCAGCTAAATCAGGATCAACGATAGCAACATCTGGGGTAATTTCAAAGTCAGCGATAGGATATTTAATTCCTTTATTATAGTCTGTAATAATTGAAAAAGCAGTAACTTCTGTAGCTGTACCACTTGTAGATGGGATTGCACAGAAATGAGCTTTTTTACGTAATTTTGGAATACCAAATACTTTGCACATATCTTCAAATGTGATATCAGGGTATTCATATTTAATCCACATTGCTTTAGCCGCATCAATTGGTGAACCTCCACCCATAGCTACGATCCAATCTGGATTAAATTCTTCCATAACAGCTGCACCTTTCATAACAGTTTCAACTGATGGATCTGGTTCAATACCTTCAAATAATTTAACTTCCATTCCAGCTTCTTGTAAATAGCTAACAGCACGATCTAAGAAACCATTACGTTTCATTGATCCTCCACCAACACATACAATTGCTTTTTTTCCTTCTAAAGTTTTTAGAGCTTCTAACGCTCCTTTTCCATGATATAAATCTCTAGGTAATGTAAATCTTTGCATAACTTATTCTCCTCTTTTCCTACATTTAATGATATCACTTACATTTCCTTTTGGTTAGATACTAAAAAGGCATAGAGATATGCCTTTTTTTATATATCAAGTTATTTTTTTCACATTACATGTGCATTTTTTCACTTTACTTGTTCGATCACTTTTTTTAAACATTTAATAAAATTTTGATCTTCTTTTGATAAAACATAGCCTTTACGATAAATCAAATAATCAACATAGGGTGTTTTTTGATCTTTACATTCTTTTAAAATAAAATGATTATGTTTTAAAAGCTTTTTAGGAATAGGAGCTACCCACATATAAGTTTCAGGAATTTCATTTAAAAGTTCAAATTGAATTCCTCTTTCATAGATATTCATTTGTTTATGATGTTCTTGTTTTCCATCTTGAATATGTATATCTCCATGTTTTAATTCAATTTGTTTCTTTAAATCTTTAATACTTATTTCTTGATCTTTAAGCGGATTATCATTTGAAATAAGTATTTGATAATCAAATGAAAACAGTTTTTCATATGTTAATTCTTTTAAAGTTAAAATATTAAAATAATAATCTTGATCTCTTATTGGAAAACGCACAATTCCTAGATTATTTTCCCCATCATAAACATTTTGAATTGTATCAATCGAATTTGTTTCTCGATAATTTAAATTCAATTCTTTTTTCATATTATTATCCATCTTCAAATATTCAATAAACGCTTCCGATATATAGCTTGAACGAGGTACACAAATATCTAAATTAAGCTTATGGGGATCATCTTGATACATATTTTTTAAACAATCTACTTCTTGAACGATCTTTTTAGCTTGCATCAAGAATTCCTTTCCTTTTGTAGTAGGAACAACACCTTTATTATGTCTTTCAAAGATTTTAATATTGGCTTCTTCTTCTATTTCTTTAATTATTTTTGATAAACGAGGTTGATTTACATAGAGATGTTGTGCTGCTTTGGAAATTGATTCACATTTTTCAACTTCTATCAAATATTTTAAATGTAAAAAATTCATTTTCTAGCTCCTTAAATATAATATAACTATTATATCATTTCTATAAAAAAATTCTATGCAAAAACATAGAATTTATAAATAAGTTTCTTTAATATAATCAATTGTTTCTTCTAAATTACTTTTAGATAAATGAACTAACATATCTTTAATCATTGCATCTGTTTCTTCATGAATCACATAATAACCATGTGTTTTATTATAATAATCTAAAGGAGCAGAAACATCAAAGTCATTTCCACGATAGACCATCGTTGCCGCAACACGATCACAAAACATTTCCACAACATATTTTGTCGGCATTTTAGCAGGAACGACTCCTTGTCTTGAAAAATCAACCCAATATTCCCAATGATGTTTATTTCTTCCTTTATGATGAAGCCAAGCGGAAGAATAACCAATCGTTTCTCTTTCAATAGAATTAGGGGAACGTGTTCCTACCCAATATTTAGCTCCTGTTTTAAGTTCAGTTGGTGAATACTTTGATAAATCATGAAGGATTCCTTGTTTATAAAGACCACATTTAAAACAAAGCATTGTCACATAATATTTATGTTTATTAATTGTTTTCAAATGATTAATCAGTTTCACTTAAATCACCTTCTTGATATCTTGTCGCAAATATATCTTCATCACTTTCAGTTTCTACAATATCCCCTAATTCAGGAAGTTCATCTAAAGAAGCCAGTGAAAAAGCATCCATAAATTCATCCGTCACTCCATATAAAATAGGAAGTCCTGGACTTTCTTCTCTTCCTACTTCTTTAATAAGCGCTTTGGCAAGAAGTTTACGAATCATCGCATCACACCCTACCCCACGAATATCTTCTACTTTTGAACGGGTAATCGGTTGATTATAGGCAACAATGGCCAATGTTTCTAAAGCTGCTTGAGAAAGTTTTGCTTTGGATTGTTCTACCATTTTTTGATAATAAGGGAAATAGTCTGGGTTGGTCGCAAACTTATATTTACCACCAAAATTGACTACTTGGATTCCATTAAAACCTCTATGTTCATATTTTTCAATAAATTCATCCATCAATTCTGTTGCTTTCTTCTTAGAAACTTCTAATACAACTGAGATTTCTTTAATATCGAGTCCTTCATCTCCTCGAATATAAAGCATACCTTCTATGATATGGTCATAATTCTCCATTAAGCTTTTCCCTCCACATATATTTCATTAAATAAGCCATCTTGGCTAATTTCTATTTCTTTATCTTTCGCTAAAACTAAAATTGATAAAAATGTCACAATAAAGTAATAACGATCTCCTCTTTCAAATAAATCTTCAAGTTTTACTTTTTTATTCACTCTTACTTTAAAGAATTTTCTAATTTCATCACTTCTTTGTTCAATAGAAATATCTTTTTTAGAAATATGGGTATCAAGAGGTTTTGATAAAGCTTTTCTTTGAAACATCTTTTGCATAGCTTTCATTAAATCATAGACTTCTAAATCTTGAGGAATCATCGTTGAAGTATCCATAACATATTGTTCCATATTATCCGCTGGTTTAATGATTACTTCTTGACGTTTTTCATATTTTTCTTGAATTTCCTCAAGAACATCTTTATAACGTTTATATTCAATCAATCTTTTAATTAATGCTTCTCTTGGATCTTCTTGGTATTCATCATCAATTTGTACCTTTTCTTTAGGTAAAAGCATCTTACTTTTCATTTCAATTAATTGTGCTGCCATCACTAAATATTCTGACATGATTTCAAGTTGTGATGATTCCATCATATGTATGTATTGTAGATATTGATCTGTAATGACAGAAAGTTCAAGAGTTTGTAGATCCATTTCTTTTTCTTTAATTAAATGAAGTAATAAATCCAAAGGGCCTTGAAAATCCTCTAAAATAACTTGATATTCCATATTTCCACCTCTGATTGGTATTATAACATAAAAAAATATTTTTTATTTATTATCTTCGTTATTTCCTATATAATACGCATGAAAGGGGTTGTAAAATGTTTTCATTATTATCTATTATTTTAGCTTTTTTTGCGGGAATTTTAGGAGCACTAATCGGTGGAACACAAACCTTTATTTGTACAGGCTTTGTCGGTCTCCTTATATTTTTATTAGAACATGTTGGTGTTGATACAACATTTTTAAATGAAGCTTTATCAAATAATTTATTTTTACCATGTATTATCTTTAATGCTGCCGGTCTTGCGACAGCTTATGCAGGAACAAAACATAACATAAGAGGTGTTGAAACCTCAAGATCACTTGCTTTTACCAATGATCCAAAGGTTTTACTCGTAGGCGCTATCGGTGGGGTTTTAGGTTATTTGATTTTTGCCTTTGAAAATTATTTTTCATTTCCGATAGATACTGGAGCTGTTTCGGTTATTCTTGTAGGAGTTTTAGGAAGAATCTTATTCAATCAAGAAGATACATATAATAAAAAGAATTTAGATTTCTTAGAAAAGGCATCTCCTTCATTTTGGGGATTTCAATTTCTCATTGGTTTAGCTGTTTCTACTGTTATGGCTTATTTTGCAAAAGAAACAGGACTTTATACAATTGGTTTTTCTATTAGTGCCTTAACACTTATCTTTGCATTAAGTGATCCAGCTTTTCCAGCAACACACCACACAACACTTGTTGTTGGTTATGCCATGGCACAAACAGGAAATGTTGTCATAGCTATTGTTTTTGGAGTCATTGCTCATTTTATTGGGCTGATTTTTGGCATGGTATTCAACACAGATTGTGGAACACATATCGATCCACCAGCTGTTGCTATTGCTACATGTAGCTTTATTTTATTTACATTATTTTAAAGCAGGAGAATAACTTCTGTTTTTTTGTTTAATAAAAAATGTATAAATCGTACATATATTTTAAAAGATTTATGTACAGTTTATACACTACTTCTTTGGTTCTCTAATAATGAATTGAAGTAAATCTTTTCCATTAAAAGGAATCAACGGATATAGATAAGAAAAACCAAAAGGTTTTAATGATATTAAATACATGTATAAAATAATTTGATACGCAATAAAGCCTAACCAGCCAAATAATCCTGAAAATAGAATCATAAAGATTTTTACATATTTATTCGTTAGTGAGAGTTCATAATTAGGAGTTGCAAAATCACAAACATTTCCAATAGATACAAATAATAAAATCTCACCTGAAAAGAAACCCAGTTCAATCGCAAATTCACCTAATAAAATCGCAGCAATCATTCCCATCGTATTTGAAATAGAATCAGGCGTATGAATAGTCGCAATTCTTAAAAGTTCAATAGCCAGTTCTACCAAAATAATAGAAAAGAGTGTTTTAAAACTGATATTTCCTTGATTTTTAATCAGCATCCATAAAGGAACTAAATAAATAGAAAGAAAAACTGCACTAAAACGAATTAAACGAATAAAAGTTCCAATAATAGGTGTTTGACGATGTTCTTCTACGTGTTCTAAAATTTCAAATAGAGTTGTAGGCAACATCATAACCGAACTTGAAGTATCACAAATGATGGCAAGATAACCATGATGAATATGTGTCGACACAACATCTGGTCGTTCACTATATCTTACAAGTGGAAAAGGATTATAACCTTGATCAAAGATCAGTTCTTCTAAAGCTCGATCTGTCATAATTAAATCTTCATTTTTAATTTCTTGTAATCTTGCTTTAATACTTTTTAACATTGTTTGGTCTATTTTACTTTGTAGATAACATAAACAAATATCTAATTTATTCGTTTTTCCTACTGTTACTTTTTCCATCACTAAATCTAAAGTACGTATTCTTCGACGAATCAGTCCTGCACAATTTAAAAGATTTTCATTAAAACCATCTTTACTTCCTCTTACTGATTTTTCTGTATCAGGTTCATCAATAGAACGAGAAGGAAATTGGCGGGTATCTAAAACATAGACTTTTTGTTTTTCTAAATCTTTTACAATAGCACATCCTGTAAGCATGGCATATTCATATTTGGTAGTATCTGTTTCTTCTTTGACATCACCATTATTTAAGCAATCTTTTAATGTTTTTCCTTTCGCATTAGTAATACCTTCAACTAAATAAGCAATTAATTCATCAGAGCAGAGACTTGAAACATAATTGATTTCTATTTTTCGATTATGAAAATCAAGTATTCTAACATTGATATCAAATGAATTATTATTCATGATTTTGGTTTAAAAAAGATTGCGACTAAAAAAGCAAATAAAATAGCTGAAGCAATACCGGCTGCCGTTAAATCAAACATTCCCATAGCCAATCCAAAAACACCATATTCTTTTGTCATTGCCATAGCACCATGCATTAGTGAATGTCCAAAGCTCGTAATAGGAAGCATTGCTCCGGCATGGAAGATTTTGATTAAGCGATCATAAATATGAAATAAATCTAAAAGTGCCCCTATAACTACAAAACTACAGGTAATATGTCCTGGTGTTAATTTGGTATATTCATATATTAATTGAGCAACAACACAAACAAAACCACAAAAAAGAAAAGATAATAGATAATTCATACAACAACCTCCAATACGTAGCCATGACAAACACAAGGAATGGATAATTTTTGATTTGTCATAACAGGATTTAATAAAGCACCTGTTGCTAAAACAAGCACTCGTTTATATTTTCCTTGAAGCATCATTTTATAAATGTAACCAAAGCTAACAAGTGCATTACAAACAGGACCACTTCCACCTTGATAAACATTTTGAGTAACATCATATAAAAGACAGCCACAATCATCATATTCATTATATTTTTGATTTTCTTCTTTCAATAAATCTTTCATGATTGTTTTACCATAATGAGATAAATCACCTGTTAAAATAAGATCATAGTAGGTTCCATCTCTTTTTAAATCTTTCATGTGTTGTAAATACGTATCTAAAGCTGCTGGGGCCATGGCACGTCCCATGTCATTTGCATCGTATTGATCGTAGTCGATTACTTTACCTAAAGTTATCGATTCAATTCTAATTGAACTTGGTTTATTCGATAAATAAACCGCTACACTTCCTGTTGCTGTAAAAGTCATGGTTTCTTTTCTTTTGATTCCATATTCTAAAGGGTAACGAAATTGTCTTTCCGCTGTAGCATTATGAGAAACCGTACAAGCAATTGCTTTATGAATATTATGATTTTCAATCATAATTGAAGCATTAGCTAAGGCAAGACCAATGGTGCTACATGCACTGTATAATCCAATAAAAGGACGATGAAGATGATTTGCGTAATAGTAACAAGCTGTTAATTGATTATTTAAATCTCCCCCAAAATAAAAATCTATTTCTTCTTTTTTTACTTTTCCGTTTTTTAAACAAATCAAAAGAGCATCTTTCAACATTTCAATTTCTGCTTGTTCATAACTGACATTATGATGATAATGATCAGGATAATGTTTATCAAAATAATGACCTAAAGGTCCTTGATATTCCACGATTCCTGCTGTCGTTGCAACACTTTGAATATAAACATTATCAAAGACAAAACTGCTACCAGAAATAGGTGATGACATAACGCAATCCTCCTACAATAAATGAAGCAACAATTCCAAAAGTAATAACTGCTCCGCCAAGTTTAAAAATATTTGCACCAATTCCAGTAACTAAGCCTTCACTTCTTGCTTCTAGTGCACTTGAAGTCATGGCATTAGAAAAACCAGTAATAGGAATAAATGAGCCTGCTCCGGCAAAATCACCTAAACGATCATAAATACCTAGACCTGTCAGTATTGCAGCAATCAATATAAGGGTAATCAACATAATAGGTGTGGCTTCTTTTTCACTAAAAGAAAAGATTTTTTGATAGAAATTTAAAAAGAATTCTCCAATCATTCCAATAATTCCCCCAACAATAAAAGCATTAAATGTATGTTTTAACACTTGTTTTTGAGGTTTATTTTTTTCTGCAATTTCATTATATTTTTTTATATTCATAGATTTACCTCCACATTTTTAGGATAGACAAAAAATATGAATATAAACAAAAAACAGATGTTTCCATCTGTTTAAAGTTCATTTGTAAGTAATTGGATATATTCTTTTAAAGGTTCATCAGCCTTTGCACCATGTTCTTTGATAATATTAACAATGGCACTTCCAACAATAACACCGTCTGCATATTGTTTAAATTCTTTAACTTGTTCTGGTTTATTGATACCAAACCCAATAGCTACTGGTGTATCTGTGACTTGATGAATATGATTGATAATTTCTTCAAGATTGTTTGCAAATGAAGTATCCTCTCTTGTTCCAGTAACTCCCATTGAAGAGACTAAATAAATAAATCCTTTTGCATCTTTTGCAATCATTTCAACACGATCTTTACTTGTTGGAGCAATCATAGAAATTAAAGTAACATCATAGTTATAACAAACATCTTTGACTTCTTGACTTTCTTCATAAGGTAAATCAGGAAGAATGATGCCATCAATGCCTACTTCTTGGCATTTTTTAAAGAATGCATCATAACCGTAATGAAAAACGACATTTAAATAGGTCATAAAACAAAGTGGAATATCACTTTTTTCTCTTACCTTTTTAACCATTTCAAAAACATCATCTGTTGTGACTTTATTTTTTAAAGCACGCACATTAGCTTCTTGAATAGTCGGACCTTCCGCAATAGGATCAGAAAATGGAATACCAATTTCAATAAGACTTGCTCCTGCTTGTTCCATATCTAAAATATAATCAACTGTTTTATCTAATACTGGATCTCCTGCTGTCAAAAATCCAATAAAAGCTTTTTTATTTTCAAAGGCTTTATGTATTCTATTCATAGATTTCTTTCCCCCTATATCTCGCAATTGCAGCAACATCCTTATCTCCTCTACCTGAAAGACAAACAATTAAAATGTCATCTTTTTTCATTGTTGGTGCAATTTTGATTGCATGAGCAATCGCATGGGCACTTTCAATAGCACAAATAATTCCTTCAGTTTTTGCAATGTATTCAAAAGCATCTACTGCTTCATCATCAGTAACTGGAACATATTGTGCTCTTTTTGTATCATGTAAATAAGCATGTTCAGGACCAATACCTGGGTAATCTAAACCAGCTGAAATAGAATATACAGGAGCAATTTGTCCGTATTTATCTTGACAGAAATAAGATTTCATTCCATGGAAAACACCTAATGATCCTGTCGCAATTGTTGCGGCTGTTAAAGCCGTATCGACTCCTTTACCAGCAGCTTCACAACCAATAAGTTTTACATCTTTATCATTAATGAAGTTATAGAACATTCCCATGGCATTACTTCCACCACCTACACAAGCCATAACAGCTGTAGGAAGTTTTCCTTCATATTCAAGAATTTGTTCTCTTGCTTCTTTAGAAATAACACTTTGGAAATCTCTAACCATCATTGGAAATGGATGAGGTCCCATAACAGAACCTAAAACATACATTGTATCATCCACACGTTTTGTCCATTCTCTCATCGCTTCATTGACCGCATCTTTTAAAGTCATCGTTCCTGTAGTAACAGGATGTACTTTAGCTCCTAAAAGTTCCATACGATAAACATTTAAAGCTTGACGGTCTGTATCTTCTTTTCCCATAAAGATCTCACATTCAAGGCCAAGTAAAGCCGCTGCTGTTGCTGTAGCCACCCCATGTTGTCCAGCACCTGTTTCCGCAATAATTCTTGTTTTTCCCATTTTTTTAGCCATTAATGCTTGTCCTAAAACATTATTAATTTTATGAGAACCGGTATGATTTAAATCTTCTCTTTTTAAATAGATTTTTGCTCCACCTAAATCTTCTGTCATCTTTTTAGCGTAATACAACAAAGATGGTCTTCCTGCATATTCTTTTAATAATGTATTAAGTTCATCATTAAAAGCTGGATCATTTTTATAAAATTCATAAGTCTCTTCAATTTTGTGAATTTCACTCATCAAAGTTTCAGGGATATACTGTCCCCCATGTATCCCATATCTACCCTTCATTTCTAACTCTCCTTACGATTTTCTTAATTTTTTTTTCATCTTTAAATCCATCTGTTTCAACCCCACTCGAAACATCTAATGCATAAACGTTCTTTTTTAAAGCATCATCAATATTTAAAAGATTAATTCCTCCCGCTAAAAACACCGGCTTATCTACTTCTTTTAACATCGACCAGTCAAAACTTTCCCCTGTTCCACCTGTTCCATGATCATAGAGATAATAATCAACATCATAATGTTCATTAAAAGAATCCTCATTTTTAATTTGAATCGCTTTAATAATAGAAACATCTACCTTTTCTTTTAAAGCTTGAATATATTTTTGATCTTCTTGTCCATGAAGTTGAACAAGATCAATCACATGCTCCTTCACTAACTTTTCAACAAAAGAAATATCCTCATTTACAAAAACACCAACTACTTGAATTGAAGATGTTAAATACTTTTTCAAATCAACTACTTGATCATATGTTAGTTTTCTTTTCTTCCCCGCAAAAACAAAACCAATATAATCTGGTTGATACTTATTGACATATTCAATATCTTCTCTTCTTTTTAAACCACAAATCTTAATCTTCTTCATCTAAGCCTTTTAAGACTTCTAGTGTATGTCTTTTATCATGGCTTTTCATCATTGTTTCACCAATTAAGACACCATTTACACGATGTTTTTCTAATAATTCAATATCTTCTCTTGTTTTAATACCACTTTCAGAGATAAAAATCACATCATCATCAACCATATCTCTTAATTTTAATGTTGTATTTAAATCAACACTGAAATCTCTTAAATCTCTATTATTTACACCAATAATTTTAGCACCCACACGTAATGCTTTTTTAACTTGCATTGAACTATGTGTTTCCACAATTGCTGACATACCTAAATTATGTGCTAAATTGACACAACGCATTAATGTAATTTCATCTAAGACACCTGCAATCAATAAGATGGCATCTGCTCCTAAGATTTTAGCTTCATAAACCATATATTCATCTACAACAAAATCTTTTCTTAAAACAGGAATCTTCACAATACGTTTGATTTCTCTTAAAAAATCATCATCCCCTTTAAAAAAATCAGGTTCAGTAACAACTGAAATAGCATCAGCACCAATCATTTCATATTCTTTCGCAATTGCTTTAAAATCAAAAGTAGAAACAATTTGACCTTTTGATGGAGAATGTCTTTTTACTTCTAAAATATAAGACATTCCTTCTTTTTCTAAAGCTTTTTTGAAAGGAAAACTTTGATCAATAGGCATAGCAAATGCTTTTTCTTTTAATTCATAAATTGAATGACGTTTTTTGTTTGTTTCAACACGTTCCTTTGTACTTTCAACAATATCTTCTAAAATCATAATATACGCTCCTATTTGTTTGATTCTTTTATAAATTCTTCTAATTTATCTTTTGCCTTTCCACTATCAATGAGTTCAGCCGCTAAATCAACCCCTGCTTTTAAAGAATTAACCTTACCTCCAACATAAAGTCCAGCCCCTGCATTCATTAAAACCGCTGTTCTTGGACCTCCTTGTTTACCACTTAAAACATCTAAAGTAATTTGAGCATTTTCTTTTGGTGTTCCACCTATAAGTTCTTCTTTTAAACATCTTTGTAAACCAAATTGTTCTGGAAAAATCGTATAAGTTTTAAATGTTCCTTCATTGATTTCACATACAAATGTTTCATCAGATGCAGAAATTTCATCTAAGCCATCTTTACCATAAACGACCATTGCTCTTTTAACCCCTAAATTACTTAATACTTGAGCAAGTGGTTCAACCAATGCTTCATCATAAACACCCATTACTTGATAAGTAGCTCCTGCTGGATTTGTAAGTGGTCCTAAAATATTAAAGACTGTACGAATACCTAATTCTTTTCTTACAGGTGCAACATATTTCATCGCTAAATGATAGTTTTGTGCAAATAAGAAACAAATATTAATATCATTTAATAATTGCTTACTTCTTTTTTCGTTGATTGCAATATCAACCCCTAAAGCTTCTAAACAATCCGCTGCTCCACTTTTTGAACTTGCTGCACGATTTCCATGCTTAGCAACTTTAACACCCCCACTAGCAATCACTAATGAAGAGGTTGTAGAAATATTAAAAGAGTTTGATCCATCTCCTCCGGTTCCTACAATTTCAAGAACATCTTGATCATTTAATAACTTCACACAATGTTCTCTCATTCCTTTAGCACTTGCTGTTATTTCATCAATGGTTTCACCTTTAAATGAAAGTGCTGTTAAATAAGCAGCTTTTTGAATATCAGAAGCTTGCCCATCCATGATTTCATTCATGCATTCATAAGCTTCTTGATATGTTAAATCTTCTTTTTTAGATAATTTAATAATTGCTTCCCTAATCATTTTGTATCTCCTTTAAAAAATTTTCAACTATTTTTTTACCTTCTTTTGTTAAAATCGATTCTGGATGAAACTGTAAACCATAAATTGGTTAGTTTTTATGACAAACCGCCATGATTTCTCCATCATCACTTTCCCCTATAATTTGTAAACAATCAGGTAAATTTTCCTTTTTAGCAGCTAAACTATGATATCTTGCAACCCTTGTTTTTTCCCCGATTCCTTTGAATAAAAGATTATTCGTATTTACTTTAATAATGGAAGATTTTCCATGCATCACACTTTTTGCGTAACCAACAATGCCCCCAAAAGTTTCAACGATGGCTTGATGTCCTAAACAAACTCCTAAAATCGGATATTTTGTATAATAGGTTTGAATGACCTCTTCTATAATTCCTGCTTCACTTGGTTTACCAGGACCTGGTGAAATAATAATGCAAGAAGGAGTGAATTTCTCTATTTCTTCAACAGATATTTCATCATTTCTTACAACCTTGATTTCTTCATTAATAGAACCAATCAATTGATAGAGGTTATATGCAAAACTATCATAGTTATCAATAAGTAGAATCATAATCAATACCTCCATCTGCCATTTTAATTGCTTCTACAACGGCTCCTGCTTTATTTAAACATTCTTGATACTCACTTTCAGGAACACTGTCATAAACAATACCTGCCCCACTACAAATAGAAATTTCATTATTTCTTTTATAAGCTAAGCGAATACCAATGCATAGATCCATATTTCCTGTAAAATCTAAATAACCAATGGCACCACCATAAATGCCTCTTTTATTTTGTTCTAATTGATTAATAATTTGACAAGCTCTTATTTTAGGTGCTCCTGATAACGTTCCTGCAGGAAGTAAAGAATCAATTGCATCTAAGGCATCATATTCATCTTTGATTTCACTACTTACCACACTCGCTATATGAATAACTCTCGAGAACTTTAAAATATCCATATAAGAAATAACTTTTACACTATTAAATTTAGAGATTTTTCCTAAATCATTTCTTCCTAAATCAACGAGCATATTATGTTCAGCTAATTCTTTTTCATCTTTTAATAATCCTTCTATTAATTGTTGATCTTCTTGATCATCTTTTCCTCTTTTTCTTGTTCCCGCAATTGGGAAAGTTGTTAACTTCTTTCCTTCTAGCTTAATAAGGGTTTCAGGAGAAGCTCCTGCTACTTCAATATTATCACTTGCAAAGTAGAACATATAAGGTGACGGATTCGTTGTTCTTAATACACGATAAGTATCAAAAAGAGAACCTGTTGCTCTTGCATATTGTCTATTTGATAAAACAACTTGGAAGATATCCCCTTCTTTAATAAACTCAATACCTTTTTCAACCATTTGACAATATTCTTCTTTAGAAAGAACGGGTTTAAAATCATCTAATAGTTTTAATGGCTGAACAAGTGTTTTAACATGTTTACGAACAATGTATTCAAGTTCATCTAATTCTTTAATTCCTTTTTTATAATTCTTTTGTAAATCATCTGTTTTAATATTGACGATAAGAATCAATTTTTGTTTAAAGTGATCAAAACAAATCACTTTATCAAACAACATTAAATCAACATCATTAAAACCATTATCCTTTTGATTTTTAATAATTGAAGGCTCACTGTATTTAAAATAATCAAAACTAAAATAACCAACCAATCCCCCTGTAAAAGTAGGAAAACCTTCTAACTTTAAACTACGATTTTCATTTAAAACCTTTCTGATATATTCTTTAGGATGTTCTACCTTAAAGATTTTATCATTGACTTTCATCATCTTGTTGTAACATGTAATTTCACTTTTAGGATCAAATCCAATAAAAGTATATCTCCCCCATTTACTTTTATCTTCATGACTTTCTAACATGTAAACATGTTTAGAATACTGTTTTAGTTTTCTCATCAATTCGATTGGTGTAATCATATCACTATAGATTTCTTTTTTTATTGGAACTAAATCGCAATCATCTAGATTCATTTTTTCTAATGTTTCCAATTCTGGATAATACATTAAACTCCCCCCTTATAATTAAAAAAACCGTCCTGAAAGTTAAACTTTCAAGGACGGTTATATCCGCGGTGCCACCTTGTTTCATGATTATAAAATCATGCCCTTAGCTAGATGCTATCACATCTACGACTACTTACGTAAGCCTAACGTCAAAGAATACTCAGCCTAAGCCTTTCCTTTTGCCCTCAGTGGTCCATTTAATAGCCTGCGTTCTGTTTGCTTCCACCATCCAAACTCTCTATAAGTGCACGATCTATTTTTATCTCCACTTCATCGGTTTTTACTTGTTTGTATTATAAAACTGTTTCAAAAACAAAGTCAACAAAGTTAAACAATGTTTTATTTTTTATACAATCTATTTAGCTTTATCAATTGCTTCAATAACCGCATTTCTAAAGCCATTTTCTTCTAAAGCTTTGACTCCTTTGATGGTAATTCCTCCTGGTGAACAAACTTGATCCTTTAATAATCCTGGATGAGCATTCGTTTCTTGCACCATTTTGGCACTTCCTAAAACGGTTTGACTAGCAAGTTTATAAGCTAAATCACGTGGTAAACCATTTAAAACAGCTCCATCAGCAAGTGCTTCAATAAACATATAAACAAAAGCAGGTCCACAACCACTTAAAGCTCCTCCAGCAATCATTTGTTTATTATCAATCACATAAACTTCGCCAATGCTTTCAAACATTTGATAAGCAAAATCAAATTCTTCTTGAGTCAATGTATTTTCTCTTTCAAATAGTGTTACACCTTTAAAAACCTTTGCAGGTGTATTTGGCATAATTGTAAGATGATGTGTTCCAGGAATGAGTGTTTCATATTTTTCATGACTATATCCTGCCACGATTGATATAATTGTTTTATCATCTAAAAGATCTTTTACTTTATCAAGTACACTTTCAATGACATTTGGTTTAACCCCCATTAAAACATAATCACTATGTTCTACCAAATCTCTTTCGCTTGTACAAACACACATCCCATAATCTTTTTCCATTTGTGTAAGTTTATCTTGGTTGATGTCAAAACCACAGACATCTTCTCCTTTGATAAATTCACTTTCAATAACACCTTGACAGATTGTCCCTGCCATATTTCCTAATCCTATAAAGCCTAATTTCATTTTTAAATCTCCCTTTTATAAAAAAGAGCTAACTGCGTTAGCTCTAAATTCTTCTGTTTTTAATAAATGCTGGTGGAAAACCATCATCATCGTCATCATCATCGTCAAACGAATCATAAGTTTGAGGTTCATCACCTAATGGTTTTGCGACTGAAGGTTGTACAGTAACTTCTTCTTTTTCTTCTTCAAATCCAGTCGCAATAACTGTAACGATGATTTCATCATCTAAGTTTTCATTAATAGCGATACCTAAATATGTGTTAATATCATCCCCAACTTCTTGAGTAATTGTTTCAAGGGCAATATTTGCATCATATAATGAAATATTTGGTCCACCTGTAACATTAATAATTGCATCTTTAGCTCCAGCAACAGAGACTTCTAATAATGGTGAAGAAATAGCACGTTTAGCAGCTTCTTTTGCTTTATCATCACCAGAAGACATACCAATACCAATTAAAGCATTTCCTCTATTTTTCATAACCGCACAGATATCAGCAAAGTCAAGGTTGATAAATGCTGGAACAGCAATTAAGTCAGTAATTGTTTGAACACCTTGTCTTAAAACATTATCTGCTTCTCTAAATGCTTCTTGCATTGGACGACCACCAATTAATTGTAATAAACGATCGTTTGAAACCACGATAATACTATCAACATTTGCACGTAATTCATCAATACCTTCAATAGCTTGTTTTTTACGTTTCATTCCTTCAAAAGTAAATGGTTTTGTAATAACACCAACAGTTAACGCTCCAAGTTCACGTGCAATCTTTGCGAATACCGGTGCAGCACCTGTTCCTGTTCCACCACCCATACCTGCAGCGATAAAAACCATATCAGCTCCTTCTAAAGCTGTTCTAATATCACCTTCAGATTCTAAAGCAGCTTTTTTACCCATTTCTGGATTACCACCTGCTCCTAAACCTTTTGTTAAATCTTTTCCTAAAACAATTTTATTTTCAACTGGTGAGCGACGTAAAACTTGTACATCAGTATTAGCGACAAAAAATTCTACCCCTCTTACCCCTTCTTCAACCATTCGATTGACAGCGTTGTTTCCTCCACCACCAACACCAATGACTTTTATTCTTGCTACTTGTTCAAAATCTAATTCTTCGTTCATGATTTTCCCTCTCTTTTATTTATTCTTCTTCACCAAAGAAAGTATCAAGTAATCTACTGAACCTTCCAGTTTTTTCTTTTGTATCCTTTGTTTTTGTTAAACCTTTAAATTTTACAGCCATTGTATTAGAAATATCTGGTAATATAACCGATGTTTCATAAGCTCCTAAATATTTTGCTCGATCCGACATATAGAAAATCATTCCTACTGCTGAAACAAACGCCATATCGCGAATCCCTATAATATCTGGACGATAAACTCTCACAGGACCTTCTAAAACATTTCCAGCTACCTTATCTAACATTTCAAGTTCACCGCCACCACCAACGATCAAGGTCTCATAATGACTACCATCATCAATGATCTGTAATTTTTCTTTAATTACATTTAAAGCATCAACAGTTGCTTCTTCCAAAATATGCGCAAAATCTTTTTGCGTATAATCTTTTCGTCCATCCGGTAATTCTGTTGAATGAATAATATCTTCCTGTCCTATCGTATAATCTAAAGAACCATATTTAATTTTATAAGCTTCTGCTTGATTCATTGAGATTTGTAGGTTTTGAGCAATAGCTCTTGTCAGGTTATATCCACCTACAGAACATACTGTCAAATATTTTAAATAACCATCTTTATAAAAAGAAATTGTTGAAGTCTTATACCCCATATCAATCAATACAGCACCTTCTTGAAGATAAACAGCATCAAACGCTTCTTTCGCACACGCAAAAGCATTAATACAGATATCCATAACTTCTAAGCCTGCTTTTTCTACAGCCATAATATATGGATATAAAATACATTTTTGTGAAGTAATAACGAGTGTATCAACAATTAAATTTCTTGATGATTCTCCAATCGGTGGTTGATTACTGATCCCAAAATCACCATTAAATTTAACAGGAATCACACAGACTACTTCTTCTTCAGAAGATCTTTTAAATTTTGTGGATAATTTCAATCCTCTAACAATATCATCTTTTGTTATTTTTGCTTCATGATTTAAAGAAACAGTACTATTACTTTGATAGAGTTTTGAACGAATGGTTGGTATTGTTAAACCAATAGCTTTGATTTCTCCATCAAGAAATTCATTAGCTTCTTGGACAACCGCTTTAATATCATTTACCAATAAATGTTCATCTTCAATAATACCTTTTTTTACACCATGACTTGGGACTTTTTTTGAAAAAAGCACATGCAAATTAGAGTTCATTATTTCGCCAACAAGTAATTCAATTGTTGCACTACCTATATCTAACACTGCATAAACTTCATTCATGTCTATCTCCCCTTACTACATATATTCTAATAATATCATAAAAGCTACGATAATTAAAGGTTTTAGTTTCAATCACGTAGCTTTTTTCTTTGTTATTTAATTGTATACATACACATTTTTACCTAAAAAATCATAGTATTTATTTTCAGGATATTTTTGAGTAACTAAATAGTAATTCGTTGATGTCAGTTGACGAGCCATATCTTCAATTCTTACATAAAAGATCTTACCATCATCCAATTCCAATTTACACTTTGTTTGATCTTTATCATTGGGTTCAAAAACGATACTTGAAATCTGATTTTTGATAACTGATGGCAATTGTTTGTATTCTTTAATAAATTGTTTTAAATGTTTTTCATCAAAATTTATAGCTTGTGGATATCTTTGAACATAAGAAAGCTTTTCTTGCTTTGTATCCTTTTCCATAACCCCATCTTCATCAACAATATAAAGTATATTATCGATATAACTATAAAGCATCGCATTATTTTCTTGAACAGTAATTTTCACATTTCCTAACAAATCTTTTTTTACAGTTGCTTTTTTTATAAAAAGCATTTGTTCAATTTCTTTTTTCACTTGATTCTTATTTACTTTAAAGAAATATGTTTCTTTTGATTTAATTGAAATATGTTCAATAATATTTTCTTGATTCGTCAGATGACATCCACTCACTGAAATCTTCTTCACTTTGCTTGCATTCCCTGTCATAAAAATAATACAAGCAATGATTATTAAAACAATCAAGACAAAGCATCTTCTTCTCTTTTGCTTTTTCTTTTTTATTTTCTTTTGCATGTTTTTTACTTGATTAACATCATGCTCATTGTACATATACGTAGCCATTTTATAACTCCCAGTTAATAAAACGTACTTCAGGTTTTAATAAAACACCTGATTGTTCTTGTACTGTTTTTTGAACATAAAATATTAAATCATAAATATCTTTAGCAGAAGCATAACCATTATTGACAATAAAATTAGAATGCTTAGGTGATACTTGCGCACCCCCAATTTCATAACCTCTAAGTTTGGCATCGTCTATCAATTTCCAAGCCGCATTTCCTTCGGGATTTCTAAAAACACTTCCTGCACTTGGTTTATTCCATGGCTGTGACGACATACGTCTTTCTTTTCTCTTATCTAATTTTTCATTGATTTCTTCAACACTTTTGTTTTCTAATTCAAAAGTTGCTTCCAAAACGATCCATTTAGGATGGTCTTGAATAATGGAATGTCTATATGAAAATTCCATTTCTTCTTTCGTAAGTGTTACAACCCTTAAATTTTCATTTAATACTTTCACAGATTTCACAACTTCACTTAAACATGATTTATAAGCACCGGCATTCATAAAAATACCTCCACCGATATTTCCCGGAATACCTCCCATAAATTCAAAGCCACTTAAACCAACTTTTGCACAATCATAAGCAAGTTTAATCATCGCAACACCACTTTGTGCCACAACTTCACTTCCATTGATTGAATAATGATTCATATTCTCTAATGAAATAATAATTCCTTCAAAACTTTTATCTGAAAATAATAAATTAGATCCTCTACCAATAACAAAAAGTTGAATTCTATGTTTTCGACAATATTTAATAATAGAAATAAGTCCTTCTACATCTTTTACTTTAATAAATAATCTTGCTGGACCTCCTACACGATATGTTGTGTGTTTATAAAGAGGTTCATCTTTTAAAATTGTTCCTACATTAAGTTCTAAAAGTTCTTGATAATATTTTTCAAATTTCATAATTATTTTCCTAACATATCCACAATCACTCGATACATATCTTCAAGAGCGTTTGGTTTTCCTAATTTTTGTGCGTTTTCTTTTAAAACATTTAAACGACTTTCATCATTAATAATTGCATCAATTGTAGAAATCAATTTTTCACCTGTTAAATCCTTTTCTAAAATCATATCTGCCGCTTGATTATTGACAAGTTCCCTAGCATTATATTCTTGATGATTTGCAGAGACATAAGGACTTGGAATCAAGATTGCTGGAACGCCTAAAGCGGTTAATTCAGCAAGGGTACTTGCACCCGCACGAGAAACGATTAAATCAGTAATATGCATTAAGGATGGCATATCATTTACATAAGGAACAATATGCACATTTTCATTTTCATAAGCTTTCATTGATTCATAATAAGGTTTTCCTGATACATAAACCACTTGATAATCTTTTCCTTTAAATTGATCCATGCATTCTTTCATTGTTTGGTTCACTGTTTGTGATCCTAATGACCCCATAACAATTGTAACAACCTTTTTTTGACGATCTAAATGGTATTCATCGTAGACATCCTTAGGTTGTTCATGAACAATCACACTGGCACGAGGATTTCCCAAAAGAAGGGTTTTTTCTTTTGGAAATTCTTGATAAGCTTTTTGATAACAACAAACAATTTGATCTACTTTTTTAATTAAAATCTTATTTGTAAGACCAATAATTGAATTTTGTTCATGGATCATGGTTTTGATTTTTAAACCAAAGGCAGCTTGAACAGCTGAAGCACTTGGGTAGCCCCCAAAACCAACAACAATATCAGGATTAAATTTCTTAATTGTTTTTTTTGCATGTCCAATAGAGCATACAAATAATAAAGCAGCATGCGCTTTCTTTAAAGGATTTCCAACAAGTCCTTTAACATTAAGTCCTACATAATCATAACCAAGTTGTGGAACAACTTGTGATTCTAAACGATCTTTTGTCCCAATGAATAGGAACTGAGAATCAGGTTCTTGTTTTTTTATATATTCAACTAAGGCAAGAGCAGGATAAAGATGCCCTCCTGTTCCTCCCGCAGCAACGACGACTTTCATTTCATTTCACTCCTTATTCTTATTCTTAATTATACTCTAATTTTTTAGAATATGAAATAACTACAGTGCATTAAATAGTGCCACTATTTTCTAAAAAAATCAAGATTGAAATAAAAATTTCCAAATATTTCTATTTGGAAATTATTTATGTATTACAAAGCTGACACCATCTTTTCTATTAAGTGCTTCTACTTTAAAGCCATACATTGTTACTGTCTTATAAACAATAGATAATCCTAAACCAAATTGTCCTTTATGTCCAATTTCATAAGGTTGAAATAATGACTCAGGATTTGAATTATCAATGGGCTCTCCATCGTTAAAGATTTCTAAATATTGATTTTTTAAAATAACTTTGATTGTATGATTTACATAACGCGAAGCATTTTCAATAATATTTTCAATACAAATACGCCAATATTCTTCATCACCTTTAAAATAAGTATCTTGAAGTTCAGTAATAATTTCAATATCTGGATGCATTGCATTTAACTGATAAACAATATGTTCGATAAGTTCTTTCATAGAACATACTTCATCACCAACCTGCCCACTTAAATAATCCAATCGATTTAAATAAAGTAAACTTCTTACTTTCTTTTCCAAGCGGTTCGTATTTTCCAAAATAACATCAACGGAAGAATCTTTATCTCCATAAGGATAAACATCATCTTTGATACTTTGTGCATAGGTTTGAATTAAAGCAATTGGTGTCTTCAAATCATGAGAAATATTATGAATCATTTCTTCTTTAATTTCATTTTGTTTATCAATTTCTTCTTTCATCTCAATAAGTGAAGAAGAAACGATACCTATTTCATCTCGTCGATCAATATGTAATGTACTTTCTTTATCTTCTTTAATATCATCAATATAATTCTTAATAAGCTTTAATGGTTTTATTAAAGAAGAAACCCAAATAAATAAAACAAGGGCAATAACGAATAGAGCACCATAAAAAATATTAATAACTTGTCCTTTCAAACTATTAATAAGTGTTTTTGAATACTCGCTATAAACGATTGAAATAATATAATTGTCACTGTCTGCCCTAGCAATTTGATAATAGATTGTTTTATCATTCATTTTTACTTTTGCTTGAAGTTTCTTTTTATTTTTTTTGATTACCTTTAAAAGATCATCTTGAAAAGCATAATCTAATACTTGAAATTTCTTAGCTGATATTTTTTGAGAAGAACGTAACGTATCTTCACTAACACAATAAGTAAAATGATATATTTGTTTTTCAGAATCTAATGCATCTGGCGAAAAATCATAAGAATAGAAATCATTTTGTGAACGCGTTAAAACATCATACATTTCATTATCCATAATATGTGTGAGGTTATTATCAATCAAAGGCAATAGTATCGCTAGAATACTTATTGCGATGATTGAAAATATAATAATAAGCTGCTTTTGTAACGAATATTTTGTAAGCATTAATCTAAACGATAGCCAAAGCCATAAATTGTACGAATGTTAATTTCTGGCATTTTTTTACGTAAACGACGAAGTGTATCGTCTACTACACGATCACTCCCAAAGTAATTTTCATCCCACACTTTTGATAAAACTTGTTCACGAGAAATCGCAAGTCCTTTATTATTTAAAAAATACACAAGTAAATCATATTCTTTTGTTGTTAAAATAACTTCATTATTATGATAGAATACACGTCTTTTTTCTAAATCAACATCATAACCATCTATTTGTATTTTTGATGGATTATCATAAGCTCTTTTTAATAAATTATTAATTCTTAAAATAACTTCTTTAATATTAAAAGGCTTTGTAATATAATCATCCGATCCTTTTTCTAAACCAATAATACGATCGAACTCTTGGTCTCTTGCCGACATAAAGATAATTGGCATTTTAGGCTTTGATGCTTTAATTTCATTAAACAATTCAAAACCACTAGCCTTATCCAACATAATATCTATCAGCCATAAATGGACATCATCATCTTTATGAAGTAAAGCTTCATCATACGTATAAAAAGAACAAACACTATATCCTTCTTTTTCTAAATAGGTTCTTACTAAATCATTTAAATTCTTTTCATCATCTATAATATTAATCTTAAATAACATTTTTTCTTCACCCCATCTTTATTCATACCATTTTTATTATGTCCATTATATAGAAAATATTGCCATAATCTATGGCAATATTTTGTGAGAATATGTGATTTTAGTGTTTGATAATAAATCCTTGTTCTCTCATTTTTGAGATAATATAATCAACAGATTCTAAACACTTTTCGTTTGTATTTGCTTCAACCATAACACGTACAACTGGTTCAGTTCCAGATTCACGTACTAAAACACGTCCTTCATCACCTAATTTTGCTTCAACTTCTTTAATTGCTTCTTGCACTTTAGGATCATTTTGTGCTTCTTTTTTATCTCTAACGTAAACATTTTTCATTAATTGAGGATAGATAGTCACTGGTTCTACTAATTGAGCAAGTGTTTTCTTGCTTTCAATAACAGCTTCCATGATTTTTAATGATGTTAAAATACCATCACCTGTTGTTGCATGTTTAGAGAAAATGATATGTCCTGATTGTTCTCCACCAATACAATGACCATTTTTTACCATGTTTTCATTAACATATTTATCTCCAACAGCTGTTTTTTCGTATTTAATACCTTCTTTGTCTAATGCTTTATATAAACCTAAGTTAGACATAATTGTTGTAACAATTGTATTGTTTGATAATTCACCATGTTCTTTTAAGTATTTACCACAAACATAAAGAATTAAATCACCATCGATTACACGACCAAATTCATCAACAGCTAAACAACGATCAGCATCTCCATCATAAGCAAAACCAATATCTAAACCTTTTGATTTTACAAGTTCTTGTAAAGATTCAATATGAGTTGATCCACAGTTTGTATTAATATTTAAACCATCTGGTTCACTATGAATCACATAAGTCTTTGCACCTAAAGCATCAAAAACACTTTTTGCAAGATTAGAGCTTGCCCCATTAGCACAATCTAATCCAACTCGAATATTTTTAAAAGCACGTGTAGGAATAGACATCAAATATCCCAAATATCTATTTCTTCCAACTGAGTAATCTGTTGCACAACCAATTCCATCTTTTGTTGCAAAAGGAATTTCATCAACTTCACCATCAATATATTTTTCAATTAAGTCTTCAACTTTAGCATCCATTTTATGACCATTAGCATCTAAAACTTTGATTCCATTATCATAATAAGGATTGTGTGAAGCAGATATCATGATTCCGCAATCAAATCCATCAGTTCTTGTAATGTAAGCAACACTTGGTGTTGTTGTTACGTGCATTAAGGAAACATCAGCACCACTTGCTGTAAGTCCAGCAACAAGAGCATATTCAAGCATATATGAACTTCTTCTTGTATCTTTCCCAATAACAACTTGTGCATGGTCTTTATTTCGACCAAAATACCAACCTAAATAACGACCTACCTTATAGGCATGTTCTACTGTTAAAACTTTATTGGCTTCTCCTCTAAAACCATCTGTCCCAAAATATTTTCCCATTTTTAAAATCTCCTATTTTTTTATATTTACGCGAATTTGTTCATCGCTGTCTAAACGATAACTTAAGGTTGAATCACTTAATTCAACTTCAAGTTTGACATTATGGCGCCCTTTTTTCAATCCGCCAACATTAGCATAAACTTTAATATCCTCATTTGTCAAGGCGTTTATACGCTCACTTGTTCCTGTTATGGTTAAATTACATGTATCTTGTGATAAAGTCACATTTCCGCTTTTTCCATTTTTTATATGAATAGGAATATCGACGAATTGTCTTTGAGCTGATGGAACAATAGATATTGTTCCATCTACTGTTGTAAAGGACATTTTATTGACATCAGAAACACTTAAAAGTTTCAAATCTTTAAATGTTTTTCCTTCTTCTAAATCACTAATATCTACTTTAACTTTAACATTTTCAATATCCTTTAATTTACTTTCATCACCATAGATTTTAACTTTATCTTTTGAGAAAGTCATCGAATCAACAGCATAACCTGTCGCAATTGTTCCTGTATATTCAGGGACAAGTGGAACTGATTTACTATAGTTTGAAAGTGAACAATCAACCTTGACAGTAGAAGGAATAACATTTACATCTAAAGCCTTACCACTTCTATCATATGCCTTAATCTTACATTTTTGTGTAAACGAATCGGTTACGCCTTTTAAATCAATAATTGCTTGAACAGAATAAACATTATCAATATTATCCTTCGACCCTCTTACTTCAACTTCACTATGTTCCATTGAATCCACAGAAACAGAGCTTTTAGAGATTAAGCTATCTTCATTTTTAAAATGATATCCTAAACTAAACGTTTTTGTTACCTTTTGTGATACTGTTACTGTGACTGTTTGAGGAACAATGAGAACTTCCAAGTTACTTGAAAAATTACGTGATTTTAATTCTACAGTTTGTTCACCTTCACCCACTCCTGAAAAATCAGCATAAACTTCATAATTTTTCATGAATTTTGTATTATAAATGTCTATCGATGGTCCAACTAATCCTACACTTACGGTTTCTGGCATACCAGCTACAACAAAATCATCTTGAAGATTTTCAATTTTTACCGGAACTGATTGAATATAATCTCCTGAATTCGGTGTTGAAAAAATACTATCAAAGTTTCCTCCATTGACTGTAAATAATAAGATTGTCGCTAGAATAAATGAAAGTATTTTTAAAGAAAGTCCTGATTGCAACATTTTATCTAAAGTGGAGTTAATAAAGTTCATCACTTTAATTGCCCCATTAACAAAGGATTCTCCTTTTGAATCAATTTCTGCATTGATCATTTGTGTTGTTAGATGCTTTTCTTCTAGTTTCTCTGGGTTTTCTTTTTCTTTTGAAATAAATTTTAAGAAAAAATCAGTTGTTGAATCACGATGTTCTTGATCTTTTTTACTCATCATCATCACCATCCTCATCTTCTGATTTAAACCATTCTAGTTCATTAACGAGACTTGCTCTTAATTCTTTTCTCGGAATTTTAATAAGTTCCCCTTTAATAGCAAAAGAAATCGTTCCCGTTTCTTCAGAAACAACAATTGTAAGAGAATCGGTGATTTCACTAATTCCTAAAGCCGCACGGTGTCTTGCCCCATAAATCGGTGAAAGATCACGTTGAGTCGGTGGGAAAAAGGCCGCTGCACAAACAATACGATCATCTCTAATAATGACAGCTCCATCATGTAAAGGTGTTCCTTCCCAAAATATCGTATTAAATAATTCAGATTTAATATCTGCATTAATTTTAGTACCCGTATTAATGTAATCAATTAATGATTGTCCTCTTTCAAAAGTAATCAAAGCTCCTGTTTGGGTTTCCGAAAGCTTTGTAACTGAATCAACAATTTCATCGAGCATATGTTCCTTTTGATCATTAGATAAATGATCCATATGATACTCTCTTTTCGTTTGTCCCATTTTTTCAAGTAAAGAACGAATTTCCGGTTGGAAAATAACAATGATGGCAATAATCCCCCACGTTAAAACCGTATCCACTAAATAAGACATTGTTGAAAGTCCTAAAACACTTGTGACTAATTTAATAAGTAAAATAATAAGAACCCCTTTAAACAGTTGCATTGTTCTCATATTTTGTTTAAACATACTAATGCCTAAATATAAAATATACCACACTAACAACAAATCAATCAGTGTACGAATAATATTCATAATTAAAGAGAAGTTTACTTCTATACCTGTTAACATTCTATCGCCTACTTTCTTTAAATTTATTATACTTGATGTTTTTCATTTTATAAAGAAAAGATAGGTTTTTATTCAAAACCTACCTTTTCTTCTTTATTATTAATAAATCTTTAAATTCCTCAATATTAATTTTATAACCATGTTCTTTCTTTTTTAAAGCTTCTAAAACATCTTGATATCTTTTTTTCGTAAGAGGATTTGTTATCATACAAATAATCGAAATAAGTAAACAAACACAGATAACTCCTATAAATAAAACAGCAATTCCATGTTGTGTATATAAAGTTTGTGTAGCTTTTTTGACCATTATAGCCTATCCAATCCATACAATTTCCTAAAATACTAACCCCTATAGCAGCAGCTATTTTTTGTGAAACAGTTGCCATTGAATAGAAAATACCATCTTTTCTAACATCGTTTATCAAACAATCCACTTCAACACAATCACTAATCATTGCATAAATCACTTGGTATAAAGCATTCAATCAACATATTATAAAATGATTCACATGACGGAAACCAAGTGTCAACTCATTACCAAAGCAAATCAAATCATGACAAATATGGTTTATGTCGAATATCGAGATGAAATAAAAATCATTAAAAGCGAACACATTTCTTTTAACAGTAATGAAATCACACAATATAAAATTTTAGGAGAACATATTAAATACAGAAGAAAACAAAACCATTCTTTAGGTCACGCCATTAGTGGGATGGTTGAATGGAAGAAGATGTTAGCCTCTGATAGAAAGAAAACTTTTTATCAATATTATTACACAATTTTAGATAATCAGTTAGAAAATGAAAATTATGATACCATTCCATCTGGTAATTATTTAGTTGTTTATCATAAAGGAACTTATGAAACATCTTATCAATCTTATCATCTCTTTTTAGATTATGCTAAAAAAAATCATCTCATATTAGATGATATTGCTTATGATGAAAGCTTAATCGATGAACTTACTGAAGCAAATCCTCAAAACTATATTACACAAATTAGTGTCAAATTTAAAAAAGAGCTCTAAAAAGAGCTCTTACGCATTATTTTTTCTATATTGTTGTCTTCTTTCGTTTTCAGTTAAATAGCGTTTTCTTAAACGAATATTTTCAGGTGTTACTTCAACAAGCTCATCTTCATTAATATAATCTAAACAAGATTCTAGATTAAACTGACGCGGTCTTTTTAAAACAACTGTTGAATCTTTTGATGATGAACGAGTATTTGTCATTTGTTTTCCTTTAGTAACATTAACTGTTAAATCATTATCTCTACTGTGTTCACCAACGATCATACCTTCATATACGTCAACACCAGGACCAACAAACATGACTCCACGGTCTTCAACACTTCCAAGTGAATAAGCTGTTGTTTGTCCACTATCAATTGAAATTAAAACACCTAAGTTTCTCTTACCAACTGTTTCCCCTTCCATTGGACGATAGTCAATGAATGAGTGAGAAATAATTCCATATCCTTTTGTCATTGTTAAGAAATTTGTCATAAATCCAAATAAACCTCTTGATGGAATTGTATAAACAACACGTGTTTGTCCATCACGAGAATCCATTGTTTCTAAGACACCTCGACGATATCCAAGCGATTCAATAACAGCTCCAATACAATCATCAGGTGCTTCAATTGTTACTTCTTCATATGGCTCACAAATAACACCATCGATTTCTTTCATGATCGCTTTAGGTTTAGAAACTTGTAATTCATAACCTTCACGTCTCATATTTTCAATTAAAATAGATAAATGTAATTCTCCACGTCCAGAAACGATCCATTCTTCTTTATTTTGGATTCTTTCAATTTTTAAAGATACATCTCTATTTGTTTCTTTAAATAATCTTTCTTCAATTTGTCTTGCTGTCACAAATTTACCATCTTGTCCAGCAAATGGTGAGGTATTTGTACCAAAAACCATTTGAATTGTTGGTTCATCGACATGTAATAATGGTAAAGCTTCTTCTTGACCTGTTGTACAAACAGTTTCACCTACACCAATATCAGCAAGACCAGCAATGGCAACGATATCTCCTGCACTTGCTTCTTCAATTTCAATACGGTGTAAACCAATAAATCCATAAAGTTTTTGAATTCTAAATTGTGTGTGACTTCCATCAGCTCTTACACAAGTTACAGATTCATTAACATGAATTTTACCTCTTTGAATACGTCCAATTCCAATACGTCCTACATAATCATTATAATCTAATAAAGCTGGTTGGAATTGTAATGGCCCATCTACATCAACTAATGGTTCAGGGATTTCTTTGATAATCATATCAAATAAACAATCCATATTTGGTACTTGTGTTGAAATATCAGGATCTAAACTTGATGTTCCTTGTAAAGCTGAAGTATAGATTGTTGGGAATTCTAATTGGTCATCATCAGCACCTAATTCCATAAATAATTCTAAAACTTCATCCATAACTTCATCAATACGTGTTACAGGTCTATCTACTTTATTAATAACAACGATTGGTTTTACTTTAGCAGCTAATGCTTTCTTTAATACGAAACGTGTTTGTGGCATTGTTCCTTCATAAGCATCTACTACTAATAAAACACCATCTACCATGTTCATGATACGTTCTACTTCTCCACCAAAGTCAGCATGACCTGGTGTGTCCATGATATTGATTCGATAATCTTTATAATTAATTGCTGTATTTTTAGCAAGAATTGTAATTCCTCTTTCTCTTTCAAGGGCATTGCTATCCATAGCACGTTCGTTGATTTGTTCACGATCTTCTAATGTTCCAGATAGCTTTAATAATTGATCTACTAATGTTGTTTTTCCATGGTCTACATGGGCAATAATCGCTATATTTCTAATATTCATACGCTACTCTCCCTTCAATAACTTCCTCATTATATCACAATAATTTCAATTGTCATTATTTATTTTAATATGTCAAAAACAATTTTCAATGTAAGAGTTTACACTTTATTTTTGACTCAAAACTTCTTTTTTTATAACTTCTAATACACCTTGATGATCATTACTTTTTGCAATACCATAAGCAATATCTTTAATCCGTGGTACTGCATTAGCCATGGCATAACTATATTTAACAGATTTTAATAAAGTATAATCATTCATTTGATCACCAAAAGCCATACATTCTTCTGGTTTAATATCCAATTCTCTTTGTAAGAGTTTTATAGCAACACCTTTATTAATATCCTCGTTTTGAATATCAATCCATTCATTACCAGAAGTTGTTGCTTTAACACCTTTATCTAAACCACAAGCAATATCATCTGCATAACGAATGATTTGATGATTTGGATCATAAATAGCAATCTTCATAATTTCATCATCAATATCATCATAACTCTCTACGAATTGGTAATTACAATAATACGTGCGTACCACAGGTTCTAAATGTTTAAATTCATTTAAACAATAAGCACTTTTAACCCCACATAAAATCATATTCAATTCTGGATGAGATTCTACTAATTGAATCACCGCTTGTACTTGTTCTTTTTTTAACGTATTTGTTGCAATCAATTTTGCTCCCTTAGCAATATAACTTCCATTTTCTCCTATGAAATACATTTCATTAGAAATCGGTAAAAATTTTTGATACAAACGGAAATATTGATTTCCTGATGCAATCACAAATTTTATTTTTCTTTTTCTAAGTTCCTCAAAAATATCAAAAAATTCCATAGAAAATCTTTTAGATGAATCTAAAAAAGTTCCATCCATGTCTGTCGCAATTAATTTAATCATTAACTTATCCCCTTTATCTTCAAAAACATATTAAAGAAATATGATTTATTTTTCAATAAAAACAAAAAGAAAAGTACGATTTTTCGCACCTTACTTACCTATTACTTGTTTTATTTCATCTAAGCTCTTATCTTCAAAAAGAAGTTCTAAGATTTCATCATATTGTTTCTCTGTGAGATTTTCCAACCAACTTATATCTTCATTTGGGTATTTCTTTTGATAGAATTTTACGACTTGTACTTTGATCTTTTCTCTTTTTTCTTCCAATGCCTTTATTTTCTCTTCTTCCGCATTTTTTGCTTTTTCTAGTGCTTTTGATTTTTCTTCTTCTGCACTTTGTAACGCTTCCACTACTTTTTCATAGTTTCTTTGTTTTGCCTTTTGTTGGCTTTGAAATTTTGCGATGGCTAGTGCTTCATCTTTTAAGTCGTCATTTTCCATGAATTTATCATATTTTTTCTTCATGATTCTCCCCACCTTTGTCAGGTTTATTCTATCACATTCATTCCCTTTTTCAATTAAATTGACAATCTCTTCTAATTCATTTAAGTTTTCTTCTCCCTTTTCTTCAATAATTCGATTAATTTCTTTCATAAAGACAAAATACATATAGATCAAACTTCTTTGATTATCATGATATTTATTCCCTGTGTTACTAAATTCTCTCACCAATTCATGATATTCTTTATCATATTCATGATAGAGTACGATTTGATAAAACGGTTTAAGTTGATTGTAGTCATCTCCTTCTTCTATCTGCATAGCAATATTTTTACAGGCATAATATTGAAATCTCTTGAAGACATTTTCAAAATCATCATAAGCTTGGATTTCAATATTGACAGTTTCTCCTTCACTTGTTTTTACTCTTACATCCAAAACCGCTCTTTTTTCACGATAATGACTAGGAAGTAATTCTGTATTTTTTACATACAGTTCTTTACATTTTAAAGGCGTTACTGCTTCGATAATTGTTTTTAATAAATACATACACTCTTGATCTTCATTGTTGTAGACAAAATATTTAAATAATAGGTCGTTATAAAATGGGATATTCTTTTCTTTGTCCATACTTTTTCCTCCTACTCGTATATTCGTCACTTCTTTCCGTTTTTTCTTCAAAAAAATAAAAAAAAGGATTTATTTGTTTTGATACAAATAAATTCCTTCTTTAAAACGATTCAAGCCATCTTTTAATCTTTCAAATGGGCAAGCAACATTCATACGAATAAAAGCTTTTCCATTTTCACCATATTCAAGACCATCACTTACGTAAAGTCCTGTTTTTTCTCTTATAAAAGATGTAAGTTCAACACTATCCATACATACTTTATGACAATCAATCCATAAAAGATATGTCGCTTCTGTAGGGACTACATAAACATCATTCATTTCTTTTTGAATGAATGAAATCGCATAATCTTTATTTTTTTGAATATATTGGTTTAATTCATTAAGCCAATCTTCACTTTGATTAAAAGCTGCCTTTGTTGCACAAATTGCAAAACTATTTGGTTCCGCTACTTCATCCGTATTAATTCCACGATTAACTTTATGTCTTAATACCTCATTTGCTACAACAATACATGCCGTTTGCATTCCTGCCATATTAAAAGCTTTGGTTGGCGCAATACACATAATTGTATTTTCTAAATTTGTTTTTGAAACAGAAGCAAAAGGAATATATTCCTTTTGAGGATTCGTAATATCACAATGAATTTCATCACTTAAAACAGTAACGTGATGTTTCGCACACAAATCACCAATTTTTTGTAAAGTTTCTTTATCCCAGATTTTTCCAATAGGATTATGAGGATTACAGAAAATCATTAATGTTGTTTGACTTAAAGCAAGTTTTCTTTCTAAGTCTTCAAAATCAATATGATATTCTTTACCATCAAAAACAAGATCACTTGATAAAACATGTCTTCCATTATTTAAAATAGAATTATAAAAGATATTATAAACCGGTGACATAATCAAGACATTTTCACCAACTGTTGTCACTTTTCTTACTACCGAAGAAATAGCAGGAACAACACCTGTGACAAACATCATCCATTCTTTTTCCATATAAAAATGATGTCGTCTTTCCCACCAATTTTGATAAGCTTCAAAATAATCATCAGGTACCGTATTATAACCAAAGATTTTATGATCCACTCTTTTATGTAAAGCATTAATAATTGCAGGTGCTGTTTCAAAGTCCATGTCTGCTACCCACATAGGTAGTTCATTTTCTTTTACATCCCATTTATATGAATTTGTATTAAAACGATTGGTTATCTTTGAAAAATCATACATATTTACATCTCCTTTAATTGAATCATTGTTTGACTTGGATCCACAATTTGATCATCAATAATCGTTTCACCAATACTCTGTGCATTAATTTTACCAGAAATAGGATTTGTAATACTATCAATATGACTTACAATTTGTGCATCAATATCTTTACAGAATTCAAAAGCTAGAGTGGTATTAATTAATTTACAATTAACCATCTTTAATCCTTCGATATAACATAATCCTTGTAAACTTTCAATTGTGCAATTCACAAAAGTAATATTTTTCGTATTCCATGCTAGATATTCACCAATAATTACTGAATCATAAACCGTTACATTTTCACAATTCCAAAAAGCATCTTTTGAAACAAGTTTAGAATTTCTAACAGTAATATTCTTACCACCATCAAAGCAATAATTTCCTGATAAATTCAAACCATCAATTTCAATATTTTCACTATTCATTCCAAAGTAATCACCTTTAGCAACCACATTTTGTAACTTAATATCTTGACATTTCCATAAAGTTTCTTGAGCATTGACCATATTGACATTTTCCAAAGAAATATGTGTTCCTCTTCTAAAAGTCTTAGGAGCATCAATGACACTATTTTTAATATTAATATGATGAGTATACCAAATACCAGATCTTGCCGTTTCAAGTAAGGTACTGTTTTTTAAATTCACATGGTTGCAATACCATAAAGGATATTTCCATTTAAAAATACTTCCACTAATATCTAAATGATCACTTTCTTTTAAAGGAGATTCTCCATCTGCAAAAACACTATCTTCTACTTTTAAATCATGACTTTTAAATAAAGCTCTTTCTCCTTTTAAATAAGCTTGTTTAACTAATTCCATTCTACTCTTCCTCCATTTTTTTCTTTAATGAATAAATCAAATAATCTAAACAATCTATTTTCTTTTGTTCTTCATGTAATTTATCTAATAAACAACAACGATGACACTGTAATGATTTGATGAGCATTTTTAAATCATCGTTATTATATTTTTTGATACACTGTGTAATAAGTTCTTCATCACAACCAGCATCCTTTAAATTCATAATTAAATCTTCAACGATTTCCTTTTTCATAGCTTTCACCACTTTCCTTTATTATTGTAATTCTTTGTCCTTGTATTATCAAATACCTATAACAAATACATTTCTATACTTGTAAGGCATAATAAGAAGTTTTAAAATAAAAACAAAGGATGTGAAATCATGGAATTTAGACTTTTACAATATTTTCTTGCTATTGCAAGAGAGGAAACAATTTTAAAAGCAGCAGAAAGCTTACATGTTACCCAACCAACTTTATCAAGACAGATGAAAGAACTTGAAGATCATTTACAAAAACAGCTTTTCATTCGTGGTAACCGTAAGATTACTTTAACGGAAGAAGGTATTTTGCTTCGCCAACGTGCTGAAGAAATTGTCAGTTTGGTTGAAAAAACAGAAAATGAAATTATGTTATTCGATGAAACCTTAAGTGGTGAAGTCTGTATTGGCAGTGGAGAAACGTTAGGCATCGAAATCATTTGTAAAGCCATTCAACGTGTACAAGAAGATTATCCACGTATTCAATTCCATTTATTTAGTGGTAATGAACAAGATGTAACAGATCGTCTTGAAAAAGGTTTGATTGATTTTGGTGTGATTATTGAACCTGCTAATATTTATAAATACAATCATTTATCTTTACCTTATCAAGACTTATGGGGAATCTATATAAAGAAAGAACATCCTCTTGCTTTAAAAGAATCGATTACTCCTCAAGATTTAATTGATGTTCCTCTTCTTTGTTCCTCACAAGAATTAAAATATAAACAAATAGAAAACTGGGCCAATTCTTATTTTTCTAAATATCATATTATTGCAACCTATAACCTAATTTATAATGCCAGTATTCTAACAAAGGAATGTAATGGAGCTGTGATTTCTTTAAAAAACCTCATTGATACAAGTGGTGAAACCTCTTTATGCTTTAGACCCCTTGAACCACAAATCACTTCATCACTTGCTTTTATTTGGAAAAAATATCGTGTTCTTTCAAAAACTGCACAGTATTTCTTAAAAGTGTTAGAAGAAGAAATAAAAAAAACTCATAAATGCTCACAAATTAATAAAAATATGACAAAGTAAAATAAATCATTTATTAAATTAGGGATGTCTATGAAAAGAAAAAATAAAGGATTTTCTCTTGTAGAAATAATAGTAGTTCTTCTAATTATCGCCATTCTTGCAGCTATCGCTATTCCATCTTGTCAAGGATACCTTGAAGAAAGTCGCGAATCGCGTGATCTCATCAACGTTCGTGCGGTTTGTACAGATATCATTGCTATGGGAAAAACAGGATATAAAACAGATATTGTAAAAGAAGTAGACCTTACACAAAAGAAAGATGATTGGCAAGCTTTTGATTTTGTAACTATTGCTGGTATTACGCATAAGAAATCAGATGGTGAAACTGATAATTGGAAAGGAAGTAAGACAGAAGAATCCACTATTGATTTTTCATCAGGTTTACATAGTGCATTAAATAATAGCGGTCTATTAGACAATGACCTTAAAAATAAAACTTTTTTGAAATTGATTCGAAGTGTGATGGTTCAACAATGGTTCCAAAATTAAAAGAACAGATTGAAAATAAGAGTTTATTAAACCATGGTACATGGGCCTATTATGGAAATCCAAAAAAAGTATCTGAAATATATTTATTTTGGACTTCAGTTGATACAGATAAAGTCGGTGCTAACAAACAAATCCCTGTCATTATTAGTACAGCTGATGGAAAATTCTACATTTCATCATCAACGACTGCACGAAAACAAAAAAGTAGTGCTTATAAACCATATATAGCGATTGCTCCAACCGATAAAGGTAATTCTAGTCAATATAAACCATACATAGCTGGAAATGAACCATTCAATACACTTGAAGATGCTTATAAAGCTTATGCTGATGTTGTAAAAAATGATTATCCTAATTACAAAGATACTTTACCACAATAGTAATAATAATCACGCCTAAAAGATGTGGTATGTACTCCCAAAGTCTTCACTTACCGAAACCTGATAGCTCCAACGCCTTTACTGGCTAGGATTGTAACAAAATAAGCAGTCAAAAATAGAAAAAGAACAATGAAACAGCAAAAGCTGAAACATTGTTCTTTTTTATTATATAATTTATATATGGAAAACAAAATTCTACAACAAAATAATTATAACGCATTACAACTGTCTTTGACAATAGATTTAGGTGTTAAATTGATGAAGATGACGTATTTGTTTCTTTCCCAAGGGTACTATAAGGAATGAATCTATCTAAATATTATCTCCTTGATTCCTATTTCTAGCTGTTAGGCTATTTTTGGTTTATCACTTGAGGCTTTTTGCTTAGCGCCAAAGCTATAGAGTTACCACACGCAAGCACGTGATATTAATTTTATAACAAAGTAATAAAAGAGCTCAATTGAGCTCTTTTACTATTATTTTAAATCTTCTCCATTTGTTTCGATAACTTTTTTATACCAATAGAAAGATTCTTTTCTTCTTCTCGCAAAATCTCCTGTACCATCATCATATCTTTCTACAAAGATAAAACCGTAGCGTTTTGCCATTTCTCCAGTTGAAGCAGAAACTAAATCAATACATCCCCAAGGTGTATATCCTTTTAAATCAACACCATCTAAAACAGCTTCATGCATTTGTTCAATATGACTTCTTAAATAATCAATACGATAGCTATCTCTTACTTTACCATCTTCATCAATTGTATCATAAGCCCCTAACCCATTTTCTACAACAAAGATAGGTAATTGATAACGATCATAAATTTCATTTAATGAGTATCTTAAACCTACTGGATCAATCTGCCATCCCCAGTCAGATGCTTTTAAGTATGGATTAGGAACTCCACCTAAGATATTTCCTTTTCCACCTTCTTTTGTTTTATCAGCAGTTTGACAGTTTGACATATAATAAGAACATGTATAGAAATCTACTGGACCAGTTGCAAGAATTTCTTCATCTCCTTCTTCCATTTTAATTTCAATATTATTTTCTTTAAAATATCTCTTTATGTAGTTTGGATATTTACCACGACATTGAACATCACTGCAAAACCAGTTCATTAGATGATTCTTTTGTTGATTTTCAATTTGATCATTTGGATTGCATGTAAGACCATAACTTGTAGCCATGATTTGCATACATCCTACTTGATAGTTTGGATCAATTTCATGTGCCATTTTTACTGCTAAAGCACTTGCTATAAATTGATGATGTAATCCTTGGAAACGGTTTTGAGGAACATCTACTTGATCCATAAATTCCATTTCTTTAATCTCATTTAAAATACCTTGTCCTAAAAATGCTCCCATTGCTGTTGTTGCACTATTGATTTCATTAAATGTTAGCCAATATTTTACTTTTCCCTTATAGCGAGTAAAAATAGCTCTACAGAAATTTAAGTAACAATCAATCATACGACGATCTACCCACGAATTCCATTTTTTTGTTAAGTTAAATGGTACTTCATAGTGAGAAATTGTAATGAGTGGTTCAATACCATATTTTAAACATTCATCTATTAATTCTTCATAGAATTTTAAACCTGCTTCATTAGGTTTGTCTTCATCACCATTTGGGAAAATACGTGTCCATGCAATAGAAAAACGATACATTTTAAATCCCATTTCCGCAAATAACGCAATATCTTCTTTAAAACGATGATAATGATCAATCGCATCATGACTTGGATAGAATGTCCCTTCTTCTAATACTGGTGTAATTCTTTTGCTTTTTGTAGCAGTTCCGCCTGTACAAATATCCGGACAAGAAATACCTTTACCACCTTCTTGCCAGCCTCCTTCTAATTGGTTTGCAGCTGTTGCTCCACCCCAATAAAATCCTTTTGGAAAACTCATTTTTCTTCCTCCTTGTTTTGATATACAAAATTTCAAAGTCATTATAGCTTATCCTTTGAAAAAACGCTTACTTTTTTCAGTATTGTAAAATCACTTGACAAATACAAACAGTGAATCTTAATCCACCTCACTTGTTTTCTTTACAACGACCGAATACTTTGATTTCTTTCCTTCATACATCAATTTATCAGCTTTCTTAATTGCAGCATTGACTTTTGAATTTACATAAATGACCCAACAGTAATTGATAATGATAAATCTTAATAAAAGACCACTTCTCACATAAACTGAAATCTATGCGAATTAAATAACATATGGTAATTTTATGAAAATATACAAGCAAAATTATTGGTGAATAACAATCATGAGAAAGGTGGTCTTTCACTTAAATCTTTATAATCATCTACTTTTGTTTGTTTTACACATTCCCTAATTTGATACAAACGACTTGTAAAAGCATCGTAATAAATATCTTGGAAAATAATTGACACTCCCCATGTCTAAAGACAGGGGATTCTTGCTACCTGCCAACATCGTTGGCTGACCAGTTCATTTTTGATAGGTCGCAGTGCAAGATAGGGGTATGCCATTACCCTTCCTAGAGCAGAACCTATAGTTCTCTAGGCAGTATATCTGTTACCAATATACTCAGTTGAGTTGTATATATTTATAGTTCCTAGCAGATCTCTGTGTGTATGATATCCACATCTGCACGTATATTTTCTGTCATTTGCATGATGAACACTTCCACATATTGGACAGATCTGACTTGTATACGCTGGATCTACATACTCAACTTCTATACCTGCAAGTTTTGCTTTGTATTCTATAAATGTAGCAAGTCTATAGAACGACCATGTATGCAGGCTATGATTGTTTTTTCGACTTGTTCTTGTCGTAGAACGTATGTTTTGAAGACGCTCTAATTTGATTACTGATATATCATAAGTCCTGCTTTAATTGAGTGTTTCATTTTTTAACCACTTTTCATCAGTTATAACACAAACCTATAAAAAAAATAAAAAAAAGACCAAATGGCCTTCAGATAAATTCTACAAGTCTTGTACAAATTTCAGAATGTTGTTGTCAAAAAAATATTTAAGGAAGAAAAACCTGTTCATGACTTGTCTACGATGTTTATTATATTTTTTCTTAAATAAAAATCAATTTATTCTTATCAAAAATAAAAATAAAAGCGATTACATTGTTAAAAAATAAAAAAAAACCGCTTTTACCACGGTTTTTTAGGCTTTTTAAAAAATAAGTATGGTATTTATCTTTTAGACTTATCTATCATTTTCTTAATATCTTTTAGTTTCTTTTTATAGTCATCAAACGATGTTAAACGATATGACCAGTTATATGAACCGACTGTTCCAGGAAGATTGACACGAGCTTCTTTTCCATAACCAAGTAAATCTTGAACAGGAAGCATCGCAATCAAAGCATCACAATCAAAAGCATAACTTAAAATATCTTGTATGACATCTTCTCCTTTATAGCCTAAAGAAATCATGACCTCTTTTATAAATTCTTTGTCTTCTAATTCATCATACCATTGTTTTAAGGGTGCGTTGTCATGTGTTCCCGTATAAACAACAGATTGTTTAGGTATTTTATATTTTACTTTTCTTTCATCTTCACCAAATGAAAATTGCATAACTTTCATTCCCAGTAAATGATAATGATCACGTAATTCATGAACTTCTGGTCTTAATTCTCCTAAATCTTCAACAATCATATTTAATTCAGGAAGTTGTTTATAAACTGAATCTAAGAAATGATAACTTGGCCCTTCAATCCATTTTCCTTCACTTGCCGTCTTACTTCCATAAGGAACCGACCAATACGTATCAAAGGCTCTAAAATGATCAATACGCAAAATATCAAAGATTTCATTATTCCATTTTAATCTTTTAATCCAAAAATTATATCTTGTTTTCTTTAAATAATTCCAATTATAAAGAGGATGTCCCCATAATTGACCATCCGCAGAAAAATAATCAGGTGCTGCTCCTGAAATATAAAGTGGATAATAATCTTTTCCTAATTGAAAACATTTACGATATTCATAAACATCAGCTGAATCATTTCCTACATAAAGTGGAAGATCTCCCATAATAGAAATACCTTTTTCGTGAGCATGTATTTTTAATAAATTAAATTGTTTAACAAAAATATATTGTAAGAATTGAATATAGGCAATTTCATCTTCTAATCCTGCATTACTTCCACTTACTTTTTGATCTTCTTCATTCCAATCAGCCCAAGGTAACCCATCATTCGCTTGGTTTAAAGCCATAAAACGGGCATATTTTTTTAACCAAAATGTTCCTTTAACAAAAGTACGATATTCTTTTTTGAGTTCTTCATCTTGTAAAAATGTTTGATAGGCTTTTCTTAAATATTTATCTTTAAAAAGACGTACACGTTTATAATCTACTTTAGGATAATCTTCTAAATAAGAGGGAACTTCTTCTAATAAATGCCATTCTTGTAATAAATCCAAAGAGATATAGATTTCATCTCCTGCAAAAGAAGAATAAGGTGTATAGGGTGAATTCCCTGAACTTGAGGGATTTAGTGGTAATATTTGCCAGATGGAAAAACCAGCTTTTGCACTTAAGTCGATAAATTCATAAGCACTTTTCCCTAAATCACCAATTCCATGACGACTAGGCAAGCTAAATAAGGGCAACAAAACACCTGCTTGTCTTTGTTTTAAACTTTTTAATTTCATAATGAAACTCCTTACATTTGTAATCTTCTTTCATTTTATCATTTTAAAGCATAAAAAAAAAGACGATTGCTCGTCTTTTATTCAGCTACACGGTGAGCTACACTTGCACAACGCGAACATAATTCACCATTCATTTCATCTTCATCAAAATAGTTCCAACATCTTGGACATTGTACACCATTGAATTTTTCAACCTTGATGTAGCTTGTTTCATATTCTTCTAAAGTTGTATCATTTACTAATTCAACTTTTGCTACAATGAATAATTGTTTTAAATCATCTTTTAAGTTAGCAATATCTTTATATTCATCTTTTAAAGATAAAGTTACTTTTGTTTCCATATTCGATTTAATTAATTTTTCATTTCTTAAACCTTCCATAGATTTTAAGACATCTTTTCTTACTTCCATAAATTTAGAGAAATAAGCTAAAACTTCTTCTTCGTTTTCAATATTAAATAATTCATATTTTGGTTCTAAGAAGATAGATTCTGCTTTTGTTTCATCACAATGGAAATGATCATGTAGTTCTTCAGCTGTAAATACTAGTACTGTTGATAATAATTTCATCATTGTTTTTGCATTATAATATAAAACTGTTTGAACTTGTCTTCTACGTGGAGAATTTGCATCTTCAATGTATAAGATATCTTTTGTGAAATCCATATAGAATGAACTTAAGGTATTTGTAAAGTAATTTAAGATTTCTTGGTTTGCTGTAGCAAAATCATAGTTTGCATAAGCTTCATCATAGGCTTTCATTAATTCATTTAATTTAGCTAACATATATTGATCAACACCAGGTAAATCTTTGATTTCTACTAAATCACTTGCTTTGAAATCATTTAAGTTACCTAAAACAAATCTCATTGTATTACGGATTTTACGATATCCTTCAGCCACTTGTTTCATAATTTCATCAGAAATACGAACATCTTGTTGATAAGCAACAGAAGTAGCCCATAATCTTACAATGTCAGCACCATATTGATTAACAAGTTTAATAGGATCTACTGTATTTCCTAAAGATTTAGACATTTTATTTCCTTTACCATCTAATACGAAACCATGTGATAAGACAGTTTTATAAGGGGCTTTACCATGAGCAGCTACACCGATAATTAATGATGAGTTGAACCATCCACGATATTGGTCACTACCTTCAAAGTAAAGGTCTACTGGATAATTAAATCCTCTTTCTACCATGACACCTGTATGTGAACTTCCTGAGTCGAACCATACATCCATGATATCTTTTTCTTTTTTGAAGATACCATTTGGTGAATGTTCATTTGTATATCCTTCAGGTAATAAATCTTTTTCATCTCTTTCAAACCAAACATTTGATCCATGTTCTCTGAATAATTTAGAAATATGATCAAATACTTCTTGTTCAATGATTGGTGTTCCATCTTCACAATAGAAAATAGGAATTGGAACACCCCAAGTACGTTGACGTGAAATACACCAGTCTCCACGATCTCTAATCATGTTATAGATTCTAATATGACCCCATTCATTTAACCAGTTAACACTATCAATTTCACTTAATAATTTATCTCTGATTTTATCTAATGAACAGAACCATTGATCAGTTGCTCTAAAGATAATAGGTTTTTTAGTACGCCAATCATGTGGGTAACTATGCGTAATGAATTCAAATTTTAATAAAGCTCCAATTTCATCTAATTTCATAGTCACTGTTTTATTCGCGTCATCTACATATTGACCGGCTAACCATTCACCACAATCTTCCATCATACAACCGTGTTCATCAACGTTACAATAAGCTGGTAAATTATATTTTTGACCTACAAAGAAGTCATCTGCCCCAAATCCAGGTGCAGTATGAACGCATCCAGTACCAGAATCAGCAGTTACGTGATCTCCTAAGATAACTAACGATTCTCTATCATATAATGGATGTTGACAAGTGATGTATTCTAATTCAGATCCTTTATAATGATTAACAACTTTGTAATCAGTGATTTCAAATTTAGCCATTAATTCATCAACTAAAGTATCTAAAACAATTAATTTTCCTTTTTCTGTTTCTACTAAGGCATAGTTATAAGAAGCATTTAAACAGATAGCTAAGTTAGCTGGAATTGTCCAAGGAGTTGTTGTCCAAATAACGAAATTAACATCATTATCTAAGATTCCTTTACCGTCTTTCACTTGGAATTTAACAAAAATTGTTGGTGATTTGATATCATGATATTCAACTTCAGCTTCAGCTAAAGCAGATTCACTTGATGGTGACCAATATACTGGTTTTAATCCTTTGAAAATCAATCCATCCACCGCCATTTTAGCAAACACTTCAATTTGTCTTGCTTCAAATTCATGTTGTAATGTTAAATATGGGTGTTTATAATCCGCAAATGTCCCCATACGGATAAGTTGTGCCATTTGTTTATTTACTTGTTCATGTGCATAAGCATCACATTTTTCTCTAAATTTAGCTGTTGGCATTTCTTTACGGTTAACACCTAATTTTTGAATAGCATTTTCAATTGGTAACCCATGTGTATCCCATCCAGGAATATAAGGTGTGTAGAAACCATTCATATTTTTATAACGACAAATAACGTCTTTGATAACTTTATTTAACATGTGTCCCATATGCATATTTCCATTTGCATAAGGAGGCCCATCATGGAAGACAAAGCTGTCTTTCCCTTCATTTTGTTGGATAACTTTGTTGTACATGTCATTTTCTTGCCAACGTTCTACATATTTAGGTTCTTTTTTTGGTAAGTTTCCACGCATTTCAAAGTCAGTTTTTGGCATTAATAATGTGTCTTTATAATTCATTTTTTCTTTCCTCTCTTTAAAAATAAAAAAACACATCATCCTAAGGACGATGTGATCGCGGTACCACCTTAATTCGTATTTTCATACGCTCTTGAAATCTTAACGCGATTAACGTCACCTTCTACTTAGTTCAAAGGGCTACTCCAGAGTGATCCATTATAATCCGTGTTACTGATTTTCACCAACCATCAGCTCTCTTAAAACGTAAATTATAAACTGTCTCCTTCATCGTATTTATCTTCATTAATTAAATTATAAACTTCTGACTGGTCAATAGACTCAAGGATATCTTTTGACATTTTTTCGACCGAAGCTCTAAATTTAACAGCTTGCGCTTTAAAGTCACTCATTTCATCAGATAATGAACGAACATACTCTAGCGATTCGCTCAGTATCATATTAGCATTCTTTTTCGCTTTGTCAATAAGTTCACTCGCTTCTTTTAGGGCAAGACGCGCAATTTCTTCATTTGTTTGTTCTTGGATGTTCACACGATGCTGTAATAATGACTTTTGTTTTTCTAAGTGTTCATAGTCTTCTTTTAATTTATTTATTTGCTCATTTAAAGATTTGATTTCTCGGTCTTTTTGATCCATTAAATCATCGACCTGTTCTTTATTATAACCAAATAATTGTTTTTTTAATGGCATCTTGTTCACTCCCCTACTTATAAAAATACCCTTCAACCACATAGTTATTTGAACGTGTTTGTCTGTTACAATCAACAAACATGACTCTTCCATGCTTTTTGAATGATATTATGTCTTTATTATTACACAAATAATTTATTTGTTCAACCGGTTTATGATTAACTTTTACGTGGCCTGCACGAATAAATTCAGCCGCTTTCTGTCTAGATATTTTATAGAAAGAAGAAATGATTTTATCAAGTCTCATTGAAGAAACAATAAAGGATTTTATGATATATTCATTCTTTACTTCTATTTCTTCTTGACACTTGGTAAGTTTCACCTTACTTCTTTTAATCATTTTAAGTTCATCTTTTAAATATTCATAAATAGGACGATCGACGGCTAAATAAAACTCTTTATCTTTTTCAACAATATCGCCAAATAATTCTCTTTTAATTCCTAAAGACATCAAAGCTCCCAAAATATCTCGATGACTTAATTTTTCAAAATTTTTAGCATAAACGATTTTGCAAACCACAATTTCAAAATCACTTTCTTCGATTTCATAAAAATCAGGCGCTAAAATCATTCTTTTACTTTCACTATTTAAAAATCCACCCTGTTCTTTTATTTGAATGTCACCATGACCAATAATACTTCTTACAATTGATTGATGATAAGGATCTAAAAAAGAAGTTAAAATAAGTCTTTGTTTATAATCTATTTGATCTTTATAATCCAAGATTTTTTTAACAAAGACTTCTTCCCCTTTAAAATGTTCTAACATATTAAAAAAGTATGGAAACCATACTTTTTAATCTTCTTGTTCATCTTCATCTAAATCAATTGTACCAGCAACAGAAATATTACGAGGTGTACATAAGAAAATCTTTGGACCAATTCTTTGAATATCCCCTTCAATTGCATAAATAACACCGCTTAAGAAATCTACCACACGTTTTGCTTGATCTTTTTGTAAACGATGTAAATTTACAACAGTAGCTTTTTTAGTTTTTAAATAGTTTGCAATATCTTGAGTTTCTCCAAAAGAACGTGGTTCAAATAAAACTAAATGACTATCTTTATTCATATTTAATGATTTAACAGCTTCGCTTGTTTTAGAGAACTTGGCTTGTTCAAATAAACTTGTTTTAGGTTCAGTATCAACCTCTACAGCATCATATTCTTCAACCACATCTTCTCCATCGCCATCTTCATCAAAAAACCATTTTTTTACTTTATCCATGAAGTCGTCCTCCTTTGATTTCTTCTCCATTATATCATACATTTCTCTTTAATCAAAGCAAACGTACTAATCATGTTCAATATTTACTAAAATAACATCTCCTTTTAAAGAGACCACACATTGAATTGGAATAACAATAACCGGTGGTTCTTTAAAAAAACAAAGAAAGTGAAAGAAATTGATTTTTTCAACAATCAATGCTTGAATACATCTTTGACACCAATCTACTTCAATATCTGCAATATAACCAATCTTCCTGCCATCATAAACATTAATGACATCTTTTGATTGTAAAGAAACAAGTCGCATTTTATCACCTGTATAAAAATATGCTTTAAACTAATTTTTTATGTAGTTTTTCTAAAGCATTTTTTTCAATACGAGATACTTGAGCTTGTGAAACAAAAAGCTCTTTCGCAATTTCACATTGTGAATAGCCCTTATAATAACGTTCTTGAATCACTTTTTGTTCTCTTGGATTTAAACAAGTCATCGCTTTTTTTAAATCTAAGTGTTGATGATAATGTTTGAGTGTTTCTTTATCGAGGGGAATCATATCAATAAGATGGAGTTCATTTTGATCATCATGACCAATAATTTCTTGAAAAGAAGCAACACTTTGGGTAGATTGTATTGCTTCTATAATTGAATGTTGATCTATTTGTAGATTACTTACGAGTTCTTCAATAGTTGGTTCTCTTTGTTTTTCTACAAGATATTTTTCTTTTTCTTTTAAGATAGCATAAGAAAGGTCTTTGACCGTTCTTGAAATCTTTACTTGACTCTCTTCTCTTAAATAGCGTTTCATTTCACCAAGAATCAAAGGAACGGCATAGGTTGAAAATTGTAATTGATAGCTGGTATCAAAATTATCAATGGCTTTAATCAAGCCGATCATTCCAACTTGAAATAAATCTTCATAATGCTTTGATTTTTGATAAAAGCGTTTCATTAATGAAAGAACAAGACGCATATTTCCTACAAGAAGTTCTTCTTTAACTATTGGATCATGTGTTTTTTGATATTTTTCAATAAGTATATAGAATTCTTGTTTAGAAAGCGTTTTTTGTAAAGTAATGTATCTATTTTGTTGTTTTTCCACAATAATCACCAAAATTATTTTGGCTTTTTTGTCATTTTTTATTCTTTGACTTCATCAAAGTTTAATTGATTTCTTAATTTTTTAATAATCTTTTTTTCAAGACGCGAAATATAAGACTGTGATATTCCTAAAAGCTTAGCCACATCTTTTTGCGTTAATTCATCATGATTTGAAAGCCCATATCTTAAAATCAAGATTTCTTTTTCGCGTTGATTTAAATCTTTTAAAGCTTCATAAAATAATTTTCTTTGATCGCTTTTCATCATTTCTTGTTCAACAAGATCATCATCTGTTCCTACGATATCACCAAGTAAAAGCTCATTGCCATCATAATCTATATTAAGAGGTTCATCCAAAGATATCTCATAACGTATTTTATTATTTTTCCTTAAATACATTAATATTTCATTTTCAATACACCGTGAAGCATAGGTTGCTAGTTTAATGTTTTTATCTGCTTTAAATGTATTGATGGCTTTTACAAGTCCAATCGTACCAATACTAATTAAATCTTCTAATGGACAATTTGTACTATTATCATACCTTTTAGCCACATAGACAACGAGTCTTAAATTATGTTCTATCAAAGTATCTCTTGCTTTTTGATTTCCTGAAACAGCTTGGTCAATCACTTTTCTTTCTTCTTCCCCTTTTAATGGAGGAGGTAAAATATCATGTTTACCAATATAATAAAGAAACTGATTTTGATTTAAAAATTGACGAAATACATCCCACATTAGATTACACCTCCCATCAATTCTTGATTAAGCAAGCAATCATACTTTAAATCATCTAATACACCAATATAAACATTATCTAGTTTTTGTTGATTGACTAAAATTGAATCAATTAAAAGAATATCAATTTTACGTTTTTTAATACCTTCTAGTTGGATTTGATCAATTTGTTTATAAGGATATAGAATACTTTTTTTAATAAAAATCAAGGGATAGCCTTTATAGTATGCCTCATTTCCACTATCTAAAAATCCTTTACAATAAATTGTTTTATTTTCTTGAAAAAGAATAACATCATAAAGATAATTTTGATGTTTTATTTTTCTTTTAGTATACGTTAGATAAATACTTTGAATAATAAGAAATAAAAAGGTAATAACAATAATAACTAAATTCTTATAAGAAATAGGGGTAATCAAGATTCCATTATAAATAAATGATTCTTTTATTAGGGTATTGATAAAGAACAGTATTGAAAAATAAACGATTAAAAAAACTGGAAAATATAAGAAAAATTGTTTTTTAAAAAAGAATAAAAAAAGGACAAACCAGTATAAAAAACTTATATATGGCAAATAGTCTATATAAATGAGAATAACTGATATATTACTTAAAAAACTCAAGAAAAGGATTTTCATAAAAGACCAATGAATATTAAGCAATAATGAAATCATTTCATAAGTCATGATAAATAAGATACCATTCATACAATAAGTTAATTCTACATAGATATCCATCTTGCTTACCCCTTTATCATCATATATGATTACACTAAAAAAAAATGTCAAAAAAAAGATGTGATTTTTAAAATCACACCTTATTCATCCTCTAATAAAACTTCCCCATTAGATTCAATTATTTCTTTATAACGATAATAAGAATCTTTTAATTTTCTTTCTAGCGTACCATGTCCATCATTAAAACGGTCTACATAAACAAAACCATAACGTTTTTTCATTTCACCAGTACCAGCTGATACAACATCAATTGGACCCCAATATAAATATCCTCGACAATCAACACCATCTTCAATAGCATCATTAACATTCTTTAAATGTTCTTCAATATAATGAACTCTGAAATCATCATGAATTTCACCTTTTTCATCAATATTTTCATCTAAACCAACACCATTTTCTACAATTAATAATGGTAAATGATAACGATCATATAAAACATTTAAAGTATAACGTAATCCTACTGGATCAACAGCCCATCCCCAAGGTTGAGGTGCTTTATCTTTAAGATATGGATTATCACGGCATGTAAGTCCACCTGTATCTACTTTTAAGTTCATGTCACGATCAAATGTTGTTGAACGATAATAACTAAATGATAAGAAATCAACTGTATTTTCTTTGATCAATTTTAATTCTTCATCACTAAATTCTACATTTACTTGATCTTCTTTCCATACTTTCTTTAAATAAGTTGGTACAATACCTAAGCAGAATGGATCTGCCATAAAGAAAATATTCATACGTTGAGCATCTAATGTTCCAACAACATTTAATGGGTCACAGTTATATGGATAAGTAGCTACTGATGAAGCTGTCATCATACATCCAATTTGGTAATCTTCACTAATTTCATGCCCTAATTGAACTGTTTTCGCATTTGCGACTAAGATATTATGATAAGCATCCCATTGATCTTGTTTTGTTGTTGAACCAATTGGATCACTAGGATCTTTAGGATCTTTGATTGTAAGAACCCCACCAGCAACAAGTGGCATTCTAAATAAAGCATTGACTTCATTAAATGTAAGCCAAAATTTAACTTTTCCTTTATAACGTGTAAAAACAGTTTTTACATAACGTAACCAAAAATCAATCATTTTAGGATTTGACCATCCGCCATATTCAGTAATTAAATGAAGTGGTGTTTCATAGTGTGATAAAGTAATCACTGGTTCCATTCCTAATTCATTCATACAAGCAAACATATCATCATAATAGGCAAGTCCTGCTTCATTTGGTTCTAGTTCATCTCCATTTGGGAAAATTCTTCCCCAAGCAATTGAAGTTCTAAAACTGTTGAATCCCATGCCTTTCATAAGTTTTAAATCTTCACGGTAACGATGATAACCATCAACAGCTTTATGACTTAAATAAACTTTATCGGGATTTAATTCCATTTTATATTTTTTCTTTGTTTCATCCCATTTAATACCAGGATCTTTTGACATAATACCTACTAATACATCTGTAACGTTTGGTTGTTTACCATCCTCTAACCAAGCCCCTTCATATTGGTTGGCAGCAATAGCTCCACCCCATAAAAAACCTTTTGGAAAACTCATTTTCTCTACCTCCGTTTTTATCTATTGGTATTATAACACTTACAAAATAAGAGATTTATTCATTTCATAATATGAAAAAAGAGCAATCTTTTTAATTACTCTTTAAAAATATATTTTAATAATCTCTTTCTTCCCTTGATAGTCTATTCTATTATTTAAAAAGGTTACTAATGGCATGAGTACTTCATCATGTTTGGGATACTTTTTTATAGTATCATGTTTCTGGTTCAAGTATATCATAACAAGTTCTTCCTCGTCATAATTTTCTTTGTTTTCTTCTTTTCCATTCTTCCTTTCTTTTTTACTTTGTAAACATCTACATCTCCATCTTTTCTTTTTGTTGCTTGTGGCATGATCCACAATGAATAGACTTTCTTCATTACATCATAGTTTTTATCATCATATTCCCTTCCCCATTATGTTGTTAATATCCTTAGTACATACGCTATTCCTCTTGTTACAAGTGAATAACCTGGATGAATATTATTTTGTATTTCAACATTTAAATAGATTCGTTTATTGGCTCCATTTAATTGAGGAAGATCAACACAACATAGCATATCAAACTTTACTGTTCCATAGTTTGGTATCATATTTTCATTATTGAGCCACCTAAAACGCTGTTCATCCTTGATGATTTTCATAATTTCTTTAACACTTAAATATCTTACTTCTCTTACAAATTCATGAATCATTCTTGCTAGCATTTCCTGATTTCCTACGATTGCTTTGCAATGTTGATCTAACATGATTTTATGATTGGTTATTGTATTTTGTATTACCGTTTCCATAAGTAGTCCTCCTACTTATTTATTCGCTCTTTTTTTTGCTTTTTTCTTCTTTTTTGTAAAAAAATTGGAAATTTCTTTCCAATTATCTACCAAGCGCTAAGTTAGCAAGTTCATCTGCTCGATCATTATATCGATTGATTTTCGTTTTATTTGCGACATGTGATTTTACTTTCACAAAAGTAATTTCAATTTGTTTTTCATATTCTTTCATTTGTTTTACATAAAGATTTTCAAGTCTTTCATCTTCATTAGCCCACGCTCCTGTTGCATAGAAAGCAACACCTTCATAATCATGAATTACATACATTTTCTTGTATCCTTGTTGAACGCAATAAGAAACTGCATCTAACGCTGCTTTTAATTCTCCCATAACTTGATTATATTCTACAAATTCATCATCAAATTTTTGACAGTTTGTATAAATTTCTTGATTATTTTCAACAATTGTTACACCAAAGCTATAAGCATAACATGTATCTCCATTTGTTAAACAACTTCCATCTACATAAGCATATGGTACATCTTTTTCATTTAAATTAAGTTGTGATTCATCCATTGTTTGTTTAAAAGATGCAATATAGCTCTCTACATCTTTTAACTCTTCTTGCGAAAACCCCTTATAAACATATTTTCCTTCGCTTACAAGTTTTTGACATTCGCTCCATTGTTTAAATTTATAAACCTCTTTTGTTAGTTTATCAATTGCGACATATAGTACCTTTTTGACCATTTTTCCATCTCCATCCCTCTTTATAGTTATAATAAATAAAAAAACAATTCTTCTAATATTTATAAAAACCTTCACCTGAAGCCATTCCAAGTTTTCCTTCATCAATATATTTCTTTAACATCTTAGCCATTCCTTTAAAATTATAAGGAGCTAAAAATGAAGGAACTTTTAAATACATTGAAACAATATTATAAGCTGTCGTAAGTCCTACCGTATCTAAAATTTGGAAAGGTCCTTTCGGAGCTCCTGTACCTAAAGTCCAAGCTTTATCTATACTTTCAGGATCACTAATCCCATTAACATAAAGATCCATACCTGAAAATAATAAAGGAACAAGCATAGAATTTAATAAATATCCTGATTTTTCTTTACGAACAGGTAATGGTATCATTCTTATTTCTTTAGCAAAATCCATAATCAAATCAAAATATTTTTGATCCGTTTGTTTTTGTGCCATGACTTCTGTCATATTATTTTTCCAAATACTATTTGCAAAATGTAAAGATAAATACTTATTTGGACGCTTTGTATATTTAGCGAACTTCGATGGTAATAATGTCGATGAGTTTGTAACAATCACTGTTTTTTCTGGTAATAAGTCTGCCATCTTTTTATAAATATCTATTTTTTGTTCAACATTTTCCGCCATTGATTCAATAATTAAATCGGCATCACCAACTGCTTTACTTAAATCTAATTCTAATTTAATATTTTCATAAGCACGATCAGCTTTTTCTAAACATTTTTCTTTATCAAAATCTTCATAATCACTAATACCTATTGCCCAATTTTGAGGTGTTTTTCCCTCATCACTTGCCATCAAAGTAATAGTATCATGATAAACTTCTTTTAAATGGTCTAACTTTGGCTGACATCTTCCTATGCTTCCTTCGCTTCTAAGCCAAATCGTTACATTAAATCCACAATACGCTGCTTGATAAGCAATTTGACTTCCTAAAACGCCTCCACCAATAACAACAACATTTTTAATTTCCATAGATTCATCCTCCTACCTTTATTTTATCATTTTGTTAAAATATTCACAAAAAATATTTTCACTTTTAGTTTGAACTACATATAAAAAAGAACCCTATTTCTAGGATTCCTTTATACTATTCAGCTTTTGTTGAATTTACTTCTTCAAACATTTGAGGAATTGTATGTTTATCTTCTTTGTTTTTATATTTGAAGTAAACAACTGTTAATAATGAACATACAATTAAGATTCCTGCAAATACTGCAATTTCAACTGAAATTGAAGGAGCTGTCATACTAATTGTTTTTCTAAATCCATCTACACTATAAGTATATGGAACAAATTTATGAATAGCTTTGTAGATAGCCGGACCTGTATCTAATGGATAAGTACCAGCAGAACCACCTAAGTTAACAATCATGAATACAAGCAACAAGAAGTCTCCGATAAATCCTGTTGTTAAACTTAACAACATAACAAGTGACATAAATGCCGCCGATACGAGAATCGCAAGCAAGTATGTTAAACCTAAGTTAACAGGTTCAAATCCATTGATTAATCTTAAAGCAGTTACCATAACGATTGCAGCTAATGTAGAAACTGTATACATAACAGTTGCTTTACTAGCCCAATATTTCCATGCATTTTCAGCTTTCTTAATACCATGTCTAATTGGGTACATTAACGCAAACGCTAAGCATGTTACATATAAACCAACTGACATCATATATGGAGCCATTGCATGACCGTTATTTTCAACTTTAGAAATTTCTTTATGGCTTGTTTCAACTGGAGTAGCAACCATGTCTGTTGTTTTATCAGTTGAATCAATCTTACTTTCTTCTGCACCAGATTTTAATGCATCATTTAAAGTATTTACACCATCAGCTGCACTTTCAATACCTTCACCTAAAGTATCAGAACCAGCAGCTAACTGACCAGCACCGTCACTAATTTGACCAGCACCACTTGCTAATTGATTAGCACCATTCAACAATGTTGAGTTATTGCTTACTAATGTTGAAGTACCATTAGCTAATTGATCAACACCACTTGATAAAGCAGTAATTCCTTGAGTTAAAGCAGGAACATTACTATTTAATTGAGATGTACCATTAGCTAAAGCAGTAGCACCACTTGTTAAAGTTGTATTGTTACCAGTAATTGTTGATAAACCTTCTTGTAAGCTAGATACACCAGCTGTATAAGCTTGAACTCCTGAAACTAAAGCATCTTTTGAATCAACTGTTACGTTAACTGCTTTATTGTTCACTACAGTTGCATATGTTCCACCATTAACTTTAGCATTTACTTCATTTAATCCAGCTTGCACTGTTTGTGTTCCTTTTAATAATCCTGTAGGAATTTCTGTTCCATCTGTTAAAGTACCACCATTAAGGGCAGCATCTAAATCAGTTAAACTATCTTTTGTTGAACTAGATAAAGTAGTAATTGCTGTATCAGCACCAGTTGTATAAGTAGCAACAGAATCCATATATGAATCTATTCCATTAGGATATGCTGATTCTGGCAAATAATTTGCCAAGCTAAATACATTAGGTATTGTACATCGATCAATTTGTTCTCTAGTCATACCATTTAACAATAAAGTATTAGCTATTTTTGTTAATTGTTCTGCATAAGCTGTTAATCCTTGATTATTAAGTGATGTTGCATTAGAATTCAATGTTTTAATTAATGTTGCATAACTATCTAATGATTTTTTACCTTTAGATAATTGAGTCAACGAATCTTGACTTGCTACCATCTTTTGCTTTGAAGTTTCTAGATTTTGTTGTAATTTTTTCACCCCATCAACTACTTGTTGATTTCCTTCCGCTAAAGATTGAACACCTTTACCTAAACTACTAACGCCTTCGTTTAATGTAGTATTGTTTGCTACTAATTGATTTGCACCTTCTGCAGCTTGACTTACACCTGCTGTATAATCATTAACACCTTTGCTTAATGTTCGTGCACCAGTATTTAAATCATTAATACCTTTAGCTAATGTAGGAGTTGCACTACCTAAAGTACCAACACCATCTTTCAATTGATAGATACCGTTATTTACTGTAACGACACCATCTGTATAACTTTTTAATCCTTTAGTTAAAGCATTTGTACCATCTTTAAATGTTAAAGAGCTACTTGCTAATACTTTTAAGTTATCACTAATTGTTTTGTTACCATCTTCTAATTGAGTCATACCATCAGATAATTGTTGAGTACCATCGCTGGCTTCAGCAAATCCATCTGACATTGTACCAATTGAAGAAAAGATTGTTTCAGCATATGTTTTTGTTACTGAAGCTGAAACTTCAGCTTTAATTTTTGCGATTGCTGAATCATCCATTTTTGATGCAACATAGTTTGTACCTGGGTTTGTTGTATAATTTAAAACCATTTTTTTAGGATTTTTATCCAACAAAGTTGTTGCATTTTTTGAGAAATTGCTTGGAATCGTAATGACCATATAATAGTCACCATTTTTTAGTCCCTTATTTGCTTCTTTTGAATTTACAAAATGAAAATCTAATGAATCGTTGTCTTTTAATTTTTTGACTAATTGATCACCAACGTCTAATTTCTTATCGTTGTATTCAACTGCCTTATCTCTATTAACGACAGCGACAGGAAGATCTCCACTGTTTCCATATGGATCCCACATAGATCCAAGGAAGACAACTGTGTAAATACTAGGAATAAGAATAAGAGCAACTAAAACAATTTGAATCCAATGATTTTTTAAAATGTTTTTCCACTCTTGCTTAATCATAAATATCCTTCTTTCTATCTTCTATAGACATTTTACATCCATAGATATATAATGTCTATAGAGTATTATAATTTTTTCAATATAAATGTCAATATTCTTACATACAAAATATAAAAAATTAGTTATAATAAAAAAAGGGAAGGGATTACAATGAGAATAAGAAAAAGTTTTGAACAAGCAATTTGTATTTTATTGCTTATTGGAACAAGTGAAGGACCATTAAAGAGTCATGAACTTAGCAAAAAGCTAGATGTTTCTGATTCATATTTAAAGAAAGTAACAAGACAATTGGTCGTTGCTGGTCTTATTACTTCTAAGGCAAGTAAATTAGGTGGTTTTATTTTAAATAAAAAAATGAATGATATATCATTTTTAGATATCTTTGAAGCAATCGAAGGAAAGGAAACTTTTATTGAAACAACGCATCTTGTTGATAAAGTATTTGATCCTGCTTTAAATCTACATCATACCGAAGATGTCATCATGAATCATTTAAATGCTGCAGAAGATCAATACAGACAAAAACTCAAAGAAATTAATCTTGGTGAGATTACAAATTATGTTCATCAAAATACAATATAAAAATAGGCTATTTGAATAAGCCTATTTTTATTATATGGTTCTATTTCTATTTTTTGCTTAAATCATTTCAATTTTTTTAACCGTAACAACTAATCCAACAAAAGATATTATAAGAAGTATGCTATATAAAACATAATTAGCAGTATCTCCTGTTTTTGTAACTATGCTATTCTTATTGTCTTGTTTTACAGTTATACTTTCATTCTTATTACCTGTTACTTGTACTAAGTTATTATTATCTTTAACAACAGTAAATGTTGTACTTGCTAAGCCATCTGTCCATACAATTTCAAATGTATGTTTTCCTGCAGCTAGCGTGTTAAGATAATCTTCTTTTAATGTTACAACAGTTGAACCTTCGCTAACAGTATAATTCTTTGTATCAACAATAATACCATCTACTTTTACACATTTGAATTTTGAAAATTCCCCATTACCTCTAATTACAAGGCCTTTATGAGCATCTTGTGTCCATGAACTATCAGCACCATCTAAAATTTTATATTCTTCTTGTCCTGGAGATGGTACAACTTTGGAAATTTTTTCTGTTTCTTCATACTTACAAACTTCACAGACTCTCTTTTGTTCACCTTCTTGTTTTTCAGTAGCTTCTCGCACAATTTGCCAATTACCAAATTTATGTCCTGTAGCTTTAATAACAATAGGTTCACCTATAGAATTTATCATATTACTATCTGAATACATTAATCCACAGTCTTCACATTTCCAGTATTCTTCAAATCCATCTTCTGTACAAGTAGCTGGTTTTCCATTCACTTTAACAACATGATGTGCACCATCATAATCTTCACATATATTAGCCTTCAACTGATTAGTTTCTACTTTGCTGACTCCATCAATATCACGTGGTTCATCCCCTCCAACAGATTTGAGATCTGGATTAAGCGTTTTATCAAAAGAACAATCTTTTAAAGTTGTATTTCCCTCGATTTGTCCTGTATATCCACCTAATTCATAATTTGAAGAAACACCGTTCACTTTACCTGCAGCATGACTGTTTTCGATATTAGACGATCCTAATGTTCCCGCAAAAGTTCCTGCTTTTGGTTCCCATTCACTTACTGTACTAGTTACATTACCTTTTGCAACACAATTTTGAATCACAGCATTTTGTGCAAATCCAATAAAGCCTCCAGCATTCCAATTATTTGCCGTTATTTCCACATCAGCCAAACAATGTTTGTATGTAGAAAGCAGTTGCCCATTATCATTATCTAATGCATATCCAACAAATCCTCCTAATGCCCAATTTCCAGAAATTTTTCCTGTAGCAGTACAATTTTCATAAATAGATCCGCTATCCATCCCAACAAAACCACCACTATTATCTACACCAGAAATTTGAACATTTTCTACCATACAATTTGAAACTTTAATTCTGTTTACATTCCCTAGCATTCCACCAGTAATATTACCATAATCAGCGAATCCTTCAATTTGAATTAAACCTCCAGATACAATAATATTATCAAATTTTACAGTGCATCCAGAATTAGTCATTACAAATCCAACAAGAAGTCCATTATTCGTTTCATTTAGTCCAGTTCCATTATTATAAATAGATCCATTCTTAATCGTCAAATTTACTACTCCACAATTTATATTGCTGTCTGAACAAACAATATTACCAAAAAAACCACCATTGTATTGATCATTTTGTTGATCAACAATCATTCCAGAAACTGTTTTACCATTTCCATCAAAATATCCACAAAATGGTTTATCCTCAGTCATTCCACTACGATACCATTTACGTAATCCAATCGGAGTCCAACAGTATTTTTGTAAATCAACATCTTTTTCCAATTTAAAATACTTTCCACTATATTTTTCTCCTCCTGCTACATCTTTAGATAGTTTAGCAAGCTGTTCTGCTGTTTCAATTTGCCATGGGTCTTCAGCTGTTCCACTTCCTCCTGCAAAATCAGTTGCTGCATAATCTGTCCAAATACCATTTGGGGCATCTTTTGCAAATACTGGTATCGACATACATGTAATACTAAAGAAAATACTTATTATAATTCCTAATATAAACCTTTTACGATATCTTTTTCTCATTTTATTTTCCTCCTTCTTGTTGATACTCCCTGTATCATTATTTTATATAAGAACTCTAAAAATGTCAATTTATAAACTTAAACGCTTCCATTTTTTACAAACAAAAACTCAAGGGCTGTTCCTTGAGCTATCTATTATAAAATATTCTTAAATACATCTTATTTTTTATTAAATAACAATTCCAATAAATGAACACCATTTCCTTTTCCTAAAAGAATTCCTTTTAAACATCGATTGCATGTACAAATTACTTGTTCATTATGAAATTGTTGAACATATTCTTTCATATATTTTTCTTGTATTTCTTTAGAATAATGCGATAAATGTTCATTCTCTAAATCCTTTGTTTCATAGTGGAGTGTTCCACAAAAAATAGAATTTTCTTTATTCTTTTCTATTTCAATGACTTCTATATTCATTTTCTTCAAAAGATTTCTAACAGCTTGATGTACTTCTGGATGATTGCAATCACGATAACAATCTTGAAGATACATTTTTTGCCCATGATAATCAGGAAAAGAAAAATCATCTAATTGATCAAAGTATTCCCAAAGTGACATTGTTTGTACTTTATCTTCAATTTGGTGTCGACACGCTTGACAAACATACAAACCAATATCTTCTTTTTCTAATTCACTTTGATCTATTTTACAACATTTCGCAATTGGCATCCTCTTTTCAAAATATTCCTTAACTTTTTTTGCTGTTTTGCGATGCATAACAGCAAAGTTACAACTTGGATAATAAATATACATTCTCTTTCCTCCTAAAGTATTTGAATAACTACTTCACTGATTCCCGCAAGAACCATAACTAGAATTGGATTTAACTTATATTTTCTAAGTAAAATCAAACAGATGATAAAAACAATAATTGCATGGTATCTTATATAAGAAACACCAATTAATGAATCTTTAAAAAATGAAGAAATCAAAATACTGATTCCGCTAATTGCAATCATAGAAACCACTGCTGGTCTTAAATAAGAAAGAATTATTTTCATCACTTTCATATCTTTATATTTTACATAAAAATAAGCAAGCAATGATACAAGAATACATGAAGGTAAAATACAGCCAAAAGTGGCAATAAGAGCACCAGGTAAATGAGCTACATATTGTCCAACAAATGTTGAAGAATTGACGGCAATAGGTCCCGGTGTCATTTGGGAAATTGTAATAAGATCTGTAAATGTATTTTGACTGATCCAATGATAGGTGGAGATTACTTGTTGACTGATAAGTGGTAATGCCGCATAACCACCACCAAAACTAAAGAGTCCTATTTGGAAAAATGCCCAAAATAATTGTAAATAAATCATGCCTTTTTCCTCCTTATAAATAACTCAACAAGTGCAAGTAAAATACATCCTAAAATAATGTATATAATGTTCACATTTAAAAAGTAATTTAAAACAAAAGAACCTACCATAATCAAAATATTTCTTTCTTTATGTTCATCCATCACACTTAAAACCATATCATAAACCACACTTACGATAATTGCCCCAATTCCAGAGCGCATCCCAAGAAGCATTGCACTGATGATTTTATTAGTAATAAAAATCTTATAGAAATAAGCAACCACACTAATAATAATGATTGGTGGAATGATTGTGCCAATCACACAAACAACAATTCCTAAAATACCTGACATCTTATATCCCAAAACAATGGCTCCATTAACTGCAATCGCTCCTGGAGCACTTTGAGCAATAGCTACAAGATCCAACATTTCTTTTTCATCAATGTAATGGAGTTGATCAACAAATCGTTCTTTTAATAAAGAAACAATGACATAACCCCCACCAAAAGTAAATGCAGATAAATAAAGTGTTGATGTAAATAACTCAAGTAATAATCTTCTTTTTTCTTTCATTTTCTTCACCTACTTCATCATAGTACACATTGATTCATCTGTAAAATATTATATAATTATAATATACATAGGTTTTTACCTATATAGGAGGAATTATGACATTAAGACATTTAGAAATATTTATGAGCGTTTATCATCAAAAAAGCATTACTAAAGCAGCCAAAGAGCTTCATATTAGCCAACCATCAGTTTCTCTAGCTATTAAAGAACTCGAAGAAAAATATCAAACGATTCTTTTTGATCGTATGAATCGCCAAATTTATCCAACAGAAAAAGCACATCTTTTATATAATCATTCCATGCAAATTTTGTCATCTCTAGAAAATATGGAAAATGAAATGTATAACGATCAAGTTAAAAGTATTTCTTTTGGTTGTAGTATGACACTATCTCAAGTATTTCTACCTCATTTTTTAAAAACCCTTAAAGAAAAATATCCGACTATTGATTTTCATATCAATGTTAATAATCTCAAAGAAATTGAAAATCAGCTTTTAAAAAATGAAATTGATTTTGCTTTGATTGAAACCTTACCCCTTCATCAACTTCATAAAATTCCTTTTTATAAAGATGAATTAGTGATTATTGTAAACAAAAAGCATCCTTTATTAAAAACAAATAATCTAAAAGAACTTGAAAACTATGATTATTATTCAAGAGAAAAAGGAAGTTCAATTTATGAACTTGTCCAAAGTTATTTTATTTCGCATAAGTTAGATATTCATCCCTCTATTGAATGTGTCAATCCATCCTCTTTAATAGAACTTGTTCGTTATAATAACGGCTTTACCATCTTACCAAGTTCACTGGTTAAAAATGAAAAAGAGATAGCTCTTATAAAAAATAAAGATTTTTACATTCAAAGAACCTATCATATTGTCATGCACAAAGATAAAAAACTTTCTTCTATTTATCAAAAAATCTTTGAATTGATAAAAAACTATCCAAAATAAAAAGACAATGATTTCATTGCCTTTTTATTTTGCTTTAATTGCCCAACGCATCTTTGTTGACTTTGCTCTAGAATTACGATGACATTCTTCTTTGCTAGGACGAATAACATTTCGACAAACATTATCATAAATTCCACTATTTTTCATTTCTTTAAAAGCTTTTTTTACAATTCGATCTTCTCCCGAATGGAAAGTTAAGATGGCAACTCTTCCTCCTGGGTTTAAGATTTTTGGAAGTTTTTCCACAAATTCATGAAGCACTTCAAATTCTTGGTTCACTTCAATTCTTAAAGCTTGGAAAACTCTTGCTGCTGTTTTATTAACAAGATCCTTTCTATTTTTATCTTCAATAAAGTTTAAAGTTTTATCAATAATCTTATAAAGCTGTCCTGTAGTTTCAACTTCCATGCCTGAACGAATAAATGAATAAATATTTTTAGCAAGAATGTCAGCATAAGGTTCATCTGAATTTTCTTCTAAAATATTTTCTAGTTCTTCTTTTGAAAGTTCTTTTAAGATTTCAGAAGCCGGTTTTCCCATTTTGGGATTCAATCTTAAATCGAGTGGTCCTTCTTTTTTATAAGAAAATCCTCTTTCAGGATTATCAATTTGCATTGAAGAAACACCTAAATCTGCCAAGACAAAATCAAATTTTCCATATTTTTCACTAACTTCATCAATATTTCTAAAGTTTGTAAGAAGTGATGTAAAAATATTTTCATCAAAACCTTTATTTCTTATTCTTTGAGTTGTCTTTTCTATTTCAATAGGATCAATATCCAATCCATAAACATGACCTTGACCTTCTAACTTTTCTAACATTTTAGAAGTGTGGCCACCATACCCTAAGGTACAATCCAATCCAATTTGTCCAGGTTGAATATCTAAAAACTCTAATATTTCATCAACCATAATAGAAATATGCATTCCTGCTGGTGTACTCCCTTTAGAAATAACTTTTTCAATCGTTTCTGGATACATTTCTGGATTTAATTCTTTATATTTTTCATCAAAACTTCTAGGATGTGTTCCTTTATATCTTTTTCTTCTTTTATGTATTTGTTCACTCATAATTATTCCTCATCTCTTTACTCTTTATAATATAACGAATAATCTTTTAAGAAACAATAGAAAGATAACAGACTTATTATTAGCAGTAATAAAAAACTTTTTTCTATTTTTAATATATAAAAAATAAGTTTTTATTCTATTGGTTGTTGATAAAAACCCCCATAAAAATTTTCAGTTTTTATAACATTGACTATCAAATCAGGATCCACATCTTTCATTAAGTCTATAATATCTTGGACTTCATAACTTGAAACGACCGTATGTAATAAATTCATTGGCTGTTTTGAATAACCTCCAATAGCCTCAACACAAGAAATACCATGACGATAATATTGGATATAGGTATCGACAATTTCTTTTGCTTTTCTTGTTGTTATTTGTAATGTTACACGTTCATAACGATGATAAAAAGAATCGATTGTTTTTGTTGATATAAATTGAAATAAAATAGAATATCCTGCATGGATCCAACCAAACATTGATCCAAATATCATAAGAATTAAAGTATTAAAAACAAAAACATATTCCCATATAGATTTACCCTTTTTATTAGAAATATAGAGAGCAATAAAATCTGTTCCTCCAGTGGAAGCGTTTCCTCTAAGCACAAGAACTGCCATTAATCCATAGGAAACACCTCCAAAAGTAATATTTAATAAAATATCATTAAATAAAGGTTGAAATTGACACACTTTTAAAAACAAACTCGCCAAAAATACTTGTAGTAATGAAAAGAGTGTAAATCTTGGGCTAACATTTTTATAGCACAAAATAGCAACAGGTACATTTAAAACAATCATGCCTAATGATGTTGAAAACGAAAAACCAAAATAAGTAGAAGTGATTTTTTCAATAAGAATAGCTACCCCTGTAAATCCACTTGATAATAAATTTGCAGGTTGAATAAAGACTTGAATGACATACGCTTGACTTAACGCAGCAACAAAAACACAAAGAAGCGTTACCAATGTTCTTGCTTTTTTATTTTTATTTAGTTTTTTTAGCATATACTTTTTACAATTTTTTCAACCAATTCTTTGGATACAACATCATAATCATTTTCGTGAGGAACAGGTGCATAAGCATAAGAAACTTCATGTCTGTGTGTTGTTGAATCATTGACCCAATCTTTACAAGAACTATGAACTTGATAAATTCCTGTATACTTCATCATTTCTTTGGCGTTACTTGCATTCATGCCACTTCCTGCAAGTATTTCAATTTGACTTCCATATTTTTCTTGTAAATCTTTAATTAAATCTTTTCCATCCATTGCTTTAGGTTTTAATCCACTAGTAAGAATACGATCCACCCCTAATTCAATTAATAATTCTATCGAAGCATAAGGATCTTCAACACAATCAAAAGCACGATGAAAAACCACTTCTCCTTGATAACTTTTAATAATTTCAATCATTTCTTTGGTTTGTTTAAAACAAATAGAACCATCTTTATTTAAACAACCAAAAGCAATACCATCGGCTCCGTTTTCTAATAAGGACTTTGCATCTTCTTTCATCACTTCAAATTCAATCTCGTTATAACAAAATCCTGCACCTCTTGGTCTTACCATTGTAATTACTTTTAAATTTGTATTCTTTTTTGTAAGTTTTAAAGATGCTAGAGATGGTGTTAAACCACCTAAATGCAAAGCACTATTAAGTTCAATGCGTTTTGCCCCACCATGATAAGCATTTAAAGCATCTTCATAACTTCCACAACATATTTCGATTATTCTTTCCATACTCTCTCCTATAACATTCCTAAATAGTAGATTCCTAATGCATATATTTTTGCATTTTTAATCAAATCCTCAATTTTCATCCATTCATTTGGTTGATGTCCAATACCTTTTTGACCCGGAAAACTTGGACCAAAAGGAACAATATGAGGCATTAATTTAGCGTAAGTTCCTCCCGTAGTGGTAACAGGTGTTCCATCTAATTGCGTTATTTGTTCATATGCCTTAGATAATAAAGAAACCATTGGACAATCTTTTTCAAATTTTACAGGAAAATAATGTTGAACACATGTTACTTCCATATTTTTTGCTTTTTCTCTAATTGTTTCAACAATTGTTTCTAGCGTCATATTTGCAGGATAAGAAAATGTGACCGAAAAAACAAGTTTACTTTTTTCATGTTTCAATACAAAATTACGCATTTCATTTATACCAAATTCTTCATCTTTAAAATCTAAACCGAGTTTTTCTGCATTCGTATTAGCATTTAAAAAATAGTTATTAATGAACAAAAAAAATTCATCAACTTGTTTTTCTTTAGCACTTATTTCAATAACAGCTCTTCCTCTTTCTCCATAAACAACAGGATACTTACAGTCCGGTGTCCACCCCATGACTGGCGGCTTTTCATGTTTTAAATAATACTCTAAATCTTTAAATCCAGTTTCTTCATCACAGCCAAAAATAATTCTTACAGGCTTATGAAGTTTAATATTTAGTTCTTTAATCGCATATAATGCATACAAGCATGTCATAATTGGACCCTTATTATCTAATATTCCTCGTGAATAAATATATCCATCTTCTTCATACGCACTAAATGGGGGATGTTTCCAACCTAAACCTGTAGGTACAACATCTAAATGTCCAATAATGCCAATATAATCTTCACCTTTACCATATTGTGCATATCCTATATAATGATCTAAATTTTTTGTTTCAAATCCCAAAGATTGAGCAATTTCTAAAACCTTGTCAAGTGTTAAAGCAATATCTTTACCAAAAGGTGCCCCTTGTTGAAAAGTTCCTTCAACACTTGGCATTTTTACAAACGTTTTAATATCCTCGATCATTTTTAAAGAAAGCATATCTATTTTTTTTATAATTTCTTCTTCCATACTATTTTTCCTCTAAAGGTGCCATCCTTGTTTTCATATAATGATCAAGCCATTCTTGACTTGCAACTTCATGAATACATTTTCCATCTTTATTTTTTGTAAGATAAACAATAGGTTCTTGATTTTCCGTTGCCACCGCAAATGAAAATCCTTCAATATTAGTTGCAACTCCCCATTCTCCTTTATTATTCATTGCAATTAACGATAGATCCCCTGCATGACCTCTTCTTTCTTTTAAACGATGATCAAGTTGATTAACTGCTTTTTCACAAGCTGCTTGGGGATGCATACCTTCTGCCATTAAGCGAACGATTTCATAAGAAATACATCCTTTCATTAGATCTTCTCCCAATCCAGTTGCTGAAGCTCCACCTACACTTGAATCAACATAAAATCCTGAACCCGCTATAGGTGAATCTCCAACACGTCCTTTTTTCTTCATAAATAAACCACTTGTCGAAGTAGCTGATGTCATTTTCCCTTGTTGGTCAAGACATACCATACCAACTGTATCATGTCCTGCATAAGGTTTTATTTCTTGTTCACGGACTTCTTTCACTCTATTTCTATAATGAATCTTAGCACGATCTGTAAGCATGTTTTTACGTTCAAAGCCTTCTTTATGAGCAAAGTTTTCAGCTCCTTCTCCAACTAAAATATTATTTACTTTTTCTTTAGATAAGCGTCTAGCAATTGATACCGGATTTGCAAAATCTTTAATAGCGGCAACTGCTCCAATACTTAATGTATCTCCATCCATATAAGCTGCATCTAACTCTACTTCCATTTCTTCATTAGGAAGTCCTCCATAACCAACTGATTTATAATAAGGAAAATCCTCAACTGCTTTTATTGCTGTTTCTATTGCATCTCCTGCATCTCCTTTTTCTTGTAAAATATGGCTTGCTTCACTAATTCCTTCAACAGCCATACGCCATGTTGCTATTATTCCCCACATTTTCTTTCCTCCTAGTAGAAAGGATGCTAAACAGCATCCTAAAAACAAAATTTTTCTTTAATTTCTTCAATTTCTTTTTCTTGGTAAAGAGCCTTTGCAAGAACACACATTCCCTCTAAAGACTCATTTAAACCTATACCACCCTTTTTAGGTGTTTTAATAATACATAATTTATCTTTATATTCGTTAATCGTTTCTTGATTATCATCTGACATGGCCGCAATTGCTTTAGAAGATGTATTTTGATTAATATCGTAAGCAATTCTTGCTGCCATTTTTCCATAATTCAAATAATTAAAACAAGGACCACACATTACAACATCAGGTTTTAATTTATTCACCATTGCGCATAATTTTCGACTTACTTCGTCAGGATTTTTTAGATATGTCCCGTCTCCACAATAAAGACATGCCACGACTTTTCCATCTACTTTCTTTAAAAATGGTTCCATCATAACTGCCGGACCAACAGCTTCCTTTTTTGCTCCTAAAGGAATATCATGATCGTCTTTAATACCAGCACCTGATTGAATTTGATCATAAATCATGATTATTTTCATAAATTTTCATCTCCTACAAATCATCAAATGAAAGATCATCTAATGAAATATCATCCTCTTCTTCTTCATCATTTTGCATATTTGTTTCTTCTTCAAGATATTGTTTATCCATTATTTTAATAAATGGCATATAGATAAAGATTCCTAAAATTAATAACAACACTTGTAAAAGAGCTCCTGCCCAATTTGTTGCAAGGAAACCAGAAATAACAATTGGTGTTGTCCAAGGAATATTAATTCCAGAACAAATTGGTACTAAATTCATAGCCATTGCAAAATATGAAATAACAATATTCACTGTTGGAACTAATACAAAAGGTATTAATAATGTCGGATTCAATACAATTGGTAATCCAAAAACAATTGGTTCATTAATTCCAAAAATACCAGGAACAAAAGAGAGTTTACCTAAATTTGTAATACGTTTTGATTTACAGAATAAAAGCATCGCAATAACTAATGATAAAGTAGATCCTGCTCCACCAAAAGTAGCAAATAAATCTTGGAATTGTTGGCAAATAATATGATGTTCACCAGCAATATTTCCTGCTGATAATGTTTGTAAAATTGGATTGAATACGGCACCAACAACCGAACCACCATTTACTCCAAAGAACCAAAATAAATGTAAGAAAATATAAGCAACAACCATTGCTCCTAATGTATCTCCTAAATTTAATAATGGTGTTTGTAAAAATTCAAAAATAATTTGGAATACATTTGTACCTAAAAAACCAAATAATAAGTTAATTGTAAAGAATATGATCATTACCATCGCCGCTGGAATTAATGCAGCAAATGATTCTTCAACTGTAGGTGGAACACCTGCTGGCATTTTAATTGTCCAACCTTTACGTTCCACATATGTATAAATATGGACTGATAAAAAAGCACACATAATTCCGACAAAAATTCCCTTTGATCCTACCCAACCTAAAGGAATACCACTTAAACTTACATCAACTGCTTTACCTGCCACATCAACACTACCGCTAATTGAATATGGCATAATTAAAAACCATGAAACAACGGCAACGGCTGCACCAAATATCTTATTTGTATTCATTTTTCCAGCAAAGGAATACGCTATACCAATTACAGCAAAGATTGCCATAATATCAAAAGTAGCCCCTGCTGGTTTTGAAATAAAAGATGCTAATGTCTGTCCTGTTGAAGAATTAACAACAGTTGTTTCTAAAAAATCAATCCAGGCTTGAATTGGAAAGTTCGCTATCAATAAAAAGATAGAACCTCCAATTAATAATGGAGTTGAAACAAGAAAACCATCACGAATTGACATGAGATACTTATTTCTCCCAATCGCCTCCGCTAGAGGCATTAGTATTTTTTCAAGTTTTTTCATCATAAGACTTGTCCTCTTTCTATTTTTTATTTGATTTAATCAGTTTAATTGCTGATTTTAATACTTTTTCACCATTCATCATACCATAGTCCGCTTGATCAATGACTGCAATAGGAATACCCGTATTTCCAAATTGTTCAACTGTTTCTTCGTACATATATTTCACTTGTGGACCTAGTAAAATACAATCAGGGGTATCTTTTTCTATAATTTCTTCAAGTTTATTGTGTGAAAAAGCTGCCACTTTAATAGGCAAATTGTGTGCATTAGCGACACTTTGCATATTACTCGCTAACATACTTGTTGACATTCCTGCACTACAAAATAAATAAATTTTTTTCATTCTTCTTCTCCCTTCTTATTTTTCTAACGAATAAAGACGTTGGTTCAATTTTATAATTTCAAGAGCCATCATTTTAATTGTTTCAGCAGACATAAGTTGATCTTCTGCATGCATCAATAAAATATTTGGTACAACTGTTTCACCATTTGCTTCTTTTTGTATCAAACCTGCATGTGCTTCATGTCCTTTTACAAATTCCTGATCTCCCTCTTTTATTTTTGCTTTAGCTAAATCAAAATCACCTTTTTCAGCAATTTTCATTGCTTCAATATAAGATGATTTTGCTACACCTACCGCAGAAATAATTTGAAAACTAACTAACTCTAAATTGTCCATTTTTGTTCCTCCAATATCTTTACATCTATTATTATAAATATTTCTTTATCTTTAGGCTGATAGAGACGTTTCCTAGCAATAGGAAATCAAACACTTACAACCTTTGTATTTCCTATATAGTCATGCATTGCACGATGTTCCTTGGTAAAAATAACCATCAACGTACTTATTCCTCCCACAACAAAACCAACATACATCATCGTTGAAACAATATTTACATGTATGCATAAAGAAACAAGTTGATGCCACAATGCACTTGCACTCACTAAAATACCTTCAATAACAATCATTCCTAAACCTTGTCTTAAAACCAATGATTTTAACGTTACTTCTTGATTATTATTTTGAATAATTTTAACTTTACAAATTCGTTTTCCTACAGTCTGTCCTTTATAAACAAAGAAAGGAATATAAATGTAGTAAAATAAAGCAAAAATTACTCCTATAATCCCCGCAATAAATCCATAAGGTTGTTGAATTTTTAATAAATTTTGTTTTAACATTGTTCCATACAATTTTTGTGAAACCACAGCAATTGGAAAAGCAGCACAAAGTGCTCCTAAATACCAATCAATAAAATAACTAAGCACTCTTCTTGTTAAAGGTGCATCTTTGTATATATTTCTTTTTGTCATATTCATTAGCTCCTAAGCGATAATTTCTTTCATAAATTCTTCATAATTATTTACTTCTAATAATTGTTCAAATTTCTTTGAATTAGCGACAATACTTGATAGCCAATCAAAAAATATTTTTAATAAATGATTATCTGTTTCTCTAATTCCCAATAAAATAATAAATTTCACATCAAATTCTCCCCATTTCACACTTCTATCTAAAATCAATACAGAAATACATGATTTTTTGGTAGATACTTCTATAGAATGCGGAACAGCAAAACCATACATAAATGAGGTTGCTGAGACTGCTTCTCTTTTAAAAACATCTTCTTTGTATGCTTTTGTAGCTAAATCACTATCTATCAATTCATCACATAAATAATTTAAAATTTCTGTTGTATCATGAAATGTTTGATGAACATGAAATAAATTTTCTTTAATAAGTTTTTTTAACATCTTCACCACATCATTGTGATAAAGCTTATTATCTAATTCATTAAGAAGCTGAAATACTTTACTTTCATCTTCGTTATTTACAAATAAAGTTATTTGAAGAGTTGGTATGTCAAGTTGATGTTTTAAGGGAACTGTTGTTAAAATGAAATCTGGTTAACATTGTTCAACCTGCAATTCTTCAAAAAAATGAAATATCTCAAGAATTTCCATTCTCTCCCCAAATCTATTTTTTAATTTTTCTACACAAGGAATAGATAACATTTGATTATGAGGAATGATGACTATTCCCCGATGGCGATATATGCTTTGGCTTCTTTCATAAGCTGCTCCCAAATGCAAAGCAAGAAATGCCAGCTCGTTTTCGTTAATAGTGTATCCTGTGCATTCAGTAATAACCTCACCAGAATGTACTGCCATTTCAAAAACCAAAGGGTATTTTCTTTTAATTTCCTTTAAATAAAGATTTGTAACTTTAACATTATTCACCTGTCTTTCCAATAAAGACTGTAAATGTGTAATTAATCCAAGTTTTAAATCATAATCATTTGAAAGATCTATACCAAAATATTCCTTTATTTTATCTATAATTGTATAAAAAATATATTTCAAATTTTCACTTTCTTTTTTATTTCGATTATAGAATTTTCCACTTTTTCCCAATAAAAGATACGAAAATAAAACCACTTCATCTTCAATAACGGGTATATGTATCACTTGCGAAACTTTTGAAAAAAAATCTTTTGCCACCTTATATTCTAAACTATCCTTAAGTTTTTCATTATAAGTTTTATCTTCAATATAGTTATGATTAATAATTCTTTCTATTGAAACACCTGCATGTATCATAATCATAGGAAAACTCACATCTCGAATATAGTAATCATTCATTTCACAAACTTCTTCTAATATATCTTTAACTTCTAATAAATCAAAATTTTCCCATAAATCAGCGATAGAATTTAAATTCATAAAATTCCCTTTAGTTTCTTCTGTCAACAAATCTTTATAAAGTTTTCTTTTATCTGCTTCATCTCCTACTAGATAAATTGTATTTTTATTACGAACAATTTTTAAACTTGAATAACTACTAATCATTCTTCTAATTTTCTTTAAATCATTATCTATTGAATATCCACTAATAAAAACTCGATCTTGCAATTGAATTAAATTAATTTCACTTTCTTTAAACAATAATTCCTGTATTAGCCAAACACATCTTTCATGTGATGTTTGTGGAATAATTTCCTTGGGTTCAATATCTTGTTTTGATAAAAGTGTTTGATCGATATGATAACCTTTCCTTTTATCAGCACTAATTAACAAACAATCATAAAATTGATTAATATGCTCTATATCATTACGAATCGTACGATCTGTAACATTTAGAATATGCGCCATCTCTTTCCCAGTAATCCATTTTTTATCATTCAAAAGATCAATTACATGCATTTGTCGGTCATTTAACATGTCTTTTTCCCTCCATTTATTATCATTATAACAGTAAATTCTTTTACATAACATTAATTGTGTTTCCTAATTGTTAGGAAATACAAAAAAAACAAGGTTTCCCTTGTTAATCATTAAAACAATAACCAACCCCAACTTCCGTTACAATAAAATGAGGGTGATTCGTATCTTTTTCTATTTTTCTTCTTAAAGTTGCCATAAATACTCTTAAAGCATTTTGATTTGAATGATCTTGATAACCCCATATTTCTTTTTGAATATAATTATGTGTTAATACCTTTCCTCGATGTTCTATCAAAAGTTTCAACAGATTAAATTCAATTGGTGTTAAATGAATTTCCTGTTCATCAATCAATACCTTCCGTGAAATAAAATCTACATACAAATAATCCTTTTGATAGATTTTCATTTCCTCTCCATCTTTTTTGGATAATCTTTTTGCTACTCTAATCCTTGCAAGAAGTTCTCCCATATAAAATGGTTTAACTACATAATCATTCGCCCCTAAATCAAGTGCTTTTATTTTTTCTTGTTCTTCTAAACGTGCCGAAACAACGATAATAGGCTTTGCGGATATTTTTCTAATTTCTTCAATAATTTCCAAACCATCCATATCTGGAAGTCCCAAATCCAAAATAACAATATCTGGTTGATGACTATAAAACAAACTCAATGCTTCATGTCCTTGACTTGTCATCAAAATACGATATCCTTCTTGTTCAAAAGACATTTGTAGAAAATGAGAAATATAGGGATCATCTTCTACAATCATGATTAAATCATTCATTAAACATTCAACTCCTCATTAGGAATAGTAAAAACAAAACAAGCTCCTTGTACATCATTCTTTGCTTCAATCTCTCCACCATGAGCTTGAATGATGGCTTTACAAATAGCCAGTCCTAATCCTATTCCTTTTTGACTATCATTTGAAATATTTGCATCTGTCACAAATTCATCAAAAATATGTTCTAATATATTTTTAGAAATACCAATTCCTGTGTCTTTGATACTAAACTCTATAGCATCTTTTATCTTTTTTACTTGTATAGTGATTTGATCCTTTTCTTTTGTATATTTTAAGGCATTACTTAAAATATTAATAAGTACTTGTACCATAAGTTTTCCATCAACATTGACTAATAATAAATCATCTGGTACTTCTACTTTAACATTCCTTTTTTCAAGTTCTGGTAAATGATGGATAGCTTCATAAATCAAATCATCAACAACCTCTAAGTTTTTATGTAAAATTAAATTACCGCTTTCTATTTTAGACATATTCAAAATATTTTCAACAATTTGTGTCAACCAATGAGCTTGATTATGAATATCTTTTGCCAGTGAATAAATATCCTCACGACTAAGATTTTCTTGATCCATCATCAATTGACTTGCCCCTACAATTCCTGTAAGTGGTGTCCTTAAATCATGAGAAATGCTTCTTAACATACTATTAAGCATATGTTCTCTTTCCATGGCTACTTTTATTTTTTCTTGTTCTAAATAAGTCAGTTCTCTTTCTAAAGCATTGCCTAATTGATTCGCTGCTGCTTTAATAATAATCATTTGATCTTCATTTAAGTCTTGTTGACTTATAATTTCAATACTTCCTAAAACTCGATTTATTCCTATAATAGGAATTATTTTTTTACTTTCTTCTTTTATTTCCAAGGAAATATTTACTTCTATTTGAACACTTTCTTCAATATATTGTGTTCCTTTAGCCAAAATATGTTCTATCCCTGAAACATTTAATAATCTTTCTGATAAAATATAAAGCTGTTTTGAAATACTTTCATTCTTTTTTGAAATAATAATTTGTTTTTGAAAACGATCTGTCAAACTACATGCAATAATAGAGGTCATCAAAAAGAATATAATAAGCATAAAATCATTAGGATCACTAATATGAAAATCATAATTAGGATTAATATATAAAAAGTTAAAACATAAAACACTAACGATAGAAGCTAATAAACAATAAAAATAACCTTTCGTAAAAGTCGCAATCAACAAAACACCAACAATAAAAACCATTAAAATATTTTCTTTACCAATACTCATTGAATTTAATGTTTGAGAACAAAATAATTCAGTAGAAATAATAACTATAAAATAGATAAAATAACGAATTTTTTCTTTCATATTACCACCTAAAGATATCATGACATACACTTTAAGATCATATCAACATCTTTTTTCTTACCAATAACTAAAAGATGATCTTCTACGTTAAAGACATAATCAACAGATGGCAGAAAATCCGTTTTATATTCTTTTTTTATACCTATAATATAAACATGAAAAGCAGCACGAACATTCGTTTGCTTAATCGTTTTTCCAAGCCATTGTCTAAGTGCTGGAATTTCATAAATAGAATACTCATTATCCAATTCAACATAATCATATAAGTTATCATTACTTACGCGAATAGCAAGTTTTTCTGCACTATCACGATTTGGATAAATCACTTCATCCGCTCCATTTTTTAATAAAAATTTGGCATGAATATCTCTCGTTGCTTGTGAAATAACATACTTTGCACCCAATTCTTTTAAAAGACTTGTTATTTCTAAACTACTTTGAAAGTTTGTTCCGATACATACAAAACAAATATCAAAATTAGCAACACCAAAACTTCTTAAAACATCTTCATTAGTACAATCCCCAATCTTAATGTTAGAAATTAATTTTGTGAGATCTTCTAAACGTGACTCATCTTTATCAACGATCATCACTTCATTACCAAGTGAAATCATATTATTTGTAAGATGGTGTCCAAAACGACCCATTCCTATAATTAAAACTGTTTTCATAACTCCTCCTATCCAATAGCAATTTTCTCTACTGGATTTTTACAATTTGATATTCTTTTTTTCTTTGTAAGAGACATCGCTAAAGTTAAGCTTCCTACTCTTCCACAATACATTAATAAAATAACAACTATTTTAGAAACAACTGAAAGTTGCCGTGTAATTCCTGTTGATATACCTACTGTACCTAATGCTGAAAAAACTTCAAAAAAAACATCTTGCATAGGTAATGTAGGCTGATTATCAAAAATAACCATTGAACTTACAATAATAAATATAAAATTAATTAAAAATACAGATGTTGCTTTTTTTATTGTTTTACTATCAAAGCGTCGGTTAAAAGCATTTGCTTCACTCTTATTTGTCATTGTTGCATAAACAAAAATCAACAAGACACTGAAAGTCGTAGTTTTAATACCACCTGCTGTTGATCCTGGACTTCCCCCAACAAACATCAAAAGCATCATCAATAAACTGGTTGCCGGTCTTAAATTGGAAACATCGATCGTATTAAATCCTGCTGTACGACAAGTAACTGATTGAAACAATGAAGCAAGAATCGCTTCTTCTTGATTTAAAGAAGCCAATGAATGATGACATTCAAAAACATAAAAAAGAAAAGCGCCTCCTAAAATAAAAAGAAATGATGAAACAAGAACGATTTTTGTTTGTAATAAATAATTTCTAAACTTAAATTTCTTTTCATAGAGATCTTGCCAAACAATAAAACCAAGACCACCAATAATAATTAAAACCATAATTGTTATATTCACAATTAAATTGGAAGCATAAGGAACAAGAGAACCATAAGGTTCAAGAGTTCCTAACACATCAAATCCTGCATTACAAAATGCAGAGATGGCATGAAATATTCCTAAATAAACACCTCTAGAAATTCCAAATTTTTCACTAAAAACAACACTTAAAATGATAGCACCTATTCCTTCAAAAAGAAAAGTCCCTTTAATAATATGTTTAACCAGTTTTACCCCACCAGAAAGCTTTAAAGAATTCACACTTTCTTCAATCAAACCTCTTTGTCTTAAACTAATTTTTTTCTTCAGATATGTTGCTAGAAAAACACCAATCGTGATAAAACCCAAGCCCCCAATTTGAATCAAAATCAAAATAACAATCTGACCAAATAGTGTCCAATGTGTCGCTGTATCATACACAACCAGTCCAGTTACACAGGTTGCACTCGTCGCTGTAAACAAAGCATCTAAAAAATCAGTTTGTTCACTTGCCCATGGCATTAAAAGTAAACACGTTCCAATCAAAATAACAAGAGCAAAGCCTAATGCTATGATCTCAACATTTGTTCTTCTTTTGATCATATAATTTTTTTATAATCCTTTCTATATCTTCCTTTTTTTGAAAGATATCAATATTATCACTGTAAAGTTCTATATAGTTTTGTTCACCACATAAAGCATAGACATGGGTATTAAACATATCTCTTTGAATACGATAATTCATCAATAAATTGTAATAATCATCCTGACAACAAAGAATCACATATTGATAACTTTGTTCAAATTGATAAATATCTTGTTTGCTCATACATTTAATTTTTTTATTTTCATATTTTTTAATATCTTTATATTGATCTTCATAAATAACCAATACATCTGGATGTTCTATAGTATCTAATACATCATCTACTTTTATCATTTGTCGATAAATAATAACTAAAATACCAATCAAAACAACCACTAACATATAATTTATCATAGTAATCCCCTTTTTACTTTTATTATAAAATTAGAGGCATTAAGATAGTGTTAAGATACATCCTTTAACCATTAATAAAACATAAATAAAAAGGATCAAGATAATTCTTGACCCTACCAATAATCTCTTTGTTGATCTGTGACTTCTAATGTTTTTGTATTTACTAAATAAAAATCAACAAGACTTTGTGTACTCGTTTTTTTTATATACTTTTCTAAAACAATTTCATAATCTTCATCATTATTTTTATATTTATTAAAAACAAGAGATAATGTATATTCATCATTTGTACTTACAACTGCATAAGGATAACCTTTCGCATTCAATTGGTAATCAAAGCATGGATTTTCTAATTTATTTTGTGCTATTAAAAGATCATAAACCTTTTCAAAATAAACTCTTTCTGGATCATTTCCTAAATCAGTAGTATCACTTTCTTGTTCTGTGGTATCTTGATTTGATTCTTTTGTTTGATTTTGTGACTCATTTTTATTTGTATCTTCATTACTTGTTTGAGAGTTAGACATTTCAAAAGAATCTGTTGCTAAATAAAGTTTTAAATCTCGATTATTAGAAAGCTCATAGACTCTGATATCTTTTTGTTTTTCTAACATATAAATAAAGTAATAATCCCTTTTATATTTAAAATAAAGCATATGATTATTGACTCTATGCAACTTCACTATCTCGGGTGAACTGTTCTTTTCAAAATAAGCCTTATCATCTCTAATAGTTAAAGTATAGTGTGTTGAAATATATGTTCCTAAATACATGTGATTATTGATTTTAGAAAAAAGTTTATCATTTTTAGTTTCATTTTCTAAAGAAATTACTTCTATTTTTTGATTTTCTAAAAGATAAAGCACACTTTGATAATTTCCTACTTCTGCCTTATTAGAAACATTCTTTATTTGTCTTTCTAACTTTCCATAACCTTTTTTATAATGACTATAAAGTGTAAGCTTTTGATCTTGTCGTGTATAAACTCTACCATTATCTAAACGATGAATATCATTACTTACAATAAACGGTAAAGCAATATAAAAGATAATCAATAATAGACTCACATAAAGACCAATTCCTTTTTTAAACTTCTTTGCTACAAAAAAGATAAACGCTACTCCTAATAGAATACTTGTTATTTGAATAACAGGTATAAGAATCGTTGAAAAAGAAACCATTTCAATATTATTTACATAACTATAAATACTACCTAATACAAGATTCCCTAAACTTAATGAAAAAAACATAACAAGAATTGCCATACAAAAAATAAAGAGTTTTGTTTTTTTAACATTTATAGGTTTTGTATTCTTCGCAAATTGATTTAAATAATCATAGAGTTTTTCATCTTTTTCTATCATAATAGAATAATCAATAAAATTCAAAGTTATGGTTTCTTTTGAAACAACATAATTTTGCAGATCTTTCATTTCAATGAATGTATTGTTATAAAAGAAACGATGATCTTCATCAATATAAACCAGGTCATATCCTAATATTTTTTTCTTTTTTCTGAAATTTAAATTGATAATGGCCATAGCAGCCACAAAAAGAATAATCCAGGCATAATCGAAATCATATAAAATACTTTCCAAAGCAAAAGCTAATAGTAAAACATATAAAGATAAAGTAGCCAATTGTTTATACATTTGTTGTTTGATTATATTCTGATATTCAAATTCTTTAATATGTAATTCCATAGATATCACCTCTTTTATTTTAAGTTATTGATGTTTATCTAAAAAAGCAATGATTGTTTGATAAACGTCTTCATTATAAAAAATACTTCTTCCATGATCTGCGTCATGAACTCTACCAAAGGTTACTTCATAATGATATTCTTTTAATTTTTCATAAAGTTCAATACTTTGGGTGATTGGTACAACATGATCTTTATCACCATGAAGGATAAGAAAAGGTGGTAAATTCATCTTTTCTTTTACATATGTCATAGGTGATGCTTCTATTAAAAGTTCTTTATCAAGTGAACCTAAAAAATCAATCACATTTTTTTCTTCCTGCCAATCATATTTACTATACCAATCATTAAAAGTCATAAAATTTGTTACCCCATATAAGTCAATAACCCCTTTAAAAGCATAACCTTTTTGTAAAGCAATCAATAAAGCAATATGACCTCCTGATGAATCACCACTTAAATAGACACTACTTAAATCAATAGGATAATCCTGATCATTTTCTTTTAAATATTCAATAGCTTGAATAACATCATTAACTTGCGTTGGATATTTAAAGTCTGGAGCTCCATGATATTGTACAATCGCATAGACATATCCCGCTTTTACAATTGGTAAGAAATCAAAAATATGATCATTCATATCTTGTGGATACCAGCCTGATCCTTGAACATGAATTATTAGTGGATATTTTCTTTGTTCATCTAAAATCGTATTTGGGAAAAGAAAACGAATAAAACAATTATCTTGATAGTAGACGTCGCGTAAACGACATCTTAAATTTTCTTTATTTCCTTTTAATTCTAAAGCTCCTTCGATATCTTTAGTATATCTAGGAAATGTTTCATACGAATAATCTTTTACTTTCATAAAAACCCTCCAAAAAATAAAGGACAAAGTCCTTTAAATACTTTTTACAATTTTTTCAACCAATTCTTTGGATACAACATCATAATCATTTTCGTGAGGAACAGGTGCATAAGCATAAGAAACTTCATGTCTGTGTGTTGTTGAATCATTGACCCAATCTTTACAAGAACTATGAACTTGATAAATTCCTGTATACTTCATCATTTCTTTGGCGTTACTTGCATTCATGCCACTTCCTGCAAGTATTTCAATTTGACTTCCATATTTTTCTTGTAAATCTTTAATTAAATCTTTTCCATCCATTGCTTTAGGTTTTAATCCACTAGTAAGAATACGATCCACCCCTAATTCAATTAATAATTCTATCGAAGCATAAGGATCTTCAACACAATCAAAAGCACGATGAAAAACCACTTCTCCTTGATAACTTTTAATAATTTCAATCATTTCTTTGGTTTGTTTAAAACAAATAGAACCATCTTTATTTAAACAACCAAAAGCAATACCATCGGCTCCGTTTTCTAATAAGGACTTTGCATCTTCTTTCATCACTTCAAATTCAATCTCGTTATAACAAAATCCTGCACCTCTTGGTCTTACCATTGTAATTACTTTTAAATTTGTATTCTTTTTTGTAAGTTTTAAAGATGCTAGAGATGGTGTTAAACCACCTAAATGCAAAGCACTATTAAGTTCAATGCGTTTTGCCCCACCATGATAAGCATTTAAAGCATCTTCATAACTTCCACAACATATTTCTATAATTCTTTCCATAATTAACCTCATTTTTTAAATAGTATTTTTTCTTTTGTATAAGGATGAATAAAACTTATTTGTACACTTTCTAAATAAAAGTTTCCTTCCTTTGATCCATAAAGAACATCACCCGTTAAAGGATGATGGAGAGAAGCCATATGCACCCTTATTTGATGAGTTCTTCCTGTCACCAATTCACATTCAACTAACGTTTGGTTTTCACGTTGTTCTAAAATATGATAATACGTTTTAGCGTATTGTCCTTTTTCATCAATGATTCTTTTTATGGAGTCTTCGCTTTTTAATAGAGGTTGTTCTACATAACCATCTTCTTTTAAATGACCATCCACTAAACAATGATAAATTCTTTGGACTTGTTTAATATCTTTTGAAAGCAAAGCATGGGCTTGTGAGCTTTTCGCAACAAGCATATAACCAGAAGTATCTTTATCTAAACGGTTGACAAGATGGATTTGGCTTTGAATTCCTTTTTGTTTGTAATAATACATAAGTGCATGGCATAAAGTATGACTTTGATATCTTTTAGTAGGTATGCACGGCATTCCTTTTTCTTTATCGATAATTAAATAATAAGCATCCTCATAAATGATTTTTAAGGGGATGTTTTCTGGTTGAATCGATGATTCTTCTTGAGGAAAGATGATTTCTAATTGATCTCCTTTTTGAAGAAAGTAGCGTACAGTTTGACTTTTTCCATTAACAAGAAAATCTCCCTTATTTTTAATCCTTTTAACCATTGCTTTACTAATTGGTAATTCTTGCAAATAATCTCTTAATAAAATATTCTTTTCTACTTCTATGATCATGAATTAATAAAAGCTCTTCTTACTCTTTTAATAAAAGACATTTCTTTATATTCAATAAAATTAACATAACGTTTTCCAATCGTTACTTCAATACTTTCCACATCATCCATTTGTAGATGAATATGATCAATTCCAATTAAAGCATGTTTAAATTGATTTCCTTCAAGTTTAATCGTTTGACTCTCATCTAAAATCAAACTTGAACCTAAAGAACGATAAGCATTATGATGAATCCCTGCCACTTCTGTCATTTGCATCAAAGGAATACCTGGATAAATAATTGCTCCCCCTAAAGATTTATTATAAGCTGTTGAACCTGAAGGCGTTGAAACACATAAACCATTTCCTCTAAAGACTTCAAATAAAACATCATTAATATAAACATGAATGACTTGTGCTTGTAGTCCTTGATCAAGTCTTAACTCATTTAAAGCATAATACGTTTCACTTTGGTTCTTTTTATTCACTTTTATTTCCAAAAGATAGCGTTTCATTGTCGTAAATTCTCTTGAGGTCACATCTTTAATAAATTGATCTACTTGATCTACTTGATAATCTGTATAAAACCCTAATGTCCCCGTATGTATTCCTACAAAACAACAATCCTTATTTAAATAATGATGAACAGCTTCTAAAATCGTTCCATCACCACCTATAGAAATCACTAAGTCAGGATTTTGATCATCATACATAAAAAAATCTTTTAAGCCTTCTTTAATTTTTAAAGCTGTTTCTTTAGAAAGAGCATCATTTCTTATCATTAATGCGTATTTCATCTTTCAACCCTCCATATAAGTGTATTATAATATATCCAGAACATTAAGCAAAGAGGCAACGTTATGGAACATATTGAAATTGAATTTAAAATGTTATTGGATGAAAAATTATTTCATCAAATACTTAAAGATTATAAGAAACAAATTACAGATTCTTACCAACAAACAAATTATTATCTTTTTCATCCTGAATTAGAAAAAAGAAAATATTCTTTAAGAATCAGAGAGAAAAAGGGAAGTTATGAACTTACTTTAAAAAGACCTGCCAAAGAAGGTTTAAAAGAACTTAATCTTGATATCAATCAAGAAATCAAAGAAATGATTTTTAATCATCAAGATATTTCAAATGAAATCTTTGATTTATTAAAAAAAGAAAAGATTTATATCAAAGACTTACAATGTGGAGATTATTTAACGACAATTCGTCATGATATTTTATTACTCGATGGTATGCTTTCTTTAGATGAAAACGAATATAATCATCATCATGATTATGAAATAGAATTTGAAGTCAATGATTCAAAAAAGGGACTTGAAACTTTCAAGGAAATCATCAAACCTTATCATCTTCAATACACATCAAATTGTCCAAGTAAAATAAAACGCCTATTACAAGCAAAGAACCAATGATTTAATAATCACTGGTTCTTTTTAAAAAAGCATTCATAATTAATAAAATAATTCCTACAAAGAAATAAGCTGAACCACAAATATACATATATTTAATGGATGATAATTGAATATCCATTGTTGAAGAAATCATTGTTGTTAAACCTAAGACAATTGTAAAAGCTATTAAGAAAGTTAAAATTCCTGATAATAAATATGTTACAGATAAACATTTAGTAATAAGTTTATCTTGACAAGATATTAGAATTAAATAAATTGTTGAAATAATCATTAGGACAATACTGATCATTGTATTTGGTTTATTTTTTAATTCATAAGCTTTTTTTGCCAGCCTTAATTTTTCATTACTGTTTATCGTATCTTGAATCTTATTAACAACTTGTTGATGAGCACTACTTAAATCAATTTGATTCATCGCTTGATCATAAAGCGATGAATAAATAACTTTAGGAACAGTAGGTTGAATAAGATCATAAACATCTTCTTTTTTATTTTTCAAAGCTTCTTTTAATAAAGAATCATCATATGTATTTTCACCTAGCATCGCATCATTGATGGCTGTATCTAGATATTCACTAATGAGTTTTTGGGTTGTAGGATCTTGTTGAATAGAAGTAACAACTTCTCTTGCTTTATCTTCATCAACATTTAATGTTTTAAAAGCATCTTTACATGAATCAACTAAAGCATCAGTTACAGTAGAAGATTCAACCACATTTGTAAGAATGTCATTTATCACTAAATGACTTAAAAATAATGAAATTGCAAGATAAAAACAAGAAAACATTAATATAAGTGTTGCGATTAGTTTTAATATTTTTTTCATAATTTCTCCTAAAAAAGAATCAATTAAATTGACCCTTTTTCTCTATCTTTTTCATATTCTTTTTTAAAGTTTAAACAATCTTTATTACTGAATTGTGGACAATGGTCTAAATCTTGACATTCTGCAAGTTTTCTTAATTCTTTTGGAATAAAGACACGAATTTCTTCAGCATTATAACCTACTTGAAATCTTCTTTCATCAATCATAATAGGTCTTTTTAAAACAGAAGGATTTTCTTGTATGAATTTAATAAGATCATTGATCTTCATTGAATCAATATCAATATCATTTTCTTTAATAATTTTACTTCTTTTAGAAATAATATCATCTGTTCCATTTTCACTACGTTCTAGTAATTCACGGAGTTCAGATTCTTTTAATAAAGTTGAAAAGATATTTTTTTCAACATAAGGTATTTTATTTTCATTAAGCCAAGACTTTACTTTTCTACAAGAAGCACAACTTGGAGCAGTATAAATACGAATCATATTCTATTCCTCCTTTGTTCACATTATACATCAATTTTATTTTTTGTATATTCTTTTTTGAAATCCCCTTGATTTTTAAATAGAACATTTCTATAATGTTTTTAAAGACTTTGAAGGAATATAAGTATTTTATATAAATTGTTTAGAAAGCTTGTGGGTGATGCAAACAAGTCTTTTATATAAAAGAAATTGGGATTCTGGAGTTGTAAAAGGCATGAGTCTTTTACCGTTCATTGCGTTAAAATAGAGTGCGTATAAAATTTATACGAATAAAGGTGGTACCACGTTCAAACGTCCTTTTTTAGGACGTTTTTTATTTTTAAGGAGGAATATTTATGAAAAGAATGCTAAGTGGAATTAAACCAACAGGAAGAGTAACTTTAGGAAATTATATTGGCGCTATTAAACCTTTTGTTTCTTATCAAGATGAATATGAAATGATCGTGTTTGTCGCAAACTTACACTCAATGACCATTTATCAAGAACCTAAAGATTTAAGAAAAAATACGAAAGATCTTATTTCTTTATATCTTGCAGCTGGTCTTGATCCAAAAAAAGTTACATTATTTTTACAATCTGATGTTTTAGAACATGCTCAACTTGGTTGGTATTTAGGATGTATGGTTTCTATGGGAGAACTTTCTCGTATGACTCAATACAAAGATAAAGCAAGTAAACTTAAAAAAGATGAATCTATTGGAGCAGGGATTTTCAATTATCCTTCTTTAATGAATGCTGATATTTTATTATATGATCCTGATTATGTACCTGTTGGTGAAGATCAAAAACAACATTGTGAACTTGCCAGAGATATCGCAGAGAGATTTAATAATCGTTATAGTGAAACATTTAAATTACCTGAACCTCTTGTTCCAAAAGTTGGTGGACGTATTATGGATTTACAAAACCCTACAAAGAAAATGTCTAAATCAGATGAAACAGGTAAAGGATGTATTTATATTTTAGATGATATTAATGTTTCTAAAAAGAAAATCATGTCAGCTGTCACAGATAGTGATAATCGTATTTATTATGATGTTAAAAATAAGCCAGGTATTTCTAACTTACTTACTATTTATTCTATTTTAAGTGGTGAAAGTATTGATTCATTAGTTGATCGTTATCAAGGTAAAGGTTATGGTGAATTTAAAAAAGATCTTGCTGAAGTAGTTGGTCAAGAATTACAAAAGATTCATGATAAATATAATGAAATCAATCAAGGAAATTATATTGATGAAATCTTAACTGAAGGAGCTAATAAAGCACGTTATATGGCAAGAAAGAAACTTGCGAAAGTAGAAAGAAAAATAGGAATCACAATTAAGAAATAAGCAATGCTTATTTCTTTTTGTATTCCTTTTTAGTAAGTTCATGAAAAAGCACTTCATGAATAAAGCTAAAGCCTTTTTCTATCTTATTTTTTAAATGATTATATTTTTGAATACTTTGTTCATCTTGAATATTCAGTTGATAACAAAGTTTTAAAAAAGCTTCATAATCTTCGATATAAAGTTCATCTATTTTTTGTTCAATATATTGTTTCTTTAAGCGTTCGTTTCTAGTTAATCCATATTCTTTCATTTCACCTTCATCATACATTTGATAAGGAATATCTTTTAAAGCTAAAGACATTATTTTTTTATTCATTTTATCCCGATCACAAAAATCAAAAACACTACGATAGCATACTTTACCATTGATATCTGTTTCAATAGCTAAAGCATAATTACCATCTCCAATGGCAAAAACTTTTTGACATAAAGAAGGTTCAAAAATATGGAGACATCCATAGATAAAATCATGGAGTGTTTGTTTGTCTACTTTATAACAAGATAGGGTTGAGATGATTTCAATATCATCTCCATGAGCCCATTCATAGGGCTCTAATAATTCTTCATCTTCTTTGACCCAATTAACAATCATAGAAATTCCTCCTTTTTTAATATATGCTATTTCTTAAAAAACATGTTTTTGTATATTTTTATGATATTTTCATATATAATGGGTGACGAGGTGAAAATATGAATTTAATTAAGGATATTATTGTCTATGCTATTCTAGGCGCTATTCAAGGTTTTAGTGAACCTATTCCTATTTCTAGTAGTGGACATTTAGTTTTATTTCAAAGTATTTTTGAAAAGTTAGGTCTAATGGTTCCACAAATGAATGATGTAACTTTTGAAGTAATCGTCAATACAGGATCATTACTTGCCATTATGTTTTATTATCGTCAAGATATCATTCGTTTAATCAAAGCATTTTTTGGATATATTGCTAAACCGCAAGAAAGAGATGAATTATTACCAGATTTTAGATTTTGTATGTTATTAATTGTGGCAACAATTCCTGCTGCAATTGGTGGTGTGTTCTTAAATGATTATATTGAACATGCTTTCTCTAATCCAAAATTAGTAGGATGTTGTTTACTTTTAACTTCATGTTTTTTAATGCTTATTCACAAATTTGGTTATAAAGGCAGAAGAACAGCAAAAAATATGAATTTGTGGGATGCTTTAAGAATGGGATTTTTCCAATTATTAGCTTTACTTCCTGGTGTATCTCGTAGTGGTTCAACACTTACCGGAGGAATGCTTGGTGGCCTTGATCAAAAAGCTGCACGAGATTTTTCATTCTTTATGTTCATGCCTGTAAGTTTTGGGGCTATCATTTTAAAATTAAAAGATTTCTTAACAAGTTCAACAGTTGCTGCTTTATGGCTTCCTTATTTAATTAGTTTTATTGTCAGTGCCATTGTCACATACTTAGCACTTAACTTATTATTTAGTATTTTAAATAAGAAGAAATTAAATTACTTCTCATATTACTGTTTTGCAGTTGGTATTATCGCAATTTTATTCTTATAATATAAAAAAGATTTATAGACAAAATCATGTTTATAAATCTTTTTCTTTTTTTATTTTTTAGCAATAACTTCTACTTCAATTAAAGCCCCTTTAGGAAGTTTAGCAACTTCTACAGCAGATCTTGCAGGATAAGGTTCTACAAAATATTCAGCATAAATACCATTAACTGTTGTAAAATCATCCATATTATCTAAAAATACAGTTGTTTTAACAACATTAGAAAATGATAAACCTTGACTTTCTAGTAACCCTTTCACATTTTTTAAAGCTTGATGAGCTTGTGCTTCGATTCCTTCTGGCATTTCACCTGTACTTGGTACTAGAGGAATTTGTCCTGAGAAAAAATACATATCCCCTACTTGTATTCCTTGACTATATGGACCAATAGCTCCTGGCGCTTGATCTGTTTTCACTACATTTTTCATTTTTTAATCCTCCTTGCCATATAATTATAACAAACTCTCCATATATTAAAATGCTAAAGTTGTATTTTTTTAGATAAAAAGTATAATTAATTAAAAGGATGTGTTGTTATGAAATATGGTCTTGTTTTATCTGGTGGAGGTTCTAAAGGAGCTTATGAATCAGGTTGTATGAAGGCATTACAAGAATTAGGATATCATTTTGATATTGTCACAGGAACTTCTATTGGAGCTTTAAATGGTTTACTTATTGCCCAAGAAGATTATCAAAAACTCTATGAATTATGGGATACTTTATCTTTAGAAAAGGTTTTGAAACATCCCATTCAATTTGATTTTTCAATTGAAAATCTTATGAATAATTCTTCAAATATTGGTCCTTTTTTAAAGTCATACCTTGATAAAAAAGGTGCTGATATTGAACCCCTTGTCCAATTAATTAAAGGACTTTACAATGGAAAAAAAGCAAAAAATTCACCAATTAAATATGGTTTATGTACTGTTGCTTTTCCTTCAATGAAACCATTAGAGATTACCGTTGATGAAATGAGTGAAGAAAATATTGTAGAATATGCAATTGCTTCTGCTTCATGTTTTCCCGCTTTTCCAATTCACTACATTAATAAACAAGGATATATTGATGGCGGTTACTATGATAATTTACCAATCTCTCTTGCTTTAAAAATGGGAGCACAAAAAATTATTGCTATTGAGCTTAATCAAGAGCTAACGCACCAATATCTTTTACATCGTCATAATATTACTTTTATTCGTCCATCAAAGCATTTAGGTGGCTTTCTCGATTTTAATCGTGAACTCTTAGATCAAAGAGTACGTCTTGGTTATCTTGATACTTTAAAAACTTTTAAACAGCTTAAAGGATATCGATTTACTTTTTATAATGAAGAAATCCCTCAAGAAATTGCTTTATCTTTTCATAATCAAATTTTAAATTATGAAGATCATTACAATCATCATTTACTCACCATCAATGATGAAACACCTTTACTTGATTTATTAAAAGAAAAAACATATTTAGACTCTCTACAATTAGATGATTATTTTATTTTAGGTCTAGAACTCTATTTAGAAGAACATAATTATGATGATTTAAAAGTTTATCATTTTAATGAACTTATCCAAGAAATCAAAAATGATTTAAAGCCTGATTTAAGAGAAATAGAGCGTCTTGATTTAAAAAATATTGCACAATCATTCAAAGAGCTCACAAATCATCAAATATTTAAAAATTATCTATCTTATTTTATTTCAAAAAAAGAAGAAAACCTTAATTATGAAAATCTTTTCTTAAAAGAATTCGTTCTTGCCATGTTTATCTCATGTATTCTAAGCTATGATCTTTCATAGCTTTTTTTGACATCACTTTCTTTTTTCTATACACTAATAATTATAGAAAGTTGGAATTTTATGAAAAATATACTTAAAATTATTTTATGTGTTCTTGTTTGTTATGTCACCATTGGACTTGGTTGGATTACAAAAGATGTCATTATTCATGAAAATGTTAAAGATGGGATTGCGGTATTAGGTTACCATGGTGTAGTAAGTGACAAAGAAAAAAAAGAAAACTATGCATCAAACCCTTATTTTATGTCTGTCAGCCAATTTGAAAAACAAATGAAATATTTAGCTGAAAATAACTATCAATGTTTATCCATGAAAGAAGTAGAAAACTATTATCATGGTAAAAAAGAGATTTCTAAAAAAGCTGTTTGTTTAACTTTTGATGATGGTTATAAAAACTTTAATACTGTCATTAAACCCATTATAAAAAAATATAAACTACAAGCTACAAACTTTGTCATTGGTTATAAAACCAAAACCAACAATCCTCTTTACTTACAAAAAGAAGATTTAAAAAATGATCAGTATGTCGAATATTACAGTCATTCTTATAATATGCACCATATTGGTCATCTTCCTTATAAAAAGAAAATTGAAACAATGACAATTGATGAAATAAAAAAAGACTTTGAAAAAAATAAAGGTCTTGTGTCAACAGATTATTTTGCTTTTCCTTATGGTGTGAGCTGTCAAAATGCACAAGATTACCTCAAATCAAGTTCTGTCAAACTCGCTTTTAGTTATAATCAAAATAGGCACATGACACGTCACGATAAACAATATTTACTTCCCCGTTACCTCATGTTTTCTAATATGCCTTTCTTCCTATTTAAATGGTGGGTAGAATAAAAGAGAAGAACACAAAATTCTTCTCTTTTTGTCTGTTTAATTAATAATTTTTAAAACATCTTCTTCATTTGTTACATTAAATATATTTAATGTAA
>ENA-ORUN01000044-ORUN01000044.1-human-gut-metagenome-genome-assembly--contig:-NODE-44-length-121982-cov-8.201924_pt1 | contig 121982 bp, 114 predicted proteins | sample MGYA00242080_ERZ509209 | MGnify/ENA primary metagenome ERZ509209 (study PRJEB26280, sample SAMEA2338786) | human gut metagenome | biome: human gut; feature: human-associated habitat; material: faeces... | reverse complement strand
CATCAATAATCTGCTGGAACATTTTTGAACGATGGCTCATTTCCATTACGCTCATTCCACATCCCTTATAATCTAACATTTCATCTGCTGCTTCTTTTAATACTTCTTCTGGTAATACAGCAGGTCCTGCTGAAAAATTGTATACTCTTGCCATTTCTTTCTATTTCCTCCTAATTTTTATATGTACTGTCTCGTTTCTTAGCAGTCATATCCCTTTGCAGCTAAATCTTCTTCAGAAAAAGCTTCGCTAATTGGTGTATTAGCCGGTACCATTGGGAATACCTTATCATCGCTGTCAATCTGACAATCTATTACACAAGGAATATTTAATTCAATTGATTCTTTTAATGCATCTTTGAATTCATCAATTGTTGTACATTTGTATGCTTTTGCACCCATTCCTTCTGAAATCTTAACAAAATCAACCTGGTCATCTAATACAGTATTTGAATAACGTTTACCGTAGAATAATGTCTGCCACTGTCTAACCATACCTAATACGTGGTTATTAATTACAATCTGAATAATTGGAATATTATAACGTGTTGCTGTAGCAATTTCATTCATATTCATTCTGAAACATCCATCACCTGCAATGTTAACACAAATTCTGTCTTTATTTGCCATCTTAGCACCTATACATGCACCAACACCATATCCCATTGTTCCAAGACCACCTGATGTGATTAACTGTCTTATTTCTTTATATTTATAGAACTGTGCAGCCCACATCTGATGCTGTCCTACGTCAGTTGTTACAATTGCATCACCATTTGTAATATCATATAACGCATCAACAATTGATGGACCGTTTAATGTTGTTTTATCTAATGCTAATGGATATTTGTTCTTTAATTCATCAACTTCATCCATCCATTCCTTATGATTCTGCTTATCTAACTTAGCATTTAATCTCTTAAGGATTTCATTTGCATCACCGATAATGCTTGCATCCGCCTTAACATTTTTATTAATTTCAGTTGGATCAATGTCAATATGTATAATTTTTGCATTCGGTGCAAAGTTACTCGAATTACCAACAACTCTGTCACTAAATCTTGCACCAATAACAATTAATAAATCGCATCGTGTTACACCAAAGTTAGATGCCTTTGTTCCATGCATACCAATCATACCTGTATAACGTGCATTTGTTCCTTCAATTGCACCTTTACCCATTAATGTATCACAAACAGGTGTATCGATTAAATCTGCAAATTTTCTAAATTCATCCTGTGCTCCTGAAGCTACTAATCCGCCTCCGGCAATGATAAATGGCTTATTTGATTCTTTGATTAATTCTACAACCTGATCAACGTCTTCTTCTTTGATTGTATCTGTATATGGTTCAATTGCCTTAGGTGTCTGTTTTGTATATTCAGTTTTATTAGCTGTTACATCCTTTGTAATATCAACCAATACCGGACCCGGTCTTCCTGATTTAGCAATTGTAAATGCTCTTCTAATTGTATCTGCTAAATCTTCAATTTCCTTTACTATAAAATTATGCTTTGTAAATGGCATTGTTGCACCTACAATATCAATTTCCTGGAAAGAATCTTTTCCAAGTCCTGATTTAGCAACATTTGCTGTTATTGCAACAATTGGAATTGAATCCATATATGCTGTAGCAATCCCTGTAACAAGGTTTGTTGCTCCAGGGCCTGATGTTGCCATACAAACACCAACCTTACCTGTTGATCTTGCATAACCGTCTGCCGCATGTGCAGCTCCCTGTTCATGGGATGTTAATATATGTGTAATTTCATCTGAATGTTTATAAAGAGCATCATAAATATTAAGAATTGTTCCACCAGGATAACCAAAAACTGTATCAACACCCTGTTCTTTCAAACATTCAACAACTATTTCTGAACCTGTTAATTGCATATTTTTACCCTCTCTTTTTATTTCTTTATTTCTAAAATTGCGCCTCTGTTTCCTGAAGTTACCATAGATGCATATCTAGCAAGATATCCTGTTGTAACCTTAGGTTCTCTTGGCTGCCATTTTGCTTTTCTTGCTGCCATTTCTTCATCAGAAACGTCAATGTTTAATGTCATTTCAGGAATATTAATCTTTATAATATCTCCTTCTTCAACTAATGCTATAGGACCACCTACGGCTGCTTCCGGTGAAACGTGTCCGATAGATGCACCTCTTGAAGCACCTGAGAAACGTCCGTCTGTAATCAATGCAACAGATGAACCTAATCCCATACCTGCAATGGCAGATGTTGGATTTAACATTTCTCTCATACCAGGGCCACCCTTTGGTCCTTCATATCTAATAACAACAACATCACCAGAAACAATCTTTCCACCTTTAATAGCTGCGATTGCATCTTCTTCACAGTCAAATACTCTTGCAGGTCCTTCATGAACCATCATTTCATCAACAACTGCTGAACGTTTTACAACACCGCCATCCGGTGCAAGATTTCCCTTTAATACTGCAAGACCACCTGTCTTACTGTATGGATTATCTAATGGTCTGATAACTTCAGGGTTCTTGTTAACCGCCCCCTTAATATTTTCTCCAACTGTCTTTCCTGTAACTGTCATGCAATCTAAGTTAAGAAGTCCTGCTTCTGCTAACTCATTCATAACTGCATATACACCACCGGCTTCATTCAAATCTTCCATATATGTTGGACCTGCCGGTGCTAAATGACATAAGTTAGGTGTTCTTTCACTTATTGGATTAGCAAATGAAATATCAAAATCAAATCCAATTTCATGAGCGATTGCAGGCAAATGAAGCATACTGTTTGTTGAGCATCCAAGTGCCATATCTACTGTTAATGCGTTTAAAATTGCATCCTTTGTCATAATATCTCTTGGCTTAATATCTTTTTCAAGCAATTCCATAACCTTCATACCGGCATGTTTTGCAAGTTTAATTCTTTCTGAATATACAGCCGGGATTGTTCCGTTTCCTTTAAGTCCCATACCTAATGCTTCAGTTAAACAGTTCATTGAATTTGCTGTATACATACCAGAACATGAACCACATGTAGGACATACATTCTGTTCAAATTCCTTTAATTCATCTAATGTAATATTTCCTGCTGCCTGAGCACCTACTGCTTCAAACATAGATGATAAGCTTCTCTTCTGTCCCTTAACATGACCTGCAAGCATTGGTCCACCTGATACAAATACTGTTGGAACATTAATTCTTGCTGCAGCCATTAATAATCCGGGAACATTCTTATCACAGTTAGGAATCATAACTAATGCATCAAACTGATGAGCTAATGCCATCGCTTCTGTTGAATCAGCAATCAAATCTCTTGTTACAAGAGAATATTTCATTCCTGTATGTCCCATTGCAATACCATCACATACTGCGATAGCCGGGAACATAATAGGTGTACCACCTGCCATAGCAACACCCATTTTAACTGCATTTGCTATTTTATCCAGATTCATATGACCTGGTACAATTTCATTGTATGAACATACGATACCAACTAATGGTCTGTTCATTTCTTCTTCAGTAAGCCCCAGAGCATTGAATAATGATCTGTGTGGAGCCTGCTGTAATCCTTTTGTTACTGCATCACTCTTCATAACTGCCTCCTAAATATTCTATATTCTTTCACAGATGCAATCGCCCATTTCTTTACATCCAACCATCTGCATCCCATCAGACATAATATCAATTGTACGAATTCCATCTTCTAATACTTTCTGTACTGCATCTTCAACTGCCTTAGCTTCTTCATCTAAATCAAATGAATATCTAAGCATCATAGCAGCTGAAAGAATTGTTGCAATTGGGTTAGCCTTGTTCTGTCCTGCAATATCAGGTGCAGCTCCATGACTTGGTTCATATAATCCAAATTTGCCTTCTGCAAGACTTGCTGATGAAAGCATTCCAATTGAACCTGTTACCATACTTGCCTCATCTGATAAAATATCACCAAACATATTCTCAGTAACAACTACATCAAACTGTGCAGGATCTTTAACTAACTGCATTGCACAGTTATCAACAAGCATATGTGTTAATGTTACTTCCGGATAATCCTTTGCTACTTCTGTAACTACCTTATCCCAAAGTCTTGATGAATCTAAAACATTTGACTTATCAACGCTAATAACGCTCTTGCGTCTCTTCATTGCAATTTCAAATGCTTTAATAGCGATTCTTCTAATTTCGTTTTCGTCATATTTTAAAGTATCAATGGCTGTCATTACACCATTAACTTCTTCTGTCTTTCTTTCACCAAAATAAAGACCACCTGTTAATTCTCTAACAATTATCATGTCAAATCCGGCATCTGCTACAGATTCTTTTAATGGGCATGCACCCTTTAATTCTTTATATAAATAAGCAGGTCTTAAATTTGCAAATAGACCTAAGCCTTTTCTAATTGCAAGCAACCCTGCCTCTGGTCTAAGATGTGGTGGTAAATCATACCAACTATCCTTTCCCACGACACCTCCGACAGCTCCAAGAAGTACTGCATCACTAGCTTTCGCTGTTGCCAATGCTTCATCTGTAAGTGGCACTCCGTGTTTGTCGATTGAAACTCCACCCATATCAACTTCAGTATAACTGAAAGAATGACCAAATTTCTTACCGACAGTGTCGAGAACCTTCTGTGCTTCTGCTACAATTTCGGGTCCAATTCCATCACCTGGAATAACTGCAATATTAAAATCCATTGCTCTGTCCTCTCTTTTTCTTAGTATCTTGTAACGTTTTTAATATGTATAAAGATCCACGTTAACTTTTACATTTTATCGCAAATACGACATTTTTTCAACCATACATATATATCTATTTTCTTGATATATATTAATTATGTTATTTTATTCTCTGTGATTATACATTCGCCAAACACTTTCTGACGCTTGATTTTTGTTATACACATGGCTTCGCCATTTATAACCACCTCAAATCCGCTTCGCTTCTTTTCGGTGATTATACATTCGCCAAACACTTTCTTTTTACGTTTTTGTTATACACATGGCTTCGCCATGTATAACCACCTCAAATCCGCTTCGCTTCTTTTCGGTGATTATACATTCGCCAAACACTTTCTGCCGCTTGAGTTTTGTTATACACATGGCTTCGCCATTTATAACCACCTCAAATCCGCTTTGCTTCTTTTCGGTGATTATACATTCGCCAAACACTTTCTGCCGCTTGAGTTTTGTTATACACATGGCTTCGCCATTTATAACCACCTCAAATCCGCTTTGCTTCTTTTCGGTGATTATACATTCGCCAAACACTTTCTGCTTTTTTTGCAAGCAAAAAGCAGAAAGTGCTTGGCTCATTGTGTATAACAAAAGAGAGAAATTCTTTTCGAACTTCTCTCTAAATCTTAATCTTAATTATTCTGCGTCTGCTTTTTCAACATCAACAATTGCAGTTTTCTGCATTGGGATTCTGCAGTTTTTGTTATTACCAAATTCTACGATAACCATATCGTCCTGAACATCAATAACCATTCCGTAAAATCCACTTGTTGTAAGAATACTGTCTCCAACAGCTACACTTTCTCTAATTTCATCCTGTCTCTTTTCCTGTTTTTTCTGTGGACGAATCATTGCAAAATACATAAATCCAAAGATTACCACACACCAAACAATCATCATAACTGTTCCCATTGCACCACCTGTTGATGATGAAGCTAATAACATATCTGTCATTTTAATCCTCCTAACGCTTGTCGTTTTCTTTAAAGCCTTCTAATTTCTTTGCTTTATATTCACTATAATTCCCTGCTTCTATGGCAGCTCGAATTTCTTCCATCATTGTATTATAAAAATACAAATTATGCAACACACATAATCTCATACCTAGCATTTCTTTTGCTTTGAGCAAATGTCTGATGTATGCACGGCTATGATGTTTACATGCAGGACACTGACATCCTTCTTCAATTGGTCTGTCATCTGTCTCATATTTTGCATTAAATAAGTTAATCTTGCCCTTATTAGTATACAAATGTCCGTGGCGTCCATTTCTTGTAGGATATACACAGTCAAAGAAGTCAACTCCTCTGTCAACTGCCTCTAAAATATTGGCAGGTGTACCTACTCCCATTAGATAAGTTGGTTTATTCTGCGGTAAATACGGAACCACTGATTCAAGAATTCTGTACATTTCTTCATGAGTTTCACCTACTGCAAGTCCACCTACTGCATATCCGTCTAAATCCATTTCTGTTATTGCCTTTGCATGTTCAATACGGATATCATCATATATTCCGCCCTGATTAATACCAAATAACATCTGGTTCTTATTAATTGTATCTTCAAGGCCGTTTAATCTGTTCATTTCGTTCTTACATCTTTCAAGCCATCTGGTCGTTCTGTTTACAGATGCCTGAATATATTCTCTTGACGCAACACTTGAAGGGCATTCATCAAATGCCATTGCAATTGTTGAAGCTAAATTTGACTGAATCTGCATACTTTCTTCAGGACCCATAAAAATCTTTCTTCCATCTACATGAGACTGAAAATACACACCCTCTTCTTTAATCTTTCTAAGTCCGGCAAGTGAAAACACCTGAAATCCGCCTGAATCCGTTAAAATTGGCTTATCCCAATTCATAAACTTATGAAGACCACCAAGTTGTTTTACAATGTGGTCTCCCGGTCTTACATGCAAATGATATGTATTTGACAATTCGACCTGAGTCTTTATCTGTTGTAAATCTTCTGTTCCTACTGCACCTTTAATTGCTGCAGCAGTTCCTACATTCATAAATACCGGTGTCTGGATTGTACCGTGAACTGTTTCAAATTCTCCACGTTTAGCCAAACCGTCAGTTTTCAATAATTTATACATAAAATTTTCTTTCCTTCTTTATGGTAATATGTGTCCGGCAGACAAATATAATTTATACCATTCTTCTCTTGAAATTTCAATATCAGATGCTTGTGCAATCTGTTTTAATCTTTCAGCATTTGTTGTTCCTGCAATCATCTGCATATTAGCCGGATGTCTTAATATCCACGATGTCACAATTGTTGTAGGAGTCACATTATATTTTTGTGCTAATTCATCAATAACTTTGTTAAGTTCAGGGAATTTATCATTTCCAATAAACACACCTTCAAAAAATCCATACTGGAACGGAGACCAAGTCTGAATTGTTATATCGTTTAATCTGCAAAAATCAAGAACTGCTCCATCTCTATTTACAGCCCCATCAGATGACATGTTTACTTCAAGACCCTGACTAATCATATTTGAATTTGTAATACTTAATTGAAGCTGATTTGCACAAATCGGTTGCTTAACATATTTTTGAAGCAACTGAATCTGCATAGGATTCATATTTGAAACGCCAAAATTTCTTACCTTTCCACTTTTTTCCAATGTATCAAATGCATCAGCTACAACCTCAGGTTCCATTAATGCATCCGGTCTGTGAAGTAATAATGCATCCAAATAATCTGTTCCAAGTCTCTTAAGTATTCCGTCTACTGAATTAATGATGTGTTCCTTTGAAAAATCATACATAACCCCCGGAACAATACCACATTTGGACTGAATAAAGAATTTTTCTCTATTTGTTGAAATGTTAAGTTTTGCTGCCTTTCCAAATAACTCTTCGCAACTTCCACCACCATAAATATCAGCATGATCAATATAATTAATCCCAAGTTCTAAAGCTGTATCGATAAATTTTTCTGTTGCATTTAAATCAAGTGCTCCTAATCTCATACAACCTAAAACGATTGCCGGCACTGATATATTTGTATTTCCTAATTTTATCTGTTTCATTTGCTTTATACCTCTCTAAATTATTACCAAATTTCATTTGTCCAATCCTTTATATAATAATGGATTTTGGTAGTTAATTCAAGGATGTTCTATTTTTTTTAAACTATATTCGTTTCTAAATCTCACTTTATATTTGATTCATATGTAATATCTTGTTATACTAATACAAGCAAATTTACAGAAGATATATTATGAATTTTACTCAAAAGTTTACACAATTTTATTTGTTAAACACTTCTGATTACAATTAGGAGGCTCATTATGTTTGGTTCAACATATGGTAATACATTAAAAATAAGCACATGGGGAGAATCCCACGGAAAAGCTTTAGGTGTTGTAGTTGACGGTTGTCCTGCCGGTCTTTCTTTATGCGAAGAAGATATTCAGGTATTTTTAGACAGAAGAAAACCAGGTCAGTCTGCTTTCACTACTCAGCGAAATGAAGGCGACCTTGTAGAGATTCTTTCAGGTGTATTTGAAGGTAAAACTACAGGAACACCTATTTCAATGATTGTTCGTAACAAAGAACAACGTTCAAAAGATTACAGCGAAATTGCAAATTATTATCGTCCGGGACATGCCGATTATACATTTGACGAAAAATTTGGTTTTAGGGATTATCGTGGTGGCGGACTCTTCAGGACGCGAAACTATCGGACGAGTTGCAGCAGGCGCCATTGCTTCAAAAATTTTAAACCAGCTTGGCATATCTATTACTACCTACTCTAAATCAATTGGTAATGTAGAAATAGATTATAACAAACTTGATAAAAATAATATTTTAAAAGACACTTTATATATGCCTGACAAAGAAGCTTCTGCTAAAGCTCAGGAACTGTTAAAAGAAAAAATTGCTGATACTGATTCCGTTGGTGGCATTATTGAATGCGTTGTTAAAAATATGCCTGCCGGAGTTGGTGAACCTGTATTTGAAAAACTTGATGCAAATTTAGCAAAGGCTGTCATGTCTATCGGAGCTGTTAAAGGTGTTGAAATCGGAGATGGATTTGCCGTTGCCTCTGCTTGCGGTTCAGAAAACAATGATAACTTCAAAATAGAAAATGATAGAATTGTCAAATCCACAAATCATGCCGGAGGAATACTTGGTGGAATAAGCGATGGCTCAGATATTGTTTTAAGAGCTGCAGTCAAGCCTACTCCTTCTATTGCTAAAACTCAGAGTACAGTTAATAAATCAAACGAAGAAATAGAAATCAACATTCACGGAAGACACGACCCAATAATTGTTCCTAGAGCCGTAGTTGTTGTAGAATCAATGGTAGCTCTTACATTAGTAGATATGTTATTTATGTCAATGACTTCTAAAATGGATGGCATTGTAAATTTCTTTAAGAAATAAATTATTTGAATATCTTTTGCAATATAAAGATTAGCTTTTTATACAAATTTATTTTGATAAATTTTATTTTAATAAGTCTTATAAAATTAAACGAAATAATTGTTTATATTAATTTTTTAGTAAATAAAATGGGCATCAAGGTTTCATCCTATCTGCCCATTTATTTTTTGATTTTATTATTTTTCCTGTTTATTTACCACTTTTTCTAAAAGAAGCCCTGCCATAAACCACAAAGGTGCATAATCTAGGCGAACAACTCCCTTTATGTTATATTTACATTTGCTATAATTCCATGGGCAGCAGTTCTTTCGTTGCAATATCGTTCCTGAAATAAATTCCACGAAGTAAATTCCAGCCATATAAATAAATCCCCTAAATATCATATTAAATTTTCTAATTTTTCTACTTAACGGTTTTATAACTGCACCTAGTCCATATATGGGGAACATCCATATTGAAGTCTTTCCCATCATTTTTCTGTCATGATTCTTTATTCCCATTATGGACGTCCAAATAACCTCCATACACCAACCTGCTATTCCACATTTTAAAAAATTTTTAATCATCATGTTTGTAGTATTAGCAAATAAGACTCTATCTATTCAAGTAATCATTCCATCTTGCATTAGACTCTTCCAAATCATGTTTCATCATAATTCTATTTCTATCGCTAAGTATTGCCAACATTTCATCTACTATCTCCTCAAGCGGAAGTTTATCATAATGCGACAGATAACCTATCATACGCTGTGCTGTCCAATCAGTGTTTAAGTTTTTTGTGATTTGGTCACAAAATTCTTCCGGATATCCACGCTTTAACAACATATAATATAGTTCAATACTCTTTTCTGATTTTGATTTCATATGTTTGTCACCTCTTCATAAAGTTTTATTACATTCATTACTTCTTAAGTGCAGGTATATCTATCTGGGTTTCTTCACCATTCATATCAACATTAAAAACATATACCGGCTGATAATATCCTTTTGTGTCAGTAAAATAATCTACACCCACATTTTTTACTTTAACATCAAGTTCTTCATTTGAATAATAATTAAACTTTCCTTCTTTAATCATATCATAAGCATCCCTTAATGAAATACATTTCACATCTTTTAACTTCTTACATTTAACTATATTATAATTTATATCCCCTATCTTATCTCCCTGATAGCAAGTTGCTTCAATTGTTCCATTATACATAATTTCATCTTCAATAATTTTATCTGCACTAAGAGAATATATTCCGTCACCTTTATTTTCAAATGTACAACCTGCCGGAATATAAACACCATAATCTTTTAACATTTCTCTAAGTTTATCTTCCGTTACCTGCGAGTCAGTTTTTGTCGTTCCATCCTCTTCTTCATCATCAAAATATATACTGAAATCCGTATATGTATATGTACCATCTATATATTCAACAGATACATTACCTATTTCTCCATGATAAATAGCTGTTTCGTCATACAAATCTGTCAAAGAATCATCCAATTTGTCTCCAACATTTTCCAAAAATTCTTTGGCAAATTGTTTCGATTTTTCTTTATTTGTACCTTCAACCATATAAACAGGATATGTTGCTTTTTCATTGCTTAACTTTTCATTTGTCGATACATTTTTTACATTTGCTTTTGTAATATAATTTAGGTTCAAATTTCCAAATTCATGTGAATTATATATTCCAAATATTGTACCAAACATTATAATCGTGCCAAATAAAGGAGCAAAACTAAATATTACTTTTTTAATTCCACTCTTATTTCCTTTATTGCATGCATAAATATAAGCTATTAAAACATAAAAACCATATCCAATCATTGCTCCTAACAAATTGTTGAACACATCGTCACATTCAAATACGCCTCTTCCTGTAATAAGCTGCACACTTTCAATTAAGACTGTAAAAATTAACCCACAGACATATGTAACCCACCAGTATTTTGCCTTTTTAATTCCAAACGGAAGCAAAAGACCAAATGGAATAAACATACAAATGTTTAGAATAATGTTTCTCCATTCAATAGCCGAGAAATTATTCCATGCTGATTTATAAGAATAAAATAATGGAATTATATTTTTTCTGAATCCCATTGTTGAAATTCTATCAAGCATAGTTGCCATCAACACAACAGCTAAATAAACTCCAAATATAATTAACCATATTACACTATTCTTATTTATTTGCTTTTTGCCATTTAAAATCTTCTTATACACTATAAAATAACCAACAGCTATAATAATTGCTAATATGGCAACTATAACAATCCCTGCAACCAGATATTCTTTTGCCTTTGATATTAAATCAATCACTCTCATTTTTTGTTACCTCCATACATTTTCCTAAAAAAATAAGTCTATGGCATCATTCTACCATAGACTTATTATAAAAATACATTTATTAATAAATCTTAAATATTTATAAGCAAAAATTATTTATATAAAGGATACTTATCTGTAAGTCCTTTAACAATTTCTTTTGCTTTTTCCTGATTTGCATTAGCATCATCTGCAATTAATGTCATAGCTTGTGCAACTAAATCCATATCTGAAGTATCTAAGCCTCTTGTTGTAATTGCAGGTGTTCCAATACGTACACCACTTGTAATGCCAGGTTTCTGTGGGTCATTTGGAATTGCATTCTTGTTACATGTAATGTTTGCAGCATCTAATGCGATTTCAAATTCCTTACCTGTAATATTCTTGCTTCTTAAATCAACAAGCATTAAATGATTATCTGTACCACCTGAAACAAGGTCAAATCCTCTGCTTGTTAAACCATTAGCTAAAGCTGATGCATTATCAACAATGTTCTTAGCATATTCTTTAAATGATGGGTCTAATGCTTCCTTGAAACATACTGCCTTACCTGCTATTACATGCATTAAAGGGCCACCCTGAATTCCTGGGAAAATTGCCTTATTTAATTTATGTTCTGTAGCAAATTCTTCACTTGATAAAATTAATCCACCTCTTGGTCCACGAAGTGTCTTATGAGTTGTAGTTGTTGTTACATGAGCATATGGAATTGGGCTCATATGTTGTCCACCTGCAACTAGACCTGCGATGTGTGCCATATCTACCATTAAATATGCACCTACTTCATCTGCAATTTCTCTAAATTTCTTAAAATCAATTGCTCTTGGGTAAGCACTTGCACCTGCAACAATAAGCTTTGGCTTTGCTTCCTTAGCAATCTTTAATACTTCATCATAATCTATGTAGCCTTCGTCATTTACACCGTAAGGAACAATATTAAAATATGTTCCTGATACATTAACCTTACTTCCATGTGTTAAATGTCCGCCTGCATCAAGACTCATTCCCATTACTGTATCGCCCGGTTTTACAAGTGCAAAGAATACTGCAAAGTTAGCCTGTGCTCCTGAATGTGGCTGAACATTAGCATATGTACATCCAAATAACTTCTTTGCTCTTTCAATTGCAAGTGTTTCTACGATATCAACATACTCGCATCCACCATAATATCTTTTTCCCGGGTATCCTTCTGCGTATTTATTTGTAAGCTGACTACCCATTGCTGCCATAACTGCTTTACTAACAATATTTTCAGATGCAATAAGCTCCAAATGGCTCTGCTGTCTGTCATTTTCCTGAGCAATAGCTGCTGCAACTTCCGGATCAACTTTCTGTACTTCTTCAAATGTAAACATAATCTTACCTCCTAAATTTGTCAAACTACTAACACTTTATCACATTAAAGCCAAATTTAAAACTATTTTTAAAAATTTGTTATTTTTTAACTAACAAATGTAAAGTTTAATGTTAATAGTTATCTTTCCTGTTTATTTATTTTTAATTACAAAAATACCCACAGTTTCATTACTAACATCAAATTTTGGTTTGTCTTAGCAGTTCCATTAGTTTTCAACTATGGGTATTTTAATAAACAATCCATTGAACGCTACTGACCTGCTTCTTCATCCTCGCTTTCGCTGTAGCAATTATTTAGGATTTTTTTTATGCATTGATTTATTTCATTTCTTTCTTTACATTCTGCCTTCTTTTTTCCTTCACATTTAGGTGGCTCTAATTCTAATGGTTTAACATTCTGAAGTAGCAAATCACCCTCTACAAATTTTAGACATGGATTACTTTCAGCTTCATGTGTATTCATTTTAGGTGGTATAGTTTTTCCAATTGTATTAAATTTATATGCTTCATAGTATACAGTTCTCAAATATAATGTTATGCCTGCTGACATTGTACCTGTTGCCGGATCAAACTCCATAACTTTAGCAACTGCATTCATATTAATTCCATTTTCCACTGTATTATAATACATATTAAATCCTACATAATTAATAAAATATTCATTATAAACAGAGGATGCTCCATACGGTGCATACATATCTACTGTTACACTCCTTGGATTTGTATCAGGATCGTAATTCGTAGTTCCTACAGCTGGAAGATATACAGCCTCTAGTGGTACTGTAGCAAGATATTTTTTGCAACTGTCAAATAATCTTACATTAAACACAACTCTTAAATCCGTTAATTTTACCCTTAAGCAATTTGCTCTTCCCGGTATTGTAGTTACAGTTGAAAATACAGGTGGATTTCCCATCTCCTGCTGTTCTTCTTCTGTATACTCAACATTTTCTTCTTCTCCTGTTAAAAATCCTTTTCCTGAGTATATTTTTATATTTGCAACTAATAATTGAACATAACTTGTTGTAGGATATTGAGTCAAAATATTCTGCGGAATAGTTATCGTTCTACAGAGGTTAATTCCTACTTCATCATATATTACAGGAGCAAACACAGATAATTCTTCCGGCTCCCCGCAAGATGGTCTGATGCAAACATCACACTCTCTTTTACAACAGTTACAGCACTCATCGCAATCCATCACCTTGTACTCTGACATATTGTATCTCCATATTTTGTTTACTTTATTTTATGCCAAAATATTCATAATGTTCATTTTCAAGAATATATTTTATTACATAATTGTGGGAGATGAAATAATTATCGAAAGAACGCTCGCGCTGCTTGTCACTCGCAGCAGTTCTAAATTTCCAAATATATTTTGCTATTAGGACTTTTAGTCCTAAGCAAAATATATCTGTCAATTTGAACCGGCGGTGACAAATGCTCTTTCTTATAGTTATTTCATCTCCCACAATAGTGATTTAAAAGATATTAAAAGGAGTATTTGTATGTATAAAATTACACAATTAGAATCCGGACAACCGGTTATATTTTATTTAGAAAATGAAAAAGTTACTATGTACTCAATTAATTCAGGAAGAATCCGAAATCACGGAATTATTTTTACTGATGTAGAGTCTGATTTTGATATTTGTTCTGATTTAAAACTCATTCATTACATATCCCTTAATCATCAGACCGTTATTTCTTCAATGGATAACCTTAATATACGTGAAGATTATATCATTGAAGGAAATGTTCCAAGTTCTAATATTGAAAATACAAATTTCAAATTTATTCAATTTTATAATTGCCTGAACATTTTTTATTGCAGTCATAATTTAAAAGACAGTCATTTTTCCATAAGGGTTAGCAGATACACAACATTTGCCAAAGATTTTACGTTGTTAAAATCAGACAAAATAATTTCCGGTTTTAATGTATTTTCATACGATTCTTTATTATATTTATTTGTATTCTATTCTTCACAGGATTTTGATATATACAGTGTAAATTCAGATTATTCTATTGTAAATTTATTATCTAAACAGTATAATTCTTCTAATCCTGATTCATCATCTAATCTAACAAAGCACACTGATAAGGAATTAGAAAAATTACAGGCTTATTTCAACCAAATATTAGATGATAAAAATTCAGAAATTGAAAATTTAAAAGAAATTCAGACTAGCATCACTAATCAATACAATGAATTAGCTGATTATACCGGAAAACTCCAAGACGAAGTCAGAAAGCTTCGCTGCAACTATTAATTTTTATTTACAGAAAGTGAGGTACCTATGAAATATGAATTACTTATTTTGTATTTATTGATAATAAATATTTCAGCATTTATTCTTTATGGAATTGATAAACAGAAGGCTATAAAGCATAAATTTAGAATAAGTGAAAACACTTTAATTTTTTCTGCATTTATTGGTGGCTCGGTGGGTGCATTTCTTGGAATGCAGTTTTTCAGGCATAAAACAAAGCACCCCAAATTCATTATTGGAGTGCCTGTTTGTTTTATTATAAATGTTATTATCATTCTGTATATTTTAGGAATAATTGAATTCTAATATACTTTCTTATAAAAATTCAAATTAATATTCAAAAGACATCAGTATAATTAAACACTATAACATTAATTCTTACTGTTCTTTTTCTTTCAAATCTAATTTAATCTGAAGTTCCTGTAACTGAACATCATCAACTACATTTGGTGCATCTGTCATAAGACATGATGCATCTTTTACTTTAGGGAAAGCGATAACTTCACGAATATTATCTTCTCCTGCCATATGCATTACAAGTCTGTCTAATCCATAAGCAAGTCCTGCGTGTGGAGGTACACCGTATTTAAATGCAGTCAATAAGAAACCAAATTTTTCATTTGCCTGTTCAGGTGTAAATCCAAGTGCTTCAAACATCTTAGCCTGTACATCTGCCTGATGAATTCTCACACTACCGCCACCTAATTCTGTACCATTTAATACAATATCATAAGCTTTCGCACGAACACGTCCCGGATCAGAAATCAAATACTGAATATCTTCTTCCATAGGCATTGTAAATGGATGATGCATTGCAAGGAATCTTCCCTGTTCATCTGACCATTCAAACTGTGGAAATTCTGTAATCCATAAGAAGTTCCATTTTCCTTCAGGAATTATATCCATCTGTTTTGCAAGTTCAAGTCTTAATGCTCCAAGAGAATCCCATACAACTTTATTCTTATCTGCAGCAAATAACAATAAATCTCCAGGTTCTCCACCCATAGCGGCAATAAGATTATTCATTTCTTCTTCTGTCATAAATTTAGCAAATGAAGATTTAATTGTTCCATCTTCATGCATTGCAATATAGGCAAGACCTTTTGCGCCATAAGTCTTTACAAATTCAACAAGGGCATCAATTTTCTTTCTTGCCATTTCACCCTGTCCTTTAGCATTTAAACCACGAACAGTTCCACCATTTGCTACTGCTCCTGAAAATACACCAAATCCGCAATCCTTAACAACGTCAGTAACATTGATAAGTTCCATTCCAAAACGTGTATCAGGCTTATCTGAACCGTATCTGTCCATTGCTTCCTGCCATGTCATTCTTGGAAGTGGCAATGTAACATCTACTCCTAATACTTCTTTCCATAATGCCTGAAGCATTCTTTCATTAACATCTAAAATATCATCTACATCAACAAATGATAATTCCATATCAAGCTGTGTAAATTCAGGCTGCCTGTCTGCTCTTAAATCTTCATCTCTAAAGCATTTTGCTACCTGAAAATATCTATCACATCCTGAACACATAAGAAGCTGTTTTAATACCTGTGGTGACTGAGGAAGTGCATAAAATGTTCCCGGATGAACACGGCTAGGCACTAAGTAATCTCTCGCACCTTCTGGTGTACTTCTGTTAAGAATAGGTGTCTCAATTTCAAGAAATCCTTCATTTGCCATAAACTTTCTAACAAATGTTGTTACATCTGATCTTAACTTAAGATTTTTCTGTAAATGAGGTTTTCTTAAATCAAGATATCTATATTTAAGTCTTAATTCATCTTTTGTATTTGCATCATCATCTACCGGAATTGGGGGTGTCTCTGATTCAGATAAAATTCTTAAACTTGTAACATTTATTTCAATATCACCTGTTTCCATAGATTCATTAACTGAACCTGCTCTCTTATTTACAGTTCCTACAGCAGCAATTACGAATTCGTTTCTTAATTTTCCTGCTTTTTCAAATACTTCTTTGTCATTATCATCAAATACAAGCTGAAGAAGACCTGAACGGTCTCTTAAATCTACGAAAATAAGACTTCCTAAATTTCTTTTCTTCTGAACCCAGCCCATAACTGTAACTGTTTCACCAATATTTTTGTTTGATACTTCTGTACATCTGTGACTTCTATGAAGTCCCTGCATTGATTCTGCCATGACTCTCCTCCTATTTTTCTTTATGCTAAAGGATTTTTATAAAATTCTTTAAATTCATTATATCCCTGTTCTTCTAACTGACTCTTCTGGAATTTTTTGTTCTTATTCATTCTTGCAACAAGAACCTGATTTCCTGTTTTTCTTTCTTCCTGTGCTTTAGCGATTACTTCACATAATCTTTCACCATTAACACCTTTTTCTATTAAATAAGCTACCTTCTTATTCTCTGTTGGAACTTTAAATCCCTGTTCCATTAACAATAAAACGATTCTTTCAAATCCAATAGAAAATCCACACGCAGGAACATCTCTTCCTGTAAAATTACCAACCATCTTATCGTAACGTCCACCGCCACCGCAGCTTCCGCCAAATTCAGGGATTGCAATTTCAAATATTGTTCCTGTATAATATGACATTCCTCTAACCAATGTTGGATCAAATACTATTTCAAATTCTGAAGCTTTAGTAGCTCTTACACTATCAATAATTTCTTCCATCCACTGCTTTACGTCATCGTCCATAAATCCGTCTAATTTTTCTGCTAAATAAGTAACCGAATTTTCTTTGTTTTCAATTTCTTTGAATAAATTTGTGTATTTTTCTACTGATTCTTCATCAAAATCATACTTAATAAGTTCTTCTTTTACACCTTCAAGTCCAATCTTATCCATCTTATCAAGAATGATAAATACACTATCATAACTTTCTTCCGGGAATCCACTATATGCAGCCATTGCCTTTAAGATTCTTCTTTCGTTAATACGAATCTGGAAATTCTTGAATCCAAGTTTGCCAAGCGTTGTTGTTGTTGCAAGAATAAGTTCGATTTCTGCAAGATTACTTGGTTCACCTAATATATCAATATCGCACTGCATAAACTGACGATATCTTCCTCTCTGTGGTCTGTCAGCTCTCCATACATTGCCCATCTGGAGTGCCTTAAATGGTGAAGGAAGATTATTTGCATTATTTGAATAAAATCTAACAAGAGGTACTGTCAAATCATATCTCAAACCATTATCAACAACATCCATTTCTGTCTGTGCTGTTTCAAGATTTAATTTTTCTCCTCTTTTTAAAATCTTAAAAATCAGCTTTTCATTTTCTCCACCCTGCTTGTTACTTAAGTTAGCAATATTTTCAACACAAGGTGTTTCTATCTGAGTAAATCCAAAAGCACTATATGTTTCTTTAATTACGTCCATTACGTAGTTTCTTATCTTCATTTCCTCCGGAAGAATTTCTTTCATTCCGGTAACCGGTTTTTTACTTAAGGCCATCTTATTTCTCCTCTATTTAACACTGATTTAACTATAAAATTTTACACTCTTTTTGTGAAATACTCAACCTTTTATTTATAATTTGTCAAAGTATTCTTTTTTTCTAGCAATCATTTCATCAATTCTATCAATATATTGGTCTACATTCTTTACATTATCTATTCTTTTTGCACTTAATCTGTCTTCTGACATAATTTTCGTTGTGCCGCCCGCTCCAAGTGCAAAAACATCCTGTCTGTCTCCCATCATCAAAATATTATACAGGCATTCTTTGCCATAAACTGAATATCCGACATTTTCCTGATTTCCAGCCATATTCTTTTGTCTATATAAATAATACGGTTTCATATTCATTTCTTTTGAGTAATCCATTGTAATATTCATTAATTTAGAATTATTTTCATAAGTATAATCCTGATATTTTTCTTTTTCAGTATTAAGTCTGGCTGCTCTTTTTACTGCTAATGAATGTACTGTAAGACTTTCCGGATTAAGTTTTTTCGTCTCCTCCATTGAATGTCTAACCATATCTACCGTCTCATTAGGAAGTCCTATTATAAAGTCCATATTTATATTATCAAAGCCTTTTTCTCTTGCAAGATTAAAGGCTTTAATAACCTGCTCTACAGTATGTCTTCTTCCAATTATATCTAAAGTTTCCTGATTCATTGTTTGTGGGTTAATTGATATTCTTGATACATTATGTTTTTTTAACATATCTAGTTTATCTGATGTAATACTATCAGGTCGTCCCGCTTCAACCGTAAACTCCTTAACAGTTGAAAAATCAAAATTATCTTTTAATGCTGTAATTAATTTATCAAGCTGATAAGGCTCTAGTGTTGTGGGTGTTCCCCCACCAATATAAACACTATTAAGTTCCCTGTCTTTTAATCTGCTTCCTACATATTCTATTTCTTTTATCAATGCATCAACATATGTATCTGTTTTATCTTTGTAAAATGAAACAGGATATGATGTAAACGAGCAATAAAGACATCTTGTTGGGCAAAATGGAATACCAATATAAAGGCTATAACCCTGTTTATAATTTATATCCTTTAAAATTTCATGTTCTCTTTTTGCAATATACATTGCCAAATCTAATTTTTCATCAGAAATCATATACGTTTCTTTCATATATCTTCTGATTTCTTCTTCTTTTTTTCCTTCTTCATAAAGAAGTGCCGGAATTTTTGCAGGTCTGATTCCCGTCAAATCTCCCCACGGCAATTCTTTTCCTGTATCAATTTGCATTCCACGATATAAAAGCTTTTTAAGAATATTCTTTGTCTCTTTTCTATTTGAAAAGTCGCATTTTTCATATCCTTCAAAAAGCTTTTTATCATTATCATATAGTTCAAATCTTATTTCATTTTCAAAATAAACCCTAACAATCCTATAAGAATTATCTACAACCTGGTTTACTTTAAAATCATGTTCTGAATAAAAGGCTTTAACTAATGACTGCACATCATATGCAAACTGTTCAGGCATAATCTGTATATCTATCATCTGTAAAATCCTTTTTCAAATTCAATTTTTGTACTATCCATATGTCCCGGTAAAACAACAGTTTCGTCAGGAAGTACTAATAATTTTGTTTTAATGGAATTAATAATCTGGCTATCACTTCCACCCGGAAAATCCGTTCTTCCACGGCTTGCCTGAAATAATGTATCTCCGCTAAATAACAAGCCATGATTTGGCAAATAATAACAGCAGCTTCCCTCTGTATGACCGGGTGTTAATATCATATTCATCAAAATTCCTGCTATTTCAATTTCCTGTCCATCTTTTAAATAAACATCTGGAGTAACTGTAAATGGTTCTCCGAAATAACTTGTAAGATTTTTTGTAGTATCTGTTATTGTGTCCTTTTCTGCCTCAGAAGCATATACTGTTAAATCATATCTTTCTTTAAGCTTGTCTACTGCTCCGATATGGTCAAAATGACCATGTGTAAGGATGATTGCAACCACTTTCATATCCATTGAATTAATATAATTTGTTATTTTAACAAAATCATCACCCGGGTCCACAATGAATCCTTCTTTTGTATCCTTGTTGCAGCATACATAACAATTTGTATAGCAACTGCTAACTGTCAAACATTTTATTTCTAACTCTGCCATTTAACTTCTCCCATTTTTATTACATCAGCCTGTAGTTCTTTCAATATCAATGATGCTGTCAATTGTTCTTATTTTTGCAATAAGTTCTCTTAATTCATCTGTTCCCTGAATCTGGAAAGTCATTGATATTGTAGCAACTCCTGACTTGCTTGTTCTACTGTTTATGCTTAAAACATCAATTTTTCTTTCAGTAAATACTTTTGATAAATCTGCTAAAATACCAATTCTGTTATTAGCATAAATAGTAATTTCAGAATTATATTTTCCTGTCTGTTTTGTTTCATCTTCAGCCCAGCTTGCTTCAATCAATCTGCCTCTTTCTATATCAGGCAAATTAATGATGTTCGTACAATCTGTTCTATGAATCGATAATCCTCGACCTCTCGTAACAAATCCAACAATTTCGTCACCCGGAACCGGACTACAACATTTAGAAAATCTTGCAGCCACATCATTCATTCCTTCAACAATAACTCCACTCTTTGAAGTAGTTTTTCTGATTCCATTGTTCTTATTGTCATCAACTGAATCTAATACATCTTTATCGCTTACAATCGTCTTATGAACTTTGTTATATTCATCAAGAAGTTTATTTACAATCTGTCCTTCTTTTAATCCACCATGGCCTACAGATGCAACTACTGAATCCCAGTCCTTAAATCCGTATTTCAAACGAACCTTATCAGTAAATTCAGGTTTCATAATATCTGATAAAACAATTGCTTTTGCTTTACAGTATTTATCTATTAAATCTTTACCTTTAATAATATTTTCTTCTTTATTCTGTTGCTTAAACCATTGATTAATTTTGTTCTTAGCCTGTGTACTTTTTACAATTTTCAACCAATCCATACTTGGGCCTGTTGAGTTATTAGATGTAACAATTTCTACACGGTCACCATTTTGAATCTTATAATCAATGTTTACCATTTTTCCATTTGCTCTTGCCCCTACCATCTTATTACCTACTGCACTATGAATGCTGTAAGCAAAGTCTATAGGTGTTGAGCCTGCCGGAAGATTTTTAACATCGCCGTTAGGTGTAAAACAGTAAACGCTGTCAGAAAACATATTTAAATCATCTTTTAAGAGGCTTAAGAATTCTCTGTTATCAGACAAATCTCTCTGCCATTCAAGGATCTGTCTTAACCAGCTGATTTTCTGTTCTTCATTATATTCACCTGTAATATTTTCTTTATATTTCCAGTGTGCTGCGATACCATATTCAGCAGTTCTATGCATGTCATAAGTACGAATCTGTATTTCAAAAGGCTGTCCATTTGGTCCGATAAGCGTTGTATGTAATGACTGATACATATTCGGCTTTGGCATGGCAATATAATCCTTAAATCTTCCCGGTACAGGAGTATACTTTTCATGAATTACACCTAATGCACCATAACATTCCATTACTGTGTCAACAATAATTCGTACCGCAAATACATCGTAAATCTGATCAAGTGTTTTTTGCTGGTTTACCATCTTTTTATAAATACTAAAATAATGCTTTACTCTTCCACCGATTGTTGCCTTAATTCCTGCTTTTTCAATATATGTTTTAACCTGGGCAATCAAATCATTCATAAAATCTTCTCTATGCTCAAGTCTTTCATGTACGCCATCAACTATCTCACGATATTTTTCCGGTTCCAAATATCTTAAAGCCAGGTCATCAAGTTCAATTTTAATTTTAGAAATACCAAGTCTATCCGCTATTGGAGAATAAATATCCATAGTTTCTCTTGATTTTTCTTTTTGTTTTTCAGGCTTCATATACTGTAATGTTCTCATATTATGAAGTCTGTCTGCTAATTTTATCAAAATTACCCTGATATCTTTTGCCATAGCAAGAAACATCTTACGTAAATTTTCTGCCTGTTCTTCAACCTTATCAACATCATAGTCTAATTTTGTAATCTTTGTAACACCATCAACAAGATCTGCTACTTCTTCACTAAATTCCTTAGTAATCTGCTCTTTTGTAACACTTGTATCTTCCATAACATCGTGTAACAAACCTGCAACTATTGATTCTTTATCAAGCTCTAAATCTGCTAATATAATTGCAGTACAAAGAGGGTGAATAATATAAGGTTCACCTGATTTTCTTTTCTGCTCTTTATGAGCTTCTCTTGCCATATTATATGCTTTTTCAATTATTTTCAAATCACCTGCTGAAGGATGATATTTTTTTATTTTTTCAACTAGTCTTTCGTAAAGTTCCTCAGGCGTTGTATGTTCTTCTTCTTTGGGAATCACACCATGATTTTCAATTTTTAATTCATTCATCTTTATGTCGTCGCTCATATATTTTCCCTCTCTTCATACAAATTTTACTATAGCAAAGGATGTAATAATCATAATTGTGTGACAACTTGATCATCTTTCGTAAATATCTATTTATTTTCCATCAAATTTAACTATAGATTCTACTCTATATCCTTCTAACACGTCTCTACCTTTAAGATCCACTAATTCTGTAAGGAATACACACGCTACAACTTCTCCACCTAATCTTTCAATTAACTTTATTGCAGCTTCTACAGTTCCTCCTGTTGCAATAAGATCATCAACAATAACGACCTTCTGTCCTTTTTTAATTGCGTCAGTATGAATTTCTATTTCAGCTGTTCCATATTCAAGACTATACTCTTCACTAATTGTTTCACATGGAAGTTTTCCCTTTTTTCTAATTGGCACAAATGGTTTTCCCATATTATATGCTATAGGTGTTCCAAACATAAATCCTCTTGACTCTAATCCCGCAATCACATCAAAATCTAAATCCTTAATTGTATCTTCCATTGAATCTATTGCAAGCTTAAATCCATCAGAATCCTGCATTACTGTTGTAATATCTCTAAAAATAATTCCCGGTTCAGGAAAATCCGGTATACTTCTTATGTAATCTTCTACTTTACGCATATTTATCCTCCAATATTATGATAACTAATTTTATTTCTATTTTTCATTTTTTTCAATACTCTCATTCCCTATATTATGCCTTATTTTGACATTTTTCTCAATTATAACAATTAAAAACTTATATTTTTAACTAAATCTGTTTATAACAAGTTGTAATTGTGTATTTCCATTGTATTCATTTATGTTTGGATAAAATACAGCCATTATTGTTATATTATTATCCATTCCACGCAAAGCCTTTTTAACCTCTTCATTTCCAAATTTATTTGTTACAAATTCCATAAATTCACTTGTTCTTGAGAATATTATTCCCGGGATTTCATAATTATTTTCATCCCTTAAACTTAGTTTTATAACATTCCCTTCTTTGCCTAAGATTTTCAAATTTTTCACTTTAAGATTTTTTTCAGCAAAACACGGCTTTTCGTTTCCTTTTCCAAAAGGCTTTAACTTTTCTAATTCGTTTACAAATTCTTTAGTTATATAAGGAATTGGTAGTTGCATATCAATCCATACTTTTGAACACAAGTCGTCATCCGTAAGAGTTGTAAGTTGATTTAACTTTTCTCTTAATATATCAACATTTTCCAGTGGTAAAGAAAGTCCGGCAGCCAATTTATGACCACCAAATTTCGTAAACAATTCCTTTATCCTACTTAGTTCCTTATACATATCATATTCTTCTATCGAACGACCTGAGCCTTTAACCTCAGTCGCCGTTTTAGTAAGCACGAAACATGGCTTATTATATTTTTCCCTAATTCTTCCTGCTATTATTCCTGCTATACTTTCATGACAGTCTTTCAAATAAATAACAAGTACTTTATCTTCTTTATAATTTTCAGCCTGTTCTATAGCTTTCTTTGTTCCCTCTTCAGTTAAATTTTTTCTTTCGTCATTTAATTCAACCAATTCTGTGGCTATGTCTTTTGCTTTATCCTGATTTTTTTCTCTTAACAAAGCAACTGCCTTTCGTGCTGTATCAAGTCGTCCACTTGCATTTAAACACGGTCCGATTACAAATCCTATATGGTACGAATCAATTATATTTTTATTTAATTTGCAAGCATCTATAAGTGCATTTAATCCTATATTTTTTGATTTTCTAAGTAAATCCAGACCATATTTTACAATTATTCTATTTTCATTCTGTAATTCAACCACATCTCCAATAGTTGCTATTGCAACATATTCAAGCAAATAATTTGTTGAACTCATTTCCCTGCCCATTGAATTTACAATTGCTGTAATCAGCTTATAAGCCACTGTCGCTCCACAAATTTCTTTAAATGGATATTCACAATCTGCCTGTTTTGGATTAACAACTGCGTCTGCATTTGGAACAATATATTCCTTAGTGCCGTCTTTCTCTTCAAACGGTACTTCATGATGGTCTGTTATCACTATGGTCATTCCAAGTGATTTTGCATATTCAACCTGCTCATATGCTGCAATTCCATTATCACAAGTTAAAATTGTATCTACTCCATCATCATACGCTTTTTTTATTAAATCTTTGTTAATTCCATATCCGTCTTCAATTCTATGTGGTACAACAATATCGACATTTGCCCCCAGTTTTTCTAATGAATCAAGCAAAATATACCCTGAGCAAATACCATCAATGTCATAATCGCATATTATTCTTATTTTATTTTGCTGGCTTATCTTAATTTTTATTATTTCAACAGCCTTTTCCATATCTTTTAGTAGCCATGGAGAATTGAGTTCATTTATATCGCCATATAAATACTCTTTAATATCTTTGTCTTCTATTATATCCCTATTTCTTATAATTCTTGCCAACATTGGACTAATATTATATTTTTTTGCAATTTGATTAAAATCTGCTTTTTTTGCAAATACAATCCATTTTTCCATATTTGAACCTCAGGTTTAAAATTTCGCTTCTTCTCAGTGATTATACATTCGCCAGTTCTATACCATCTCTATTTGTGTTATGCACATGGCTTCGCCGTGTATAACACTTCGAATCCGCTTCGCTTCTTCTCAGTGATTATACATTCGCCAAATACTTTCATTTTTCTTTGCAAGCAAAAACTGAAAGTATTTGGCTCATTGTGCATAACACAAAATGAACGGCACCTTTTACAGCCCCGTTCATTTTATTATAAAGTATATTTTATGTGTTTTTTAGTTAGCTTTTTTCTTTCCAAATTTCTTAGTAAGAACAAACCAAACAGCACCTGTTATACATACTGATGAGTAAGCACCACATACTAAACCTACCATTAATGGTAATGTAAACTCTTTGATTGATGTAACACCCATAATAAATATCATAAATACCATGATAAATGTTGTTACATTTGAGTAAATTGTTCTTGTAAGTGTCTGTGTGATACTTAAGTCAACTAATTCTTCTAAGTCATCTCCACGCTTCATTGATGCCTTATTTTCTCTAATTCTATCGAAAATAACAATTGTAGCATTAATAGAGTAACCTACAATTGTAAGAAGACATGCAATAAATGTTGTTCCTACTGCTACTCTTGATACTGCATAGAATCCAATAACAACAAGTACGTCATGAATTAATGCAATTACAGCTGCTGAAGCAAACTTGATATCCTTAAATCTAATCCAAATGTAAATTAACATACAAATTGTAGCAATGATTGTTGCCCATACAGCATCACTTCTCATTTCTTTACTTACTGTTGCAGAAATCATAGTGTTCTGGAAATTATCCTTGCTGTCTACGGCACCAAATTTTTCAATTAATAATTTTTCAAATGCATCAAATTCATCGCCTTCAAGTTTCTTTGTCTTAATAACGAATTTATTTGAACCAGTTTCCTTCTGTCCCTGAATATCAGATGTTCCTAATGTATCTACAAGTGCAGGTTTAATTTCATCATTAAACTGATCCATTGTATATTCTTTATCAAAGTCAACTGTTACTGAGCTACCACCCTTAAATTCAACGCTTAAGAAGAATGGGTCTTTTCCGGCTGCTGAGTATCCAATCATTGTTGCGAATCCACCAATGATTACAATTATTGAAAGTGCAAAGAATACAACTCTCTTCTTTAAGAAATGAATTGCCTTTCTTGTCTTTTCTTTTCCGTAGAACTTTTCGCCCTGGAATCCTAAATAGTAAAGAATCCATACAAACCACTTAGATACAAATAATGATGTAAATAACTGGAATACAATACTTATAGCTAAAGTCTGAGCAAATCCCTGTACTGTACCTGAACCTCTCCATAAAAGAACTAAAGCTGCGATAAGTGTTGTAATATTTCCATCTACGATAGCTGATTTAGCTTTATCGAAACCAATTGTGATTGCACTCTTAACAGTCTTTCCTGCAGCAATTTCTTCTCTGATTCTGGCATTAATAATAACGTTAGCATCTACTGCCATACCAATACCAAGAATAATACCTGCAATACCAGGTAATGATAATGTTAAGTCAAAAGCGTTTAATGTAAGCATTTCTAACTCAACGAAAACTACCAATGCTAAACTTGCTGCAACACCGGCAATTCTGTAAACTAATAATAAGAATAAAATAATTATTATAAATCCAATGATACCAGCCTTAATTGACTTGCTTAATGCATCAGAACCAAGCTGAGCACTAACAACTTTGTGGCTGATTTCATCTAATGATAAATTCAATGTACCAATTCTGATATTTGAAGCAAGGTTATTAGCTTCATCCATGTCTGCCATACTATCAATCTGTGCCTGTCCACCACTGATTGCTGCCTGAACAGTTGGCGCACTAATTACTTCATTATCGTAAATAATGTATGTAGACTGACCAACATACTGTGATGTCATGTTATAGAACTTTGTTGATCCTTCGTCTGTAAATGTTAATGAAACTACTGCTTCAGATTTTTTAGTTTTGCTGTCAGATGACTGCTGTCCCTGAGCATCTGCAATGTCATCACCTGTTAACCAAATCTGATAGTATCCTGCATAATTTCCATCAGTAAGCTGAACATACTTCTTATTTCCGTTTTCATCTGTTTCTGCTAACTGTTCTTCTGTTAAATCTGTAGAACTCTTTGTACAGAAATATAATGAACCCGGTTTACCTAAACGTTCAACTACTTCATCAGCATCATTTGCACCAGGGATATCAACAGTAATTCTGTCATCCCCTTCTTTGTATGCTGTAGCTTCAGTACTAAACTGGTTAACTCTCTGCTGCATCTTATAAACTGTATCAGATAAATCTGTTGCATCCCACTTTGGATTGTCATCAGATACCTGATATGTAACACTTACACCACCTTTGAGGTCAAGTCCCTGTGTGATGTTTGCCGCTTTACCACTATCCTTGTAAGCTCCGAGCCATTTCCAATTTGGAAGACCAAATAAGACAATGCCTCCAAGACACGCGATAATTACAAGAGATAAGATGGCATAAACTATTCCTCTTGTCTTGTTCATTTTCTTCATTTTATAAAACCTCTTTCTTATTCATCAGCTAACGCTGCTTTTATCATTATAGAGCATTCCACTCTTTTTCTTTGCATTTCACATCCAATGTCATATGCATCATTAATTGTGCCATGGAAATTGTAAGAATTAGCTGCACAACCACCACTGCAATAAAACTTAGCAAAACAATTTTTACATTTTTCTTTAGAATATACATTGCAATTGCCAAATTCTTTTACAATCTCAGGTTTTATAATTCCTTCATCTACATTTCCCATAAGGAAATCTTCATTTCCAACAAATTGGTGACATGGATAGAAATCACCCCATGGCGTTACTGCCAGATATTCCGTTCCCGAACCACATCCTGACAATCTCTTATAAACACAAGGTCCCTGTGTCAAATCAATCATAAAGTGGAAGAAATTAAATCCATTTCCTTTCTTGTATCGATCAATATATTCAAGGGCTAACTTGTCATATTCCTCCATAATCTGTGGAAGATCCTGTTCTCTAATCGAGTATGGGTCTTCTTCCGGTCCGACTACAGGTTCTATTGACATCTGCTTAAATCCTAAATCAGCAAAATGCTTAACATCTTCTGAAAAATCTAAATTATTTCTTGTAAATGTTCCTCTAATATAGTAATTTGTCTGATTTCTGCTTTCTGCTAGTTTCTGGAATTTAGGCACTATCAAATCATAACTGCCTTTTCCTGTTCTAAACGGACGCATTCTGTCGTTTACTTCTTTTCTTCCGTCAAGACTTAATACAACATTAGACATTTCTTTATTTACGAATTCCATTACCTCATCGTTTAACAGAACTCCGTTTGTTGTAAGAGTAAATCTAAATTTCTTGTTATTTGGTTTTTCTAATGAACGACCATACGCAACTAACTGCTTAACTACATCCCAGTTCATCAATGGCTCTCCGCCAAAAAAGTCAACTTCAAGATTAACTCTGTTACCTGAATTAGCAACTAAGAAATCCAAAGCTTTCTTTCCGACTTCAAAACTCATTAATGCTCTTCTTCCATGATATTCACCTTCTTCTGCAAAACAATACTTACATGCAAGGTTGCAATCATGGGCTATGTGAAGGCATAATGCCTTTACAACTGTCTGTCTCTTTTCTTTAAATTTCTCCACAAATGGTTCGTAAATATCTTCAGTAAACAGCTGTCCATCTTCAACGAGTTCCTTTACTTCTGAAATACATTCTCTTATTTCATCCTCATTATATGATGATTTTAATTTAGAAATTATTTCATCAGCAGAATTCTCCTCATATAATGAAATAACATCGTATGTAATGTCGTCTACAACATGAACTGCTCCACTTTCTACGTCTAATACGATATTATAACCATTACTTTTATACTGGTGAATCACTGTATTTTCTCCTCTCCATTTAATGGTATGTCATAATTTTTTAAAGTTTATGCAATAACGCACTATAACAGAGTCGACAAACGTCGGCTCTGTTATAGACATACTTCATTATAAAATTATTTATTTTCGCAAGTCTGATTTCCTACTGTACAGCTAGTCTTGCATGCTGACTGACATGATGTCTGACATTCGCCACATCCACCTTTTTTCATTGTTTCCTTTAATGTTTTTGATGTTAATGTCTTAATATGTTTCATGATATTCCTCCAGTTTATTTATTTTTGTACAATTCAAAAAATATTATAACACATGAATATATTTTTTCAAACTATTTTTTACTATACAGTTAAAACGTTTTTTCATATTGTTTTTCCTACATCACCCTGCCATTCCTCCAAGCATTCCACCTGCTAATGAAGTTATTAAAGCTGGTACTATTTTCACCACACTAGACTCTCCATTATGTGCTATTGCAAATGCCACAATCATTATCATTCCTATATAAATTCCACCTGTCAGCGCTCCCCATAAAAACTTCCTTTTGTTTTTTACTTTTCCTATAATCATCCCACCAATAAATGTAACTATCCCATATACTACCATTACTATTACTTTGTACCCAAAATCACTTACTTTTAATTTGTATGTAATAAACGAAGCCAGCAATATAACAACTGCCGTAAGTACTAATTGTGCAAAAATCACCTTAATTATTGATAAAACTGTTTCTTTCATTCCTTTTTCCAATTTTGCTTTTTACAATTCTATTTCATTATTTATAAAATATGACTATTTGGAATACATTTTTATTTAAAAAGGAAAATATGCGCCATTCTTGACATCAAGTTTAGTATTTTGTACAATATCCTAAATGTACGCATAGAATTATGTACATAAATATTTATTTAATTAAGGAGTGATATTGTGGGACCCAGTGACATAGCTATGCTATGTGTATTATTAGTTTTAATTTTACTATCTGCATTTTTTTCATCTGCAGAAACGGCTTTAACAACAGTTAATAAGATGCGTATTCGTATGTTAGTTGATGATGGCAATAAACGTGCCATTATCCTTGATAAAGTAATAAAGCATCAGTCAAAAATGCTTAGCACCGTTTTAATAGGAAACAACATAGTAAATATAGGTGCCTCTGCTATTTCCACTTTATTTGTACAAAATGTATTTGGAAATATATATGTAAGTATCGGCACGTTCGTTCTTACTTTTGTTGTATTGATTTTTGGTGAAATAATTCCAAAGACAGTTGCCGGTATTCATTCAGAAAATGTAGCACTTTCATATGCAAGAGTTATTTCAATCCTTATGTTTGTTTTAACTCCTATCATTTTTATAATTGATAATTTTTCAAAATTAATTTTAATGATATTACGTGTTGATACGTCATCAAAATCTTCTCATTTTACAGAAGATGAATTAAGAACAATTATGGATGTAAGTCAGGAAGAAGGAATCATCGAGTCCGAAGAATTAGACATGATTAACAATGTGTTTGATTTTGGTGACGCAAGAGCTAAAGACATCATGGTTCCAAAGGTTGACATATCAATGATAAGTACTACTACAACTTACGATGAATTGTTAGATTTAGTTAAACGTGATAAATTTACACGAATTCCTGTTTATAAAGACAGCACTGACAACATAATAGGTGTTATAAATATCAAAGATATGATTATTAATCATGTCACAAAAGATAATTTCAAACTTGAAGAATTAATGCGTGAGCCTTATTATACTTACGCACAAAAAGAACTTAACAATCTTCTTATTGAAATGCGTGATAATGACACAAGTCTATGTATTGTCCTTGATGAATATGGTTTAGCTGAAGGGTTGATTACACTTGAAGATATTATCGAAGAGATTGTTGGTGAAATACGAGACGAATTTGATGAAGACGAAAAACGTGTCATTAGAAAAATAAATGAAAATCAATATATCGTTGAAGGTTCTATCAACCTTGATGATTTAAACGATCAGTTAGGGTTAGATATTGATTCTGAGCATTACGAGTCAATTGGCGGGCTCATAATCGAAAACCTTGAGCGTCTTCCTGATATTGGCGACAGTGTTACTATTGGTAACTGCACATTAAAAGTAGAAAAAATGGATGATAAACGTATCGACTCTGTTCGAATTACAATACATCCTATAAAGAAAGATAACCCTGATGAACAGGAGCAATAAAAAAGTGCCGGGATTTAATCTCCCGGCATTTTCTATTCTATATAATTCCCTTTAAGAGTGTTTCAAAATCTTTAGCCACTTTAGAAGCTACTTCTTTAACCTCTTCATCATTTAATTCCTTATCTGACAAGCCTGCTGCTTTATTTGTTATGCAACTTATACCACACACTTTTATTTGAAGGTAATTTGCAACCATTGCTTCAACTGCTGTACTCATTCCAACTGCATCTGCTCCAAGCTTTTTATACATTTGTATTTCTGCAGGAGTTTCATAATTAGGTCCGGTAGTCTGCAAATAAACACCTTCTTTTAATTCAATATTCTCTCTATCCGCTACGCTTCTAATTACCTGTTGCAATTTTTTATTATATACGCATGACATATCAGGAAATCTTAAGCCAAATCTTTCATCATTTTTTCCAATTAAAGGTGACGGAACAAATGAAGTAATGTGATCTGTAATCATCATAAGATTTCCTACTTCAAAGTTGTCTCCTATACCGCCTGCAGCATTTGTAAGTATTATTTTTTTAGTTCCCATTAATTTCATAAAATATATTGGAGTCACTACTTCTTTCATGCTATATCCTTCATAATAATGAATTCTTCCCTCCATTACTATTACCGCCTTATTATTTATATAGCCAAAAAGCATCCTCCCCTTATGTCCTGTATTTGTCGTTATAGGGAAACCTTCTATCTCACTATACATAATGCTCTTTACATCTTCTATATTATTAGCGAACCCACCTAATCCTGAGCCTAAAATTATGGCCGTTATTTCTTCATTTTTGCAAAATTCTTTTAATGATAGTTTTTCTTTTACCTGTGTACACATTTTTTCTATTGTTTCATAAAATAATTCCATAATATACACCATCCTTCTAAATTAAATAACTACTAAATTATCTCAATCACTATTTTTATCAATTACATCTATTATAAAGACTCAAATTCATTTTTATATTTAAAGGAAATCAGATTTAATTATATCACATTTTCGTTTTTTCACGAACTTTTCCACTAGTTTTTTTTTTACTTTAAAATCTTTTCTATTTTTCTGTATATTTTTGCACTTTTTTACTTGAATATTTTGTCTTATTACATTATCATATTGTGTAGAAAAAAATTGGATAAGGAGGAACTTATGCGACATTTAATTAGTCCTCTGGATTTTTCTGTAGAAGAGCTTGACGATTTACTTGATCTTGCATCTGACATTGAAAAGAACCCAGACAAATATAAAGAAGCCTGCAAAGGTAAAAAAATCGCAACTTTATTCTATGAACCAAGTACAAGAACACGTCTTAGTTTTGAGGCTGCCATGATTAACTTAGGTGGCAGTGTTTTAGGATTTTCTTCAGCTGATTCAAGTTCAGCCTCCAAAGGAGAAAGTGTTTCTGATACTATTCGAATTATTTCATGTTACGCTGATATTTGTGCAATGCGTCATCCTAAAGAAGGTGCTCCTTTAGTTGCAGCATCTAAATCATCTATTCCCGTAATCAACGCAGGTGATGGCGGACATCAGCATCCAACTCAGACTCTCACAGATTTAATGACAATAAGATCCTTAAAAGGACGTTTAAACAATCTCACAATCGGTCTTTGTGGTGACTTAAAATTCGGACGAACAGTTCATTCACTTATAAATGCACTTTTAAGATATGAAAATATATCATTTGTTCTTATCTCACCACCGGAATTACGAGTTCCAGAATATATAAGAGAAAACTTAACAAAAGCCGGTGCACCTTTTAAAGAAGTGACAAAACTTGAAGATGTTATGAGTGACTTAGATATTTTATACATGACACGTGTACAAAAGGAACGTTTCTTTAACGAAGAAGACTATATTAGAATGAAAGACAGTTATATTTTAGATAAAAGAAAAATGGAACTTGCAAAAGATGATATGCTCGTACTTCATCCACTTCCTCGTGTAAATGAAATATCTGTTGAGGTAGATGACGACCCACGTGCTGTATATTTTAAGCAGGTTCAATACGGAGTTTACGTTCGTATGGCTCTTATTCTCACACTTTTGGAGGTGAAAATATGATAAATGTAGACCAGATTAACAACGGATTTGTATTAGACCACATTCAGGCAGGTCGTGCAATGGCAATCTACAAATACCTTGGATTAGACAAATTAGATTATCAGGTTGCCATTATAAAAAATGCACGTAGTGCTGTTATGGGCAAAAAAGATATAATTAAAGTCGAAGGACCTTTAGACATTGTTGATTTTGATGTTTTAGGATTTATCGACCACAATATAACAGTAAATATTATAAAAGACGGTGTTTTAACAGATAAAAAAGAATTACATTTACCTGATTCAATCACAAATGTTCTTCACTGTAAAAACCCTCGTTGCATTACTTCTATCGAACAGGAATTAAAACACATATTTATATTAACTGATAAAGAAAAAGGCTTGTACAGTTGTAAATACTGTGAAGAAAAACAGGGAATTCTTTGGGAAAAATTATAATCTATGCAAATAAAAAAATCAGCCGGGTTGGCTGATTTTTTTATATTAATGAGTAGGACTGTAAGCCGGGTTATGTCATGAATGGTCATCTATCTAGACATATTGTTGCCAATATGTTCAAGCGACCTACCCGAAAGCAAGCGGGCCACTTTATGCTTTCTGTTCAGTCTTGCTTCGAATGGGGTTTACAATGCCCTTTCTGTTACCAAAAAGGCGGTAGTCTCTTACACTGCCCTTTCACCCTTACCGGAGAATATCCGGCGGTCTGCTCTCTGTTGCACTTTCCTGGGAGTCACCTCCACCGGCCGTTAGCCGGCATCCTGCCCTATGAAGCCCGGACTTTCCTCGTCTGCGTCCTTTCGGCAATAGCATCCGCGACCATTTATCCTACTCACAAATAACTACAATATCATAAATCATACTTTAAAGCAACTTCCACCTGTAAATTCCCTAAGCAAAGAATTGTTTGGAACATTCTCATTTGAAGTTCCAACAACATAATCTAAAAACTTAAGAAGTCTTTTTGCTTCTAAATATTCTTCTGCATCTTTTGGCACACTAAACAATGCCGGTTCAGCATACTGCTTAAGTACCGCAAGTTCATAAACTAACGCTGAATTAAATATCGCATCTGCACATTCCTGATATGGGAAAATATTATTTTCCTCTCCTCTTCTTACGCGGTGCCACATTTCTATAGTTGCTGCAGCAGATGTGCCTCTTGTTCTTGCATCCCTTACAATTCTTCTTATAAGACGTAAATCCGTTGTAGGAATTCTATTATGTTCATCTACATTAAGTGGTGTAAGTGCACTTACATAAATTTTAAATTTAGATTCATTTGGCAATGAATATGACATCTTATCATTAAGGCAATGAATTCCTTCTATAACAAGAATATCGTCATCATTAAGTTTCAAATAATCTTTGTGATACTCTCTTTTTCCTGTAACGAAATTAAATTCAGGCATTTCAACCTTTTCACCTTTTAAAAGTCGCTCCATAATCTCGTTAAACAACTTTACATCTAAAGCTTCAATCACTTCATAATCTAACTTTCCATCTTCATCTACCGGAGTATCTTCTCTATTTTTAAAGAAGTTATCAACCGGAATTGGATGTGGCTTTAATCCCTGTGCCATAAGCTGAATTGATAATCTATGTGAAAATGAAGTCTTGCCTGAGGATGAAGGACCTGCTATCATAACAAATTTAACACCCTGTCTATTCGCTATTTTTGTCGCAATGTCAGCAATTTTCTTTTCCTGCAAAGCTTCCTGAACAAGCATAATATTTCCGATTGTTCCATTTGTTATTTTGTCATTTACGGCTCCAATTGTAGGAACCCCCATCATCTCTCCCCACTGTGTAGCTTCCTTTAATACTTCAAATACCTTTTCCTGTGGTTTAAATTCAGGCACCTTATCAGGCTCTTCTTTTGTAGGCATCTGAAGCACAAAACCATTGTCATATTGTATTAATTTAAAATATTTAAGTACTCCTGTTGAATATGTCATATATCCATAATAGTAATCATCGAATCCACCCATATGATATACATTTACACGTGATGATCTTCTGTACTTAAATAAATTTTCCTTGTCATACATTCCAAGTTCTCCGAAAAGCTTAATTGCTTCATCTGTCGACAAGGATTCCTTTGTTATAAGAACATCTTTTTCAACTAAGCCTCTCATTTCAGCTTCAACACTATCAAGCAATTTCTGCGTAACTGTAACTTTTCCATAAATTCGACAAAAATATCCTTTACTTACAGAATACTGTACTGATATTTTGTCTATGTTCTCACCGTCACACACTTTGTAAAATGCTTTCATCATTAAAAATGTCATAGAACGTCTGTAACAGTCATTACCAATCTTAGTATCCGTTGTAATAAACTTAACTTCACAGTCCTCATCAACTTTCTTTGATAATTCACACAAAACTCCATCGCATTCTGCTAAAACAATATCATTTGAATACTGATTTTTAAAATCTTTAGCAATTTCATACAATGTTGTCTTACTTGTATATTCTTTTTCCATAGAACCTACTTTGACTTTAACCATTCAAACCCCTTGCCTTTCTGTTTAACTTGCGTAACCGGCGAATTTCAATGTTTCGTCCTATTACGCTGTCATTACAATCCAAAACCTCTAAAATCTGTGTGTATTTTTCATATTCTTTATCAAGGAACTCCTTAAATACATCACTTTGTTTTTCAATCAAACATCTTCCATAAATTAATTCTTCCGGTGAATATTTGTTCTGTTCTCTTCCCGGAACCACCTTCATAATTGTATAATATTTGTCATTATCTTTAACCATTGTTTCATCAATAATTTTCCAATTATTCTTCATCATAGTCTTTCTAACAAAATCCTTATCAGAATGAGGTGATAAAATCATCTCTTTAAGCGTTCCGATAACTGGAGAATTTCTTATAATGTCAATCATAAGTTCTCCACCCATTCCTGCGATAACAACCGACTGAACCATGCCCGGCTCAAGTTTTTCCATTCCATTTGACTGAATTGCTTTAATCTTATCCTGCAATTCTTCCATATGGATATTTTCTGTCGCCCTATCAATTGGGCCCTTATTAATATCCATTGCATATGCTTTCGGTGCGATTTTGTTCTTAGTTAAATAAATTGGAATATATCCATGATCTGTTCCTATGTCTGCCACCACATATCCTGGTGTAACCATGTCTGCAACTGCCTGTAGTCTTTTTGATAATGTCATTTGTACAACTCCTGATTTAATTTAATGTAATGTGTATTTTTCCAAGCTGTGCTTTAGCCTGAATTATATTCTGCATCTCAGAAATATCTGTTGCATTTTTTGCCCTGTCATCAAGGCTTTTCTTTTTTATAAGAATCACTGCATCATTAACTGCTTTTTCCTTTTCCTGCATAGTCAGATTTTGATTTATAAGTGGCGAATTAAACAATGCTGCCACTTTCTTATGCTCATCCTCATCTTGGAAATTGTCAATTATTTTTGCAGGATTTGCTTCATTTTCTTCCATCTGTGCCCAAAAAATGCCTGCCACTCTTTTATAAAAATCATCAGAAAAATCTGAAGGCGAAACATACTTTGCAACACTTTCGAAAATATTTTTTTCTTCAATAAGCCAGGTTAACAAAATCTGCTGTGCAAGCACTACTGCCTCTTCCTTTTCTTTATTTCCTGACTTAATTGTTTCTTTTTCTTCTCTTTGTTTCTTTCCAATGTAATTAAGACCTTTCTTCTTGACAAGCTGTCTTAATCCATCTAACGGAATATTAAAAGTTCTGCATACTGATTCAAGATAGTTATTTCTTTCTATCTCATCTTCAAATTCCAAAAGCATATCTGCTACTTTATTATGAAATTCTGTCTTTTCAGATGGATCATCTAAATTATATTCGTTCATAAGTGTTCCAACCTGAAATATAAAATAATTAGTAGCCTTCTCTATTCTTTCTTCATACGCCTCAGGTCCTAATGCCTTAATAAACTCATCAGGGTCTTTATAAGGCTTCATGCTTAATACTTTGATTGAAAGTCCGGCTTCTCTTAAAATAGGTATGGCTCTTAAAGCCGCTTTGATTCCCGCTCCATCGCTGTCAAATGTAAGGACAACCTCTTTTGCATATCTCTTAATAAGCGACGCATGACCTGAAGTAAATGATGTTCCAAGTGCAGCTACCGCATTATTAAATCCTGCCTGATGAAGAGATATAACATCCATATATCCCTCACAGATAAGTAAATAATCCTTTCTGCTTGTTCTTGCAATATTAAGTCCATATAAATTACGGCTTTTATCAAAAACCTTTGTTTCCGGAGAATTTAAGTATTTAGGCTTACCATCACCCATAACTCTTCCACCAAAGGCAATAACTTTATTATTTACATCCATAATAGGAAACATTACCCTGTTCCAGAATTTATCATGAACGCCCTTTTCTTCAAATGTAAATAATCCTGTTTCCTTTAAAATGTCATCCTTATATCCTTTGCTTTTCATATATTTATATAATGAATCACTGTATTTATCAGAATATCCAAGTCCAAAACCTGTAATTGTGTTATCTGACAATTCTCTTCCACGCAAATAATGATATGCCAAAACACCTTTTTCGGATTTAAGCATATAATAATAAAATTTTGCTGCCAAAGTGTTTATTGTTAATATTTGAGATCTTTTATCTGCATTCTCCTTTTCTTCCTTCGACCTTGTAACCTGTGGCAATTCTATTCCTGCTCTGGAAGCTAACATCTGAACTGCTTCTATGAAAGAGTAGTTTTCATATTTCATTACAAATGAAATAACATTTCCTCCTTCACCACATCCGAAACAATAATACATTTGTTTTCCCGGAGAAACAGAAAAAGACGGTGATTTTTCATTATGAAATGGACAAAGTCCAAAATAATTAGCACCTTTCTTCTGTAATTTAACATATTCACTTATTACATCTACTATGTCATTTTGATTTCTTACTTCTTCTATTATTTCATCAGGATAAAACATATTGTTCCTCCACTCATATTAATAAGCATTGCCTCTCCATTTGGTTGGCGGTCATTAGTTAAAAACATTCATTAGAAACGAACTTCGTTTATTTTGTTAATTTCTATAATTACTAACTGATATTATACAACAAAATCAGCTATGTATCAGATATTTTTTTACAACTTTTTTCATTATAACGATTAAAAATACCATTTCAAAAATTGAAATGGTATTTTTAATCGTTATAATTTTAATCAAAACAAATGCAGTCGATGGGACTTGAACCCACACTTTCTTGCGAAAACATGAACCTGAATCATGCGCGTATACCAATTCCGCCACGACTGCAAAAAGCCTCTTATTTGCTTAACTTTCTTAATTTTCATCCTATATATTACTATCATATTATGCCGGAAATAGCAAGCGTTTTCGCAAATAAGAGAGATGGATTATTTATCATAATTCATTTGAACTTTCCCTAATGCTAAATACATATATTTATACTCTGAATCTACTCAATAACCTTTTAATTATTCTTTATTTTTATATTCTTTGTTTCTCTTTGCCTTATACTCTCATCATAACTGTTTATTTTATTATTTCTTATATTACAATTTGCCCATGCTAAACAATTTATTCCATAACTTTTTGCTTTTTTAATATTACAGTCTTCTATGGTGATGTTTTTATGATAAACAATTCCACCATTATCGCTATATCTATGAGTTCCAATTGCTACTATTACATTATTAAATTTACATTTTTTAATTAAAACTTTAACATTAGGTGTTTGATCGTTTTTAGCCCATGTTTTCGAAAAGCCATCCGTAGAATCGTCAGGTGTATCTATATTAATTGCCTCTCTGTTTTTATTATATCCTTCTGCATTTCTAAATGTACAATTAAGTATTTTCACATTCTTACTTGCATCTAATTCAATAAAATGACATTCGTTCAGATTTTCAAATGTAATTCCTTTTATAGTAATATTCTGATTATGACACATTGTTACTGCAACAGACTGGTATACGCTATTAGTATTAATAGTAACTTTACCTTTTCCAATAATACTTGAGTCATGTACTCCATTATATTCTTTGCTCCAATTTTTCTTATCATATTTTGCGGCAGGCACAAATTCAAATAAGGTTACTCCTGCATGGAATTTCTTAGTATGTGTATCTGTTGTTTTATTAATTACAACACCATCTTCAAATATAATTTCAACATTTGATGGAATACAAAGTGTATTTGTAATATTATATGTTCCTTTTTTTACAATTAATTTTCCTCCTCCTGACACCTCAAGTTTTTCAAGATATGAGCGGAATAAATACCAATCTCTTGTATATTTATTCACATAATCAGAACCATATGTAGAATATAAGTGCGAACCTACGTCAATCAATTTGCTTTTCTTTGATATTGTATATACTTTATTTTCTTTTTTTGCGGCCATTACATTATTTTGTGCAAATATTGTAAAAAAACTCATCATTACAATTAACGTTACATAAATTATCTTTTTACTCATCTTCATAAAATCCTCCAATTCTCGAATCCGCTTCGCTACTTCTCAGTGATTATACATTCGCCAAATACTTTCAGTTTTTTTTGCAAGCAAAAAACTAATTGCTTTACTTTTTTATTTTTGTTATGCACATGGCTTCACCATGTATAACACTTCGAATCCGCTTCGCTCCTTTTCAGTGATTATACATTCGCCAAATACTTTCAGTTTTTTTTGCAAGCAAAAAATTGAAAGTATTTGGCTCATTGTGCATAACAAAAAAACACCTCTTAGGGTGTTTATCATTTAAAATAAATATACAAATTTAGTTTTATAGTTTTTCAAACTTTATTTAATATTTTATCTAATAAATATGTACCACCCCAAATATATACCTTATTTTTAGGTATAAAAAATGCGGAAGATGGGACTTGAACCCACACGACTGCAATAGCCACAAGATCCTTAGTCTTGCTCGTCTGCCAGTTCCGACACTTCCGCTTACATCTTGCTTTCGCTTGACGCAAGAAAAATATTATCACAATACGTCACGTCTGTCAATAAATTTTTTAAATTAATTTAAATTAAAGCTACTAATCATTAAAAGATAAATCATATCCCGTATTATATATTTCATAAAAAGCTTCTCCTGCAGGAGCAAGAACTGTATCATAAGTACGGGCAACTTTTAAATTGCCTGGGACAAAAATAAAAAATTAAGTCCGCAGGCAAATCATTTCAAAAACTTCGCAGTCGATTGGTTTAAAGATGTTTAATGATATCAGGTTTAAAAGATCTAAGCCCACATAAATTTGCTCATAAACGGGCAAAAGTTCTTGGTGTCCGCCCCAATATGAGCATCAAAGTAAATCTTAGGCTTTTGCATCCAAAATCATTTTTTATTATATATTCTTCATTGTAAGTTGAATACGCTTTTTGCTCTTGTCAACACTTAACACTTTAACATCAACTATGTCACCAACACTCACTACTTCAAGTGGGTGTTTTATATATTTATCACTAAGTTCAGATATATGTACAAGTCCATCCTGATGAACCCCTATATCTACAAATGCACCAAAGTCAATTACATTTCTAACTGTTCCCTTAAGAATCATTCCTTCTTTTAAGTCATCAAAGTCTAAAACGTCACTCTTTAATACAGGCTTTGGCATTTCATCTCTAGGATCTCTTCCCGGCTTTTCTATTTCCTTAACTATATCCATCAATGTAATTTCATCTGTTCCTATTTCATCTGCAACTTTCTTATTATCTGTAATCTTTTTCTGCAAATCTTTAATTCCTAAAGCTATATCTTTTTCAGAATAATCAAATAATTTAAGCAAAGCCTTTGCTGCTTTATAGCTTTCAGGATGAACACTTGTATTATCTAAAGGCTCTTTTCCATCTCTTATACGCAAAAATCCTGCACATTGCTCAAATGCTTTTGGTCCAAGTTTGGCAACCTTAAGTAAATCTTTTCTACTGTTAAAAATGCCATTTTCTTCTCTATACTCGACAATATTTTTCGCAAGTGTTTTGTTAATTCCTGAAACATACTGTAGCAATGGAGCAGATGCAGTATTTAAGTCTACTCCCACACTATTTACACAATCTTCAACTACACCTGAAAGTGTTGTTTCTAATTTTTTCTGATTCATATCATGCTGATATTGACCTACACCAATAGCCTTAGGTTCAATTTTAACTAATTCAGCCAATGGATCCTGTAATCTTCTCGCCATAGATGTAGCACTTCTTTGTCCAACATCAAAATTAGGGAATTCCTCAGTTGCAAGTTTGCTTGCTGAATATACTGAAGCTCCTGCTTCATTAACAATAATATACTGAACTTTTCTTTTAGCTTCTTTTATAATATCTACAATCACAGCTTCTGATTCTCTTGACGCTGTTCCGTTACCAAGCGAAATCAAATCTACATTGTATTTATCTATCAGTCCAAGAATTATTTTCTTTGATTCTTCGATTTTATTTTGCGGTGCTGTTGGGAAAATTACTGTCGTATATAATACTTTTCCGGTAGGGTCAACAATTGCTATTTTGCAGCCTGTTCTAAACGCCGGATCCCAGCCCAAAACAGTTTTTCCAATAATTGGTGGCTGCATTAATAATTGTTTTAAATTCTGTCCAAATACTTTAATTGCCCCATCCTCTGCTTTTTCAGTAAGTAAATTTCTGATTTCTCTTTCGATTGCAGGCTGAATAAGTCGTTTAAAACTGTCCTGTACAGCATCTTTAATTATATCAGAAGTATTTTGGTTATCTCTAATTATAGTTGTTTTTACTAATGCATTTATTATTGCTTCTTCCGGCATTTCAACTGTAACATTTAATATTTTTTCTTTTTCACCACGATTAATCGCCAAAATTCTATGTCCGGGAATCTTTGCTACTGATTCACTATATTCATAGTAATTATCATAAACCGTCTTTTCTTCTTTATTTTTTGCCTCTGAAGCAATCATTCCCTGTTTTAGAACTAATTTTCTTATTGCATTTCTATATTCAGCATTATCAGAAATCATTTCAGCAATTATATCTTTTGCACCCTGAATAGCCTGTTCAACGTTTTCAACTCCTTTTTCAGGATTAACAAAAGCTTCTGCTTCTTTCGTTATCTGTTTTTTAGTCATTTGAAGCATAATTATATTTGCTAAAGGTTCTAAGCCTTTTTCTTTAGCATCTGTTGCTCTTGTTCTTCTTTTTGGTCTGTATGGACGATATAAATCATCTACTGCAACAATAGTTTGTGCATCCATGATTTTTTTCTTTAATTCATCTGTTAATTTTCCTTGTTCTTCAATTGAAGCTAATACTGTTTCTTTCTTTTCTTCTAAGTTTCTTAAATATTTTAATCTTTCATCTAAAGTTCTTAACTGTTCATCATTAAGTTCTCCTGTTACAGGTTTTCTGTATCTCGCAATAAAAGGGATTGTATTTCCTTCATCAATAAGTTTTACAGCAGCTTCTACCTGCCATTCTTTAACATTTAATTCCTGTGCTATTGTCAAATTAATATTCATATCTTTTCCTTTCATCTCATTTTAATAAGGACCCTATTATAATAGCACTATTTAAGATGTATTTGTAACTTTTTTATTCATATATCTACTTTAACTATTTCTCGTTTTCCATTAAATCATACTTCAGTTCTTAATAATTATTTCTAAATTTAAAACTTATTCTTAAAAATGTATTAATTATGTATACTTTTACATTTTTTGATGTTATACTTCTCATTAATGTGAATTCACTTCACTAAAACACAACATAAGGAGTTCTTATGAAAAAGAGAATCAGAAGCTTTTTTCATAAGTACAAACATTTATGGCCTCTATTATATTTTTTCATATATATGCCATGGTTTATCATATTAGAAAATAACGTAACTGATAATTATCATATAATGCATTGTTTTATGGACGATATTATTCCATTTAACGAATTATTTATTATTCCATATCTGTTATGGTTTCTATATTTACCGGCAATTTTCGTTTTTTTGTTTTATCACTCAACAAACGAATTTTATAGACTTTGTGCTTATGAATTTACCGGCATGACAATATGTCTGCTTATATACACTATTTTTCCTAATGGTCACGATTTACGTATTGACCCCGGAATCAGAGATAACATATTTGTTAATTTAGTTAACTTTATATACAATAATGATACACCTACAAATGTATGTCCAAGTATTCATGTTTTTGCGACTTTATCAGCCCAGATTTGTCTGATAAAAAGTCCTCACATGAAAGAATTAAAATCAAGAAAACGTATAAAATGGTTTACATCCGTCTTGGCAGTACTTATATGTCTTTCTACTGTATTTTTAAAACAACATTCATTTATCGATTTAGTATGTGGTGTATTACTTTCACTCACTTTATACCTTGTTGTATTTAAAGTATGGTTCAAAAATGTTAAATTTGATGCTCCTTACGTAAAAGACCCACGCAAACACGAAGTATTATACTTCTTAAATAAATACAATAAAAAATGATACGAAAACCTAATTGGAATTCGTATCATTTTTTATTCTATGCCATTAAAATTCTAATAATTTCAAATAGCTTGTGCGTTTATTAGTATAAACCACTAACACTATTACATTTAATTAAAGCCATAAAGTTTCTGAGCAATCTTATATCCTGCCTTTGAAACTTTTCTTCCGGCTTTACCTTTTAAATTCATTGTTCTTCCAAGTGCTGAATATCTTACCTTTTTATATAATACGGGATTGCTTTCTTTTAGATCATCCCATAATTTCTGTTTATCCTTTAATCTTTCATCGCTTCCTTCAAGAATTGATAATATTGAAGAAATACACATCATCATATCAAAATAATGAACCATTACATTGTCTAAGTTCTTATTATTTACTAATGAGTCATTATATACATCAAGCATTATCTTTGTAACTCTATACTGCTGGTCAATTCTCTTAATCATAATATCCTGCTGAACTGACTGATCATCTCTTCCTATAAAATATTTGTACAATACTACATCAAGATAATATATATTCTTTACATATGGCAATGGCTGGAACACATAAATATTATCAACATAAAATGTGTGCTTTGGAAGTACCATACCACTTTCTCTAAGTACTTTTGTTCTATATATTACTGAGTGCATAAGCAAATACTGGCTTTTACCAAATTTAACATCATCCCATGTAAACATTTTACCTACAGGCATAGACCTCTTATATCTCATTACCTTTTTATGTTTCTGACCTACTTTATCATATAAAAAGTCTGTGATAAGCATATCTAACCCTGCATCTTCTTCAACCATTTTTTCGAGTAGATCAAGAACCTGCTTTAAAGCATTCTTTCCAAGACAGTCATCACTGTCAACTACTTTAAAATATAATCCTGTTGCATTTTTAATTCCTGTATTTACAGCTTCTCCATGTCCACCATTTTCCTGATGAACAACTTTTACAATATCAGGAAATTTTCTTTGATATTTGTTTGCTATTTCTAAGGTATTATCCTTTGAGCCATCGTCAACTATTATTAACTCTACTCTGTCTCCCCCTGTTAAAATGCTTCTGATTGTTTTTTCCATGTATTCTGCTGAATTATAACATGGAACAGCTACTGATAATAATTTCATTACTTAATCTCCTTTATCTCATTTGGTATAACTGTTTTGTATATAATTATTCCTATAATTAAAGCTAAAATTCCAAATACTATTGCCATTTGCAAATATGATGCAGTAAGCTGTACTGTATTATATTGTGACGCGGCACTCGTATCCAAACCTGTTTCATTTGCAATTATTGATACAATTGTACTTACAGAATTAGCTGTAACATGTAAAATTATTGGAGCTATAATACTTTTATATCTTTCATAAACATAAACCGCCGCAAGGCCAACTAAAAACGCATACGGACCTTGCACAAAATTCATATGAATTATTCCAAAAATTATTGATGAAATAATTGCTGCTAAAACAGGCGGACATATTCTTTTAAATCTGTTATATACAACTCCTCTATGCATAAATTCTTCTGATATTGGAGCAATAATTGCTGTTGTAATAATAAGCATAAAATAACTACTGTTATTTAATATTTCTTTAGTATTATCATATGTTCCAACCATATTTTCAGGCATATATAGCGTTAAGATACTTACTAAAGCATTTGCAGACATCATAAAAAAATATGCAAACGGAATTACAAGTAAATACTTAGTCCATTTAACTTTGTCATATTTTACATAAATTCCTTTTAATTTATCTTTTACTATATCGCTATACATAAAATAAGCCATTATAATAATACATATAATATCCGTTAAAAGTGTAATTTCCATCGCATGTAAATTAATCTTATTTACTCTATCACTATATTGCGATATTCCTGTGTATTTAGAATTTGCACTCATTACACTTAGCGTTATCATTAAAATATTCTGAATTACTATTGCTGTTCCCTGAAAAAACAGTATAGGATAAATTCCTCTCCATAAATTCCTTGCTGTTACTTTTTCTTTCATGCCATCCTCAATTCATCAACTTAATAAATATTTCTCTAATTCTTTAGCAGAATCAACAATCGCTATCGCTCCATGTTCAAGCATTTCTTTACTATTGCCAAAACCATATGATACACCTATTGTATCCAAGCCGACTTTCTTTGCTCCATCAACATCAAAGCATGTATCACCAATCATTACAGCATTATCATTATTTATGTGTAAACCGGATTCTTCAATTAAGACATTAAGAACCGCTTCTTTACTTTGTCTGTTTCCCTTGGTTTCTGCACCCATCACGTAATCAAAATACTCATATATTTCTAAATATTTAAGTACTTCTATTGCCATTTCGAGAGGTTTAGAAGTTGCAATAGCCAACTTCTTTCCTGCTTTTTTTAAAGAACTTAACATTTCTTTTGTACCAGGATAAATAGTTGTTTCATATATTCCTATCGGAAGATATCTTTCTCTATATACCTCTTTTAAATGAGCTGCCTCTTCAACCGTCATTCCGTAACTTCTCACAAACTCATCAATAAGCGGAGGCCCAATGAAATGTTCTAGCGAATCTAAATTTTCCTCTTCTATTCCTACACTCTTTAAAGCATACTGCACTGATTTAGTAATTCCTTCTTTTGAATTACTTAATGTACCATCTAAGTCGAATATCATTATATTATATTTACTCATATGTGTATGACCTTTCTGTGTTTTTTATCTATTATTTATTGCACACATACAACTTACTATATATTTCTTAATTCAAATATATTCTTTCTACACTTCTATATTTATATTCATTAATTACTTCTATAAACACATTCTATCAGCAATAAAAAGAATATTTGCCATTCCTCTTTGTGGATTATACCATAAATCGCTCTTGTTTTACATATGTTTTTGTTTTATAATAATTAAGATAAAATTAAATTTGTGAGGTACATATTAATGAGTCAGCAGAAGGTAGACAATCGCAAGAAAGAGAAATACAACCGTAAGGCAGCACCTAAAAAAGCTCAGATAAAAACAATCTTGGGGTATGTGGCAATCGCATTAATCGGAATTGCCATTTTAGTATATTTAGGATATTCAATCGCTGTTTCTACAGGTATGTACACTCCACCTGAAACAACTACTACATATGCCAGTGAAGTTTCAGCTTCTGATTTGCGTAAGCAGTTGATTGAAGCAGGCGACAGCAATGTAAAAGACATTTCAGATGAAGAAACATCTACACAGGAAGCTACAACAACAGCTTCAGAAGATGAATCTACTACTGTAGAAGAAACTACAGCTGAATAATTATAATTTATTAAATTATTCTCTAAAAAATCCGGTAGAATTTAACTACCGGATTTTTTTAATATAAATAATAATTAAATTTTATGATTACATACGTTCAGGTGCATCTATTGCAAGTAAATCAATACACTGTTCTAATACTTTCTTTGTCAATGTCAATAAATTGATATAACTCTTCTGTTTATCAGCATTTTCTTCATTCATAATATTATTTTCATGATAAAATCTGTTGAACGCATTTGCAACTTCATAAATATAAGCACATACTCTGTGTGGTGCTAATTCATTATAACTTGCCTCCATTACATCATTAAACTGTGTAAGGACTAATTTTAAGCTTCTTTCACTTTCACTTCCAAAGTCAACAATCTTTCCATTTGCAGAAAGTTCATTTCCCTGTTCAGCATATTTCTTTAAAATTGACTTGATACGTACAATTGTATATAAAATATATGGTCCTGTATTTCCTTCAAATGAAGTAAATCTGTCAATATCAAATACATAATCTTTTGTTGCCTGATTTGATAAATCACCGTATTTAATTGCTGCAAGTCCTATAATCTTTGATATTTCTCTTGCTTCTTCCTCAGATATGTCTCTATTTTCAAGGATTTTTTCATAAACCTTTTCACTTACGTCAGAAATAAGCATTTCCAATCTCATAACACCGCCATCTCTTGTCTTAAATGGCTTTCCGTCAGTTCCATTCATTGTACCAAATCCAATAAATGTAAGAGGTGTATCTTCACCAACAATTCCTGTCATTTTAGCCACTCTGAATACCTGAGTGAAATGTAATTCCTGACGTTTGTCTACAACATAAATTACATGTCCCGGATGGTAATCTTTTTCTCTTTCGATAAGAGTTGCTAAATCAGATGTTGCATACAATGCTGCTCCATCATGCTTTCTTACGATACATGGAGGAAGTTCCTTCTTGTCATCAGGTCTTGCAACATCTACAACTAAAGCTCCCTGACTTTCATGTGCAAATCCTCTTGCTACAAAATCATCAATCATATCAGGAATATATGGCTGAGCATCACTTTCACCCTTCCATAAATCAAATTCAACATTTAAATTTTTATAATTTTTCTTTAAATCAGCCTTTGACACATTCATAATATGTCTCCAAAGTGCCATATACGCTTTATTTCCCTGCTGTAATTTAGCCGTTGTATCCTGAGCTCTCTTCTTAAATTCTTCATCAACTTTACATTTACCACTACCTGTTGGATAAATATCTTCTAATTCATTAATAGAAAAGGGTGGTTCAGTTGGATATTCTCCTGTAAAGTTTTCATCAAAATAAGGCAACTCAGGCTGTCTGTCTCTTAACTCTTCTATAACCTGACCAATTGGGAGTCCCCAATCTCCAAGATGAACATCACCATATACAGTATCTCCCGCATATCTGCAAATTCTCTTTACACTTTCACCGATAATTGCCGGACGCAAATGTCCAACATGAAGAGGCTTTGCAACATTCGCTCCACCGTAATCTACTATAACTGTAATAGGTTCTTTCTTTTCATATCCTAATCTTTCATCATCATTCATGTTTGATACATATTCATCAATATAATCAGCACTAAGTTTAATGTTGATAAATCCGGGCATTACTGCCTCAATTAAATCAAATAACTTGTTGTCTTTTAATTGTTCAACTACATCGTTTGCAATCATAATCGGTGCTTTTTTGTAAAGTTTTGCACCTGCCATAGCACCATTACACTGATATTCGCATAAGTCAGGTCTGTTAGAAATTCCAACTTTTCCTAATTTTTTGTCATATCCGCATTTTTCAAATGCATTTTCAAATTCACTTGTTAATACATCAAGAATTTTTTTCATTACAATGTCACTCCGTTTTCTTTTAATAATTCTCTGGCTGTGTCTACTGAATCAACGCCTGTTTTATTTTTAATTGGCGCAAATTCTTTATTTCTAACAACCTCATATGCCAAACAATCATCCATCATATGAATCATGTCTAGAACTAATGTTTCAAATTTGTATCCATTTTCAACTTCAGGTTTTACAATTTCGCCCTTAGCGTTTACATACGGAATCTTTTTCTTAACTATATGCACATTTAACTTATTATTCATAATCTCTTCTAATTTGTCAATTCTGAATAAATAATTTAAAATCACACCATCTTTATAAGCAAGTTCTCCCTGGTCGTCTTTCTGATATCTCATTTCATCTGACAATTCATAATATTCAACAATAGAAGGTTTTCCATCCTCATAGCATAACACTCCTACTCGTTCTTCAGGGTTTGCTTTCTTAACTACTTTTGCTGCTGAAGGATACTGATTCTTTATCATCGCTCCTACAAAGCATGGGTCTGCCATTCTTTGACATACATTATCAACAGCGAAAATATTTATGTATTCAACTCCCTGTTTCTTTGCTTTTTCACAAAGACCTGCTTTAACCATAGATATAAACCATCCACCATTTCCGTTTGGAGAAGTTGATACCTTTCCTTTTTCTTCAAGATAAATCTTTCCGTCAAATGTAGATGCAGGTGCCATTTCCTGAACAAAGAAATCAACGTAATCTTTATCATATCCAAAATAATTCATGTCCTTAAAAAATTTAACAGTATCATCATTATTTTTTTCACTTGTCATTACATATAAAGGAATCCATGTTCCTGTCTGATTAACTACATCCATAAGATTTCGTACAATCATCTCGAAAATATAAACATCTTTTGTAATGCCGATATTATACATTCCTTTAGGTTTATCTGAACCTAATCTTGTACCCTGACCTCCTGCAAGTAAAAGTGCTGCAACTTTTCCCTGTCTGATAGCATCTATACCAACATTAGTATATTCTTCTCTATTTCTTTCAATATCTGCAACGGACAAGCCACCCTTTAACGGTGTAATAACACCTTTCTTTTTTTCTTCATTCTGATGATTTATTAAATCAAGTATCGAGAAGTCAATTTTTTCTATCTGCTTTAACAAATTTTCTTTTTCCTCATCATTTAATTCATCATAAAAATCAAGCAACTGTTCCTGCCCTACATTTTTTAACTTTGAATAAATTTCATCATAGCTCATACCTTTTACCTCCGACGTATTTTGAAATATAATCTGATTATGTATTCATTCTTTTAATAAGTACCACATTTTTTTATTATAACTTAATTTTATATTTTTTTCGTTATTTTTTTTATAATTGGATAAATTAATTTTCGAATCATTGATTTTCTGCATCTTTTCAAGTCACAAATCACATCAATAGTGCTTTGATATCTTTCTTTTGGTCTTACTTTTGTACACTTACTTATTATTTTTGCGAATGAACGTGAAATTAATGCACTATCAACTTTTCCATTATAACTTCGTCCTGTCAGCAAATAAAACATGGTCGTTCCAACAGCATAAATATCTGAACGAATATCAGTATTATAAATTCCCATCCCTTTGCTATTTCCAAACTGCTCCGGTGATGCAAATCCTTTTGTTCCATATGCATATTTGTCCGCAATCAGTTCTCTGTTATATCTTTTTGCAATTCCAAAATCAATCAATTTAATTTTACCATCATCAGATAAAATAATATTGGAAGGCTTCAAATCTCTATATACAATAGGTGGTTCAAGAGAATGTAAATAATACAATCCGCTACACACCTGTTCCATAACAGACAATAGTTGCTCCTCAGATAACGCTCCTTTAGTGTCAACTACTTCTTTAAGATTTATGCCTTCCACATATTCCATAACAAGGAAGAATCTTGAATCCTCCATAAATAAATTATAGATTTTTGGAAGTACCGGGTGTGTGGTATATTTGAGAACATTTAATTCCCTCTCTATATTATCAATCAATTGATTTCTATCATTTGGATTAGACGAAATATACCTTTTAATGGCATACTTTCGTCCGTTTTTTATATCCCTTGCAAGAAAAACTTCCCCTGCTCCACCTTTTCCGATATTTTCCAAAACAAGATATCTTCCATTAATAATTAAATTTTCTTTATCCATACGCACGCTCCTTTTTGAGTGTGCATCTCTCCAAAAAGCTAAATAGCTTATTCTATTGTTGCAATATCAACTAAAGATAAATCATTCTTTGCATCACTTTCTAAGCTTGTAAGTAATGCATCAACTGTATCCAAACTTGTAAAGCAGTTTACACCTGTTTCGATTGATGTTCTTCTAATTAAGAAACCATCTCTGTTCTTATCTCTACCCTGTGTTGGAGTATCAATAACAATATCAATCTTATGTTCAAGTAATAAATCCATTACAGTTGGTGCTTCCTGATGAATCTTGTTAACTTTAATTGCATCAACACCATTTTTTCTTAAAACATCTGCTGTACTTCTTGTAGCATAAACTTCATATCCAAGTTTTTCAAATCTCTGTGCAAGTGGAACAACTTCCTGCTTGTCAGCATCCTTAACTGAAATAATAATCTTTTTATGCTTTGGAAGAACAACTCCTGCTCCAAGGAAAGCTTTATAAAGTGCTTCATTAAATGTCTTTGCAATACCAAGGCATTCACCTGTTGACTTCATTTCCGGTCCAAGGCTTGTTTCAGCACCACGAATTTTTTCAAATGAGAATACAGGCATCTTAATTGCAATATAATCTGCATTAGGCTGTAATCCCGGCTTATAACCCATTTCTTTAAGAGTATGTCCAATAATACACTTTGTTGCAAGCTTAACAATTGGAATACCTGTAACCTTACTAATATAAGGTACTGTTCTTGATGATCGTGGGTTAACTTCAATTACATAAACTTTACCATCACAAACGATAAACTGGATATTAATCATACCCTTTACGTGAAGTGAACGTGCAAGTTTTTCTGTGTAATCTTCAATTGTATCAATTATATCTTTTGAAAGTGAGTATGCAGGATATACTGAAATACTATCTCCTGAATGAACTCCGGCTCTTTCAATGTGTTCCATTACACCAGGGATTAAAATATCTTCGCCATCACATACGGCATCAACTTCTACTTCTGTTCCCTGTAAATATTTATCTACTAAAATTGGATGATCCTGTGCAATTCTGTTGATGATTTCCATAAATTCTTCTACTTCTTCATCACATGTTGCAATCTGCATTCCCTGACCACCAAGTACATATGATGGTCTTACAAGTACTGGATATCCTAATTTATTAGCTACTTTTTTTGCTTCCTCAGCAGTAAATACTGTTCCACCTGTTGGTCTTGGAATACCACACTTTTCAAGAATTTCATCAAATAATTCTCTGTCTTCTGCAGCATCTACATCTTCTGCTTTAGTTCCAAGAATAGGAACTCCCATCTTCATAAGAGACTCTGTAAGTTTGATAGCTGTCTGACCACCAAACTGAACAACTGCTCCGTCTGGTTTTTCGATGTTTACAATGTTTTCAACATCTTCCGGTGTCAATGGTTCAAAATAAAGCTTATCAGCTATATCAAAGTCTGTTGATACTGTTTCAGGGTTATTATTTACAATAATTGTCTCGTATCCTTCTTCTTTAAATGCCCATGTACAATGTACAGAACAGAAGTCGAATTCAATACCCTGACCAATTCTTATAGGACCTGAACCAAGTACAAGGACCTTCTTTGGAGGGTTTGTTTCTACTGATTCATTTTCTCCACCATATACTGAATAATAGTAAGGTGTTGCTGCTTCAAATTCTGCAGCACAAGTATCAACCATCTTGTAAGCAGCTACTATATCGTTATCATAACGCATCTGCTTAATTTCTTCTTCTGACTTACCTGTCAATCTACTGATAACTGTATCAGGGAATTCGATTCTCTTTGCTGCCTTTAACAATTCAGGTGTTAAAGGTTCACTCTTAAGAGCATTTTCCATTTCAACAATTATAGCGATTTTATCAATAAACCACTTATCAATCTTTGTAATATCATGAATGTGGTCATAACTTATGCCTCTTCTAAGTGCTTCTGCAATAACCCAAATTCTTCTGTCATCTACTACATGAAGCTGATCTTCTAACTGATCATCTGTAAGTTCTGAGAAGTTGTAATCCATAAGACATTCAACATGCTGCTCTAATGAACGGATTGCCTTCATTAAAGCACCTTCAAAGTTATTACAGATACTCATTACCTCACCGGTAGCCTTCATCTGTGTTGTAAGTTTTCTGCTGGCTGTAATAAATTTATCAAATGGAAGTCTTGGAATCTTAACTACACAATAGTCAAGTGTTGGTTCAAAACTTGCATATGTTTTCTGTGTAATTGCATTCTTAATTTCATCAAGTGTATAACCTAACGCAATCTTTGCTGCAACTTTTGCAATAGGATAACCTGTAGCCTTTGAAGCTAAAGCTGATGAACGGCTTACACGAGGGTTAACTTCGATTACACAATATTCAAAACTTTCAGGGTGAAGAGCGTACTGAACGTTACATCCACCTGTAATGTTTAATTCGTTAATAATATTTAAAGCTGATGTACGAAGCATCTGATGCTCTTTATCACCTAATGTCTGTGATGGAGCAACTACAATACTATCACCTGTATGAACGCCTACAGGGTCAATATTTTCCATATTACATACTGTAATACAGTTTCCTTCGCTATCACGCATTACTTCGTATTCTACTTCTTTCCATCCGGCAATACATCTTTCAACAAGAACCTGTCCTACACGGCTAAGTCTTAATCCATTTTCAAGGATTTCTACTAATTCAGTCTGATTATGTGCGATACCACCACCGCTTCCACCTAATGTGTAAGCAGGACGAAGTACTACAGGATAACCAATCTTTTTAGTAAACGCAATACCATCTTCTACATTTTCAACTACTAATGAAGGTGCACATGGTTCACCGATTTTTTCCATTGTTTCTTTAAATTCAAGACGGTCTTCTGCCTTTTTAATAGTTTCAGAAGTTGTACCTATTAAACGGCATCCATGTTCCTCTAAGAATCCTGTTTCAGCAATTTCCATTGCAAGGTTAAGTCCTGCCTGACCACCAAGTGTTGGTAAAATGCTATCCGGTTTTTCTTTTTCGATAATTTTCTTTAACACCGGAACTGTTAAAGGTTCAATATAAACTTCATCAGCGATATCTTTATCTGTCATAATTGTAGCAGGGTTAGAGTTAACCAAAACTACTTCAAGTCCTTCTTCTTTTAAAGAACGACATGCCTGTGTTCCTGCATAGTCAAATTCTGCAGCCTGTCCAATAACAATAGGACCTGATCCAATAACTAATACTTTTTTAATATTCGGGTTCTTAGGCATTCTTCTTCACCTCCATCATTTTAATAAATTCATCAAACAGAAGATTTGAGTCCTGTGGTCCAGGGCAAGCTTCCGGATGGAACTGAACAGTAAAAATGCTCTTATTATTATATCTTAAACCTTCTACTGTTTTATCATTTACATTTACAAACGCTACTCTGGCAATATCTTTATTAACTGTATCGCCATCTACCATGTATCCATGGTTCTGTGATGAAATATAAACATGACCACTTTCTAAATCTTTAACCGGATGATTTCCACCTCTGTGACCATATTTCATCTTCTTAGTATCAGCACCTGTTGCAAGTGCCATCAACTGATGTCCTAAACAAATTGCAAAAATCGGGATATCTGTATCGTACAATTTTTTAATCTGTTCTATCTGATATACACACTCTTTAGGATCACCGGGACCATTTGATAACATTATTCCATCAGGATTAGATGCAATAATTTCTTCAGCCGGTGTATCACAAGGATAAATTGTAACATCGCATCCTCTGTCATTTAATGACTTTCCAATATTGTTCTTAGCGCCAATATCAAGTAATGCTACCTTAAATCCTTCTCCTTTAAGATTACTCTTTTCTTTACAACTTACTTTCTTAACAACGCCTGAAACTGTGTATTCCTTTATTTTAGGAAGAATTTCATCTAAGTTATAATTTTCATTAGTTGTAATCATTCCATTCATTGTTCCCTTTTCACGAAGAATCTTTGTAAGTGCTCTTGTATCAATACCTGCTATACCAGGGATATCATTTTCTTCAAGGAAGTTTTGAATTGTATCATCACTTCTGAAATTGCTAGGCATTCTGCTTAATTCGTTAACAATATAAGCATCCGGCCATGGCTTCAATGATTCCATATCTTCATGGCAAATACCATAATTACCAATTAACGGGTATGTCATAACTACTGCCTGTCCGGCATAAGATGGGTCTGTTAATACTTCTAAATAGCCCCACATTGACGTATTAAATACGATTTCACTAATTACTTCTCTTGTAGATCCAATAGATGTACCTTTAAAGACGGTACCGTCTTCTAAGATTAGAAATGCGTTCATAAATGTGTATTCCTTTCATATGCTCAAATTGTAAAGATTATACCAAATAATTCGATATAATTCAACATAATATACAACTATTTTTATTATTATTTGTATCTTCTTGCATAACTACTATTTTAACATAAAAGAAAGAGTAAGTATATTTTAGATTATAAGTTTTTATGATGCCAGGGTCACAAGGTCTAAGCCCACATGAGCTTGCTCATAAGTGGGCGAAAGACCTTGTGACCCGCCCCAATATGAGCATAAAAGCGGGATGATTCCCGCGATATGCGAATATTGGGTAGGATTGTGAGAGTGCGCAGCACGAAACAATCCGCAGGCATCATAATCTTAAGAAGTTTTGGCCCCAATATGAGCATAAAAGCGGGATAATTCCCGCGATATGCGAATATTGGGTAGGATTGTGAAAGTGCACAACACGAAACAATCCGCAGGCATCATAATCTTAAGAAGTTTTGGCCCCAATATGAGCATAAAAGCGGGATAATTCCCGCGATATGCGAATATTGGGTAGGATTGTGAAAGTGCACAGCACGAAACAATCCGCAGGCATCTTATTTTTATCTTGGAATTCCTTCTGCTATTCTTGTTATTCCAACATAAATCTGTGATATTTTGTACCATGTTGCAAAGTCCACAATTCCAGTCTGTGGTAAATCAAATATTTTTTGGAAAGCTTTTACTGCCTCTCTTGTAACCTCACCGTATATTCCATCTGCATTTAATCTTGGGATTTCAGTATACACCTGTGCAATTGTATCTAGCTGTTCCTGAATTTGTGCTACCTTCTGTCCGCTTGCACCAATATCTAAATCATATCCCGGCCATGAAATTGGAATTCCGGCAATTTGCTCAGCCGTATTTATATACATATCATCACCATAATAATACCTGATTATTTCAATTGTAGAATACCCTCTCTCTCCTAAGTTGCATGATCCCCACTGGCTTAACCAATTCGGACAGGTTACTCTTTTTCCATCACAATACTGTGTAAGAATTGGCTGCCTTACATCTGGCCTTGATAAATATTGATCAAATATATTATCTACAACAAGACTAATTGATTCAAAAATGTTTCTGCCATAAATCCATTTCTGATCATATGCTGTAGATGAAGTAATTGTAAAATCGTATCCTTTGTTTCGATACCATTCTGTGTAAACCCTGTTTAAAGTAAACGACATAATTGCAAGGACATTTGCCTCAATTGTTGCAGTAGGCCAGGTTGCGTATATTTCGCTTGAAGCAACATTTTTAATATAATCACGATAATTTACATAGTAGTTTTGAGCGCTGCTATCAGATGGAATCCCATCATGTACAACAATTATTTCAGGCACAACTACTCTACTCAGAACAATTTCACCCGGTTCATTAACAGGCTTAATTTCTTCTTCCGGAACCTTTGGCGGATACTCGCCATATAAAGTATGGTCGGGAATCATTATATCTTCAGTCAGCGATGCATTTTTGCTTGTTAATCTTACATTTTGAATAGCCAACACATCCGGCAAAATTTCTGCATTTTCAATGAATTCTGTTTCATATCCTAACGCTTCTATACGAATATTGTAAGTTGTATATGGTCTGGTTGTATTTGCCTCATTCAAACTAAGTTCAATAGGTGGCGCAGGTAATTCTATTGTCTCTGTCTGTCCCGATGAATTTGTAGTAAGCCTTTCTATTATATTATTAGGGCTGTCAGAAGCTGCTATAGTTACAGTTGCATCCCTAACCGGTACATTTTCTCTTGTAACAACATTCACCTGAAGTTTTCCTGTATAAGAAGACTCTACTTCCATTTTAATAAGCATATTTTTTCCTTATTTATAATTATTCTATTATATGCTGCTAAATTTACTAATTTACCATAAATTTTAAATTTATTCTGTTAACGATTCCATACTTGTAATAACTTTCAAATTTGTAATAGTTTTCATATTTATAACAACTTTCGAATTTATAGCAACTTTCGAAATATAACAATTGAAATAATAACAGCTCTGGGATAAACTATATTGTATTGTGAGACTTAAAATTTTAACCCTCATAATAGTATTTATTTATACAAAACTGAAAGGATTTTTTGCAAATGAGAAAAAAAGATTTAGCTTTAGAAGTTATAAATAGATTAAAAAAATGTTATCCCGAATCCGATTGTACTCTTGATTACAATGAAGCTTGGAAGCTATTAATCAGTGTTCGCCTTGCTGCCCAATGCACTGACGAAAGAGTTAACAAAATTGTTCCGAAGCTTTATGAAAAATTTCCTGATATCGATTCATTAGCTAATGCCGATATATCTGAAATAACAGAAATTGTCAAACCTTGTGGTCTGGGAAACAGCAAAGCAAGAGATATTAGTTTATGTATGAAAATGCTCAGGGACAAATACGACTGCAAAGTTCCTGATGATTTTGATGAATTGTTAAAATTACCGGGCGTCGGACGAAAAAGTGCAAATCTTATTATGGGAGATGTTTTTGGAAAACCTGCTATTGTTACAGATACACATTGCATCCGTCTATGCAACAGAATTGGTCTTGTAGATAATATAAAAGACCCTAAAAAAGTCGAAATGGCCTTGTGGAAAATTATTCCTCCCGAAGAAGGGAGTGATTTCTGCCACCGTCTTGTATACCACGGTCGCGAAGTTTGTACCGCAAGAACTACTCCTCACTGCGATAAATGTTGTCTGAATGACATTTGCAAAAAAAGAATATAAATAAATTCCCTTTAATTAGCTTTTAATTTAGCCACATTAAAGGGAATTTTTAATATCTTATAGTTTATTATTTTGATGACGGGGTCAAAAATTCTAAGACCACATAAGCCTGTTCAAATCTGTAGTACTAATTTATTTTTTTCTCTTATAAGTTCTAAAATAATATTCTATGTCAAAATAAGTACATTCATCACTTTCGTTAGCTATATACCATTCTTCTGTCAATTTATCGAGATTCGGTATAAATGTATCAGCACTGTATGAATTATCAATATAAGTTACATACGCTGTATCACAATATGGCAACATTTGCTCATAAATGCTTCCGCCACCAATTACATATGCTTCTTTATCATTATATTTTTCAGCCTCTTTTACCGCTTCTTCAATACTATTTACAACAATTGCACCATCAACCTTAAAATTAGCATCCTTTGTAATTACAATATTTACTCTATTCTTTAATGGCTTTCCATTCGGAAAACTGTTTAAAGTCTTTCTGCCCATAATAATTACATTTCCTGTAGTTGTTTCTCTAAAAAACTTCATATCATCAGGTATGCTTATAAGTAAATCATTTTTATATCCAATTGCCCAATTATTATCAACCGCAACTATTAAATTCATATGAAAACTCCTTTGCTATTTTCATTTTAAACTGCAACAGGAATATTTTTTATCTGTGGACCTGTTACATAATCATCTAATCTGAAATCATCAACTGTAAAATCATAAAAATTCTTAACTTCAGGATTAATCCAGAACTTTGGTGCCGGGTGCTGTTCTCTTGTAATAAGTTCTTCAACGAGTGGAACGTGCTTATCATAAATGTGAGCATCTGCAATCACGTGTACTAATTCTCCTACTTCCATATCTGAAACCTGAGCAAACATATGAAGAAGAACCGCATACTGGCATACATTCCAGTTATTAGCAGTCAAAATATCCTGGGAGCGCTGGTTTAAGATACCATTTAACACCAATTTACCTGTTTCTTTATTTTTTGTAACATTAAATGTCATACTATAAGCACATGGATACAAATTCATTTCATGCAAATCCTGATGTACATAAATATTTGTCATTATTCTTCTGCTGTATGGATTATTTTTCAAATCATACAAAACTCTGTCTACCTGATCCATCATACCTTCTTTGTACTGATGCTTTACTCCGAGCTGATAGCCATACGCCTTTCCAATTGAGCCATTTTCATCAGCCCAGCTATCCCAGATATGACTGTTTAAATCATTTATATTATTAGACTTTTTCTGCCAAATCCATAAAATTTCATCGACACAATTTTTTAAATTTGTTTTTCTTAATGTAAGTGCAGGAAATTCTTTTTTCAAATCGTAACGGTTTACTACACCAAATTTCTTTATTGTGTAGGCATAACTTCCGTCGTCCCATTTTGGTCTTACTTTTTCACCTTTTGTATCTATTCCATTTTTCAATATGTCTGAACACATATCTACAAATACTTTATCTGCGTAACTCATATATTACGTATAATCCAATTATCTTCTTTTAAGGCTAATGGATTATTCTCCTTTCTGATTTTCTTACTATGGCATTATAACATTTGAATCGCAAATAATAAACCAATAAATTTTATTAGTCTATTCCAAGTTCTTTTAAGAAACCTTTACACCCTTTTAACACATCATCATATGTTACATCAAAATTTCCTGTATACCATGGGTCCGCTATATCCCCTGATTCTCCTGCAAATGATAATAATTTATATACTTTTCCTTCTAAATCATTCCCAATTATTCTGTTTATATTTCTTATATTTGCCGTATCCATTCCAATTATGTAATCAAATTCGTCATAATCCTGCTTCGTCATTCGTCTTGCCTTGTGATTTCCACATGGAATACCTACGCTTCTTAATTTATTTTTTGTACCCGGATGAACTCCGTTACCAATTTCTTCATAACTTGTAGCCGCTGAGTCTATGTAAAACTTATCGGCTACACCTTTTTTATTTACCATGTCCTGTAGGACGTATTGTGCCATTGTCGAGCGGCATATATTGCCGTGGCAGATGAATAAAACTTTAATCATTGTTTTGTTTCTCCTTATATCTTCTTAGAAAGTCCTTTATTTAAAGGCTTTTTGAAGGCTCTGACTTTATAAGTTTTTATTTTTTCTTGTAACTTTTTCGTCTTTTGGACCAAATTTGGACCAATTTTAGACCAATTTAATTATAAAGTTTCTCTAATTTTTCTGAACTCAATATTAGTTTGTTTTTGTATATTGGTTATACAATTTTTGAATTCATTTTTCCTATTTTCATTCTCTCCAATTCATCTTTTGCATCCTCAAAACCAATATGGGTGTATGTATTTAAAGTTACACCAATTTCTGAATGTCCCATAAGGTACTGAAGTATTTTCGGATTAATTCCTGCTTTTGCCATATTGCTGCAATAGGTATGTCGGCATACATGAGGTGTAATCGTTGGAAGCTGTAATTTATGTCCTTTATTGTACTTTTCCACCGCTCTTTTCATATATTTTTCCCAATGTAATGCAACAATAGGTTTGTTATTTTTGTCGAGAAAAAGAAAGCCTACATAACCATCAACCATTGGTTCAATTTTAGGCGTTTTTCTGTTTTCTATAATTCTCTTAAAAGCATTTCTAACGTTATCGTCCATTGGAATCTTTCTTGTTCCTGCTGTTGTCTTTGTTTTTTCAATAACATAAACCATATCCCTTGTTCTCTGTAACTGATGATCCACATTGATATAATTATTCTTAAAATCAATATCGGTAAGTCCACAAAACTCACTTATACGAAGTCCTGTATTAAACAAAAGATAGAATGCATCATAATAACGCGAGTAATGCTTATCACACTTGATAAATTCAAGAAATCTCTTCTCATTATCTTTTGTTAATGCCTGTCTTGGAACAGTATCATTAACAATTACAGAGCTTAATTCAAACTGAAATGGATTTTTAAGAATGTTATCATCATCTACAGCCATTTGAAATGCCGGTCGTAAAACTCCGCGAATTACATGAATTGTGCTGTATCTTCTTCCTTCTTTCTGCAGTTTGATTAAAAATAACTTTGCATCGGATATTTTAATCCTTTTGATTTTCATTTTGCCAAAGGGTTCTTTTGCCAGAATATTTTGCACAAATCTGTAATTGGCTTTTGTGTTATGCCTAACACCTGTTTTCGTCTTTAGATATTTCTCCACTAACTGAATAACAGTCATGTCAGATTGAGTGATGCCCTGTAGGATTTCTTTTTGAATTTCTGTCTCAATCTCCCTTAATGGTCTTTCTAATTTCTTTCCATCAGGCATTTTGTCAGCCTTCGTCAATCTCCAACTGTAAATAGTTCTTCGACAACCAAGACCATCGCTATACCTGTATTTATATCGTCCGTTCTTTTCCTGGGTTTCTCCAACAAAAAGAATACGGCCTTTTGAATCACGTCTCTTTGAATAACTCATATTCCTCCTATTCAAGAAACTGTGATGTGATGTATTGTTAGTATAACATACTTCTCACTCATATGTTTATAGATTTCATTCATCACATCACTTTCTTACAGTTATTTTTTTCCTTAATTGAATATATAAATTACTTTTATATTGCATCAATTTCATCTATGTATTTTTCAAACAATACTCTTTTAATCTGAACTCTGTTTCCATTCCAAAGTAAATAATCTGCTGTTCTATCCTCATCCACTATCTTTCTTAATTTATTCTCACCAATGCGAAAATAAGCTGCGGCTTCTTCAATAGATAATGTGTACTTTTTCCAATATGGAATTGTCATTTTATCACTCATGCTGCCCTCCCTGCATAATTTCTGCTATTAATCGTTTGTTATATCCTTTATCTAAATTAGAATTTTCCTTAAAAAGAATTGGAACATAATTTTCCTCAATTCTACAATATATTCTTGCCAGTTCTCTGCTTTCCGGATGCTTAATTTCATCCAATGTTAAATTGGTTGTGATAATCATAGGTTTCTGATGAGTCAATCTGTCATCTATAATTTTGTAAATGACTTCAAGATTGTACTCTGTCTTTTTCTCAATTCCTAAATCATCAATAATCAACAAATCGTACTCCTGCAGCCTGTCAAGAAAACTGTTCTTGTCAATTTCTTTAAATACATCTTTTATGGTATCCGATAGTTTTATAAGCTTGGCTGAATACCCCCGCCTCATAATATAATTTGCCACTGCACAAGCCATATAAGTCTTGCCGGTTCTAAACTTTCCCCAAAACAATATTCCTGCACTTGTATCATTATATTTATCAAAATTCTTTGCTAATTTTTTAGCGTAATCAAAAGTTTCTGATTCATCAGCCGAAGATTCAAAAGTACAATTATAAAGAGAAGTAAATTTTTCAAAGCAATCCTTCTGTCTATTCTTAAACTCCTGCTCTTCTTTCTTTGATTTCATAATACGCTCATTTTGTGCAATTCTATTTCTGACACACAGGCAATTCCTTGCAACCAAGAATGTATGTCCACTAAAGAAATTTTTTCTTATAGACTGAACTGGTTCATTACAGGTTATACAATATTTAAGGCCATCTTCACCTAAATATGTATTTTCATGGTTGTGAACCTTTTCATTTTCTATTTGATTCTCAATTAACTTATTTATAGCCTTTTCCACTTAAAATCCATCCCCCTTTGTATAATTAAACTCATCTTCAAAACTATATAAATTATTTATATTCTTATTGTTATTATTCTTATTGTTAGTGTACGATTTTTTATAGGTGTCATATGTAGTTTCTGACTTATTAAATCTATTATTTATAGTTGGTGTAATATCCACATTTTCGTATGTACACGTTTCATTATTCATAGACTCAACAAGCTTTACATAAATATGATTAACCCTGTCAAATCCATTTCTAACACGCTTAATTAAATCGTTATTCTCCAAACTTCTAAGAGACTTGAACACTGTAGATTCCGACTTTCCAACGTACCTTGCCAGCTTTGCCACTTCAAATGCAATGAATATATGTCCTTCTTTATCAATCCACTTATTCTTTTGAGATAAGGTAGTTCTTCCAAGAAGTGCAACGTATACCAGCTTATCCGTATCACTTAAATCCATATGCCAAATATATTTAGGTAAAGGGTCAAAAGTTGGAAGTTTTGTGTTTTCCATTATAAATTTAGTCATTTTCATTCACCTCGCTTTTGCCGTGTTACTTATTTTTAAATCATCAAGAAACAATGGCATTATTCTGGATTTTGGCATCTTACTAATAATATTTATTTTTTCAAATTGCATTTATATCCTCCTGTTTTGTTGTATTACAATTGCAATTGTGTGGTTCAAAGTTACCTTTGATGTTAAATATCATATATTAGTCTTCAACTACTTAAAAGGTAGCACCACTACTACTTTTAAGATGTCAAAAATAACTCTGATAGAACGATTTTAAAATAGATTTGGTTGCAGAAACAGTAAGCGGTACTATACCTTTTGATGCTAAATTGAGTTGTTTTAAAATTTGAGATGTTAGTAGATTTGTTATAAAAAATGTGAGATTTCACCTATTTGATAACTTTGTGACATTATGTCGCAAAGTTAATATTTGATTGTTTGTATTATTTTTTGTAGTTTGCAAGATACGCATTTGTAGCTACAATTCCGTCTTGCAAACACACTCTTAAGCGACGTGATGTTCATTTGCAAGATACGCAATTGTAATACAATCTTGTTAGGGAATGCCCTAAGACCCTTGGAAATAAAATTTAATTTTCAAATTTATATATCTAAAAATAAGGACAAATGAGCCCCAAACTGTTATATATTTCAACAGCTAAATATGTGCCAGAAAGATAATCTTCACAAGAACATATTTTTGTTCAATTGTATATCTTGATTTTCTAGACATAAAAATACCTCCAAAGTAGCTCTTGGTTATTTAACCTGTCTACTTTGGAGGTATCATATCAAAGTGATTTCTGTAAACTTTTCTTGTATAAAGTTCTAGTTAAGTTGACCAAAGGCTGTCTTAATGCCATTCTAATAAGTCGGCCGCATGAACCGACAGCTGTGCTTGAAGGCGTAAAAGAAGTATTCTGTACTTGTAATAATAGTGCTGCAAATCCGAAGACTTTCGCAGAGGCATAGCGTAACACGGTTGCATCCTTCAGTAAACCTATGTAAATATCCCCTATAAAACTATCAGTTATCAACTTAGATATTCCTATGCTGCAACTTGTACAAGTTCGCTCTTCAGTAAGTTCCAATCCTTATTTACTGACTGCCATTCTAATAATTTTTGAAACATTTTTGTTTTCTTGAAATACACAGGAACATAATATGCAGCTCTTAAAAATTGCTCAACAGATTCAGATTTCAGAAACTTAGCCTTACTATTGCCCAATTTATATTTGCTTCTATCAGAGAAAAATACAACCATCAACTCAGTCAAATCATGGCCTCTACATAATTGCCAAATATCATAGTCTCTATTATCATTTTGAACAATTTGTCTTAGTTCTTCTTTTTGCGTTATTTTTTGAGAGACATACAAAACTTGTTTAAAATAATTCTGCCAATCAAATTCCAACGAATCATTAAAGTAATTTTCCAAATCTACTGCCTTAAAATCCAATTTTAAGTTTTCTCGAATCGAAAGGAGTCGCGTTTTTCCTATCATACTACCACATTCAAGAATATTATCTAAAACTGATCCAAATTCACTCTCATAAGTACTTACCTTTTCCTCATTTCCAAACTCATTTTCAAATTTTTCGTAGGCATCCGTCTTCAAAATCATAGTTTCCATATCATGATCATCGGTATATATTAAGTTATCTAATTCGCGTTTAATCCCAACTATCTCATCATAATCCGTATCAACAATTGCAACAACTCCCTGAGTTCTTTCTCTATTAAGCATTTCTATAGCACCTACTACATTGTCTTTTGCGGATATACCTTTCTTTTTTTCGTAACCCATAGGTATTACTTGAACGTTGGTTTTATCAATAATATTTTTGTAAAATCCGACATCTCCAGTTCCTTCAACCAAAATAAAGACCTTTTTCCTATTCTTTTTTCTCGAAAAATATATTGTATTTTTTACTACATCAGGATTGTTACCTCCTAGCATAGCTTCTCTACTACTCATTCTCATAATTTTCATCCTCCAAGTCTACCAATAAATCCCAGTGGTTATTTACAATATTTGGTGAATGAGTAGCAACAATCGCCTGCATATTTTTTAACTTACATATTTCCATCAATTCATCAATAAACTCCTGCTGCCAGGCAACATGAAGTGAAATCTCTGGCTCATCTACTAAAATAAGTGATTTAGAATCACATTTGAAAATCAATTCATAAAAAAGAACAAAATCGTTTTTTTCACCTGAACTCAAATGTTCTATTGGAATTTCTTTTTCAGCAGCATTTATAAAAACAACTCCATTCTTTGTATATCTCATTTCTTTGTTGCTAAAACCATTTCTTACGTTTACTATTGTCTTTAATAAATCAAGTTTTATTGCTAATTCCTTATAAATATCAAGCTTTATAATATTATCCTCAATATATTTTGTAAGAAATACCCTAGTATCTCTAGAGAGTTTTTCATCTTCAGGGATTGCAAAAGAAGAATCGTTAGTTTCGGTTATTAATCCTAGCTCGCTAAGTTCATGTCTTCGAGTTTCCAGTTCATCCAAATTACTTATAATCTGATCTTTTTCAAAAGTTTCCATTATACTATCATTAACATTTTGAAAAATACCATCAATTACACGCTTCGGAAATGTTCTATCTAATTTTTCTGATTCATCTCCAAACTTTTTACCAAGTGATGTTATTTTTTCTTTTATTTCTCTACTATACTTTTCTACACTGGATATTTTCTCCTCTCTCTCTTGTCTTGAGCCTCTTTTATATGTTTGTTGAGTTTGAAAAAGTCTATCTGCCTTTATAAAGTGAATACTTAAGTTCTTTTTATACCTGGTTAGTTCTGAAATTAGTTCTTCACACTCAAATATGTCATTTGCCATTCCCTCATCCATCAGATCTGCAATAGACATATCCACTTCTCCTCCAGAGTAATACGCATCTCTGCTCATTACTCTTCCTCGTCTAATAAACATCATAAGAATATCTTCTCGAAATTTTAAACAATAGTTCTTAGAATTTATTAACACCTCCATATTTTCATATGTTAAATCCGAATTTTGATGAGCAACTCGTTTCCTTAAATTTGAAACATTTATATCCTTTACAGATTTATATATATCAATTTTCTTCACTTCGATCATGTCATCATTATCAAAACTTAATAAGAATGATGTAAACGGAATTTGATCTAGAGTGTATATATCGCCCTCAACAGTTGCCTTAATCAACTTCAAAACCGTTGTCTTTCCTTTTCCATTTAATGCATCAATAATAGTGATGTTTTCATTTAAAAATAAATCAATAGTATAATCATACATTCCAAATAATTTTTTTACACTTACGCTCTTTAATTTCATGATCATTTCCTCCATGCTTATATAGTATCTTTACCCACTTGCAACTTTATTTCTTTCTACCAAATTTTCCTTTGGTAAGAATTAATAATCCTATACTTAACACGACTCCTGCGCTAACACCTTCACCGTTGATTATTTTCTTAGCCAGTTCTGCTTTTTCACCAAGACAGTGTTCGTATTCATCATATTTATAGCCTTCAGGTAATGGCTTATTACATTTCTTGCAAACAGTTTTCTCCTTCATCAATCGTTCTCCACCAAAAGCTTATTGTCCACATTGCATGGCAATGCCTCGATTTTCTTCGTAATATTTAGAGTAGTTTCACTCCAATATGGTTTGGTTGAACTATCAAGCATATCCAGTCTCTGAACAAAGCCTGGAAGTTCCAAGTATGTCTTCTTAACATAGTCACTGTAATATTGTAAACTCAAACGAGTACTTTCTATTTTACTCATCTCCTGGCAAGCCATTGTCTCGGCAAATGACACCATATTCACAGCACTTAAACTTTCTCTAATTTCTTCCATACACAGTTCACTCTTTTATGATGTTGAGCCGCTCACTATCTTTCCCCCATGCGCTCTCTGGCTCATCTTTTAACAACTGTACGTTCACATTTTGACTAAGCATCAAAAGATTTCTACTATCTTCCGCTGAAAATGCAAGGTTCATCAGCGCTATTATCCTTAGTTTTTTTCTTAATAGCCATTGCTTGCAAAAGCTTTTGTTTATAACTATATGCCATAGCCAAACGGTCATTTTCCTGACCCTTACACACTTCTTCAACTGCTATTTGAACATACTGAATTTCTTCAGCAATCTGAGCCATTTGCATCTGAGTAAAATAATCAGTCATTCCTTTTGCTATCAGGGAACCATCTTTTTTAATCATCGATTTTAACTCACCTTTGGCAATCTATTCCTTCTGCTCATTTGATAAAACTACCTGAAATTTTTCTTCTGGAACTGCAACTCTAATTGCCATAATAAATGCCAGTGCAGAGTATAATGCCTTCTCAATTTTCTTTCTACCAGTTTTTGCTTTTTTCAGCAATGGATTAACAACTTCTAGAACAATTCGTATCCCCCAAAAACATCATCACAATAATCTTATGCATCTACTATTTCTATATCTTCCAGTTCTATATGAATCACATTCTCTTCCTAACAGTTCTCCACTTCTAAAAATCATATTTTACGCTATCGCATTTGCGTTAATCTGGTCAATAACTTTCCTAATGCCCATCCATACTGTCACGTCAGTAAATACCTCAACAACACTTCCTTTATCAGTAAATGGTGATTCTTGAAGTACAGAAAGATCCTTCATCATTCCGTTGTGTACAATATACTCAACAATCTGATTTACAAAGTAAATCTGTCTGCTATCAAGATTTGTATCATTCAAAAACTCTGAAAACGCTTCCTTTGCAGCATTCATATCTAGTCCAACAATTTCGCGAACAAACTCACCTAAAGGCTTATGACCATATTCTTTTTCATAGTCATCCTGTGAACCAACTTCTTTCCAAAGAATCTGCTCCAGACTTTCTATATCCATCTCTGTAAGCGGCTTATTAGTTTTAAGCTTTGCAATTACAATATTATCCTGATGCTGACGAACATAGAATTCAGCTTTTGCTTTATAATTCTTCAATTCATCATTTTCAAGTTCAGAATCATTCCACTCTGTAGACAAAATTTCATCCGTAAAATCTGTATCATATTTAATAATTCCCTTAGGCAAATATTTCATAAGATTACGAAGCTTTACCCTGATATGTTCAAATTCATCAATTCCGGCATTATCTACGTAATCTGTATGAAGAATTTTATTGATAAGTTCTGACTGTACCTGAATCTCAGGAATATTTGCTACACCTGCAATACCTTCAACCTTTTTGAAAAGATCACTTCTATGACGACCATATCCTTTACCCGCTAAATATGCTAATTCCATTCCATACATCAAAGCGTCGAAACGAACTGCACTTGCTTCATCTCCATCAGGTATAATAAGAGGTGCTAATTCTTCGCGAACCATCAATGTGTCTTCAAATGTGATTGATTGATAATTCTTTTCGGTTGAATATATGTCTACATACTTTAGATGCTGCCTTACAGCAAAATTTTCACGGTTTAGTTCCTGTATTTTACCCGTCATCATTTCAACAAGCTTATTTCTGTAGTCAATAAGTTTTGCATTCTGGTATTCCATACTCTGAAGTTTGTATGCCATTTCAAATTCAAGAGAAAAGATAGCTCCCTGTAATGCAATCATATTCGCTGTTGGTCTTCCCTGATTCATACGGAAAAACTCAAAATTTCCACAGAAATCAAAGATATAAAACTTACCTTTATCTTCTCCATCCATAAGTCCGGGACAAAGTCTGGTACCTCGACCAATCATCTGCCAAAACTTAGCCTTGCTCATCACCTTCTTGAAAAATACAAGGTTCAATACTTCAGGAACATCAATACCAGTATCAAGCATGTCCACAGATATTGCAATCTGAGGCATTTTATTTGGATCAGAAAATTCATCAATCGCACTCTGTGCATATGTCATATAGTTATCTATTACTTTAGCAAACGGATGTCCATCCTTACTAAGCTCTGGATACTGCTTATTAAATACTTCCAGTATTTTCTCTGCGTGGTCATGATTCTTAGCAAAGATAATTGTCTTACCAACCTTCTGACCATAGTCTACTTTAAGTCCATCTCTCATAAGTATATGAAGTACTTGCTTAATAGTATCCTCGTTAAATATCCATGTATTTAACGCTGAAGAATTGATTCTTTCCGGAAGTTCTCCATCTTTTAATTTAAAAGTTTCTTCATATTCAGCCTTGTCTTCTTCAGACAATTCGTCATATGCAATGCCTTCTTCAATGAATTTCAACTTTGTTTCAACAGTAGTAAAGTCAACGAGATATCCGTCCTTTACAGCTTGAGCAAGCTCATACCCGTATGTAGGCACGCCATTTTCCAAATCAAAGATTCCATAAGTATTCTTATCAATTTCATCCTTAGGAGTTGCTGTAAGACCTACCAATGGTGCGTCGAAATAATTGAATATATCTCTATATTTGTTATAAATTGATCTATGAGCCTCATCACATATTACAAGGTCAAAATGTCCACAAGTAAATAACTTCCCGTTGTCGTCTTTAACTGAATCAATACAGTTCATCATAGTCTGATACGTAGAAAAAATACAATGAGCTGTGTAATTATCTTTTTCTTCTACAAGATTTGAGCATGACAAATCAGGCAAAAGATTTACAAAACTTCTTTTTGCCTGCGTAACTAATGAATTACGATCTGCCAGAAACAAAATATTTTTTACCCATCCGGCATCCAATAGAACCTTACATAAAGCAATTGCAGTTCTTGTTTTACCTGATCCGGTAGCCATTACAAGAAGCGCTTTTCTTCGGTTACGATTGTCAAATGCATCACATACTGCTTTTATTGCAGCTTCCTGATAATAACGACCTGCAATATTCTTATCTACAAATACATGATTAAGACTTGTCTTCATTGTTTGAAGATTAAAAAGCTTCTCCAAATCTCTCTTCGAATAGATTACCGAAACTTTTCTCTCCGGATACTGATTATCAATAATTCTTGTTTCAAAACCATTTGTTAAAAACACCACTGGTCTTCTCTTATATTTTTCTTCTAATAAATCGGCATAAAGTTTTGCCTGTTGTCTTCCCTTAGAAACATCAACACATGTTCTCTTAGCTTCAATTACAGCAAGGGGACGATGCATATCATCATAAAGAACATAATCAGCAAAACCCACCTCTGATTTGTTAGGCATTCCCGAAAGTTCAACTTCATTAATCCAGTCTTTTCCTTCTGTCCATCCGGCATCCAAAAGCATAGAATCAATATAGATTTTTCTTGTCTTATACTCAGATAAATCAAGAGGTTTCGGTACATAAGTCTGCTGCTGTTCTGCACGCTTAGCAGTCAGTTCTTCCTTAAGGGCTTTATTTTCAGCAATTAATGCCTGTAAATCCACGTCATTATCTGAAATTTTAACTACCACTGGATCTTCTTGTGTTTCAGTCAATAGATTAACATCATATTTTCTCTCTTCATAAAAATCGGAATAGCAATATGACACATAATCCATAAAGATAAACAAATTCTGTAAGCAAAGAATTGCTTCATCTTCCGTGATTTTTCTGCCGTTGTGTGCGGCACGGTTGCCAATCTTACGAATCAAATCAAGGCGCTTCCATAAAGCATCATCTACAATATCATGAAAGTCCTCTGTACTCATAAGGCTAATAAGCTTGTCTTGATACGGCATTTCCAATGACTTATCAACAGAATACATCCATTTGATAGCAAATTCCATAGCGCGACGACAATTAATCACACTTGACTCTTTATCAATCTTAAGTATTTTCTCTGCAGCTATCGCCACATCTGAAAAGCTATTGAATTTGGGTTCTTTTTTCAAAAAATCAAAGTTGGTCATAAAAGCCTCCTTCCTATAATTCCCTTATTTTATTCAAACAACTCTGTCTCAACATTATATAAATCTAATAACTAAGGTTAAAGAGCACAGGTAAAAATCCTCAATCCTTTAAAATATATATTTTTCCAAACACTCTTTTAAAATGTTCCAATTTATCCTTCAAAATATCCAACTGCTTCTTTTCTCTAAAAAGTTGTTCAATTTGCGTTGTCTGCCTATCCTTTTCTTTTTTTATTGTACCTAAATCTTCTCTCAATTTTCTATTTTCGTTCTCAAGTATTTTTAATTCGTTACATAACTTTTGATTAGTAGAAGCCATTGCCTCTATCTCATCTAATATGGTTTTTGTCACTTTTTCTTCTCCCCAATTATTCCTGTTTGCTATTGAATCCGGTTTTATTTCTTTGAAGGCGGATGAATCCTTGTTTTTATCAACATGTATTAATCCAGCATTGCAATTAATATCTCTTTTGCCATAACTTGAACATCCTAGAAAAAAATGTTTACTTGCTCTTTTACTTTTGTTTGTTGTAGGATAATTTTTGTCTTTAAAACATAATTTCCCAACATTACAGTATGTGCAATATACCACATCTGTCCTGTGCAAATTTATGTATCCAATAACATTCCTGATACGAGTTTCAATTTTTTCAGTTCTTTTAAGATTATTTATATGTTCTTCCTCTGAGATACTCTTTTTTGCCAATAATTGTTGATATGCATAATTCACATCACCCATCCCACTACTTGTTGTTGCCAGTAAATAAACAAGCTTATTTTTCATATCATCCAACGAAAACACATAATCATTCGGATATGACGAAATATTATTTGGTACATATCCATTTTCTAACAACACTTCCACCGTAATAACCTGTTCCCTGGGAATCTTAAATTCGGAGCAGAACTCCTCTTTATGTGCATGATTCTGTTCAATTGGATTTGAGACTGGCTCTCCATCCATTAAGTGCCATAGTGATTCTTTATAATTGAACTTCTCGTATTTTTCATTTTTCACTTCAAAAAGAAAAATCAAATAAGGTGTAAATACTATAATATCTATCTCTGCTGTTATATAACCTCGCTCACCATATACCGATTCAAATTTAAATCTTGCATTTTGAATAATTTTACATTCAAAATCCAACTCTTTAATAGCTGTGGTTATCGTTTTATATACTATGGCCTCGCCTAGTGCTCCTTTTTCTCTTGCCTCCAAAATTATTTCTTCTCCTATTTCATAATAGCAATATTTGTGCCCGCTACATAGTGCTTATCTACAAATATATTAACTTTCAAATTTTGATTTGTCGACTTGTTTTGCAAATTGAACATAAGCTTTCTGTTTTTCTATTGGTGGAATAATAAGTTCTATTTCTCTTAAGTCCTGCATATTCAACTGAATCAGAGTAATCCCTTTTGCTTTTCTCTTTATATCATCGTTAATATGCTTACTATCTAAAATGCATTTTAAGAACTCAAGCACCATAATATCTTCTTTCGTTCTAATTGGCACAATTCCTCTACCTACATTGCACCCTTTAAATTCTTCTCCAACTATACATGTCTCCGCAATATTTGCTCGAACAGTAATAAGCATTTCTCGACCTTTTAATATTGTTTTTTTGTATTTGTTAGATATTTTCTCTGTAGTTTTCTTTAATTCTTCCAACTTTGGAATTCGATTAACAATATCTACTGGTCTAAATACTGGCACTCCATCTTTCTGATCTTCACCCGTTTGCACAATCCCATATGAAATAGTGCAATCATCTGTTACAATCTCTTGAAGCTGTTTCTTGTTCCATCTCAGTGGATTATCTACTGCATCACCGAACATCTCGACAAATCGGGCTTTGATTAAATTATCCAGCGCACATATTTCTCTTTTTCTATCCTTAATAATATTATTAATTTTTTCTAATATTTCTACAATGTCTTCTTGTTTCTCTTTACTTGGAACTTCTATCTCAATCTTTGAGATTATCGACTTTGATATTTCTTTAAATGTCGCTCCTCTACCAAGAGAATTCAAAAAACCTTTTTTTTCCTTCAAAAACCAGTATAAATATTTGTTATTGATTACGTTTGAACAAATTAAATTCTTAAATCCTTGGTTGCAATACATCTCGCATCCCGCAATAGCAACTTTTCCAATAGGTGCCCTTGAAGAAAGTATAACTGTCCCCTTTGGGAAAGATAACATATGATTTTTTTCAACTGCTAGTTCCGAAATTTTTCTTTCACTATCATTAACAATATATGTATCTTCATTTATTTCTGCTGGTGTTATCCACTTAATATTCCCATCCCAATACTCATTGACACTTGTTTTAGGTGTACTTCCTGACACAATCTGACAGATTTCTCCAATTTTATATTTTGCCATCTACATCATCCCTACAAATCCGAATTGATGTAAGATTTCCATTGCCATTTTATGTTATATTAGAATTTATTAATCACGCAAATATCTAAAAATTGTTCTTATTCTAGCCAACAAATCGGGCTTTGTAGGCTTTATTTTTTGTTCCTCGACAATTACAAAAATACGTTTTTCCTCCCCCTATATATGCTGATTACTATGCTATATATCTCCTATGGGATGCTTTTACATTATTTTGATTTACAATTGCATATTGCATAGTTGTATCTATTTGTGAATGACCTAATATTTTTTGCACTTGTTCTATAGGCATGCCTTTGTCTATGGCTCTTGTTGCCATAGTTCTTCTAAACTTGTGAGGATGGATTTTTTCTAAGTTCAGTAATCTTCCTAATTCACGTATTCGTATCTCTACACCACTAATTTTCAATCTGTCATAAGGTGCATTTAGTGTCACAAACAATGCTGGATTATTATCCTTTCGGCTGTCTATATAATTCTTTAAATGTATCTTGGACTTTGCATCAAAGTAAACTTTTCTTTCCTTATCACCTTTTCCAAACACAATACATTCTCTTTCTGAAAAATTAATATCTTCGATATTTAATTTTACAAGTTCACCTACTCTGATTCCTGTTGAATAAAGTAAGTCTATCATAGCTGTATCACGCAAATTTTTACAATTATCACGTAATTTTTCTATTTCTTCATCAGTGATGACATTCTTAACAGCTTTTTTAGTTTTTATTTTATGTATTCGTCTCATAGGACTTTTTAAAATATAATCTTCTTCCTCAAGCCACGAAAAAAAACTGGAGATATTTCTTCTTATATTATCTACAGTTGTTTTTCCACAATTATTTATTTTTTGATAGTCTACAAGATATTCTCGCATTCGTTCTGTAGTAATCTTCCTTATTGGATTCTGTACATTTTTAAGCAAATGCTCTATGGTCACTTTATAATATTTTATTGTACGTTCCGAGCATCCTTCTATTTGTTTTGCCTCCAAAAACATCTTCAAATATTCATAATTGCTTATGTTTTTCTTCTCTAAAGAATTATCTGACAAATGTTTAAGTAAAACTTCCTGTAATTTTTTTAGTTGTGCTGTATTCAGCACTTCAGCCATTTCATTAATTATTTCTACAAACTTTTCTTCCATGTGGTATACCTCTTTTTCTTTTTTTCCGAAGTATACCACTTATTAATTACTATCCAAAATATTCCTGCATCAAGCTATCAAATAAAAGTTGCGCCTCATCTAGTGCTTTTTGCACTGCAACTTTTGATTTGTTGACTTGATTGACGAATCTGACAAATTCATCCTGCTTATCTCTGTTAGCAATTGGAATCTCGAATCCTTTAATCATAGCTAAGTTAAGATTTTTCTGACGAACACCTCTTCTTTGTGACAAAAAATATTCTTTCATCAATTGCAATTCATAATATAACCATATAATATTAATTCTATCATTTGGTGTTATACATGCACATGCCTGATTTGATGCTGAATCCTCTTTAAGTATTCCCATTTTAAAAGCTGCCGTATCATACATTCCAACCAACATACTCCCAGCTTTAAATAATTTTGTTGAACTCTTTTCGATTGCCTCTTCTGTTATCTTTTCAAGAGATTTTTCAAGAAAAAGTGTATTTAATTCACCCGCCGAATACCAATTTATATCACCTTCAAAGTATTCAGATATAGCTCTAGAAGGTGTTCCACCACTCGCCCACTCTCCCAAATCATTTAAACGCTTAATCGGAAGTTTATTTGTATTGTAAATTGGATCACCAAACATCTCGACAAATCGGGCCTTGATGAGATCATCTAATGCAGCTAATTCCTGCTTTCTGAGTCCAATCACATTCTCAGTTTTTTTGAGTTTACTAATAATATCAACTTGTTCATCATGATTAAAAATAGAAAGCACTATCTTTTCCATTCCTTGCCTTGTTATTTGAGGCTGAGCCGATCCACTGATAACATTATTAAAATTGTAATGTTTTAGACAATAGTACAGGTACTCTATTTCTATGTCATTTCTAACATCATCTAAACACATAGCATTTCCTGTAACATATGCTTGTGGAACAGTTATATTAATTGAGCCACATGTAGCCCCTCTACAAGTTACAGCAACAACAGGATTTTCGTGGTTAAATTCACTGTAATATCCAATTATTCCATTAGCTCCATAAACTGGATATCCTTCATCTAACAATTCACTTGTTGGAATTGTTTTCCATTGTTTTGGATTACATATATCCACTAACCTAACTTTCTCCATCTACATCATTCCTACAAATCCGAATTTATTAATTCTGATTTGCCACCTCCTTTACTTTCTATATTTACAATTGAACAAGGAATCCTTAATCTTATTATTATTTCCAATCTCAATATGATTATCGTATATAATGTTACAAATTATCTGTCGAGTCTTCTCTATATCTTTGTCCTTTGTACCAGATAAATCAATATCAAGGCTATCTAACACACCAAATTCAGCCTCCAAAGCAATAAGAATGTCCATTATTTTATTCTCAACAGTTGATATAATTTCTGTAACAGCAATATCAGACACTTCTATGCAGGCACTCATCAAATACGTCATAGAAACTGCCGCACATCCTTGTATGGAAGGAAGCAAATTTCCTGGAATTGATAGATTAACCCTGCCATCAGCAGATTGTAGCCTTTTGAGTGAGCTTATACTCTCTCTAAAATGAACTTTTTCAGTACATTCCTTTATCACTTCCGGAATATCATTCCTTAAAGGTATTGGAACATTACTACATTTTGTATTGTAATTCAAAAATGTTCCTTTAAGATTCCCACCATATAAGCGATATGAAGGCAGTTCAACTTTTTCAGGGTAACCCTGAAGCTCATAATTCACCCAATCAACCAGTTCTTGTTTATTTAGATCAATAAGCAACAGTTTTAGTTGTTTTAAGGCCGACTCCAAATCTAATTTGTTTCGTGCAAAATCTTTTATTAATTCACTTTTCGCCATTAAAAAATCCCCTCCATCCAAGAAACTATCTCTTGCCAAAAGCTAAACAATAAGATAAATCCAACTAAAAAAGAACAAATAATGCTAATAAATACCGGGTGCCTTTCTGCCCATTTTTTCTTTTTTATATCACCTTCATTAAAAGTTGAATTTTTTATTATATTGTTATCTCCAATATGTATACTCATAACACTCCTATAAACCTAGCAATCTCTCCAACTCATCCATTTCTTTCCCAATCTCCATCTCAAGTTCACGGATATTAGTCATAATTTCAGATGTTGGAGGATACTCAACAGCTACATACTCAACTTCTTTATACTTGTTAATACTAAGATCATATCCATTATCCACAATTTCCTTCTTAGGAACCATAAACGATTTTTCTGTACGTTTTCTGTCCATCTCAGCATCACGATTACGGAATCTTTCAATTATATCCGGAATATCATTTTCCGCTACTGCAGAACGCTTGTCATCAAGGCTAAATCCATCTGCCTGCATATCGTAAAACCATACGTTATCTGTTCCTCCATAATTGGTTTTAGTAAAGATAAGAATTGCTGTTGATACTCCGGCATATGGTTTAAATACACCCGAAGGCATTGAGATAACAGCCTCTAATTTCTGATTTTCTACTATTTCCTTTCTAATATCCTTATGGGCCTTGGAAGAACCAAACAATACACCATCAGGAACAATACAGGCACATCTGCCACCAACTTTAAGCATACGAACAAATAATGCCAAGAAAAGAAGTTCTGTCTTCTTTGTTTTGCACACCTTTAACAAATCTGCTGATACAATATCTGCATCAAGACTTCCCTTGAAAGGTGGATTGGCAAGAATCAATGAATATTTATCCTTATCCGGGTTTTGATCTGACAAACTGTCTCTGTATTCTATAAACGGACTTTCTACCCTATGATTCATCATATTCATCGCACCAATACGAAGCATTGTTCTATCCATATCAAAGCCATAGAACATATGATTCATAAAATGATCTTTCTTCTGCTTGTCGTAAAAAATTTCATCTTTCTTGTTAGCCCACAGATATTCTCCTGACTCTACAAGGAAACCTGCTGTTCCGCAACTTGGATCACAAATAACATCATCAGCTTTTGGCTCCATAAGTTCTACCATCATTTTAATAATGTGACGCGGTGTTCTAAACTGACCATTTACACCTGCTGTAGCAAGTTTTGAAAGAAGGTACTCATATACATCTCCTCTTGCATCTGAGTCATTCAACTTTGCCATCTGTGTGTATAAATCATCCATTGCATCTACAACTTTAGAAAGCATTAAAGGGGTTGGAAGTTTGAATATTGCATCATCCATATATTTAGAGAATGCACTTTCTTTATTTGTATGAAGATTCTTAATAAATGGAAACACCATTTCCTGAACAACTGAATACATTCTATCAGCCGGATAGTCTCTAAAAACAGACCACTTAAGTTGTGTTCCATCTATAATTCTCTCACCGATTTTTACTTCCTTAGCGAAGACACTTTCAAAAGGCAAGCCAAGCATAGCACTTTCTTTTGCATGCGTGTTATCAGTTACATCCAAATCATGAATGAACATAAGATATGTCATCTGTTCAATAACATCCAACGGATTTGTAAGACCTCCTGTCCAGAAAATCTCCCATAAACTATCAATTCTGTTTTTTAATTCGCCTGTAATCATCTACTAATTCTCCTTGTCCCAGTTCCATTTATACTTTGTATAACGACCATTTCCTATCTTGATAATTTTCTCTTCTTTTACCAACTCAGTTAATGTTCTCTGTACCGTTGTTGTGCTTATTCCCGGTGTGGCTTCAACAATCTCAGCCTTTGTAATTGTACCTAAATGATTCTTAATAAGTTTCTCTATCCTGTCTGGTTTAGGCACTTTCTTTTCTTCCACAATCTGTGCTCTATCAAAGAATTCTCTATAAGCAGCTACAATAATCCCAAGAATATATTTTACAAAAGGTTCGTAATTATTCTTACCTTCCATCCATCCCTGCGAGCTTTCCTGAAGAGCATCATAATAACTACTCTTTGTTCGTTCTATCAGTTTTTCCAAACTAATATATTTACCAACAATATAATCATTCTGATAAAGCAATAATAACGTCAACAATCTACTCATTCTTCCATTTCCGTCATTAAACGGATGAATACACAAAAAGTCAATGATAAACATAGGTACAATCAAAAGTGCATCTGCTTCACTTCTGTTAATCGCCTCATTATAAGCATCACAAAGTTCTATTATTGCCTCTGGTGTTTTCCATGCAGGAAGTGGTCTAAATCTTACAAATTTATTGCCATTTACATCTTCTTCCTCAATTATGTTATCAGTACTTTTAAACTTGCCTCCATTCGAAGATGCATTTTCAAATTTATACAAATCTCTATGAAGCTGTAAAATGAATGTGTCACGGATTGGAATATGTGAAAAGTTCTCATGTATCGTACCAAGCACATCCCTATATCCTGCAATCTCACGTTCATTTCTTGTCTTAGGCATTGTCTTATCCAAAACAATTTTTTTCAAACGTTCATCTGAGGTATAGACGCCTTCTATTTTATTAGAACTCTCTGTACTTTGTATTTTTGCTACTTCTACAAGGCTCTCTAATACATCTGCATAGCGTTCCGCAATCAATCTTTGCTCACCCTTGTATTCATGAATTGTTGTAATATATCCAACAATCTCTGGTGTCAGCAATTTTTTCCATTTTTCTGTGTAATCAAATTTTCTCATTTTAATTACCTCATTATCAATTCAACATAGTCATTTTATGCAAAATGACTTAATTGAATTATATTCCCTGGCTACATAATTTTCAAGTTGAATTTCCTTATCTGTATGAATTGGTGTAATTTCTTCTGCTTTGGATTGTATTACCATACATAAAATATCATTAGTATTCACTTTAAAATTATTATCTTCCATATAAACTAACGGAAATTTTTTATAGATTTCTTCATCTTCTGCTATTATTAGATCCTGTTGTAATGATTTTTTGTTTTGCAATTATTTTTAGTTGCTTTTTTATTTTGCAATCATTTTTAATTGCTTTTTTATAAATGTGACTTATTTTATGTCACATTTATAATTTATCACATATTGTAATACTTTTTAATAATATTAATGTGCACTCAAATTACTTTTGCAACTATGAATATCATACTTTACAATCTTCTCAAGTTATAATAGTGCTCGACAAGTCTATATGCATATTTTTTCTCGCTACTAATGAAAAAAATAGGGAACTTTTATTATTTTTCTCATCAATAAAGTTCCCTAGATTTTTATGTTCTATTCTTTTCCATCACACCACAGTTTCACTCTACCATTGGTCTAAATTTGGTCTAAACTAAACTACCTCAAAACCACAGCCGCCTTATTTAAAGGAGTTTACACGATTTTCGTCAGTCCTGCCGTGGCAGATAAATAGTACTCGTATCATAAAATTCTCCTATCATAAAATGCCCTGTAATGCCGGGTTTTGCGTTGGTTTATCGACTTTTCCGAGCATCGTATTTTTCTTGTTTATAACTACACTTTTTGCAAAATACTTCAAACTGGTGCAATTCAAGGCAGTGTGTAGTAGTCAAATCGTAGTCAGTTAAGGGGGTTCAGACTACTGACGGGGATGTGCATTATTTAACGAATGGTGTTGAAATAATCGACATACCTTCTTAATTACCAACTTAAAATATTCAAACTTGTTTCCAAGAACATTTAAATCTCAATTCCCCACGGAATTATATCCTTGCCTTTACCATTTGGCTTATCCCTCCATGTTGTAAACAGAACTTTATCAAAATTATAAAAATCCGTTTCTCTATATGGATACTGGCGATCAAAACTTCCTATATTTGTAATATAGGAAGTATAAGTTGATCTTAACTCATATTCTTTATATTTCAAACTCCTATTAAGTTGCTTGTATAAAGAATAATTGAAAGCATCATCTATTTTAATGTGCTTAATCATTTCTGAATATTCTCCATCATAATCAACGAACAACGCTAAATTAATTGCACACAATGCAAACACTTCATTGTCTACTCTGCGTGAATAGTATGCTATTCCATCGTATTTCATCTTTTTACACGCCATCATTAACGATTGTGAGATAATATATTCTGACTTGAATACTCTATTTTCTTCTTTAATTACATAACAGGTTGAAAGGGTTAGAAGATACAGTTTCAACCAACAATGCACCCTATCTTCTTCAAATTCATTTAAACATCTAAAATCTCTTATAGATACAGCCAAATTAAAAATTCTTTGATTTCCTTCTAATAATATTGGTGAAACATTGAAATCTATTTCTGCCGGACACCCCATTTCTATCCAACATCCATATGAAGAATTAGCCAAATACATACTAGGATTACCATGAATACTAAATCTATAATTTCCAGATTTAGCCCTCATTGAATTAGGCAAATGTAACATATCTTTAGCTGTAAATGTCTTGTTTGGAGTTCCCAGTCTACTTCTGAAGAATTGCAACTCATTGGTCTTAATTCCCGGAAAAGCCTCACTGTTATTAACCGAATTTACTGCAAATGGATTATCTCCTATATTCTTTACCAATTCCAAAATAATATTGTTACTTTCTGCTATATCAGCCTTATAATACAAATCTAAGGATTCCAATATTTTTGTACTAAAAAAATCTATAATATCCAAACTTTCCTTATCAGCATTGGCATTTTTTGCCTGTTCCATAACTATTTTATATTTCTTCTCTAAATCGTCTCGATAATCTACATCCTTTTCTAGCTTGAATGGTGCATATAAATCTTTACATATAAATCCATTTTTCAACCATGTTAATTTCATTTTTTCGATACCAACCTTCCATGCTTATGTAAAAGACACAATCTGTCCTCCTGCAGCAATATATTAATTTCAATAAAGTTCAATTTTCAATTCCTATTTTACCACATAAACTATATCTCCACCAGTCAAAAAGACACCCAAGCCATATAGCCTAAGTGTCCTCAAAATCTCTTCCTTATTATATTATCATACCACCTTGAACATATTCTGTTTCAAAGGTTTATCATCCGTATCTGAAATTCCCATCTCTTTTCTAGCATTTTCCATTCCCTGCATCTTCTGAAGTTCCTTTTCTGCATCTTCAAGTCCTACATGGGTATACACATTGAGTGTCACAGCTATATCCGAATGTCCCATCAAATACTGTAGTGTTTTAGGATTCATGCCGGACTTTGCCATATTGGAACAATATGTATGTCTGCAAACATGAGGGGTAATATTGGGCATCTGAACCTTATAGATTTCATTATACCTGCTCACCATATGATTGAATCTGTGTTCCCAATGCATGGCTACAAGCGGCATTCCATCTTTGTCCAGAAAAAGAAATCCCGTATAACCATCTACCACTTTTTCAACCTTATAATCTGGTCTATCCTCAATAATTGCTCGAAACATCTCTGTCACTTCATTTGTCATTGGAATAACCCTTGTTCCGGCATTTGTTTTTGTTGGCTCAATTACATATTCTCTTTTGCAAGTTCTTTGTAGCTGATGATCAATATTGATGGTTCTTTTCTCTATATCAATATCCCTCATCGTAAGTCCACGAAATTCCGAAATTCTCATACCAGTGTGAAAAAGGATATAAATCACTTCATAGTATTTACAATAAACCACATCATCATGTATAAATTTCAAAAATTTTCGCATCTGGTCTTTTGTAACTGCTTCCCTTGTAACAGCATCATTGACTACCACTCCTGCTAATTCAAACTGGAAGGGATTTTTCATAAGGACGTCATCATCCACAGCCATCTGAAATGCCAGACGAAGAACTCCTCGCACTGTCTTTATCGTGCTATGCCCTCTCCCATCTTCCTGCTGCATCTTTATCAGAAACAACTTTGCATCAGATGTCTTTATTTTGATATCTTTTGACTTCCAAAAGGCTCATTTTTAAGAATGTTTCTCACAATCTGCTTTTTTCTTTTCTACCAGCCATTCAAAGCAACCAAGTTCTGAATATTTTTTATAATGATCATATCCTACATCATGTAACAGATAATAGTCGAAATATTCTACACCTGTTTTACGTAACTGCTCATTGAAAATATTGTCTGCTTCATTTTAGTTTTTAAGTGGTAATCTCATCAAGCCAAAACCTAACTTTTTCTGATTCATAATACCCTCCTGGTTTTCTCAAAATATTGCTTTTATTTTAATTGTTTACGGGCAAAATAGCAATAGACCGTTATACATAAAACTTCATCATTATAATGAAATTTTTATAATATAACGGTCTACTTTATTTTTTAATTATTATTTCTTTAAAATTCTAACTTTTTTAGGTTTTGACCACTTCTTGCAGCCAACGGCTCTAACTCGTACAAAAAGTTCCTTTCTCTTTTCAAATGCTTTTTTAGAAATTGTTACTTTTTTATATTTCTTTACTGTCTTTGTTACAATAACTGATGTAAACTTTTTATTCTCAGAAACCTGTACCTGATATCTTTTAGCACCTTTAACTTTTCTAAATGAAAACCTGATTTTCTTTGCATTTTTCTTCTTTGTTGCTTTCTTTACAACTGTTGTTTTTAATGCTTTGTTTGGAGTCTTTTTCTGTGTTTTCTTTGTTGTTGGAGAGGCTGTTGTTCCTTCAGGTTTTGTTTCACCTGAAGCTGTTGTTCCCTCAGGTTTTGTTTCACTTGGATTTTTTGTTCCCTCAGGTTTTGTTTCACTTGGATTTGTTGTTTCTGGAGTAACCGGCGTTACACCTTTCCCAATCTTATAATCTCCATAAAGACCATCCTTTGCTCCATTTGTAGAAACTCCTGCATTATTGTCTGCCTTCTCGTCTTCTCCTGCCTTAACCATACGCTGGTAAACACGAACATAATCAACTAACATTGTTCCTGATGTAAAACTGCTGTCAGGTACATAACCACTGTCAAATGTTCCACCTGCTGCAAGATTTAAAATAAGGTAAAATCTCTGGTCAAACGGTGCATATGCATTTCCTCTGTCTGAGCCTGAATACCACTCACCATATGTACATTTGAAATAGCATTTGCCATCACAGTAAATCTTAATATTTTCAGCATCCCACTGAACACTGTATACATGCCAGTCGTCAATGCCTGTCTTTTTATTACCGTCTCGTGTTATGTTAAATGCATCTGATGTATTAATATTATTTGGCCACTGTGCACCATAATGTAATGTACCAAATACCATATTTGGTGTTCTTCCACGTCCTTCAAATACATCTATTTCACCTGATAATGGCCATGAACCATAACGTGAGTCATTTGGAAGCATCCACATAGCTGGCCATATGCCTGTACCTGTAGGCATTTTTGCTCTGAAATCAACTCGTCCGTATTTCACTGAGAATTTATCTTTTGTTGTAATCTTTCCTGATGAATACTGAGCAGTTGCTTTCTTAGATGGATCACCTTTTTCTGTAAATACCTTTGACTGCTTTTTCATAAGAATATTTAATGCACCATCTTTTACTGATACATTGTCTCTTGTGTAGTATTCAAGTTCCTGATTTCCCCAACCGGCTGTGTTAATATCGTCTTCTTTAAGTAAGAATCCTTCATCATATGACCACTTGCTTGTGTCAAGAGATGCACCATCAAATTCATCATTGAAAATCATCTTCCAACCTGCCGGTGTATATGCATTTGAATTGTCATTTACTTTAATATCTGACATATCTGATGGAAGTGTTGGCTTATAAGATGTATTTCCTTTAATTGTATACAATACATAGTTATTGCTTGCATCTCCACCTTTTTTACCATCAATAGGATATGTGACTTTTATTTCTGTATCCTGTCTTACAGGCTGGAACCAAAGTCCATAAACATGATCAACAAAATAACCCCACTGACTGCTTAGTGAATATTTGTTGTAACCACTTCCTTCATATACCCATCCACAGGCTGCAACATCTGTAAGTGGAATCCACTTTCCATCTACCTTAACTTCGTATTTAAATAAATCCAAATCATCTTTTATAGCTTCTGTTCCACCAATTTTTGGAAGTGGAATACCAACTGATGCTGTACCACTTGTGCTTGCATCGTATGATGTGCCATTATATGCTGTGATTTTGTAATTTGATCTGGTTGGCTTTGTATATGTAACTTTTACATCCTGATGTACATTTGGATTTGACTTTGATGCAAATCTTAATGTAAATGACCAACTGATATTTGTAAACCAATATCCACCATCACCATCTGAGTAATATCCAAAGTTCTGATCCCACAGAAATCCTGATGCTGCATTGCCTAAAAACTGAACAAATCCTTTTCCGTCATTGTTGTCTACTGTAATGTTAACATCATCCTGAATCTGTTCATACTTGATACTCTTGTCTCCATTAAATGTCCATGCTCCCCAATGTGTAGCTGAACCACCTGTTGTATCTGCCTGAATATTTGTTTCTGTTGTAGAAATACTTGTAAGCTTATACTTTGAAAGTTTGTTAAGTTCCAATTTGTAATCAAGATTTATGTTATTTGTTTTTCCATGGAAACGGAAATATGTTGTTTCTGTAAGTTTCATCCAGCAAATCCAGCCACCCCATGACTGATATTCCCATGCCCAAGTGTCATTCCACTTGAAGTAACTTACATCTTCAATTTTCTTCCATTCACCATTTGTTCCGTTTTCCTGTTTAACATAAACCTGAATGTCTTTTTCCACATCTGCAATGGAAAGTTCACTACTGGCTTTTCCGTTAAACTTTGGCATTACAAATCCATAGCTGACTGTACCAACTCCTGAATGTGTAATTGTTGGTCCATCATTTGTTGAATAATAATCCATTGATGAAACAACTTCTGCCGCTGCTCCCTTTACATCACTACCTGAAAAAATTACTCCTGCTGAAGTAAGCAACAATGCCAGAGACATTACAACAGAAATTAATTTTTTCATAGTTTTTCCCATACTAAAAAATTCTTTCATAATACTTCCTTTCTTTTCCCTTACGGAAATAATCTCGCTATACTGCCTTTTAATTATATGAATATTCATTTTTTCTTTAAATGGTCTGTATTTTTATATGATATTCAAATTTTATAAAAACGTTTTAATTATTATAATAACTTTTTACTTTCCTTTTAGTTGCTCCAAACAAATCTTTTGGGGTATCTCTTAAACTAGCTTGCTTAGAACGATTACAATGCTTACAAATACATTGTAAATTTAATACGGAATCTCTTCCACCATATTTCTGTGGAATAATGTGGTCAATATCCATATCACCTTTTCTGAAACTACGTCCACACTTAATACATTTATACCAACCATTGTTGTTATCATATGCATCATTTTTATCAAAATAATTGCTTCTATAACCCCTATCTTCTCTCCTTTCTGCTTGTTTTTACTCTGTGGCTAAACTTTTTTATAGTTTTGGATTATTATACTACAGCTATAAAAATATTACAATTATATATCATATAATATGAGGTGATTTCATGAAGGATATTGATTTCGATTCTATTGGCAAGAAATTAAAAGAAATGGTGTGCTACCTGTCAATAGGACAATAAAAAATAATAAATTTTTGTATCGTCAGCCGATTTACGGCTGGCGATATTTTTAAGCTACTTTTATATATTGATTATGATATTCCATTGGTGTCATCACATTTAACTTTCTTTGTAATCGTTGGTTATTGTAGTAATTAATGTAATCGGTTATAGCTGCAATTAAGGCAGTTCTATCATTGAAATGTTGGCAGTAATACATCTCTCGCTTTAGAATCCCCCAAAATCCTTCCATCGGTCCATTATCAATACAATGGGCGACTCTTGACATGCTTTGTTTCATATGATGTTTCTTTAATCTGGTACGGAACTGCGCACTTGTATCTTGAAATCCACGATCAGAGTGGAAGAGTGGATGTGCATCAGGTTCCAAGCGAACTGCTTCATCAAAAGTATCCATAACTAATGGATTATCATTATGGTCACTTATTTTAAAAGTTACAATTCTTCGATCGTATAAATCTAAAATGGCACTCAAATATATCTTGTGAACTTCATTTCCAATGTAATATTTAAACTCGGACACATCAGTGAGCCATTTCTCGTTCGGCTTATCCGCATGAAAATCTCGATGCAAATAGTTTTTTGCAATGTGATTGGGATTCCGGTCTCCTCTGGTACAGCTTTTGGGTTTCCATTTAATATTTGACTTTATATCATATTTTCTACAGATGCGGAGAACTCGTTTATCATTCACATGAATTCCTTTGTGTCCATCTAATTCATCTCGGATTCTACGATATCCCATATCCGGATGTTCTTTATGTATCTTTTGAATTTCAACAGATAACGTTTCATTCTGCAATTCATTATTGCTTTTCGGATGCTTTAGCCAGTTATAGTATGCAGAGCGTGTAATATTAAGATACTTACAAAGTTTATCTATAGGATATCTCTTGTCAGAGGATAATTCTTTGATTGCCTTATATGCAGCTAAACGGTGAACTAAAGATAACGGTCCCTCCTTTCCAGTTCTCTGACTTTTTTTAACAGATTATTTTCCATTTGTAAATCAAGATTTTTTCTTTCGAGTTCAGCGATTCTATCACGTAATTCTTCCTCAGGTGTACGACTTGGTAATGATCCGACTCGTCTACCACGGCGGTCTTCCAGACCTTTACTTCCCATTTTTTCGTACCGTTTTACCCAGTTACGAACTTGTTGATAAGAACATTGATATTTTAAAGCCATTGCTCCATAATTCTTATCATTTGCAGGCATTCCATAACTATTTTTAATCGCTCATCAAGAGTCGTTGATTTTGCTTTTTTCATGCAAGCACCTCCAGTGGATGTTTTTAATATTCCACCAGAATTATACACCTTAATCCACTTTAAAAGTTGTGTATGTGAACGGATTCCATATTTTGAGCAAATATCATCAAGAGAACCTGCTCCATTAAGATAATCATTTACCGCAGATATTTTTAGTGTTTTTGAGTAACTCTTGTTTTTGGGCTGATTAAGTAAACCTGCTGGTCCATTGCATTGGTATATAGAAATCCATTTTCTAATACTTTGGAAGGCAACTCCAAGTTTTTTACTTGCCTGACTCAGTCCAATCTCTCCATCAAGATATTGCTCAACTATTTTTACTTTTACTATTGGATCTATTTTGCTTTTTCTGGACATAAAAATACCCCCATATAGGACTTTTATATTTTATTGTCCTATATGAGGGTAGCATATCATTCTATCATTTTAATACGACAGTCTTTATAAATTACTTCCGTCTGATTTTATGCAACTTCTTTTTCTTCATTTTTTTCAAATAACTTCTTTACACCCTGTACGGCAACAATTACACCAAGGATTAAAAGTAATACTGCAAAGATTAACTGTAATGTATTTCCAAGTGATAATCCTGTTGTAGCAAATGCTCCACTTAATTTGTAAATTGTCATTCCAAGGGCTGTAAATGTAACTGCCATCATAAAGAACATTGGTACCCATAACATCCAACCCTGACGTTTTGTTTTCTTTAAGAATACTGCACAAGCTACTAAAGCAAGTACTGATAACAACTGGTTTGCTGAACCAAATAATGGCCAAATCTCTGCATAACCAACTTTTGCAAGTAAGAATGCAAGAACTAATGTAATAACTGTAGCAAAATACTTATTTGTTACTACCTTCTGGAATGGTGTCATATTATCATCAGTTACTCCTTCATCTAAGAAGAATTCCTGGAATGAAAGACGACCAATTCTTGCAACTGAGTCAAGTGATGTTAAAGCAAAAGCTGAAACAGCAAGGTTAATTAATGTAAATACTAAATTATGTGGTAAACCAACTGCTGATAAGAAGTTTGCAATTGCACCTGCAAAAATCTGTGGCTGTGTTGTTAAGCCCTGTGCTGCTGCTTCTCCTTTTGCAAATGAAGCAACTGCGATTAATGCGATTACACCAAGCATACTTTCCATAAGCATTGCACCAAATGATACAGGTAACATATTCTTTTCATTTTTAATTTGCTTTGAAGCTGTTCCTGATGAAACAAGTGAATGGAAACCTGATACGGCTCCACATGCTATTGTTACAAATAAAATTGGGAACATATACTGTCCATCTACGTTGAAACTTGTAAATGCCTGTAAGTTACATGAAGGATTTGAAACAAATATACCTACAACTGCACCTACAATCATAAAAATTAATAAATAACTGTTTAAATAATCTCTAGGCTGCAATAATGCCCATACAGGAACTACACTGGCAATAAATATATAAGCGAATATAAAAAGATGCCATGTTTCTCTTGTTAAATAAACAGGGAAGTTTAAACCAATTACTACTGCTACTACTAACATTGCAATTGCTATTACTGTATTTACCCATTTATTTAATTTTGCATATTTTAAAATCATTCCAAGTGCTACTGCTTCAAAAATAAATAAAATTGAAGTCATTGCTACTGCACCGTTTGCTGAGATTTTTTCTACTGCCTGTCCTGCAACTTCAGGTACTGTAAATCCGTTAAATGTTCCGGCTACAACATCTGCAAATGCTGCAACTACTAAAATACAGAATAACCAACAGAAAAGTAAAAATAATTTCTTTCCTAATTTTCCAATATATTCTTCAATTATGTAACCAATTGTACGACCTTTGTTTTTAACTGATGCATACATTGATGCAAAATCCTGAACAGCTCCGAAGAACACACCACCTACAAGCAACCATAATAAAACAGGAAGCCAACCAAAAACTGCTGCCTGAATAGGTCCATTAATAGGACCCGCACCTGCTATTGATGCAAACTGATGTCCAAATACCACATTTGTATCCGCCGGTACATAATCAACTCCATCCTGTAATTCATATGCCGGAGTTTTTGCATTAGGGTCAATGCCCCATTTGTTTTGAAGGTAACGACCATAAAGAAGATACGCTCCTCCAAGTACTACAATCGCAATTACCATCATTAAGATTCCATTCATTTGTATTACCTCTCTTTTGTTATTATTTAGCTAGTTTATTCTTTTATTACAAAAGAAAAAGCCTTCATTGTCTTACGACAACAAAGGCGAAAATATCAATTTCGTGGTACCACTTTGTTTGAAATAATTATCACTAATTAAAACCACTTATCACTGTCACATCCAACAGCTTCTTCTGTAACGTGAAGACTACGTCTCTGCCTACTCACTATGTTAAGTTTTGGGAGAGATGCTCCAGGGTGATGTTACAACAATTCTTTTCTTCCGATTCTCAGCTACCTCGGTTCTCTGTAATCAAGACACTTTATTGCAATGTATCCCTTTCTACGCAACTAACTATTACTTTTTACAAATTCTGTTTTATCACTTATTGTTAAATCATGCAACAATAAATTTATTATTTTTCTACAATTTAATTATTTAAACTATGTGCAAATTATTTGTATAATTATATTAAGCATTATTTTAATAATTTTAACATTTCAGCTGTTTTTCTTATATTTTTTTCGTCTGTTCTATAAATTTCATATTCACTTAACCCGGGAATTCCCATATTAACATCATCATTTCGATATTCCATTTTGCTGTTTTCTACAACCTTACCTGTCATATGAAAGCTTTTTGCCCCGGTTATTTTAGCTATTTCCATAATATTATCTGAATTTACACCTGCACCAACTAAAATCTCTATACCACTTGATCTTTCAACTAGTTTTTTAATTAACTTTGCACCTTCAATACAACTATTTTTTTGTCCTGAAGTCAATATTGTATCTACGCCTAATTTTCTAGCGGTCTCAAATGCTTCAAATGGATTTTTGCACATATCATATGCTCTATGAAGAGTAACTCTGCATCCTGTTGCCATATTCATAATTTCCTTCATATATGCCTCATTCAAACTTCCATCAGGATTAAGACAACCTATAACAATGGCATTTGCTCCTTCTCTTGCAAATTTTTCACTTTGTCTGCACATTATCTCAAATTCCGATTCTGTATAGCAAAAATCTCCAAATCTTGGTCTTATCATAACATTTATTGGAATTTGAATTTTATTTCTTATTATTTTAAATAAATCTAAATCAGGCGTTGTTCCTCCTATAATAATATTTGAACATAATTCAATTCTGGTTGCCCCTCCATTAGTTGCCGCAATAGCTGATTCTACAGAATCCACGCATACTTCTAACACATAGTGATTCATTCTTTTTTCCTCTTTTTATAATATATTTATTTTTATTCATGACTATTATTAAAAACAGTTATCAAAACGGAACAATTTTTGTATTCCTTAAGTTTTACATCTTCGTCAATATATCTATTATACATAAAAGACAGCATATATACTATGCGTATTTAAATAATTACGCTTCTAAATGTTTATCCTAATTTCTTCCATATTATTCGATATAAACTATATTATCTTACATACTCTTCTATTAAATTGAAATCATTCATTTTCATATTTTTACTGTTCATTGCAAAATAATCGCCTTTTGCATTAATATTTTTGCTATACCATAATGGATATTTCCATTGAAAGCTACTATTTGAAAGTTTAATATTTTCACTCTACGTATAACTAATTTATGGCATATAAAAACTCCCTTCACGCATCGGCAAAGGGAGTTTTATTCAAATCATCATCTGATGATTCATCTTATGCTATTTTATCCTTCGATAGCAATGTATTTACTTTTTTGTTCTATCTTCTCCTGTTCTTTTGGAACATTAAATGATAAAATACCATTTTCATATTTAGGATGAATATCTTCGACTGTTACGTTATCACCTACATAAAAGCTTCTGCTCAAGCTTCCTGCATAACGTTCACGTCTTACATATTTACCCTTCTTATCTTTCTCATCCTTATCAAGACCTTTAGCGGCGCTGATTGTTAACATACCATCTTCCAGTTTCATCTGGATTTCATCCTTCTTAAATCCCGGAAGGTCTATATCTACCTCATATCCGTTTTCAGTATCTTTTACATCTGTTTTCATCAAATTCTTTGCATGTTTACCATACAATTCTTTTCCTGCATCAGCAAATGCCGGGAATGCAAAATCATCTGTAAAATCATTCATAAAATCATCAAATAAGTTTTCTCCAAAAATACTAGGCATCATCATAAGTCATATCTCCTTTCAAATCAGATATAAAAATTATATTTGCACTATCGGAGAAATCCGAGGTGTAGTTTTTATATTGTAAACTAAGGTTTTCGTTAAACACTTGGATTTTTACTGATTGCTGAATCATCATTCACTAAAAACAATTACTTGAATTATCATTCATCAATCTTTAAATCCTTATCTTTTAACTCTCTTCCTTTGTTCTGATTACGTTATAACTCGTTTTATTAGCACTGTCAAGAGGTGAGTGCTAATTTTTTTTGTGAAGATTTTGTGAACGCTACGAGCCATGCAAAATAGTGAAAATAACGCCCTGCAAGTTTACTTGCAAGGGCGTCTATTTTTGCTATTTTATAGGGCGACAGCCATACAGCGAGGGAAGTCTTTCCCGAGCTGTGCATGGCGTATGCCACTACTTCACAGAGATTTTTCACTTGCTTTCGCACAGGTTTTTCTTGGTTTGACCACATTTTTACAACAGCGGCTCCTTTCTCCACCACGATACAAAAATACCACCCATAGTCTCGTTTGGGTGGTACTTTGTGTAAAATTGGCAGTCCATTATTAAGTTTTTTATTATGTTCCCTTTGTACACCCTTGCAAGTATTGTTCTATTACAAATTTTCATTTTTATATCATTTTTTTACTATTAGCATAAACGCCTGTCTTTTTATCTCTCATAAAAATCATAATCTTCTTCTAATTTAATTGACTTAGCATCCATTCTTTCTATTAGAATAAATCTCTGATTTTCTAAAAACATTATCAGTTCGTCTATACTTCTTTCCTCTCCCTGGACTTCCATTTCTACTGAGCCATCATACAAATTTCTCACCCAGCCTGTAAGTCCTAATTGCCTTGCTTTATAAACTGAATAATATCTAAATCCTACACCTTGAACTCTTCCATAAAAAAATATATGTTTTCTAATCTTTTCATTCATAAAATTATCCACCTTGTCTTTTTATTTTTAATTCTATTTTTTATCATTTAAATTTTAATCTTGTTATATTCTTTGTGTTTTATTATAAACTAAAAGCTGCCTACTTACCAATCAAACCTGTAAATAGACAGCTTTTTTATTATAATATTTTTTATTGTTCTTTTTCTCTTTCGTAATCTATAAACATTAGTATAAATGCAAAAAATAAAAGTGCTGAGCAGCATAATATTGCTTTCTCTGCAAATATTTTTATAAAGAAATTTCCTATTATAGCTCCACAAATAAAGCAGATAATAATTCCATAATATAATAAAGCTTTCTTTAAATTCTCAATATCTCTATCCTGTAAATAATTACATAAATTCTGAGTTCCACTTCTCATATTTCCAATACACATTGTTGTGGCAATTCCGTTTCCTCTTATTTTTCTAAAGCTCTCAACCTGTATTCCACATGCAAATGATGTTAATGAATTTGCAAGCAGATTCATATTTTGTGGAAAGAATGCTACTCCAAGTAATATAAGTGCTTCTACCAAAACTGCTGCCTGTCTCCAATGAAGTAAATTCAAATCTTTTTTATGCACAATCTCAGCTAACGCAATCCCTAATGCGAAAGCTAATACCGGGAGGAAATATCTCATTGCCACTGAAAAATTTCCCTCAGATAAATTTACACCAAATAACAACATATTTCCTGTCTGTGCATTAGCAAATACCTGATCTCTTTCTATGTATGAGTATGCATCCATAAATCCACCTGACACAGCAAGAAGCATTCCAAGTCTTATTGTTTCTGACATTTGCCTAGTCTTATTCATTTCAATCACTCCTATAATTGTATTTTCATCACATTTATTTGATGTTTTTTGAATAAATCCGTTAAAATCTAATTTGTTTATTTTATTTTCTTATATGGTATTTAAATAAAAAATTTTTAATTTTTACCAAACACGATTATAGATATCTTATAAGCATACGTCAAGCCCTTATGCTATTTTGAAAATATCAATTAAAAACATCATTGAAAGACCATAATATGTTACTACAGCTACTAAATCATTTACCGTAGTAATTAGAGGTCCTGAAGCTACTGCCGGGTCAATTTTTATTTTGTGGAAAAACATTGGTATAACCGTTCCAACCATACTTGAAATAACCATTGCAACGATTAAAGCTGTTCCTACACAACCTGAAATCATAAATGAATTTAACCATCCATAGTTCTTAAATAAATGTATGTATACTCCAAGAAATGTAAGTGCCATTATTGCCAACAGTACTCCATTTAATAGCCCTATTTTTATTTCTTTGCTTAGTAATCCTATCTTCTGTTTTCCCGTTAGGTTTTCGTCCATTAAAACACGAATTGTAACTGCAAGAGACTGTGTTCCAACATTACCTGCCATATCTAGTACTAAAGATTGAAAGCATATTACTATTGGAAGTATTGCTACAACAGATTCAAACATTCCAACAACTGAAGATACAGCCATTCCAAGAAACAGTAACGCTATAAGCCATGGAAGTCTCTTTTTTGTACTTTTAATTACACTTTCCTGCAAGTCATCCTCTTCTGTTAAACCGGCTAACTTAGCATAATCATCTCCCATCTCATCATCTACCATTTCTACAATATCTTCTGACGTAATTACACCAATTATAAATCTGTCTGCTGATAAAACCGGAATGGAATCCTCAGCGTATTCAACTATTCTATCTATGCAATCTTCGATTTTCTCATGTCCATATACAAACGGATACGAATGACTGATCAAATCGTCTAGCTTAGCATATTCTCTGGCAATAATTAAATCATTTAAATCTATTGCTCCAAAAAATTTTTTATTTTCATCCATCACATATATTGTTGTAATGTTATCATTCTCTCCTGCCTGTTTTACCAATTCGCTCATTGCCTGACGGATTGTGAGATTATTGCTTATACATACAAAGTTAGTTGTCATACAACTACCGATTTCGCTATCATCAAATGATAAAATCATTCTTACATCAGCAACTGCATCTCCATCTAACTTTTTTACAATCTCTTTTCTCTTTGAATCCTCTAAATGCTCAAGTACATCTACAGCATCATCAGAATCCATAAGAGAAATTACTTTCGCTGCGCTTTCTACTGATAATTCATCAAAATATTGTCTGGTATTTTCTTCTAAATAGCTAAATATTTCAGAAATTCTTTTTGCACCTAAAATCGGATATAATTTTTTTCTTTCATCTTCCGATAATTTTTCCAACGCATCTGCAATATCATTTTCATGATAATTAGATATTTGTTCAAGTAATTCTTCTTTATCTAAATCACTTCTTATTAAATTTACAAGTTCTTCTACATAATTATTTCTTACAACTGTCTTTTCCATGTCAGCCTCCTCTTTACCTGCTTAATTTAAGCATACAAAAAACACTACTCCAGATTTCTCTTAAGTAGACCGTTTAGTTACATTGCTGTGACGTAAAGGCTTAAATCTGATGCAGTGTTATTAAAGGCGTATATCTATATTATGTAGCTAAATAAGTCTCATAGATAGCCACATATTTATATGCCATCGTTTTTTACTGCATATATAACTTCGCCCTGTACTATCGCAACTATCCATGAAACTCACCTCCATTTACTTTCTTTTTCTCCGATATTCTAGCACCGGATTTTGATAAATTCAACCACAGATTAAATATTTACTTAGAATTAACGTATTCTTTTCTTAATAATGATTTACAGTTTACATTATTGATTTCTGCTGTGCAGAATAAATTGAAACATTTCCATTAACTATGTACGCAATTACGCATACGATAACAAATGGGAGCATATTTGTTCCTCCAAATACTTCTATTCCTATCATTATCGGAGCAATTAAAGTATTTGTCGCACTTCCAAATACCGCTGCATAACCAAGTGCACCACAAACTATAGGAGATATTCCCAATAAACTGCCTAAAACCACTCCTAATGTTGCTCCTATTGAAAACAGCGGTGTTACTTCACCACCCTGAAATCCTATTGCTAAGGTTACAATTGTAAATAGCAATTTTAAAATCCAATCATAATAATATACTTCATTTCCACCTAATGCCTCTGATATAAGATTTGTACCAAGTCCTGTATATCTTCCTGAAAAAATAAATAGAAGGCATATTGCAAGTGGAATAGAAATTATACCGATTCGCATGTATGGATTTTCAATTTTTTTACTCATAAATACCTTTGCTTTATGTAATAATACTGAAAATAATCGTCCTGCAATTCCAAATGAAACACCTAAAACGATAATCACAATTACATTATTTACATCAGTCATATTTATTGTCTGACTTAAATTCACTTCAAACTTTTCAAGTCCTAAAGTATGTGATGTAAATGAAGCAACAAACGCACCTATCATTGCCGGAAGTATAGCTTCATAATCCATATAACCTGCAACTATTACTTCAATTGCAAAGAACACAGCTGTAAGCGGTGTCTGAAAAAGTCCACCAAATCCTGCTGCCATACCTGTTATAAGCATTACTTTACTATTATCAGGCATTTTTAATTTTTTTCCAAAAGCATGTGATAATGTTGCTCCTATCTGTACTGCCACACCTTCTCTTCCGGCACTTCCGCCAAACAAATGTGTTATCCATGTTCCAACCATTACAAGTGGTACAAGTGCTAACGGAATAGAATTTCTCTTTTGCTGCCTTGTTTCAAACACAAGGGTCATTCCTTTTAAACTAAGTTCATTAAACTTATGATACATCCATGTAATAAATAATCCGGCAATTGGTAAAAAAGGAAGTAAAAACTTATAATTTTTATTTCTAAAATCAGATATTTCTATCAATCCTCTTCCGAAAATTGTATCAATTATTCCTACAATTATCCCTACAATTATCGCCATTATTATGTACTTAAATACCAATATTGTTTTTATATCAACTTCATTTTTATCTTTCATTATGCCAACTTTATTTTCGGATTTCATTTTTCTTTGCTCCTTAATTTGGAAAGTATTTTAACTTCCAGTTACTTTCAATTATTCTTCATTCTTTTCAATTCAGGCATTACTGTTGCAAGCATTGTAATAAAGCACATACTACCACCAACAACATTCGATATTGGCTCAGCCATAAACACACCATCTGTTCCCATATTAAACACATAAGGAAGTGCATATGTAAGTGGTACTACAATTATTACCTTTCTAAGTAATGAGAAAAATATTGCCTGTTTCTTTTTATTTAATGATTTAAATACAGTCTGTCCTATGTACTGTAAGTCCATAAATATAAATGCTGCAAAATATATATTAAGTGCCGGAACTGCATCTTTAAACAAAGTCTTATCTGAACTAAAAATTCCAATTATAAATTCAGGTTTTGTTATAATTATTCCCCACATAACAGCTGTATAAGCTAGTACTAAACACATCATTACCTTAATAGATTTTTTTACATTGTCAGGTTTTCCTGCACCATAATTAAAACTTAATATAGGTGATGCTCCTTCATTTATTGCATAAATAGGTGTTTCTATCATTTGTCTTGCACTTGATATAATTGTCATCACGGACACATATACGTCTCCTCCCGTAACTGCCAAAACATTATTACAGCAAATAGAAACAAGACTATTTGTTAACTGCATAATAAATCCTGCCGTTCCAAGGCTTACAATATTTTTTGCAAAATAAATGCACTTTTTAATTTCTGTTTTTCGAATAAATCTGACTTTATATTCAGTTTTCTTTCTTAATATATAAAGCACAAAAACTGCAGACATAAACTGTGAAACAACTGTTGCAATTGCTGCCCCTTCAATTCCCATATTTAAAGCAAATATAAATATAGGATCAAGCACTATATTTGCAATCGCTCCTATGGCAACCGATATCATTCCCGTAGTTGCATATCCCTGTGCATTAATAAAGGGATTCATCCCGGTTGAAATCATAGATGGAATTGTTCCTATCAGATAAATTATCATATATGGATATGCATATGTAATCGCATTATCAGATGCTCCGAAAAGATATAATATCGGCTTTGCAAATATAATTCCTACAGCCATTAAAATCATTCCACCCACGCAAACCATTGAAAATGAAGTATTCATTATAATTCCTGCTTTTACATTTTCCTTCATTCCTCTTTTGATTGAAAAAATAGGTGCTCCTCCGCTTCCAAACAAATTACTAAAAGCTGTAATTATTATAATAATTGGAAAGCATAATCCGACTGCACCTAAAGCCGTTGTTCCTATTTTAGGAATTCTTGCAATATAAATTCTATCAACAATGTTGTACAAAAGACTTAAGATTTGTGCAATCAGCATTGGAATGGCAGCATTTAAAATATTACTTGTTATTTTTCCGTTTTCAAAATCTATTCGTTTCATAAAATAAAATTCCTGTTTTCTTCAAATTTTAATGTGTAATACTATTTAGTTCTAAAATAATTAGCATTAATCAATACATAAAAACTTAATTACTTTTAGCCTAAATTTATTTTTCAATTTCTTTAAATATTAATACCGGCTTTGCATTTTCTTTATGCTCTCCGATTATTTTTTCCATCCAAACCATATTATACCATCTGTTAAACTTATAACCACATTTTTTAAACTCTCCAACAAATCTATATCCTAAATGTTCATGATAGCCTACACTGTTTTTAGTAAGATATTCATCTTCAACTTCAGGATATCCGATACATGCATATAAATTAGTAATATTTTGCTTTTTAAGTTCCTTTTCAAGTGTTTCGTATAATTTTTTGCCACTACCCTTATGTCTTGAATCTTTATCCATATATATTGTCATCTCTACTGCCCAGTCATAAGCTGCTCTATCTTTAAATGTATTTGCATATGCATATCCGATTATTTTTCCATTTTCTTCATATACAAAATATGGGTATTTTTCTGTTATTGTTTCTATTCTTTTTCTAAATTCATCTACCGTTGGTACATCATATTCAAATGTAATTGCTGTATTTTCTACATAATATGAATATATTCTTAATAGTTCTTCCGCATCATCTAATCTTACTGTTCTAATCATTTTATTCTCCTGTAAAATATGTATAGCCCCCGCCCTTCGGTCGGCGGCTATTCGTCGGAAACATTTATATAAAATGAACTTCGTTCATTTTGTTTTCTCCTAAAATTACTAACTATATTTATTTTTATTATTGTAAAATCGTGACATAATTAAAAAAAGTGCATTTGTCACCGCCGGTCCAAATTTCCAAAGATATTTTACTTTAGAAGTGGAACTTATAATAGTAAAATATCTTTGAAAATTCAGGACTGTTGCGAGTGGCAAGCAGCGAGAGCGTTCTTTCTTTAATTATGTCACGATTTCACTTATAATTAAATTTTCAAATTATCATAAATACATTTTTTCAAAATCTCTCCATTATCTTTTTCTAATACTCTTCCTATTCCATCAGAAATGAATATATTTCTTTCTTTTCCTTTAGTATACATTGCGTTTAGTTTCTCCCAATCAACTACACATATCGGTTGTATGATATTTTCTTCTTCTCCATTTGTTATTAATGTATCTTCAGATGCATACGGACCATAGTTCTCTAAAAAATATGCAAATACTCCTGAAATTTCTTTGTTATGGTCATTTTCAATTCCATATAATCCTACAAATTTAAACCTCTCTATTTTAGGTATAAACTTTTTTCTTTTACCATCTTTATCTAATCTTAAAAGTTCTTCTGATAATTCTTTATAGGCACATTTTCTATAAGTATCTATACTTAATCCTGTGTCAAATTCATCTTTTGGAACACTTTCATATGTCATATGTCCTCCGAAAGTATCATATATATGACTATTCTTTTTGACATTCCTTCCTTTTTTTATTTGTTTTTCTGTTTTATCAGTTAAAATAATTTTCCCATCAGGAAGTACAGCTACAATAATTGAAGTAGCATGTAAAAGAGGCGGATTTGTGTGTGCCTTTGTTCTATCTATTTTTCCTATTGTTAATATTTTATTGTCTTTTTGTTCTAAGATAGGTAAATATTCTATTACCATTTTATCCTCCACCATATATTCATAATTGCAAACATTACTTTTGTTTGTAATAAACTCCTTGTTTTTATTCGTCATCTCTTCAATCAACAAAGTTCTAACAATTATCCAATACTTATACATTTTTATGCTCATTATAACACACTTTCATTAATTTCAATTGCTAAACCCCTTCTTAAATTTTCCTCTTGACACGAGTCCGTAATCGGACTATACTTCTACGAGTACGAAATCAGACTTAAATTTAAAGAAGAGGATGGTAAATAATGAAAACAGATAATTATCCAAATATGAGTCCTGCACTCATCGAATTTAATCATATCTATAAAGATTTTAATGATATTTATCATGATTTAGCAATTAAGCTTAATATGTCAGACAGCATTTTTGATATATTTTATTATCTTTGCGAAGCCGGCGACGGTTGTATGCAGCGTGATATTTGCCGTTCTTCATGCCTTCCTAAGCAAACTGTTAATTCATCAATCAGAAAACTTGAACAACAGGGCTATCTTACATTAACACCCGGAAAAGGTCGTGGAATGTATATTTATTTAACTGAAACCGGGAAGCAATTTGTTTCTGAAAAAATATATCCCGTCATAGAAATGGAAAACAACGCTTTTTCTTCTCTTAAAAATGAGGAATGTGAATTAATGCTTAAATTATACCGAAAATACAATTCTGCTTTAAGAGAAGAATTGTCAAAACTATAAGGAGATTATAATGCAAATACAATTATCAGATCATTTTACATTAAATAAATTATTAAAATTTGTTCTACCATCAATAATAATGATGATTTTTACATCCATTTATGGTGTTGTAGATGGTTTATTTGTTTCAAATTTTGTTGGGCGAACTGCTTTTGCAGCAATTAATCTTGTTATGCCTCTTTTAATGGGACTTAGTGCCATTGGTTTTATGATAGGTACCGGAGGTAGCGCCATTGTTGCAAAAACTCTTGGTGAAAATGAACCCGAAAAGGCAAATGAATACTTTTCATTTCTCGTTTACGCTACATTAATTGGTGGTTTACTATTCTCACTTTCAGGTTTCTTTTTCGTTAAACCTATTGTAACCGCCCTTGGTGCCGAAGGTGAATTACTTAATAATTGTGTTTTATATGCAAGAATCAGTTTTGCATCATTAACGTTTTTTATGTTGCAAAATGTTTTTCAAAGTTTTTTCGTTACTGCTGAGAAACCAAAGTTAGGTTTATTTGTTATTATAGCTGCGGGTGTAACAAATATGATTCTTGACTTTTTATTTATTGCTGTTCTTAATTTTGGTCTCGCAGGTGCAGCTCTTGCTACTGTTTGTGGTGAATGCATCGGTGGACTTATCCCTATTTTTTATTTTTCAAGAAACAACAGCAGTAAATTAAAATTAGGAAAAACACATTTCAATTTTAAAATATTGATTAAGACCTGCACAAATGGTTCTTCTGAATTAATGACAAATTTATCAAGCTCAATCGTTAATTCTATCTACAATTATCAGTTGATGAAATTTGCCAGGGAAAACGGTGTTGCAGCATATGGAACCATTATGTATGTTAACTTTATATTTATTGCAATATTCCTAGGCTATTCTATTGGAAGTGCTCCTATAATAAGTTTTCATTACGGAGCTAAAAATAGTAGTGAGTTAAAAAATTTATTTAAGAAAAGTCTTAGTCTTATTGGCTCATGGGGTATTATGTTATTTGTAATCGCACAATTAATTGCAGGACCTCTTGCCAAATTGTTTGTCGGTTATAACGCTGACCTATTTCTCATGACAAAACACGGCTTCCAAATATTTTGCTTTGCTTTTTTAATTAATGGCTTTAATATATTTGGTTCATCATTCTTTACTGCTTTAAATAACGGTTTAATATCTGCTGCAATTTCGTTTTTAAGAACGCTTGTATTCCAATTATCTGTAGTACTTATTCTTCCTATGATTTTGGGAATAAATGGTATATGGATTTCAGTAGCAATTGCAGAATTATTAACATTATGCGTAACTGTTACATGTTTAATTAGAAAAAGAAAAGTTTACCATTATATTTAAATATTTTTTACACATCGAAGTTTTCTAATGGCCAAACCCTTATACAATGTTCTATGTTGGCAAAAAATATTCTAAATTTATAATTGTAAATCCTATGTATTTTCAATATTCACGTATATAAAAAATACGGGTATTCTAAGTTTGTGATATGTGTTCTAAATTTTTACACATATCAGTTAAAACCTGAATATCCGTATTTTTATTAATTTGTAATTATATCTTTTACATAATATTTTATTTTTAATAACTAATTACATTTTATCAAAACTATTTATTTGTAATCATTTATTAACTTACTTTCTTTACTTTTGAATAAGCACCGTATGTTACTTTGCCATCAATAAGTTTATAAGCTCTTACTTTAACATAGTATGTCTTTTTAACATTTATTTTCTTAACTGTCACTGTAGCTTTTGATGTAATTACTGTCTTTGTTTTCTTAGCCACAAATTTCTTTGATGTTGAATATTTAATCTGATATCCTTTGACACCGGCCTGTTTTCTAATGGCAATCTTCATAGACTTCTTTGCTTTTTTAATCTTTGAAATCTTTGCTTTTGCCGGTGCACTTACAGTTTCTGTTGTAGGTGTTGTTACAGTAGATGTATTTGCTGTAGGTGTTTTGTCTGTTACAGGTGTAGTTACTTTTTTATTTGCAAGTAATTTATTCATTAATGAATCGTAAGCCTTTGCCAAATCATATGTAGCTTCATATGTTTCATATACATCGCTTCTGTCAACTTCTGTAGCCTCTGCATATTTATTTAACAATACATTTACCTTACCATTTGGATAAACTGTGTACTCGCTAAAATCAATGCTATCAGTTTTATCAATTAACTCATCTAAGAATTTATCAACGTTCTTATCCTCTAATGCAGGAACTGTAGATGGCTGTTTTCTTATGCTCTCTCCTGCTGTCTGTTCATAAGAATATGCAATTTCAATAAGCTTTTCTTCATTTCCATAACTTGTAAATAATGACATACCAAGTGGCATTTCTGTTTCATATCCATTATCCGGGTCAGCTTTAGCAAATCCCATTGGAATCATCATATCAGGTAATCCTGCTACAGGTCCAAAGTAATTTATATATGAAGCTGCATTATTTTTGTTGTTAGAAGTTGTTTCAATATCTGCCACATCTGTCTGTGATACATATGCAACTGCATCAATATCTTGCTCTTTCAAAATGTTAGAAATTGTTGTTCTGAAATTAACCATTCCATTCCAGCATGACTGCCAGTTTTCTGTAGTTCTTGGATTTGTCATTGTCGAAAAATCTTCAATTGGATTTCTAATACTTATATTAGTATAATCTTCTCCATATTTATAATTATTGATTAATTCATATGCAGTTTTAATAGGTGCTGCAGGTCCAAGCGATGCAAAATATGTATCTAAATCCCATTCAAATACATTTGCATAAGGTGCTGCCTGTCTAAGAAAAGTAATAAGTGATTCAGGAATATACTGTGAAATATCTACTAATTCAGCGCCTCCTGCTTCCAAATTTTCCTTTGCTTTCTCAACCATGTCACTAATTTTACTGTCTAATTCTGTAGTTCTTTCACCCGCATCAGAATCATCATTTGCCACATAATATCCAAATGAATTTGACAAATAACCTATTTTCTTTCCTTTTAAGCCATCTGCTTTAAGTCCCGATTCATATCCGTTTGCAGGTTTTAATGAATCTGCATTTGCATCAACTGTATAACTGTCATTAGCATCTGTTCCCGCAATTGCTGTCATAATTGTTGCCAAATCTTCTGCACTCCTACAAATAGGTCCTGTTACATCTCTATCTCCATTAAGCGGAACAACGCCATCAATTGATGTTAATCCTTTTGAAGGTCTTAAGCCATACAAATTAGAGAATGATGACGGACGTCTAATTGATGAACCTGTATCTGTTCCTAAACCTGCTGTTGCAAAATTTGATGTTATGGCAACTGCTGTACCTCCTGAAGAACCTGCTACTGTTCTTTCTGTATCGTATGCATTATGAACAGCTCCTCCTAATGTTGAACGGGAATTTGAACCACTTGATGCAAACTCAGACATATTTGCCTTTGCTAATATAATTGCGCCTTCTTCTTTTAATTTTTTAACCGCATAAGAGTCATCAGGTGCAATTGAATCTTTTAATGCCTTACATCCTGCACTTGTCGGCATACCTTCAACATCGTAATTATCTTTTACAATAATTGGGATACCATAAAGTTTTCCTTTTATTTTTCCTGCCGCTCTTTCCTTATCTAATTCTTTTGCCTCATCCAAAGCTTTTGAATTAATTGTAATAATGGAATTTAAATTAAGCGATTTATCGTATGCATTTATTCTGTCTATATACATCTGTACTAACTGCTCTGCAGTAAGTTCTCCTTTTTCCATTGCCGTTTCCAATTCACTAATGGAAGCATCCATTAAATCAATTGTAGTGAAAATACTTTCAAGTTTTCCTACTTCATTTGATGATACACTTACTGTAGTTGCAACATCTGCATTTACTTTAACAGGACTAACAGTAACGCCGGATATTGATGTTCCTACTAAAGCAATTGTCATCACAATTGTTCCAATACTTTTCTTTAACATTTCTTTTCTCATAGGCTTTTTTCTCCTTGTATAATATGTATTGTCGCATCACTTTGGTCAGCGGCTAATCATGGGAAACATTTTAAAATAAACTTCATTTACATTTGTTTCTTTCATGATTTAATAACGAAAAAAATAAGACGTTTTTCATTACACAATGTGCAAATCCAAACGTCCTTGTTTGTTATTTATTTCGTTAGGCGGTACTATAACATCATATTTTTTAATTGTCACTAATTTTTCATACTTTTTTTACTAAATTTACTTATCACATTACTAAATAAACTATCCCCTTTCAAAATTAAAAATATCAAAAAATTAAATAACTGTTTTAATTTATTTTTTCAACTACTACTTTGACTACCTGAATTATAACGGTTGGCACAAATGCTAATGCAATTATTTCAATAATCTGAATACCCGTTAACGGAGCAATCATAAACATTGAATGCATAAATTTTACAAAAATTACAAATCCAAGCATTAAAGTTCCGATAACAAATGCTGCTACACTCCATAAATTACTTTTAATTCCAATTTTAAAAATAGAACTTTCACTTCTACAATTAAATCCATGAAATAATCTGGCAAGTGTTAATGTTGCAAATGCCATTGTACTTGCAGTAAGCGGATTAATCTTATCCCCTATATAAAAAGCACTTAATGTTACAGTTCCTATTAATATACCGTAAACTATTAACTTTATAGATATATTTCGTGTAAAAATGCCTTTCTTAGGATTTCTTGGTTTCTTCTTTAATAATAAGTTATCAGATGGCTCCATCCCAATTGCAAGTGCCGGCAAAGAATCAGTAAGCAAATTAATAAATAGCAAATGAACCGGTTTAAATGGAACGTCTAATGCCATTAACGAACAATAAAGTACTACTAAAATAGCTGCCAAATTTCCGGATAATAAAAACAATATTGCATTCAAAATATTTCTATATACATTCCTTCCATTTAAAACTGCTTTAATAATAGTTGCAAAATTATCATCTGCTAAAATCATATCAGCAGCGTCTTTTGAAACCTCTGTTCCTGTTATTCCCATAGCTATTCCTATATCCGCTTTCTTTAAAGCCGGCGCATCATTTACACCATCTCCTGTCATTGCAACTACATTTCCTTTGTGTTGCCATGCATCGACTATTCTTATTTTGTTTTCAGGTGATACTCTCGCATATACAGACACCTTATCTAATACATTTTCAAGCTCATCATCCGTCATTTCATCAACTTCTTTACCTGTAAGTGCCACATCTCCTTCTTTATATATTCCTATAGATTTTGCTATGGCAGTGGCTGTTACTTTATGGTCACCTGTAATCATTATAGGCTTAATTCCTGCCTCTTTTGCTTTCTTTACTGCCTCCATTGATTCTTCTCTCGGCGGGTCTATCATTGAAACTAAACCTATAAAAGTATAACCATGCTCGCTTTTTGTTGATAAGCAATGGCACTCTTCACATTCCTTATATACAAATGCAAGAACCCTAAGTCCATTCTCCGAAAAAATTTGATTTTGTTTTATAATCTTTTCTTTGTCTTCTTTTGTTATTTTTCTGACTCCATTGCTTGTCGAAATATTTTCAATTCTATCAATTAAAACATCTACTGCCCCTTTTGTAAGAATCGTTGGTACCTTATGAATTTCATATTTGCTACTCATAAGTTTTCTTTCTGAGTCAAATGGGATTTCTTCTAATCTTGGCATCAAAATTCGTATATCTTCATCTGAAATTCCCATTTTATGCAAATCTGTTTTCTTAACCATTTCAAGCAAACAAGTCTCTGTAGGATCTCCAATATTATTTCCGCCCTGGATTGATGAATCATTATTTAAAATTGCATCATATAGCAAATACCTGTGTAACTGATTATTAACATCCAATTCTTCGGGAATAATGCATTGGCCATCTATATAAATCTGCTGTACGGTCATTTTATTCTGTGTTAGTGTTCCTGTTTTATCCGAGCATATTACAGAAACGCAACCTAAACTTTCCACTGCCTTTAATTCCTTTATAATTGCATTATCCTTTGCCATTTTTCTTGTTCCCATAGCCTGAACAATTGTAACTATTGAACTTAACGCCTCTGGAATTGCTGCTACGGCTAATGCAACTGCAAACATAAGTGAATCTAGTATTTTATTTCCCTGCCATAACGAAAGTCCAAACACAACAACACTTATCCCCATAATTATTAATGCAAGTTTTTTACTAAAATTATCAAGGCTTATCTGCAAAGGAGTCTTTTTATCCTGAGTCATATTCATTAAATCAGCAATTTTTCCCATTTCAGTATTCATTCCTGTAGCAGTTACTAAAACATTTGCCCTTCCATAAGTAACAAGACTCCCTGAATAAACCATATTGCATCTGTCAGCTAATGACACTTCACTTTGAATATTCTTATCAAATTTATCAACATTCGTTGACTCTCCCGTAAGTGAGCTTTCATTTACCTGCAATGAATAATTTTCAATTATTCTTCCATCGGCTACAATCATATCTCCAGTTTCTAAAATTAAAATATCCCCGGGAACAACATACTTAGATTCTAATTCCTGTTTTATTCCATTTCTAAGGACTTTTGTTTTAGGTGCTGATAATTCTTTCAAAGAATCTAATGATTTCTCAGCTTTTACATACTGAACAGTCCCTAATATTGCATTCATAACTATAACTACTATTATTACAACTGTACTTTCTGAATTTCCTGTCATCATAGACACTACGGCGGCTATAATAAGAATAATTACAAGCAAATCCGCAAATTGTTCTAAAAACACTCTTGCAACACTTTTTTTCTTTTTTGAGATTAATATGTTTTCACCATACTTTTCAAGATATTCACTTGCTTTTTCATCATTTAGTCCCTTCGAATTTCCATACTCATTAAATAATTCTTCTTTTGTTTTTTGATACACTTCTTTCATAGCAACCTCCTGATAATAAAAAAGAGACCTTTTGTGCATAAACATTGCACAAAAAGTCTCGTTTAACTTACTTAAATTTAATTAATTATCAAATGATAATCTTATAAATCAAAAATAGTTATCTGACCTCCGGTTCTTATAGAACGTACTGACGAAAATCAGAACATGCATTGCATGCAACTACTCCCTCTCTGTTATAAAAAATTTATCATAATTTAGTATATGTGTCAATCAGAAAATATCCATATGTTTCGCCTAATTTTTGCTCTCTGTTTTCAAAATAATATTTTTCTATTGTATAACTATCTTTGAACTCTTCCAATCCTTTTAATCTTTTTATTCTGCGAATTTTAATTCCACATACATCGCATATCTGCTCAATTCCTGCTTCCACAATTATATTTGACACCCTTATTTCTTTTGGTGCTCCAAATCGAAAAATAAAACCTATCAAAACATATTTTGGCGAAAGATTCAGACTCTCCTGCATGTTAAGCATCAAAAAGCTATTTACCCCCTCATAACCTTCATAGACAACTATTCCATAACAATAGTAGCAACCTTACCTGAACCTACTGTTCTACCACCTTCACGGAATTATTTCATCATTGTCTGGTATATCTTGTTTTATTTTCGTTGTTTCCATTGTGTATTGTTGCTGTTTATGTTGTCATTATTTCTACTTGCGTGAGAAAATGACGACAGTTTGACGACACTTTCTTACTACTTATTTCCAATTGTCAACTTGGGATACCAAATGTACGATATAACTATGCTCTACTATCAACAAGCATATGCAATATTCTGACTATAAATACTTCCTTTGCATTATTGTCAATAGTGTAGAATATCCTGTATTCTTTATAGTATGTTTTATGTACTCCTAATTCTGCTAATATAGGAGCATCATCTAATTCATAACAAGCGGGAAACTTCCCACTTATTTATTTGTTTCCTAATACCTTTTACCATATTTTCAGCAGCAATAGGATTAAACAGTTTAAATGCAATATAATCACCCACTATAATTTCCAAACCTCGTCATATGCCATTTTTGCAATTTTCTTTGTTCTATTTACTATCATTTCTTCAGTCCACGTATCATTATTACCATAATTTTTTAAAAATTCTTTCACTGTAACTAATTTAGATCTTGATAATTTATCTTTTTTTTCACTAAATTTTTCGTTTCCCATATTATGATTAATCTTTTCTGACAATAACAATAAATTGCCTGTTTTTGTAACAATTGGATTATCTACAGAATCATTCATTATATGTTCTATATTACATTCTTCAATATTACATACTAATTCATTTGTTGTCTGCTTATATTCCTCAATTTCCTGTAAAATATATTTCATTCTTTTTCGATTATTAGAATTTGAATACTGTTTATTTTTATTAGAAAATCCTAGATTCAAAAATGCTCTTTCAAATTCTTCATATGCAGGATAATATTTTTCTAATTCTTGCTTTATTTTAGTCAAGGTTTCTTGAGAATGAATTTTATATACTTCTTGAGAAAGCGAATGAATTTTTGTATCTATTATATTTGAATTGTTGCCCATAACTAACGTAAATGCAAATGAAAAGTTACGTAAATACAAAAATATATCATTTACCTGCTTTTCACCATAGTATTCTTTTTTGTAATTCTCTATGATAGCCATAATTAGTGGTCTAAACTGCCGATGATTCACTATTTTAAAATATTCTAAGCATCTACCCAATACTTTATTTGAAGCATCTTCTGGCAAATAAAAATCAACATATATATTGCTCGCACTTAAAATGTCATCTAATAATGTTTTTACATATTCCTTATCAGTATTAGTCTTAATAATTCTAAATACTCCTTCTTCCTTTGTTGGCTTATAATATCTATATGTTGTAAAATGACTCAGAAACTGTTCCATATTCCCATTACATTTTTCCATATTATCTTCTATTTTTGTCCATACTTCTTTTGCACGATCTAAAGTATACTTTGGTTGAGCATATTTAAATATATAATTCTTTAATAACTCACTATCTTCCAAATCTACCCCTCTGGCATTTAATATTTCAAAAATATCGTAACAATCTAATTCATCTTCTGATGCAATATGAATTACTTTCATGTCAAGAATAACTTCTCGTACAATTTTCAGTTCATCTGATGTACTATAATTATCAGAAAAATAATTATAATAAAACCAAAAACATTTTATCACGCGCCTGTTCCACTCATTATCTCTTTTTAGTAAATTTGAATCAAATATATTTTTTTTAATTAGATTTTCACGATACTCACTAGCCATTTCTATCACAACAGTCATGTTCGATAAAGTAGGATTATTTAATCTTACATACTGTGATTTCAATCCAATATTTCCAATAAGATTTTGTCTTGTTTTTCCATGTTCTTCTGTATTCCCTAACTCATTAAATCTAACGCATACCGCAGATAAAATAAGTAACAAAGTTGTTATTCTCTGCTGACCATCAATAATTTCATACTGAGAATCTGATTCTTGTAAAACAAAACTTCCCAAGAAATGACTAATTTCTTTACAACCTAACTCCCTTTGTTTTTTTATATATGTTATGTCACTTAACAATTCTTTCCATTGTTTTTCATCCCAAATGTATTTTCTTTGGTTTCTTGGAATAACAAATTTAGTATCTCCTGAAAAAATCTTTCTTATTTTTTCTTCATGTGCATCAAAACTCATTTTTTTCTCCTAACATATTACTTTTTCTATAATTCCATTTTCCATATCTTCAATACTATAAATATTCTCCATCACTTCAAACGTCTCTCTCAAATTTCCCTTTGCACTCTTCCAACCAATTCCATCTGTAAACCACACAAAAGTAAATCCGTCTATAGTATCAGCTTCCTGTGACAACATCTTATAGCTTCTTGCAGTTTCATTTAACTTAGAACCGCCTCCACCATAGAAGTTCGTTTCTATTCCATAAATCATATTTTCTGTCTTTATAACAAAATCAAATCTTTTTGCTGCTTTTCCCTGATTTGACAATGCTGATAAATCAATATTCCATTTCTTTTCAATGTCTTTCAAATACATTTCCTTAAAGTATGTTTCACCTTTAGTAAATCCTGCTGCCACAATATACTTTTCTACAAGATTTTCCATCTGATGACCACCACGATTTTTACGACCATTAGAATCCAATCCAGTTTCAATTCCAAGTGCATAGTCTACAAGGTTATTTACAATATGATTTGCAATCATATCAAACAACCCTGTTTTTCTCATAAAAACTTTATACTGTTCCACATCATAATTCATTTTTTTAAAATTATACAAAAACGCTCCATCCTCATCTTGAGCATAGATTTCATTACTACGAACGGCTAGCAACAACGGAATGCATTTCAAAGTTTCCGGGTACTTTTCAATAATACTCTCAAAATCATCCTCTATACTTTTAGAACCGATAAGCGAATTCAATATATTAAGCTCCACTTTAATCTCATCAACATTGCGCACAACCTTGTCAAAGTCAATATAGTAACCATAACTCGATATACTTGCTCTGAACTTTGACAGCCATTCATCAAAATGTCTGTTATTTACCAATCTTCTGCATCCTCCTTACCATCAATTCAACGTACTCTTTTTTGTTCTCTATTCCAATAAATTTTCTTCCTAATTTATTCGCCACAACACCGGCAGTTCCCGAACCGCTAAATGGATCCAACACTACATCTCCATCTTTTGTTGCTGCCAATATAATTCTTTCCAATAAATATTCCGGTTTCTGTGTTGGATGCTTTCCCTCTTTCTTTTCAGAGGGCTTTGTCAGACTTCCTGTCCACACATCCTTCATCTGCTTTCCACCATTTTGCTCTTTCATCAGTTCATAATTAAAAAAATGCCGAGACTTCCTATCATTCTTCTGTGCCCAAAGTATGGTCTCTGTAGAATGAGTGAAGCATCGACATGCTAAGTTTGGCGGTGGATTTGTTTTCTGCCATGTAATGTTATTTATTATTTTAAAACCTTCCTGCTCCAATGCCATCCCTATGGAATAAACATTATGCAATGTTCCTGATATCCAAATACTACCATTTGGTTTTAATACTCTCTTACATAACCTAATCCACTTTCTGTTAAACTTATGTTTTTCATCGGTATTTTTGCCCTCATCCCATGAGCCTTTGTTTACTGATACCATCTTTCCCCCCTTACAGGTTATCCCATCATTACTTAAAAAATATGGTGGGTCGGCAAATATCATATCAATACTTTCCGGCTTCATCTTTGGAAGAATTTTAAATGAATCACCATAAACAATCTGGCATTCATCTGTCTCATAAAACAATGACACTTTTTTTTCAAATAAGTTATCCACTATTTTACTCCTTTATAATTAATAATTGCAAATAATAACTTCTTCTCCAACACGATTCTTTGCATCAGAATTTATCATTCGCTTTACACTTAAAACATCAATCTTATAATTTTTCCCCCCATACAACTCATTTATAAATTCCGTATTATGATTTGTGAGCATACAATAACATCCTCGTTCTGTCAGTTCATCGAATAACCTTGCAAGACGTCTATGACTTTCCACATCAAATCCTTCTTTTGTATAAGATTCAAAAGAAGTAGGATTTAACGGTGCATATGGGCTATCAAAAAAAACAAAATCTCCTTCTTTTGCTTCATGACAAGCCGCTTGGAAATCTCCATCAAAAATATTGATATTTTTCAAATATTCTGATGTTGCCATAATTGATGCTTCGTCACAAGATGCACGTCTGCTATTGTTATATGGCACATTGAACAAACCTTTACCGTTCACCCTATATAAACCATTAAAACAATGCTTATTAATGAATACAAATAACGCTGCTAATTCGCTATCCATTTCTTCTTTCATCAATTTGTCATTATATTTCTCACGCAGAGAATAATAATAAGCCTTTCCGTCTTCCCACATATCGGAATCAAGCGTATTGATAATATCCAAAAATTCTTTTGGAGCATAAGCAATCTGCCGATATGCATTCACCAAAGCAATATTAATATCATTAATAAATGCATCCCTAGGTTGCAATCCAAAAGTCACAGCACCGCCACCTACGAATGGTTCAAAATATGCATTATATTTTTCAGGCATTCTCTCTTTAATTGTATTTAACAACTGGCGTTTCCCTCCGGCCCATTTTACAAATGGTGCAACGATTGTATTGCTCATCATTCAATCCTCTTCTAACAAAATTCATTTCCTTTATTATAAATTGAAACCATAAAAATAACAACCATAATATTCGAACTTATGGTTGTTATTCTTGCACATTTTATTTAGTATCTATACCATTTTATTTTTGGAAAACAAATATATATTCATGGGCAATTAATAAAAAATTGTTATTCCTGTTTTTCCAATACTTTGTTGACATACAATTGTGCTGTTCTTTAATAATTATTTCTTTTGACTGAAATCCTGCCTGCAAAAATTTTTCCATTGTTCTAAATCCAAGTGGTACTACATTTCCATATTTTCTTATATCTCCCATCATGACAGCACATATTTTATTCTTTTTTAATACACGGTAGGATTCCTCTGCTACTTTCTTTATCTCTTTCAAAAACTCATCCACAGATATTAAAGAAATATCACCTTCAATATCCTTACTATACTTGATAATATCTGCATATGGTGGATGCATGCATATCAAGTCAATACTTTCATCTTTAATAAACTCTAAATTTGTTGCATTACCTTCTTTTATATATATCGGTGTGACATTAGCACTTTCAAAGTTAATATTATTTTTTGTTATTTCTATTGCACTGGAATTAATATCCACACCTATTGCATTACGTCCTAAAAGTTTTGCTTCTACTAATGTAGTTCCACTGCCTACAAATTGGTCTAGTATCCAATCACCTTGTTTTGAATATCTTGAAATTAAATTTCTCGGAATATACGGTGACCAATTTCCTCTATATTTGCCAGAATGAGTTGCCCAATTTCCTCTATCCGGAAAAGACCATATCGTAGTGCGTTCTAAATCAAACGTTTTCGGTTGTAACTCTATACAACTACCTCCTTTCCTTATTTTTTTATTATATAGGCATCTATATTACCATCTTTTTTCATTTAATATGTGTCATTTCACTATAAGTGAAACTTCATTTCTGACAACCATGCGATAATAGTACTATCTTGACGAATTGAGGTGAACGGATTTGTTTAAAACTGACGAAGAACTCTATCGCACAATAAGTAACAATATAAAACAATTTCGACAAACTGCTGGTCTCACACAACAAGAACTTGCAGATAAGGCAACAATTAGCATTAGCTATCTCACCAAGATTGAAGCAGAATCTTGTAATAAGAGTTTGTCAATTTCCACTCTAAATCAGATTGCAAATGCGCTAAATATTGAGATTACTGAATTTTTAAAGGAGGAATAGAATGGTTAAGAAACCAAACATATACGGAGGTGGCGCTCAAACTAATGCCAACGGACTCTTATTTGAGCAAACAACTGATTTAAATGATGCTTTAAGAAATGCCGGATATGACGTCCACGGTGTCAATGTATTTAAGAATGGCAAATTGATTGGGTATTCTCTTTCCAAACATAATTTTTATCAACACTATTTAGTTCCAAATGGAATTGACTATAAAACAATCAATTCAAAGAAATGGCTTCCTGATGATGCCTTTCTCAATATTGACAATTCAACTCTATATATCATAGAGAAAAAATTTCAGAATGTTGCCGGCTCTGTTGATGAAAAACTTCCGAATTGTCATTTTAAAAAACAAGAGTATCAAAAACTTGTTTCCTCTCTTGGTATTACGGTTGAATACATATATGTATTTTCTGATTGGTTTAAGAAAGAACAATATCGAGATGTCTTGGATTATATCGAACAAATTGGATGCTATTACTATTATAACAAATTGCCATTAGAGAGTATTGGATTATATTAACCAAATTTTTAATTTAACAAATTAATTTATTATTTTAGGAGAAATTAATATGACCATTGAAAACTGGATTGATTTACTAGTTCCCATTATTGGGATTATCGTTGCTGCTACTTCAGCAGGTCTCACTTATTTATTTGCCAGAAAGCAACAAATCTCATCCGATGAACGTCAATTAAAAGAAAAATATTATTTAAATTATATTGAAGCCGTCAGCAACATTGTCCTATCAAACAACGCTGAACAAGCACGAAATCAGTTAGCAGATGCTCAAAACCAGTTATTGTTAGTAGGAAGTGCGGATGTTGTTGCAAAACTCATGATATTTCACGATTATATCAAACCATCAAACTCGCAAAATAAAAATCCTGACAAACACGATGAATTATTAACTTCTCTTCTGAAAAGCATGAGAATTGATTTATATAAAAACAAAAATGTCAATATGGGATATCCGATTATTCACCTCACTGGTAAATCTCCCAAATAATATTTTTATATAGCAATGGGAATTATTATTTAAATCAATTACAACCAAATGAAAACCTCTACAATTGAACAGCTCTACATTATTCAATAAGCCCAACAAATGTACTCGTTTTAAATCACATCATGATTTTAATTCTATAGTTTTTGCTTCTGTTTCTGATTTTATGTCTTTCCAACAAAAATATCTCTAATTGTTATATATCTTTAATGATTTCCTTCACTTTTAACCGAATATTTATTCCTTAACTTTCCAAAAACCTCCTCCGCTGGAGCAACCCTTCCCTGCTTTACATCTTCTAATCCTTCTGCCAATTTGTCACCTAACCATTTTGCATAATTATCCTCAAGAATCTTTTCATCATGTGTTTCCAATTCTTCAAACAAATATGCCTGAAATCCATAACTTGAAGGAATTTCTTCCAAGAATACCATTGAACCGTATGATTTAATTTCAAACTTTATGGCAGTATAAAGTTTTCCTACTTTTAATTCCTTTTCGTGAAATATTGTTCCATCACCAAGATAGTCATGTTCATTAGCGATACATCGAATTTTCCTTTCAGTATGTTCAAACATATTTATCTTCTTCGTCATCATATAACTCCTTGTAATAACACATTCTCCTCAGTCTCATTTTGGTCTCAAGTTAGTCTCATTGGTCTCGTAAAATCGTGAGACCAATGAGACTAACTTATTTCCTTCAAACTATTAATCCAATCCTTATGACACTTTTTTTAATAATCTATAATATAAAAGTATCCGTTCTTCTCCTGAATGTTTTTCCTTTATTGCTGTGTCGTTTTTTGCTACAATTAATTCTTCCATATGAACACCCAATATCCTACTCAATGTATACAGATGATCCACCGAAGGAAGAATCTGTCCTTTAAACCATCTGTAAATGGACTGTGGACATGACAATTTTAATATTTTTTGAAGATCCTTAACTGTATATCCGGTCTTTTGAATACATTCTTTTATTTTCTGTCCTGTTTTTATCATATCTATATTGAGATAAACCTCTCTCATTGTACATCTCCCTTTCAAATAGTTAAAGACTCGGCGTGGTCCGCTTCATCGAGATGCGTATTGGGTTTATAATTTCATTATAATTTGCTTTCTTCAAAATTTCTATTACCATTTTTCTTTTGGAAGTTCCAATTCTCCGGTAATACTTTGAACATCTGAAACCAAAACCCCTGCTTCCTGTACCACTTTAGAAATTTTATCGCCCATATGCATTTCTTTGTACCATTTACTAACCCATGCTTCCGCAAAATTATAATGTCGGCGAGTTGGTAACAAATTGATATTCTGATACAAAATACACGGAACTCCCGTATCTTTCATATCATCTTTACAATACGGTGTATTCAAATATCCATACTTTGGTTCTATTACTTCAAAATTTTCGTCAAAATTCAATATAACCATATCTTCATAATATTTTCTATAAACCTCTCCTGCATTACAATCGTATGGGCTATCATCCTAATCATCGCCATGATAGTCTGCTATATTCGGCTTTCCTAAAAACAAAACCAATTGATTTGAGTATAATTCAAAATCGACAATAATCAAATTTCTTGGGACTTTTCGTCTTTTCGGCTGTAATGATTTTGTTTTTCTTAGAATCATATCAATATCATCACCCCTATAAAAACGCAAAGCATTTTTTGCTCCTGCTAATTCTAAATGTAGTAACGAATACTGAAACCCTCTCTCGTATGGAACAATAAATAATTCCGGAATAAATCCTGCATCTGCTTATCTTTCATATCTGACTATTTCATCATCAAAATCCTTCGAAGCTACCACAATATGTGGTAATGCTATCATTAAATTTTCAGATTCATATACGCCTGACTCATTTCTAAATATTAATTCAACGGAATTAATCTTATGTCTAGCTTCCTCTAATTTCCTTATATACCCCTTCTGCATAAAATCCTCCAATAGCAATCTCATCTTTTGTAAATGTTGTTCCCTCTGGTGCAACTACCCATTTATCTTCCTCATCATCTTTCCGGTGAATGATTGCTATTACTTTTCCCTCAAATTCTTTTACTGGTTTATCCACACCTAAAATATATGCATCCTCTCCTTCTCCATCACCTACTATAATTCCCTCGACGTATCCATAATTGATGGGATAAATAATATCATCATGCTTTGGATGAATACTTCCCATTGGTCTATCTACAATTACTTTAACAACTTCCATTTCTATATTATTCTTTTCATATATCCACAAGTAAATGGAAAGAAATCAAATTTTTGTGTACCGATATGAACAAACCCCAATGTCTCATACCATTTTCTTAGCACTTTGTTTTCTTCCACAATACCGATGTTCATCTGATTGCAGTTTAATCCTTGTGCAATACCATAAGCATGGCTCATAAGTTTTTCGCCGATTCCCTGATGTCTGTATGCCGGAAGAACGCACAGATTATTTAATTCACATTCATTATTTTCTTGTAACAACAATGAATAATATCCCACAATTTTTCTATCATCGTAGAATGCATACATCGGACGATGTTCTCCATTTAGATGCCATTATAGTCTTCTTTCTTCTGTTGTTGCAAAGGCTGTAAATCTTGGAGCATTCTCCACAGTAAATCCAAATTCATCCGCAACTGTAGCAAAGCTGTCCCTAATTACTTTCACACATTCTGCAATTTCTGTTTCACCAATCTGTCTTATCATATAAACCTCACACATTTTTTAAATCAAATCCTCCCAGCTAATTTTCCTATTTCTTCCGATATATCTTATACCCCTTGCAAAATAATTCGACTACATTTTCTTTTCTCACAGATACCTTCCCTGTACTTCTTGTAGCATCTATAATAATTATTTCTTTTTTCTCATCATCCACAAACTCTTTGAAAAACATAACATGACTTCCTATTTTAGCTAATACATCTCCCTGCTGAATTTCATCAATGCTTTCAATTACATTTGCGTAATCAGGAATAATTCTCGTAGATATTTTTTTAGGCAACTCCCAACACACAGTCAACAAGCCAGAGCAATCTACTCCTACACAATCGTAGCTTACGTCTCTTGATTTATCTTCCGGTACATTTCCAACATATTTTCCTTTGGAAATTCCTTTTTTAAACTCCTCTATAGTAGAAGCTAATCCCCATCCGTATGCCACACCTATATTTTTTTGATTCGGTTTCCACCAACCACAGTTCAAAATTTTACCTTTCCAAGTGGTATCCGGTGTATCTACTTCTACACCATTAGAATCTGTCCCATGCTTTAAATTCTTTTCTGTTGCAATCCATTCGTAGTTAGCATATTCTAATGCTTTCTCAATAACTTTTTTACCCCATTCCATATAAATATCCTCCAGATAATAAAATCTTTTATTTTTGTATTTTCTTTCTTGCAATCAAACCATTCGGAATTTCAATAATATCAAATCCCTTATTTACATACATTGATACTGGACCACCACAATCATTTATAGAAAATTCTCCCCGTGACGGATACCCTTCAATATAATCGTATCCATTTTTCTTTGCATACTGACAGGCACAATCCAGCAGTGCTTTTGCAATTCCTATCCTACGCATATCCGGCTCAACGGTAAAGCATACAATAGAAAGTATTTTATCCCTTTCATCAACACCATTCCAACTATATGGAGCCGTTTCCCTGCTTAATCGAAAATAATTATCTTTTGTGTCTGCATTACAAAATCCAACAATTTGATTATCATAGACGGCTACAAAGCCATTCAAGATACCACTTTCTATCAATTCTTTTGCATAATCTCTTTTACGATACAGTCTTTCATTCTCTGGCATTAGACTCCGCTCCTGCTCATGCTTATCCGTCCAATGATGCCAGACGCAATAACAGCCTTTTTGAATGTTTCCATCAGAAAATGCTCTATGCTCAAAATAGTCAATGTAATCATCTGACATATCTTTTGTGAGTTTGCACACTTTGAAATTCATCAAAAATACCTCCTTGCTTGGATATTTATGTAACAAACTAATTCTTTCCATTCTCAAGAAATGATAGGTAATTCAAACCATTCCATATCCACTGCTTCAATTCTACCATACGCATCAATACATTCACACCCTAAATTTACCAATCTTGCATCTTCATTTCCCAGTTTTTCGCTTTAATAAAATTTTTCAAAAATTACTCATTTTTCCCCTTACTGTCCTTGGCAAGATACGCACTTTGTAAAGAAAAGTGCCTCTTGCTAGGGGAACAGCCCCTAATACCCCTGCTCCATACGGAAATATAGTGATATCCATATAGGAATAAATTTTCCACTATAAATTTTCCGCACGGATTCCATATGATTTTCCAATTTCCACTACTAATAAACTTTAACAACCATACGGTCAAACCATACAACAATGGATTTTCCGCTATTGGATTTCCGGATGGTTTCTATACAGAAATCTGAAATGCACTACATAAAAAGAAACAGCCAAAATTTCACCTTTGACTGCTTTCATTTCTTATTTTATCTTCATTTTCCTATGAGCAATTACTTACCAATTCTATTGTTTTTCGTCACGGAATTTTTTTGGGTAGTTGTCACTCACCCCGTTTTCCTTTCTTTTTAATTTATGAGGCTTTTACCTCATTTTTTTTTTCTTTTTTTGTTTCTTTTTTTGTTTTTGATTTAACCATTCTTCTTCTGAAAAAATCATTCTCTTTTTTTTGCCATCGCTTCGGATGACTTTTCCTTGCCTCTTCATAGACCTTCTTCCTAATTGTCAGAAAAAAGGCATCCCCAAACAACTCCGGGAATGCCATTCATTCATGCATACATTTCTTAATGATTGCTCTGCAATCCTTAAGCTCGCGGCATTCATAGAATGCCCACTTAAATTTATACAAGTAATTCTCTAATCATCTTTGCATTAAATTCAACTGAATTTACATCATTTACTTCTATCTGATATAAAGCATTTGCAGCAATATGTTCTGCTGCCTGTTCTAAATCTCTTATACCACTTGTATTCTTATATATATCAATAACTTCATCTAATGCTTCATCTGTCATAATACATTCATTTTCCTTAAGGCTCATACGTTTTAACACTTTTGGAAGTGCAAACTTAGAAAAGATTATCTTCTTTTCTTCTGATGTATAATCAGGAATATCTATAACTGCAAATCTTGACATTAATGGTGCGCTAATCTGATCCTTTTCATTTGCTGTAGCAATAGGATAAACACCTACTGTAGGAATCATACATTCCATGTAATTGTCTGTGAAACCTAAATTGTCAAGAAGCGTAAGCAATACATCTGCAGGATTTCCATTTCCCTTTCCTGATGATGCTTTATCTAACTCATTTATAATAAATACTAGATTTGACTCACCTGCCATTGAAAATGCATCCATAATAATTCCCGGTTTCGCATTTGAATATATACGTGAACTTCCTGTAAGCTGTTCAGGGTCATTAATTGAACTCATATCAAGCGTTGTCCATGGAAGTCTTAATATTCTTGCAACTGCATATGCTATCTGCGATTTTCCTGTTCCTGCCGGTCCTACTAATAATAGTCCATATGCAGGAAGCGTATGTGTACGGTTAATCTGAATTATTGTTTCCATAATTCTCTGTTTTACACGTTCCATACCATATAATTCTTCATCTAATATTCTACGTGCTTCATCAGGGTCAATTGCTTCAAAATAATTATTCTTCCATTGAATATTCATCATTATTGAAAGTGCTCTTTGTGCATGATGTCTTTCCTCCTGAGATACTTCACTTGAACGTGCAACTGCAAGATTTCTTCTTGCCCATAATCTGATATTATCAGGTAATGTTCTGCCTGCGCAATTCATAAAATCAGTAATGCTTTGAATACTTGTAAGCTTCATGCTGTCTCCTTCTTCATCCATGTCATCATCAATGACTTCTTCTGAAGGTGCATTACTTGCTAACAATCTGTCAATCATAAACTGAAGGAATCCGTCTTCTGCTGATAGTTTTGTACCACCACCTGATAATGTTTCACGAATTTTATACACTGCATATCCTTCTTCGTTATTTTCTCCTGAAAGACGAACATTAATATGATTTTCACCTAACCATTTAAGTAAACTTACAAATCTTGAATCTATCTTTAAAATGTCAGCACTTACAGTACCATCATCTTCGTTAAATTCAAATGAAGTTCTTTTACATGGATTTGTAAAAATTCCACTTGAATGATGGTTCCATTTCTTCTTACTATTATCAAGCACCATTATAGGTTTATCACCTGTTGGAACTGAATTGTTCGATTTAAATGTTGTGTATGTACATATTGCTTCTTTCTTATCTACAGGTGCGCTGCTAAAATCAAATACCGGCATTTGTTATCTCCTCTAACTTAATTTATTATGTAAAATAAAGTAACTTAATTGTAAAAATCTGTCACTTTTTCATTATTCCACAACGTATTTTACTATTTATTTTGCAAATGAACAACCTTAGATACTATTTTTTGCACTAATTTCTAAACATTTTATTTTTTTACTTAATTCTAATTTTACACAACACTGCTACTTTTTAAATCTGCAAGGTCGAATTAGTGCAGAAGGATTACTTATGTTTGGAATTGGTGGGCTTGCAATCGTATATTTTATTGCCCCTATTTTAGACAACATGCTTGTCAAAATACGACTACGTTATATTTCTATCATATTTGTAATTTTATTTGTCATTTGTTTAAGTGATGTCATTTATTCAAATTTTCATCCAAATATTGGTCACGGCATTACTGATTACACAAGTTATAATTCCATT